>Ga0302201_10000051_pt1 | contig 93858 bp, 84 predicted proteins | sample II_Bog_N3_2_FD_194586 | JGI IMG/M metagenome (GOLD analysis project Ga0302201, IMG submission 194586) | Peat permafrost microbial communities from Stordalen Mire near Abisko, Sweden - II_Bog_N3_2 | ecosystem: Environmental > Terrestrial > Soil > Wetlands > Peat | place: Sweden: Abisko... | reverse complement strand
TTATTGATGGTGAAGGCGGGGTATGTTGATGAGAGAAGAAAAAAGCGTAAGGGCTTTGGAATGGTTTGTGGACTTCGCCAACCTTGACCTTAAACAGATCGGACCGGGTGACCGGGCAAAGCTCTTGGAAGAATCCGGCTGTCTTTGGCCGGGGAAAGAGTTGAAGAGGTTTGATCCACTCCATCTGCTATCGAAAGAAGCCTTGGAAGGTTTTTCCTGGGCTCTTGAGATGCCGAGCAAAAGATCGCCAGAGTATTGGAACGCCATTATTGCGGCGCAGACTAGCATCGGCAATCTTTTCTCTTTGCTTCAGATCACCGCTCATCCCTCAGCGGGCGCGCCTTCCAAGGCCGTAGCTTCTATCCTGCGCGGCCACGATGAAGTATTGTGGCTGCTGGAGAAAGGCCCTGGGGTTCCCTATAAGTTTGTGCTCCTACCTGTGACACAAAGCCAAAAGGATTATTTGTGCATCAAGATATTCAGGCTTTTGGAGGGGTTCAACCAACACGCCATAAGGCGTTGTCCTGGGTGTAACCAGTGGTTCTTTAATCCGACGAATCGCGAGAAGAATTTTTGCGGTAACCGGTGTATCTGGCGAACAAACACCGCGAAACGCAGAAAGGCGGCCAGGGGAAAGGCCGACGTCTCCGGGAAAGAGAAGCAGGCACGCAAAGCGAAAGGACGGAAACCATGAGCACATATCGGCGCGGTAAAATCTGGTGGTTTCGCTTCAAGTTTCGTGGGCTGAATATCCGCGAAACGTCAAACAGCCCAGTACGCGCCGTGGCGCAAAGGCTTGAGCGCGAAAGACGGCGCAACTTGGAATTGGCCGTCGCGGGCGTCAAAAAGATCGGTGCGCCTGCTTTGTTCTCTACAGCCGCCGCGCAATGGCTGGAAGATCAAAAGCCACACTGGAGCGCGGCAAATTACCGCATCGAAAGCTACAACGTGCGGCACCTGCTACCCCACTTTGGCCGTCTGCTCTTGAGCGACATTGACCCGGCCCATGTCAGCCGCTATCAGGCGAAACGCACGAAAGAGGGAGCGTCGCCCAAACTGGTCAATAACGAAGTCGCCGGCCTGCGGGCCATCCTTCGCAAGCATCGGCTCTGGGCAAACCTCCAGCCGGACGTGAAGCCCCTGCGAACGCACAGCGAGATCGGTAAGGCTTTATCCAAGGATGAGGTCGCCGCGCTATTGGAAGCCTGCCAGCGGTCCCGCTCCAGGTCGCTGTATCCCGCCGTGATCGTTGCCCTGTCAACCGGCCTGCGTAACGCGGAACTGCGGAATCTTCGCTGGCGAAACATTGACCTGCTCAAGGGCGAATTGACTGTAGGCAAGAGCAAGACGGAAGGCGGCGAAGGCCGGATTGTGCCGTTGACGCAAGACGCACTGAGAACGCTCCAGGCATGGCGGAGCAACTTTCGTGACGTACAGCCTGCCCATTACCTGTTCCCAAGCGAGAAATACGGCCTCAGGGGCGAAGCGGGCCACAAGTCCGGTATGGCCGTGGCCTACGACATTGACCCAACAAAACCCATCGGCCCGTGGAAGTTCTCATGGGACACTGCCCGCAAGGAAGCCAAGGTGCAATGCAGATGGCATGACCTTCGCCATACATTCGTCAGTCGGGTTGCGGAGGGGCAAGCCCCGGATGCAACGATCATGGCTCTATCCGGGCACCTGTCAAAAAAGATGCTGGAGCGGTACTCCCACGTTCGCAACGAAGCCAAGCGGACGGCCATCGCGGCACTGGAAAACATGGTAGGAATTTCTGAGGGGGCACAAAAGTGGACACAGTGAGAATCGCATTTTGAAGGAATCTATTGTAAGTTGTTGATTTTATTGGCTCCTCAGGTAGGACTCGAACCTACAACCCTTCGGTTAACAGCCGAATGCTCTGCCATTGAGCTACTGAGGAATGCCTTACAAAAAACCACCTTTACCAAGGTAGCAGAGAGCGCCTGAGTCGTCAAAATCCAGCGCCTGAGCCGTTCCCTGCGCGACTGCTGGCTATCATCATCGCGCTGGAAGGCGGGCGCGCGGAGGCCGGCTGGGACGATACGATAGAAGATGAAGATTCCTGCCAATTGCAGGTCGTCGAATAAGGCTCGATCTGCCGGCTGCAATCCGGCTGCGGAACGCCTCCAAGCGACACTTCACACGTGACTGATTACCCAATCCATCTTAGAGGAGTTCCCTGTACACGATGAAACTTGAATTGCCCGCCGGCGACTTCCGCGCCTATCTCTTCGACTGCGACGGAACCATCGTCGACTCCATGCCGCTGCATTACATTGCCTGGAAGATGGCCTTCGCCGAGTGGGGCTGCCCGTTTCCCGAAGACCTGTTTTACTCGTGGGGCGGCAAGCCCACGCGCGAGATCATCGCGACGCTGAACCAGATGCACGGCCTCGAGATGCCCGTCGAGGAGACGGCCGAGCATAAGGAGGAGCTTTACTTCCAACTGCTGCCGCAGCTCAAAGGAATTCCTGAAGTGATCGAGCTGATCGAGGCCGAGCAGGGGCGTATCCCCTTCGCCGTGGTCTCCGGCGGACGGCGCATCTCAGTTACGAATGCTCTGGACGCGCTGCATCTGACGGCGCGCTTTCAGACGATCGTCAGTTCGGAGGATTACGTGAACAGCAAGCCCGCGCCGGATGGCTTCCTGATGGCCGCCGAACGGCTGGGCGTTGCGCCTGCGGACTGCCTGGTCTTCGAAGATACCGACCTGGGCATCAACGCCGCCACCGCCGCGGGCATGAAGTCGGTGAGGATTGCTCCTCCCTGGGAACGCAAATAGAGAAGCGGCGCGCACCTACACGCCGCCCGCTGCCGCAAGCCACGAGTCGAATGCCGCCAGCGAGCGCTCGCATTGCAGGTGATGGCGCTCCTTTTTGTCACGGATCTTTTTGCGCAGCTCTTCGTCGAGCGGCTCAATCAGATCGAAGGTCATGTTGGCCGGCTGGAAGTTCTTGGCTTCGGCGTGGGTGATGTAATGCACCAGCGAACCGAGAGCTGTCGCACGCGGCACAGGCACGGGCTCCTCACCGCGCGCAAGGATGGCCGCATAGATGCCCGCAAGCAATCCTGTGGCGATCGACTCGGTGTAACCCTCGACGCCGGAGAGCTGCCCCGCGACCAGGATGCGCGGCGCGCGCTTGAGGCGCAGCGTCTCATCCAGCAACGCGGGCGAGCAGATGTAGGTGTTGCGATGAATCTGGCCGTAGCGCAGGAAGCGCGCATTCTCCAGGCCGGGAATCAGCCGCAGCACGCGCGCCTGTTCGCCGAACTTGAGATGGTTTTGAAAGCCGACCAAGTTATAACTGTCGGCGCGCAGGTTCTCCTTGCGCAGTTGCACGACGGCCCAGGGCGTGCGCCCGGTGCGCGGATCGCGCAGGCCCACGGGCTTCATCGGACCAAATCTGAGCGTGTCGCGCCCGCGGCGGGCGAGGATTTCAATTGGTAAACAGCCCTCGAAGTAATCCGCTGTCTCCCACTCCTTGATCTCCGCCGGCTCGGCGGCAACGAGTGCGTCATAGAAGCGGTCGTACTCGGCGCGATCCATCGGGCAGTTGATGTAATCCGCCGTGCCTTTCTCCCAGCGCGCGGCAAAGTAGACGCGCTCCATCGCGATGGAATCCGCCTCGACGATGGGCGAGATGGAATCGTAGAAGGCCAGTTGGCCGGAGCCGGTAATGCGCTCGATCACGGCGCAGAGCGCAACGGAGGTGAGCGGGCCGGTGGCCAGAATCGTCAGCGCATACTCGTCCGAGTCCAGCCGGGTCACCTCCTCGCGCACCACGCGAATCAGCGGCTCGGCGGCGATCTCTTCAGAGATGCGCCGGGAGAAATCAACGCGATCGACGGCCAGCGCATGACCTGCAGGAACCGCCGTTTCATCGGCAATGCGCAAGAGAGCGGAAGATGCGCGCCGCATCTCCTGCTTCAGCAGCCAGGGCGCAGTCGAGGGCGATTCGCTCTTGAGCGAGTTGGAGCAGACCAGTTCGCCAAAGTCGACGGTCTGGTGCGCCGGAGTCAGTCGCGGCTTGCCGTCCACTATCGCGCGCATCTCATAGAGATCAACGGCGCAGCCCAGCCGCGCAGCGGTCAGCGCCGCCTCAGGCCCGGCCAATCCTCCGCCGATCACTTGTATCTTCATCGTCTGTCATCCTCGGCGAAGCGAAGCGGAATAGAGGGTTCAGAAATCACTTGACACATAAATTTCAGATGATACCGAGTTTCAGAGGAACCTTGATACGATTCAAGCCGGAGAAAGCGCTCCTCATGCTATCGCCGGCACAAGCCGAAGCGATTCCTCGGCGTTTTGTTGGGACAGTAGGCTTCTTCCGGACGGCCGGTCAATGCGGCGAAGACATCCCGAAAAAGACAGCGGGAGAGAGGTTGAACCGACGGCTGAGTCGCGCAATGTGGTCGCGGTTCAACTGCCGTTTGCCGGAGAGAACCAGCGAGACCGTGCTTTCGCTGCCCAACTCCAGGGCCACGTCGCGCTGCGAGAGTCCATTTTGCTCCAGCAGAAAGCGCAGCACATCGGCTGGCTCCGCTTCGGGCACTGCGTAATGCTCGGACTCGTAGCGCTCGATCAGCAAGGTCATCAGCTCAATGGCCTCTTGCTCATCCGGAGTCGGGTTGGCCTTTGCGGTCAGCTCGAAGAGAGCCTCGGTATACTCCGCCAGCTCCTCCTCGGAATGGATCAACCGCGGCGCTCCCTGCCGAATCATCTCGGATGGATTGGCAAGCGTTGTACTCATCGTTTGATCCCCTTTTCCCAGTTCGCCCGATTGTCGTATTGCCGGTGCGTCAGAAATGCTCGGATATAGATGTGGCCCTCAGTGACGCGGCCTTCCCGCTCGCGCGCGTAGTGAATCACCGTGACCAGCCGGTAACGGTTCTGCCGAATGTTGAAGATCGCGTATCCATCCACATCGTCGGCATCCTTGAAGTGCTGCCGCACTTCAACGAAGTTTCGCCACCGCGCCGAGCTTGCGATTTTGAACCAGGCCCGAAGCTCGCGTGCTGCCTCCGGATACTCCTTTTCGGCCTCTGCCAAATGCTTGCGTGTGACAACGTGCATGGAGGACTTCCTAAATCTTCAACTGCGGCAAGATCAGTTCCTCTCTAGTATACTTTTCATATTGCAAAGTTGTCAAGGGTTAATTATCGATTTGCAAAGTTTATGAATAAAAACAAGCACACTCAGCCCCGTCCAGTCCCCTGCTCCGTCAGGAACTCGATCCACTCGTCCATGCCCGCGCCGGTTTTGGCGCTGGTCTCGAAGATGCGGATGCCGGGGCGGATCTCATTAATGTTCCTGAGCGCCAGATCGCGGTCGAAGCTGCAAGGGAGAGCGAGATCGATTTTGGTGATCACCGCGGCGTCAGCGGAGTTGAAGAGCGTGGGGTACTTGAGCGGCTTGTCCTCGCCCTCGGTGACCGAGAGCAGCGCGACGCGAATCTTTTCGCCGAGGTCATAGCTGGACGGGCAGACCAGGTTGCCGACATTCTCGATGAAGAGATAATCGAGCCCGCCGAGCGCCACGCCGCCGAGCGCTACCTCAGGCCAGCCGTCGATGTGCTTGCCGATCATCTCCGCGTCGAGGTGGCAGATGCCGTGGGTGTTGATCTGGCGAACGGGAGCGCCGCTCGAGGCCAGGCGGCGCGCATCATTGTCAGTCTCCAAGTCGCCAACCAGCGCCGCAACACGGGAACCTTTGCGCCGAAGCTCGGTGAGCGTGCGCTCAAGAAATGCCGTCTTGCCGGTGCCGGGGCTGGAGACGAGGTTGAGCACCAGCACTCCGGCCGCCGCATAGCTTGCCCGCAGGCCCGCCGCCAGCTCGTCGTTCTTCTTGAGAATCCCTTTCCGCAGCTCGACAATTCTGGTCGTCATTGTTTGTCCTCTTCGTCCTCAATCTCGATCGATTCGATCTCCAGCTCGCGTCCCTGGCTCATCTCACTGCACGGCTGGCCGCAGCGCGGACAGCGAAAGCTCTGCACACCATCCAGCTCCGAGTCCTGAGCGCAGGCAGCGCAATGCACCACCACCGACAATACATCCACCACCAACCGCGAGCTGTCGAGAGGCGTGGCCTCCGTGACAATGCCCCAGCAGAACTCGAGCGACTCTGGAATCACCGAGGCGAGCACGCCGACGCGCAGACGAACCTCTTTGACGCGCGCTCCGGGATGTTCGGCCAGCGTCTCGGTTACCGTTTCGACGATGCTGGTCGCCAGGGAAAGCTCATGCATACAAGATCGATTTTACGCGTCGCGGAAGTACGGAGCCTCTTGCGAGATCACCGGGAAACCGTCGGAAAAGATTCAACCAATTCTCAGGTGCTCCGGAGGTCGGCATTTGTCAAGAGGCCGGAGGCGAAGCGCACAAAAGGAGCGAAAAAGCGGCCTTTTTGACCACGAAGCAGACCCATTGGGGCGGGAAAAGGGGCATTTTTCGGGGTTAAAGTTTACTTGATAATTAACAGAAAGAAAAAGTATCTGATTGATACCAAGTGTGTTACGAGAAATACTATGCAAAATATCGACGGAAATCCACAGGGGGGGGTGGGGGGTGCGGCAGCTTTCAGGGGAATTAAAAGCGAAAGTGACAAAGGGATCAGGGACTGAGGGACTGGGAACTGAAGTTGCGCGCGATGGAGATAGGAGGGTGGTCAATTGGGGCCTCGCGTTAGAGCAAAACCACGATTTCCATGCCCAACATGGTTGATCGAATGTGTTGTTTTCTTGAGGAAAACAACACTTGAGAGCCGTTGCACTGGGTACACCTATCGTGGTTTTGCTATAGCGACTGCCTCGATTGTGCGCGCGGGGAAGGAAATAATCTGCAAGGAGTTGCCGTCCAGGCAGCGGCCTTCGGCGGGCTGTGATGAATGCGGGTAGACGCCTCTGATGGTTGCTCTCGGAGTGCTAAGACCTGTTGGCGAGAACCGAAGTATTCGGTAGGAATCGGCGAAGACTGACCGACTCGGATCGGCTGCTAATAATTTCCGCATAACTTCCGCTTCCATTTGCAGGTCTAATCTGTGTATCGAGGTCGAAGGATGCAATTGGCACGGTGGCTATACTGTGCGGGAAGTTCTTCGGAAGGACGGCATCGTGCATAATCCTTGGGTTCAGGCAAACGCAGCGTTGTTTGCATTATTGCTCGCCGCTTTTCCTTCTTATTTGTCCGCCGGGGCACAACCCGATTTCAGCCACGGCCTAGTGCGATTGGACGTGGTCGTCAGTGACAAATCGGGAAGCCCCATCACGGGGCTCAAGCCTGAGGACTTTACCCTTTTCGACAACGGACAACCACTGAAGCTCGTTTCGTTTCGTGCACGCACAGACAAGCCCAAGTCGCTGGACAATCCGGTAGAGCTCATCCTCGTTATCGATGCGTTGAACCTCTCGTCACAGCAGGTTGCTGTAGCCGAGCGAGAAGCCGAGACATTTCTGAGAGAGAATCATGGGCAACTCGCGCATCCCACGATGGTTTACCGTCTTACTGGTTCAGGCCTGTCGGCTTCGCAGCAGCCTTCCACAGAAGGCACGGCGCTTGTCCAGGAGGTCTTAGGCAAATCCAAGATGCGCACTGTTTGGCAAGAGCCCAGTCGGGTCATTGAGCCGCAGCTGACCACAGATTACTCGAATGATCGGAATCGATCCTCTTTGAAGGCACTCGGCGCGATCGCAATCGAGGCGATGCAAAGACCAGGTCGCAAGCTCCTGCTTTGGATCAGTCCCGGTTGGCCGGCAGAAACTGGCGATTCCTCCTTCGAGGAGATCGTCGAGTTCTCCACCCGCCTCCGAGAGGCGCGGATGAGCCTCTACAGCGTGACCGCCTGGCCATACCCTAAGCGGGAAATCACCTACGAGGAGTTCCTGAAACCCGTTCGTATTCCGAAAGACGCGTTGCCGGGGGATATGGCTCTTGAAGTCTTGGCGACGAAGAGCGGTGGACGCGTGATGCCGCCCGCTCCGAACCTGGACGAACTGATCGGGCAATGCGCGGAACACACTGACCAGTACTATACGCTCACGTTCGATCCACCGCGGGCCACTGGCCCTGACGAATACCACTCGTTGAGGGTGACGGTTGATAAGCCCGAGGCTTCTATTCGGACCAACAACGAGTACTACGATCAGCCATCGTTCTACGACGAGCCCGCCACGCCGCGCGAGCAGGTGTCTGTGAAAAGACTGCAGGAGGTTGTGGAATCCCTGCGCTCTCAGCCCGGCTCCGATGCAGTTCGGCGCATTTCGGATCTCAGCCTCACCGAGCGGCTCAGTCGTACTGCACTCGAAAAGTTGGAATCCTTCGGCCACGAGCCGAAGGCGAAAGAAGCTTTGATTGCGCTATCGGACAGTTCGGCGTTTCTGCCGCCGCCTAGTGCAGAGATTCTCTCCGAAGCGACCCCCAGCCTGCATGACCAGCAGGAGATGTTCGAGCGAACAGTTAACTATCTGCACGACGCGATCCCCACGATGCCCAATTTATTCGCCAGGAGGACAACGGTGCAGTTTGAAGAGTCGGCACAGAGTGATACCCAGGCATGGAAAGTCGCAGCGCCGGACCAGACGCTGCACCCATCGGAGCCGGAATCCGTCACCGTGCTGATTCGCCATTGGAAGGAAGTTACAGAGAAAACCAAGCTACCTAAGCGAACGAATCGCGGAACGCAGGGTCTCACCACCGAGGGAACCTTTGGTCCGATTCTCGCCATAGTGGCAGTGGTCGACATTTTAGGTTCCCACAGCCAAGTCACCTGGAGTCGATGGGAGCAAAGCCCTGAAGGGATGAGGGCCGTCTTCCGCTACAGCGTTCCAGGGGCGTCGTCCCATCTGGAAACGCGATTTTGCTGCCTAGCCGAAGCGGACGGAACCGGGCCCTACGCCCCGATGAGCGCTTATCACGGCGAGATCACGATTGATCCTAAAACTGGCGCCATCTTCCGTGTCACCGCTCAGGCCGATTTTCCTCCAAGGTCGCCGATGCTCCGTTCGGATCTCATGGTGGAATATGGTCCAATAGTCATCGGAGGTCAAACCTACATCTGCCCGGCGCGGAGTGTAGCGATCTCACGGTCCCGCACGGTGAAGCTTCTGCATGTCTGGAATATGGACTTCGGCGTGTACGGGCCATTCGAAACCGCCATTAACGATGTGACCTTCTCCGATTACCACCTGTTTCGCTCGGAAATTCGCGTCTTGACGGACGCTCCTCCCACACCTTGAGAACCGACTCGATCACGTCCCTGCACTGGCGGATCCGCGAATCACGAGTTGGCTCCTATCTATCTCGATTTCCGATATCTATGTTTTCGAAGAGCGCATCATCGCCGATGCGCTTGGTGAGTGAATTGGAATGTCGCACCGGCCCTACGGGACGGTTGAGGCGGTTTGGACTTGGCGCCCAGGGCTGCGCTTCGCTCCGGCCTCCACCCCACCACACAAAGACCGTGTGCCGGGGACCCCGGCCTGGGCTATTTTCGTCCTCTCCCTCCGGGAGGATGGAAATCGGATGTCCGAAAGACAATGTCGGGAGATTTGCACAGAAAATAATTCACACAAACCACATTCTTGTGTATTATGTGATTATCGGTAAGCCGCTGGGAGGCTGATCTGCTTCGAGGTTGTGACGAACCTGTCCGGCCTGGGAGCTTGATTGAGAGGCATCAGCCTCCCCTGCGGAGTCCGACAAAAATCTTAGGAGAGAGCCATGATCCGCAAAACCCGCCTGTTTACGCCCGGTCCGACGCCCCTGCTTCCCGCTGCCCAGTTTGCCATGGCGGCGGCCGACATTCATCATCGCACACCGGAGTTCCGCGCGCTGTTCGCCAAAGTTTTGGCGCAGTTGAAGGTCTTTATCGGCACGCAAAACGATGTGCTGCTGCTCTCTTGCTCCGGGACGGGCGCGATGGAGTCATCGGTCTCGAATCTGACGACGGCGGGCGACCGCGTGCTGGTGCTGACGGCGGGCAAATTCGGCGAGCGCTGGGTGGATCTGGCCAAGGCCTTCGGCTTGCAGGTGGATGTGATCGAGAAGCCCTACGGTAAAACTTTTGACCTGGCCGAGGTGAAGGCGGCGCTCAAGCCCGAGCACAAGGCCGTCTATATGCAGGCCTCCGAGACCTCGACCGGCGCCAGCCACGATGTGGAAGGCGTGGCCGCGCTGGTGAAAGATACGGCGACGCTGCTGATTGTGGACGGCATTACCGGCCTGGGCACGCAGACGATCGACGTGGACGCGTGGGGCGTGGACATTGTGATCGGCGGCTCGCAGAAGGCTGTGATGATTCCGCCGGGGCTGGCCTACCTGAGCGTCAGCGAGAAGGCGTGGAAGGCGATGGAGGGGGCGAAGAATCCGCGCTACTACTTCGACCTGCGCAAGGAGCGCAAGAATCAGGTGAAGGGCGAGACGGCCTATACGCCCGCCGTCGCGCTGGTTGCGGGCCTGGGCGCGGCGCTCGATTACATTGCCGGGCAAGCCGGAGGCGACCTGGAGAAGGGACGCATCGCGCTGATCGACAATGCGCAGGTGAATGCGGCGGCAACGCGCGCGGGCCTGGTGGCGTTGGGCTTCACGCTCTTTGCGCCGGATTCTCCGTCGGCTGCGGCCACTGCGGTCGCGGTTCCGGAGGGGATGGATTCGGGCACGGTGGTCAAGGCGCTCAAGGCGCGCTTCAGCCTGGTGACGGCCAACGGTCAGGGCACCATGCAGGGCAAGATCTTCCGCGTGGCGCATCTGGGCTTCTTCGATGCGCTGGACACGATCGCGTTTTTGGGCGCGGCGGAGGTGATTGCCAAGGACGTGCTGGGATTGCCGGTCGAGTTTGGCCAGGGCGTTCGGGCGGCGCAGGAGGTATTTGCGAAGGCGGCGAAGGGGTAGCTCTCAGCTTTCAGCTATCAGCTATCAGCTTTTTGTCTGCTGATCTTGGTTTGTGGTCTCCCACCCTAGGCGCAAAAACAAAGACGCACCGAGGGTGGGGCACCCGATGTGAATTTTTTCACCCAAGTAGGAAGGGAAGAGACCGTTGTTTATGGATGATTTGTTCTCACTTCTAAAACCGCCGGGGATTTTCTTGATACTTGGGGTCATATCATTTTCCGCAGCTGTGGTTTGGACATGTACTGGCAAAGCGTGGGTTCGCTTTCAGGGTTGGGTCTACCGCACGAAAGAACCGAATTGGTTTTGGTGGGAAGTAGCACTCTATTATCTCTGTGGTGTTGGTTTGATTGGTTACTTCTTGTTTAAGGTCAATTGATATTCAACATGAGGTGGTTGCCCAAGTTCTCAAGAGGTGATGGTTGAGATTCGAGGTTTCCCACCCATTTCACAAAGAACGTGAAATGGATGGGGCACGGAGTGAATGGATGAGGTCGAGCTTTTAGCTAGAAGCTAGAAGCTAGCAGCTAGGAGCTGATTTTATGTCTGAACTGAGTTTCGGGGAAAAGTTGCTGATAGCACGCAAACAGCTCGACCTGTTTCAATATGAGATGGCCGAGCGGCTGGGAGTTCATGCCAATTCGCTCACGAAATACGAAAAAGGCGAGGGCAAGCCGCACGCGGCCGTGGTGCGGATGTTTGAGATACTTTGCGAGAAGGAAAAGATTCGCTTTGACGAGTTTGAAGCAGGGCAAAAGGACAAAGGAGAGAAGATGAAGATCGTTCTGGCAGAGAAGGTATCTCCGGCGACGCTGGCCGTGTTTGCGGCCGAGCCGGGGTGGGAAGTATTGACGCATGACCAACTGCCGGACGGGCTTCCGGCCGCGCTGGCCGACGCCGATGGCTTGGTGGTGCGCTCGGCGGTGCAGGCCGACGACGCGCTGATGGCCTCCGCCCACAAGTTGAGGGTGATTGGCCGCGCCGGGGTGGGCGTGGACAATATCGACGCCGAGGCGGCCACGCGGCGCGGCATTGTTGTAATGAATACGCCGGGCGCGAATGCCGTGGCCGTGGCCGAGCTGACGCTCGGGCTGATGCTGGCCCTGGCGCGCAAGCTGCCCAAGGCCAACGCGACAATGCACGCCGGCCAGTGGGAGAAGAAGAATCTGCAAGGCAGCGAACTGCGCGGCAAGACGCTGGGCATTCTTGGCCTGGGCCGCATCGGCCTGGAAGTGGCCCGGCGCGCCAAGGGCTTTGGCCTGGAGATTATTGGCAGCGATCCCTTTGTCTCGGCGGCTGTGGCGCGCGAAAACGGCATCAAGCTGGTGACGCTCGATGAGCTGATCGCGGGCTCCGATTACCTGACGCTGCACGTGGGCCTGACGCCGCAGACAACGGGCGTGATCAACGCCAAGTCGATCGCCTTGATGAAGAAGGGCGTGCGCATCGTCAACTGCGCGCGCGGCGAGCTGATCGACGACGCGGCGCTGGTGGAGGCTCTGAAGAGCGGTCAGGTGGCGGGCGCGGCGCTGGATGTCTTTGCCAAGGAACCGGCAAAAGAGACGCCGTATCATGGCCTCGAGAATGTGATTCTGACGCCGCACATCGCCGGCTCGACGGGCGAGGCGCAGGAGGCGGTCGGCATTCAGATTGCCCGCCAGGTGCGCGATTATCTCAAGCTCGGCGTGGTGCAGAACGCGGTCAATCTGCCTTCGCTCAGCCACGAGGAGTATGTCGTGCTGGCGCCCTACATCGATCTGGCCGGCCGTCTGGGCTCGTTCCTCGCGCAAACCGGCAATGGCGGCATTGAGGCGATCGATCTGGTCTACGGCGGAGTTCTGGCCGACGCCAAGATCGATCTGGTGCGCAACGCGGCCATCGCCGGGCTGCTGGCCGGCTCGGAGAATGTGAACCGCATCAACGCCGCCTCGGTGGCCGGTGAGCGCGGCATCCGCATTCACGAGATCAAGGAAGACAGTTTGGAGAGCCATCGCGGCGCAACCACCGTGCTGACTATCAAACTGCACACGGCCAAGGGCGAGAGCAGCGCCTCGGCCACGGTGATCCGCGACGTGCAGCCGAGACTGCTGACCTTCGAGGGCATCGACATTGAGACGCCGCTCGAAGGCAACCTGCTGGTCTGCCGCAACCGCGACGTACCGGGCGTGATCGGCAAGATCGGCACCATCCTGGGCGAGTACGGCGTCAACATCGCCAACTTTGCCCTGGGCCGCGAACGCAGCGGACAGAAGCCGGTGAAGGCGCTGGCGCTGGTGCAGGTGGATGCGCCGGTCGGCGAGAAGGTGCTGGAGGCGCTCTCGACCATCGAGGCGCTGATCGAGGCACGGCCCGTGCATCTGCCGGAGGCGGGGGAATAGCGGATCGAAGCGGAGAAAATCCTCTTGAACTCATGGTAGCGTTTTGCTACCATGAGTTCATGGGTCAGCCAGTCAAATTGTCGGATGCACTGGTACTGGATGCGCGAATTGCCGGAGCAGCGCAGGAGCGCTCCATTGCCGGCCAAATCGAGTTCTGGGCCAAGCTAGGGCGATCGCTGGAGCCGGTACTCACCGGCCGACAGTCTACCGAACTGCGGCAAACCGGCAAAGTCCGGCCGCTCTCTGAATTGGTGGCGACCGTGGAGACTGCGGAAGGGCGCGCCCGCACCCAGGCCTATCTCGCGACTCGACCCTATCCTCATTACCGCCAGTTTCCGGGGCGAACACGGGTCTACATCCGAACCGATGCGGACGGCGCGGAGACGGTTGGAAGGTTTGTGAACCGGGAATTCGTCGTCGATCAGGAGTCTGAAGCATCCGCAAGACTTCTTGAGCATTTCGCATGAGGTTGAATCGGCTGCTGGATCGCCGGCCTATTCTTGTGGCGATTGCCGGTCCCAATGGCGCGGGCAAGTCTTCCTATTTTGCGACGCATCTGGCGCCGTCCGGTCTGGACTTTCTGAATGCGGACGTGCTGGCGGAAACTCTGGCAATCGATGCCTACGCTGCTTCCAGCCTGGCGGACGAACTTCGGCGGCAAAGGATTGAACGTCGCGAGAGCTTTATCTTCGAGACGGTCTTCTCAGACCCTGTGGGGGACAAGGTCGAGTTCCTCAAAAGCGCTGAGCGGATTGGCTACTTCGTATTCCTGGTCTTCATTGGAATCGACGACCCGGAGCTGTCCAGCGACCGGGTGGCGATGCGCGTTTCGCAAGGCGGACACGATGTGCCCGCGCATAAGCTGACCGAGCGCTATCCGCGGGTGATGAATAATCTGAAGCGGGCGCTGGCAGAATTACAGAATGTGTGGGTTTACGATCACAGCGATTTGGAGATAGGTTACCGGCTGGTTGCCACCAAGGAGAATGGACAGGGAATCGAGCTGTACGAGCCAACGCCGGAGTGGCTGCGGGTGCTGTTGCCTTCAGACTGAACTTCAATGTGCGGCGATTTTTATGCAATCCGGCCTGCGAAATCCTCCGTCCGGTGTCAGACCGTGTGTGTCGCAAAATCTTCTGAACAAGGTACGTTATGCGCGGAAGCATTTATGGAGTGATGGCGCTGGTTGCGGTTTGTGCGCTGCCGTCGTTGGGGCAGGCGCAGCAGCGCCAGATTACGCACGTTCAATTGAGAAACGCGCCCGTCGCGCGGCTGCCGTACACGGCGGAGTACAAAACCACGCATGTAAAGACGCTGGCCGACGGCAGCACCATCACCCAGGAATCCTCCGAAGTGGTAGCCGTGGATTCGCAAGGCCGGCGCATGACCGCGACCACGACGACGCCGCTGAATGGCGACCAAACGCCGAAAACGCGCGTGATGGTCTTCGATCCTGGGACTCACACCAGCAGCAGTTGGACGGTGCCGGGCCGGCAGGCGACGGTGACCGCAATGCCCGCGCCGGGCGCGCCGCGCACTCCATGCTCGACAAGTACGATATCGGCAGCCAGGATTCCGCAGGAAATTAAGATGCAGGCGGAACGGCTTCGCCCCACAATGGAAGACCTGGGCACGGATACGATTCTGGGCATCGAGGCGCGCGGTCGTCGAACAACATACACGACTCCCGCGGGAGCAATCGGCAACAATGAGCCGCTGATGCGCACCAGTGACGTCTGGACCGCGGTCACCCCTGGCCTGCGGGGGCTTTCAGTACGCGATGTGAACAACGATCCGCAGATGGGCACAACGACCAGGGAACTGGTGAATTTCGCGCAAGCCGAGCCGGACGCGGCGGTCTTCCAGCCTCCGTCGGGATACGAAATTGTGAACCGGGAAGCGGGCGGATGCCACTCTTCTTCGAGCATGGTGATCGAGGATGTGCCGATGCCGCCGTCCGATGTCACATCTGCGCCCGCCGATGCTCCGGCCGAACCTCAGCAATAGACAATTTTTTGCAGCGCCGCAAGCGTTCTGCCGGAAATCGCGTCCTTCAGAGTAGTCGCAAAAACTTCTAGAAGAGGTACGTTATGCGCGGAAGCATTTATGGAGTGATGGCGCTGGTTGCGGTTTGTGCATTGCCAGGATTTGGTCAAACGCCTAGAAGTGAAATCGACAAAAGTGACGGAAATAGTAGCTGCAAAACTGTGCCAAGCCATCCACCTTATACGGCCATTTTTAAAATTACTCACGTAAGAACACTTGGAAATGGAGCCACGATTACCCGCGAGGGCACAAAGGTGGAGGCTAGGGAACCTCTGATCAAAGTGCTTATTGAGCATGCATTCCCTCGGGGGCTAAAGCCCAACATTGATTTTGCTGGATTTATGTACGGGCTAAAGCCCGTACCCTTCAAAATTTCGACTTAGAACTTATCCGTAAATAAGTTGCGCCGACCTCCTGGTCGGCTGTCCTGTGGGTCTTCTGACACACAGGCGGAGTCTGGCGGCGTGGACGCCGCCCGGACAGCCGGTCTGGAGACCGGCGCTACATCACTCCCTCAATTTACGGATAAGTTCTTAATCAGAGGTTCCCTAGGGACTCACAACGACGCAAGATGACTTCAATTACGTGGCTTCCGATTTCATTGAGCGGTTCATCTGTAACAAATGTCAATGTGGAGAACCCGCAGAATGGAACGTATATCAGTTGGACTTCGGATAAAAACAGGGCTACGGTTGTGACTGAACCTCCAATGGAGCAACGAATCGGTTGTTGGACGGCACCGGGATTTGGAACTTCTTATGGCAGTGTCAAACCAAATACTTCTGCGCTGAAGGAAATTACTCCTGATAAATCATCTTGTGTTCAGAATGTTTCTCAGCTAGTTTTGACTCATCCCACACCGGGGAAGGAGGACCTGGGTATCACAACGATTCAGGGAATTCAGGTGCATGGAACGCGGTATACCCACACGATTCCGGCAGGGCAATTTGGCAATGACCGACCCTTGGTTCACGTAGAGGAGCGTTGGACAGCCATTGATATTCCGAGTCTGAACGTGCGCGAGATTCTGGATGACCCTCAGAACGGCAAGGAGATTCGTGAATTGGTGAAACTGGACCGGAATGAACCAGACCCGGCGATTTTTCAACCACCCACAAACTATGAGATCGTGCCCGTCGCGATGGTTCCCTGTAGCAGTAGATAACGTCGCCGCCGTCTTCCATTTACACTAAAGAGGTTATGGCAGATGAAAACGAACTGAGATACGACCCGGCGGCGATTGAACCCAAGTGGCAGGCCCGCTGGGCCTCTGACCCCAAAATGTATGCGGCGGAAGCAGCAGACTGCGGCAAGCCCAAGTACTACGTGCTGGAGATGCTTCCGTATCCCAGCGGCCAGTTGCACATGGGGCACGTGCGCAACTACTCGATTGGCGACGCGCTGGCGCGCCACCAGTGGATGCGCGGCTATAACGTGCTGCATCCGATGGGCTGGGACGCCTTCGGGCTGCCTGCCGAGAACGCCGCGCTCAAGAACAACACCCCTCCGCGCCAGTGGACGCTGGCGAATATCGCCGCGATGAAGAAGCAGATGGAGCGCCTCGGCCTGGGCTACGATTGGGCCTGCGAGGTGGCCACTTGCCTGCCGGAGTACTACCGCTGGAATCAGTGGTTCTTCCTGCGGATGTACGAAAAAAATCTGGTCTATCGCAAAAAATCCAAGGTCAATTGGTGCCCCGAGTGCGCCACCGTGCTGGCCAACGAGCAGGTGGTGGACGGCTGCTGCTGGCGGCATGAGACGACGCCGGTCGATCAGCGCGATCTGGTGCAGTGGTTCTTCCGCATCACGGCGTACGCGCAGGAGCTGCTCGACGGGCTCGACAATCTCGACGGCTGGCCGGAGAAGGTCCGTACCATGCAGCGCAACTGGATCGGCCGCAGCGAGGGGACGGACGTGGACTTCTTTCTGGACGAGGGAACAGGGACCAAGGGACCAAGGGACCAGGGGACTGAGGGAGCAGGGACTGAGGCGACGCGCATCCGTGTCTTTACGACGCGCGTTGATACCATCTTCGGGGCGACAAGCGTACAGCTTGCGCCGCAGCACGCGCTGGTGGCGAAGTTCACTGCGGCCGATCCACAACTGAAAGCGCAGGTTGACGAACTCCTCGATCAGCAGAAGAAGGCGCGCGAGGCCGGCGACCTGGGAGCCATCGAAAAGCACGGCGTCGCCACGGGCCGCTTTGCCGTCAACCCTTACAACGGCCAGCGCGTGCCCATCTGGGTGGCGAATTATATTCTGGCCGACTACGGCACCGGCGCCATCATGAGCGTCCCGGCGCACGATGAGCGCGACTTCGAGTTCGCGACCAAGTACGGGCTGCCGATCATTCAAGTCATCAAACCTTCCGACCATTGCATGGAGCAGCCTCTTCCCTTCTGCTCTGAAGAAGGCGTGCTCATCAACTCCGGCGAGTACGACGGACTGAGTTGCACTGAAGCGGAAAAGAAGCTGCAAGAGATTGCCGTCGCGCAAAAATATGGCGAGGCCAAGGTCACCTTTCGCCTGAAGGATTGGGGCGTCAGCCGGCAGCGCTTCTGGGGCACGCCGATCCCGATCATTCATTGCGAGCGGTGCGGATTGGTTCCGGTGCCCGACGAGCAGTTGCCGGTGGTCCTGCCCGATCAGATCGAGATCACGCAGCAGGGCGGCTCGCCGCTGAGCCGTGTGCCGGAGTTCGTCAATGTGCAATGTCCGAAGTGCGGCGCGCCGGCCAAGCGCGAGACCGACACGATGGACACCTTTGTCGATTCCAGTTGGTACTTCTATCGCTACACCGACGCGAAGAATGCGCAGGCCCCCTTCGCTCCGGCGACGGCGCAATACTGGTTTCCCATCGACCAGTACATCGGCGGTGTGGAGCACGCGATTCTGCACTTGATCTACTCGCGCTTCTGGACCAAGGTGATGCGCGACCTGGGGCTGATCGTGAACGACGAGCCGGCCCGCCGCCTGTTTACGCAAGGCATGGTCATCAAGGACGGGGCGAAGATGTCCAAGTCGAAGGGCAACGTCGTCTCGCCCGATGAGATGATCGCCAAGTACGGCGCAGACTCGACACGAATGTATGCCCTGTTTGCCGCGCCGCCGGATCGCGATCTGGATTGGCAGGAGGACGGGGTCGCGGGGGTGAGCCGCTTCCTGGGGCGCGTCTGGCGGCTGGTCACAAAGTATGCGCCGCTGGCTCGCACGGCTGGCATGGATTCCCACCCATTCCGCAACGAGCGCGGAATGGATGGGTCACCCAGCGGCTTATCGCTGAAGCTGCTGCGCAAACTGCATCAGACCGTCGCCAAGATCACGCTGGACTTCGAGGGCCGTTGGCACTTCAACACCTGCGTGGCCGCGATCATGGAGCTGGTGAACGAGATTCAGGCCGCCGATGCGCAACTCGCGGCGGGCGAAGTTCCTGCGCCCGTGGTGCGTGAGCTGCTGCGTACGCTCGTTCTCCTGCTCGCTCCCTTCGCGCCCTTCCTCGCCGCGGAGCTGTGGGAGATGCTCGGCGAAAAAGAGAGTATCCTGCGCGCGCCCTGGCCTGCGAGCGATCCTGAGCTGGCCAGGGAAGACGAGTTGGCAATTCCCGTGCAGATCAACGGCAAGCTGGTCGAGGTGGTGCGCGTAGCCGCCGACGCCGACGGCAAGACCATCGAGGCCGCGGCGCTGGCTGCTGAAAAGGTGCAGGTGCGGACGGCGGGAAAAGTTGTCGTCAAGGTCATCGTCGTTCCCGGCAAGCTGGTGAATCTGGTGGTGAAGTAGTTAAAAAACTTCTATGGCCCATCCATTTCGCGTTTTTGCGAAATGGGTGGGAGACCACGAACCTCAACCGGCTTTCTTCACGAGGCATTCATGCCAACTCCTTTGCGCGGAACCCAGACGCTGGTCGGCCAGATGGGCTGGGTCTTCGAGCGGCCGCTGCTCACCGCGATTGAGATCAGCTGGCGCTGGTGCTTCGGCTTGCCCTTCGTGATCGTTATTTTTTTTGAGGCGATCAAGATCCTCATCGCCGTGCCGCCGGAGTCCTCGGGGCTCGCCACGCTCGATCCGCAGAACCCCTGGGTGGCCGTGGTGCAACTCGGCAACAGCTGGGCGCTCTATCAGCCGCCAGTTGCATCGGTTCTGCGCTGGCTTCTGCCGCTGGCCGCGCTGGCCTGGGTGGTTGTCTCCGGTCTGGGCCGCAGCGTTCTTCTGAAGCGGCTCGATCCGGCGCTTCGTTTTCGTCCGCTGGCGATGATCGCGTTGCAAGCCGCAGCTCTCGCCTACTTCGCCCTCTTCTGCCGGCTATGGTTTCTTGCAATGCGCTGGGCCGCGGTCACGCACATCGGTGGCGGCGCTGAGCCCGATCTGGTTGGCTTCGCCGCCTGGGCGATCTTTCTCTCGCTGAGCTTCTTCACGGCATGGGCGCTCACCAGTTGGGCGCTCTCGGTTGCGCCGCTCGTGATGCTACTGGAAAAAATTTCTCCGCTTGCGGCGCTGGTCCGGAGCCTGCGCCTGGGGCGACCGATGACCGCCAAGCTGGTGGAGATCAACATGGTGATGGGCATCGTCAACCTGGCGCTGATCGTGCTGGCGATGGTGCTCTCCGCCGCTCCCCTGCCCTTCAGCGACCAGCTGGGCCCTGAGGCTCTGCACCTTGTCTGGAGCGTGGCTTTCCTCTTCTACTTCATCGCAGGCGACTACTTTCAGGTGGTGCGATTGAAAGGCTTTCTGGAGTTCTGGAGGTTATTTTGCATTCCAGACACCCAATGAACATTGCTTGATTTCGCTATCTTCCTGGTGTTTTTTGTGCGATGATGACAATGAATCTGCTCCTGTTCGTTCGATTTTTCAGCAGATGGAAATATTGGCGATTGCATCTCATTTACCCGCGTACGGGCTTCTCTTTGGTCTTCTGTTTTCCTGGAGGCTTTATGTCGCTCTATTGTCATTTTTGCGGATTGAATAACTTTCGCACCTCACTCTTCCGTTTTCGCTGCTGCGATTTCGCGCGCCTGCTCATCCTGCGTCTTCCGGTTCGCTGCATGGTTTGCGACGAGCGCAGATATGCCTTCCTCCCTCACTATCTTCGCCTGCGCCTGGTGCGCCCCGCCATTTTGCGCTCGCATGGTTGAGCCTCTCGATGCAGTCGCATTCACCAGTATTGTTCGGATATAGATAAGAGAAGCCCTCTTCCTCGGCTCGCAGATGCGAAAATAGAACAGAACTTCCGCCACAGTCGCGCCCGGCGCGAAACTCCAGGGGAATCGCCATGCGCCGTGTCGCGCTGATCTACAATCCGGCCTCCGGGCAGCACTCGCGCGGCCGCCGCACAGCCATCGCCAAAGCTCTCGCCGTCTTGCGCGAAGCCGGCGTTGAAGCCGAAGCTCTGGAGACCCTCGCCCCGGGCAGCGCCGGCCGGCAGGCAGCCGAGGCCGCCGCGCGCGGCTGCGACGCGATCATCGCCTGCGGAGGCGACGGCACCGTCCACGAAGTCCTGCAATCGCTCGTCGGCTCGCCAACGGCTTTGGGCGTGGTGCCGCTGGGCACGGCCAATGCGCTCGCCGCCAACCTCGGCCTGCAAACCTCGCCGGCCAAAGCCGTCCGCCAACTGCTTACGGCTGAGCCTGTGCGTCTGCCCGTCGGCCGCATCTGCTATTGCGACGCGGCTGGCGCTGCCCGCTCGCGCTACTTCACCGTCGCCGCCGGCGTCGGCGCCGATGCGCTGTTCATCTCCCGCCTCGATCCCGCGCTCAAGCGACGCCTCGGCTATGCGCTCTATCTCATCGAGGGCTTCCGCGTCTGGGTGCGACATCCCTTCCCGCTCTTTGAGGCAGCCTTCACTGAAGCAAGCAGCCAGACTCCGCGTACGGAGCAGGTCTCCGAGCTGCTGGCCGTGCGCATCCGCAACTTCGGCGGCGTGCTGAACAACTTCATCCCCGGCGCAACCCTGCACCACGACGGCCTGCGCCTGGTGGCCTTCAAGACGCGCAGCCGCTTGAGCTACTTCCGCTTTCTCATCGGCGCAATCCTCGGGCACGCCAGCTTCAACGGTAAAATCGAGGCGCTCGACGCGCTCTCGGTCGAGTGCCGCCCCTTGAACAGCTCCTCTCAGCGCATCTTCGTCGAGGCCGACGGCGAGTTTCTCGGCGAGCTTCCGGTGCGCCTCGAGATCGTCCCCGACGCCATCACGCTGCTGATCCCGCCCGGCGCAAAGCCCTGACGCCGCACTGTATCCCATTGAGCAGACCCAGCCTTCGCCCGGTGTAAGACTCAATCCATCGTTGCAATCCGGCGCAATCAAGCCGGAAGCGCACCAGGCGGCAACGCAGGAGAATTTTATGCTGGGTACAATCTTGATCGTGTTGTTGATCCTCATGCTGATCGGTGCGCTGCCGACATGGCCGCATAGCAGAAACTGGGGCTATTACCCGAGCAGCGGACTCGGATTTATCGTTCTGATTGTCGTTGTTCTCTTCTTGATTGGCCGAATCTGAGTATTCTATCCATCCCGATGCTTCGTGCGCGGCTGCTGCGCGCTGCGCACGTTGCCTTCGCGCTGCTGCTCGCGTGCAGCGGCGCGTCTGCCTACTCCGTCCTGACGCACGAGGAGATCATCGACCTGGCATGGAGCGGCGAGATTCGACCGCTGCTCGTCGAGCGCTTTCCCGGCTTGACCGGAGAGCAGCTCAAAGAGGCCCATGCCTACGCCTATGGCGGCTCGGTGATCCAGGACCTGGGCTACTATCCGTTCGGCAGCAAGGAATTCAGCGAGCTGACGCATTACGTGCGCAGCGGCGATTTCGTTCTGGAGCTGCTGCGCCAAAGCCAGGATGCGGACGAGTACGCCTTTGCCCTGGGCGCGCTCTCGCACTACATTGCCGACATCGACGGACACCCCGCGGTCAACGCGGCCGTGGCAATTCATTATCCCAAGCTGCGCGCGAAATACGGCAACTCGGTTCGCTACGCCCAGGACACCTCCGCGCACTTGAAGACCGAGTTCGGCTTCGACACTCTGCAGGTGGCCAAGAATCGCTACGCCACCGAGCAGTACCACGACTTCATCGGATTCATGGTGGCAAAGCCGCTGCTGGAGCGGGTCTTCCCCATCGTCTATGGCCTGGAGTTGAAGGACGTACTGGCGCATGAAGATCTGGCGATCGGCTCCTATCGCTACTCCGTCAGCCGCCTGATTCCGCAGATGACCCAGGTCGCTCTGCAAGCGCACCAAAAGGACATGATGCGCGAGAGGCCCGACTTTGCCCGGCAGAAGTTCCTCTATCGCCTCACCCGCTCCGATTACGAGCGCGAGTGGGGCAAGAGTTATGAAAGACCCGGCCTGGGCACGCGCATCCTCTCCACGATTCTGCGCTTCATGCCCCGGATAGGCCCGTTCAAGGGCCTGGGCTTCAACAACCCGACCCCGCAAACAGAGGATATGTATATCAAAAGCATCAACACAACCACCGACGATTACCGTGTCCTGCTTAAGGAAGCAGGCGCGGGCAAGCTCCTGCTGCCCAACTGCAATCTCGATGACGGCAAAATCACCGCGGAAGGCGAATACTCGCTGGCCGATGAAAGCTACCGCAACCTTCTGGCCCAGCTCTCCGCGCATCGATTCGATCAGACATCGGCGCGTCTGCGCGAGAACATTCTCGACTTCTACGCAGGCCCCGCGCCGTCCGTCGATGCCGGAGTTAAACCGGCACAACAGCAAGCGCTGCAAGCGAACCTCATCCTGTTGAAGTCGGCCGCACCTGCGCCCGCTCGCTGACGATGAATCCAGCCTTATTTCATTGCAACAATATCACATACTAATATTAATTTCGTGCTACTCGTGCGACAATACCCTCCAGGAGTCCATTGCTCTTGCCTTACCGCCGAATCGCCGCCTTCGTTCTCCTCGTGTCCGGCTCGCTGCTCTCAGCGCAACAGTCCGCAATCGGCGGACACCTTCCCACTGCGCAGGATCATCCAGTCGTCGCGAATGACAAGGCCAAGCTATCGGGAACGGTTGTCGACCAGTCCGGCGCGGTGATTGTCGACGCTGTCGTGCAGTTACACGACGCAAACGGTGCTGTGCAAAGCACGATCAAGACGGACAAAAACGGCTCCTTCACTCTCTCCGGATTCGCGGCGGGCAACTATCGGCTCGTCGTATCTGATCCCGGTTTTGAAACCAAAGAAATCCTGGTCAACATAAGAACCACAGGGGCGTCGGCCGCGCTGCGCATCCCTCTGGTCGTGGATGCCGTGAGCACCACCGTCAACGTGCAGGGCCGGGAGGATGACCTGATCGGGATTGCCGAGTCCAGCTCTCAAGGCACGGTGGGCGCATCGGAGATTGAAGATCGTCCGATTCTTCGTTCGGGAGAGGTTCTGGAGACGGTGCCCGGCCTCATCATCACGCAGCACGCCGGCGGCGGCAAGGCCAACCAATATTATCTTCGCGGCTTCAATCTGGATCACGGCACGGACATCGCCATCTTCCTCGACGATATGCCGCTCAACCTGCCCTCGCACGCGCATGGCGAAGGCTACTCGGATATGAACATTGTCATCCCTGAGTTTGTCGAGCGCGTGAACTTCGAGAAGGGCCCATATTACGCCAATGTCGGCAACTACAGCTCGGCTGCCAATGCCTATGTGGAGTTCTTCAAGACGCTGCCTCATAACTTCGCCAAGTTGGAAGGCGGCTCATTCACCTATGGCCGCGCCGTCTTCGGCGCATCGCAAAAGCTCGGCAGGGGCAATCTGCTCTATGGCGGAGAAGAGAGTTACTATAACGGCCCATGGACGCATCCGGATGGCTTTAACAAGATCAACGGCCTGCTCACCTACAGCCGGGGCCATGACGCGAATGGCGCGAGCATCACGGCCCACGCTTACCACGGAAAATGGAACTCGAGCGATCAAATTCCCGTGAGCGCCCAAGTCAACCCCACACCATCCACGCCCTACGGCGTTGGTTACTTCGGCACAATCAACCCGACAGACGGCGGACACTCGCAGCGTTATAGCTTGCAGGGTGAATGGCATCGCCAAGGCACAAATTCCGCATCGATCATCTCGGCTTATCTTTTTTATTACGATCTGGATTTATTTTCCGATTTCACTTACTACCTGGTGGACCGCAACAGAGGCGATCAATTCGAACAGCAGGATAGGCGCTGGGTGGGTGGGCTGGACGCACACCACACGATCTTCAGTTTATGGCATGGCCGCAAGATGTCGAATACCTTCGGCGTGCAACTGCGCAACGATTGGATCAACAACGGCCTATACCGAACGGAGGATCGCAAGCGCACGATCAAGACCGATTACTCGGCCACCGGCATCTCCTTCAACGACGCCATCTGCAACACCTACACATCCACCGTTAGCATCAGCGTGGATGGCGGCGCCCCTGGCACTTTTCCCAGCGCCTGCCCGGCTTTGCCTTCGACCACGGAGAGGGATAACTTTACGGAGTTGATAGGCAGTGCTTATGTGGAGAATAAAATTCAATGGGCAAACAGATTCCGCTCGGTCGTGGCCCTGCGCGGCGACGACGAGAAATTTGTCGTAACCAGCCTGGCTTACTCGGCTGCGACGAATGCAGCCAACTCTGGCTCGGCCAGTAAGTTCCTGCCCAGCCCCAAAGCGAGTTTGATCTTCGGCCCGTGGGCCAATACCGAGTTCTATTTACAGGGGGGATTCAGTTATCACTCGAACGACGGGCGCGGCGCAACGCAAACAGTGCAACCGGTTTCGCCGGAGAATCCTTACCCCGATACGTTCAGCACGAAAATCACACCCCTGGTCCAAACCAAAGGCGGGGAGATCGGCGTGCGCTCTGTGGCCGTTCCTCATCTGCAAAGCACTCTTGCACTCTGGTATCTCCGCAGTAACTCCGAACTGTTGCAGGATGGCGACACCGGAGGCACATCTGCTTCAGAACAGCCGAGCAACCGCTATGGCCTGGAATGGGCGAACTACTGGACGCCAACGGAACACTTGGCTGTCGACTTTGACCTTTCGGATTCCCGCGCCCAATTTACCCGGATAGACCCGGATGATGCGGCACAGATCGTCACAAATAGCTCCATCACAATCAATGGCAACCCAGTCGGCTCCTTTTATGCGCGACAGAGCGGCCCGGGGGGCAAGCTGGTGCCCGAAGCGGTCAAGGCTGTGATCTCCTCGGGCATCACACTGCACGACTGGAGGGGCTTCACGTCGAGTGTGCGCCTGCGATCCTTTGGTCCGCGCGATCTGACGTCGGACGGACTGTATCAGTCAAGCCAAACGGTGTTGCTCAATGGAGAGATCGGATATCAGTTCTTGAAGAGATGGCAGGCAACGGCCGAGTTTCTGAATCTGCTGAACCGCAAAGATGCCGACATCGACTACGCCTATCTCTACCAAATCGCTTCAACAGCCGCGCCGGGATTCGGACGCGTGAACCACCCCTGCGAACCGTTTCTGGCGCGCTTCTGGCTCGAAAGAAGCTTTTGATCGATGCCGCGACAGCTCCATCCATCTCCAGCACAAAAAAAACGGCACGAACAATGGATTGTTCGTGCCGGGAGGCCAGTGACGCAAACTCATCGCACTCTCGGAAGCGCCACTCAGCTGCTTCGTTGACTGCAATATCTACATATTAGCATAGACTCGATAAAAGTCAATACAGATAATAGAATTTTCTTCTAGATGGAAATTGTCCATTTGTTCTGTCTCAAAATGAGACATTCTCGATGATCGAGAATGCCGAATCGAAAGGAATAAAAATCATTTATCTGACTGTAATATATATATTTACTCGAATATTCTGTACAATTCCGCTCACCCCAGAAGAGAATTTCAGGCCGGAAAACCCCACACGTCGCCGCCGGAGATCGGTCTTACGTCTTTCTTGCAGAGTGGGATAAGCCCCCTATATGTTTACTGAGAAGATGCAGAATTGGAAACTTCTGTTTTTGGTAGATTATGGGCCGACCCCGCCAGCGTCCCCCGGCTGCGCTTGCGGAAGACCACCTTGAGCTCCTGCCGCCAATCTTCGCCGAGCGCGATCAACTCCCACTCGATCTCAGGCGCAAGGTAGCGCAGCACCGTCTCGTTGGCCGGATGGATGCGCAGCGCTGGGGCCGCCAGCAGCAGCCGCGGAGCCAGCGCCGAGACCTCAGCGCCGGCAAAGTAGCCCAGCCGTTCGAAGGCCGAGAGCGCTCGACCGCCCTCGTTGCCCGCCTCGGGCTGCCGGTCGTCGTTCAGCGCCCGCACGCGAATCCAATAATCGAGCGCCTGCAGCGGCAGTTGCAGGTCCTCATCGACCTTCAGCTCGATCACCGTCAGCCGCCCTGTGCGGTCGAGCGTCAGCAGGTCCAGCAAGCCCCGGTCGCCGATCGAGAGCGCCGGCACCTGAGAGTAGATCAGGTCGCCGCGCAGGCTGGGCAGCAGCTCGGCGATTCCCGCGCGTAGCCGCGCCTCCAGCCAGCGCTCCGGCTGCATCCGGTAGAGCGGATCGGCGTGTGCGCCGCCGCTGTGCCGGCCGAGGAAGAGGCGGGAAAACAGATCGCGACAGAGCGGCTCGTTCTCCTCGGTGAGCGGCGTCTCATGGATGCCCGCGCCAAAGCTGATCTGGTCCGAGCGGGCAAAGCTGTTGGCGGCAAAGCCGTGGCGCACGCGCGCAAATTCGAGGCCGTGCAGCCGCAGCCCAACCTCGGAGGTCGAGTTGGCCCGCAGCTCGATCCGCTGGCGCGCCGCCTCCGGAGCCAGAGCGAGAAGCCGGTCGATCCCGTCCCGGTTGCGCTCGATCGCCGCCTCCGCCGAGAAGGCGTGCACCAGCCGCGACTCCAGATTGCCGCTATCGCGAAACTCCACCGCCGTCAGCTCTTCGCCGTGTTCGTCCAGCGTATAGATCTGAAAATCGGCAGCCGCGCGATTCAGCCAGGCCATGCGCTCGGCCGTCGTTCGCCATGCGCCCTCCGGCACAATCACCTTGAGCCCGCCAAAGTGCCGCCGCCCGTCGCCCTTCTGCCGGCAGTGGTCCAGCCACAGGATTCCCAGCGTCAGCACGCCGTCCACCGTCGCCGCCGACTCAGCCTCGCTGACGGCGATCACAGCCTCGGCCGCGGTGCCCTTCAGCAGCCGCCCGCGCACATACGCCGGACCGAAGCTATGCTCGAGGTCCATCGCCGAGCGCAGACCATCCACCTTCGAGCCGATGAAGTGGCGGCTCAAGACGCGCTCCAACAGTCGTTGATAGCTGCGCCGCGCGGCCTCGCGCGCAGTCGGCGTGCGCCGGTCGCTCGTGGGAACCATCTCCAGAGTTTGTGATTTCGCCGCGCCCATACGCCTGGTGGCCACGCGCAGGCACCCGGCCCGATGCTCGAAGCCCACCACCGTGCGGATCAGGTTGCGCTCCTCGCTCCACATCTCCAGCAGGCAGCGCCCGTGCTGCTCGCTCACCGCATAGCGCGCCGAGCGCAGATCGAAGAGCACGCGCCCATCCTCCAGCAGCGCCGCCGCCGGATGCTCGGCCAGATACTCTTCAATTGCCCGAACCAGTTGTTGCGGAGTCGCGGCCTCTTGCGCGGCGGCCATCGGCCTCTACCAGCCCTGCCGCGTGCGCAGGCCGGTGATGTGCGCCGTGTGGTGGCGCGAGTGCCAGTCGTACATCGCCAGCATCTTGACCAGCGTCTCCTGGCCCCGCTGCGGATGGTTGTATCCCTTGCGGAAGTCGTCGTCGGAGAGCGACTCCAGCAACGTCACCCAGCGCCCATGCAGCGCCTCGATCAGCGCGAGCGAGACTTCAACCGGCAGACGGCTATCGGCCAGCTTGGCCCACGCCGCCTCCTCATAGGGATTGATCGTCGGCCAATCTTCGGTGAGCGCCAGCTTCGCGCGCGTGTAAGCCATGGCGTGGCTGTCGGCCAGGTGATGCACCACCTGCCGCACCGTCCATCCGCCCTCGCGATAGGGCGTATCGAGCTGAGCATCGTTCAATCCGGCCACGGCGCTGCGCAGCTTGGCCGGCAGCAAACGCAATGTCTGGATCTGCGCCGAGCGTATTCCCGGCAGGCTGCTGGCCGGAGGAGCAAAGCGGCCAATCGGATAGCGAAAATCGTCTAGCTCTGTCATGGCAGTTACCATACCATGCTTCCCGCGGATAGGGATCCGCGTACTCTCACTCGCTGCGGTACCGGCGGCATGGGAGGCGCCGATCCCGTTCTACGCGTGATGGTGGTGGTTATGGTGATGATGGTGCGGATACTGGTGGTTGTGCTTTGAGGCAAAGGCCGGGCTGGTGAAGACCAGCATCAGCAGTACGGCGGCAAATATCTTCTTCATGAGAAAAATCTACCACGATCCAGGCGCTGAGGAAAGAGCTGCGCGCACCCGGTATCCAATCGGAAACTGGCGACAAATCCGGCAACGCAAGCGGAAACCGGGGTAAACTGGAGAGACGATGAACAATCCGATCCCTTCCCCGCCGCCCAGCCACAAACGCTACTTCTTTGAGAAGTTCGGCCTGACCGAGCGCCTGCTTGAGCGCTGCCTGGGCGAAGCTCTCTCCGCAGGCGGCGACTACGCCGACCTCTACTTCGAGTCGGTCACCGCAACCGCGCTCGGCGTCGATGAGCAGATCGTCAAATCCGCTTCACAAGGCGTCAGCGCCGGCTGTGGCATTCGCGTGCTCAGCGGCGAGCGCACCGGCTACGCCTACACCGACAACCTGAGCCCCGAGCGCCTGCTGCACGCCGCGCGCACCGCCGCGCTGATCGCCTCCGGGCCGGCCACGCAGCCCGTGCAGGGCTTCACCGATGCGCCCGTCGCCGATCTCTATCCGGTGCCGATGGGCGGCTACGATCTGGATCTTGCCGCGAGGCTGGAATTGATTCTGAGAGCCGATCGCGCTGCACGAAGTTTTGATCCGCGCATCGTCCAGGTCCGCGCCAGTTATTCAGAAGAGCTGCGCCGCATCCTGATCGCAGCCTCCGACGGCGCCTTTGCATCGGACACGCAGCCGCTCTGCCGGCTGAATGTATTTGTGATCGCCAAGGATGGTGAGAACACCACCAAGGGCTCGACCGGCGGCGGCGGACGCGCCGGCATCGAACAGTTCATTGGCTCCAAAGAGCCCGAGCATCTGGCGCGCGAGGCAGCCCGCGCGGCCATTCTCCAACTCACCGCCGTTCCAGCGCCGGCCGGCGAGATGGAGGTCGTTCTCGGCCCCGGCTGGCCCGGCGTGCTGATCCACGAGGCCGTCGGCCACGGGCTGGAGGCCGACTTCAACCGCAAGAAGACCTCAGCCTTCACGGGCCTGATCGGCCAATCGGTGGCCAGCTCTAAAGTCACCGTCGTAGACAACGGCACCATCGCCGGACGCCGCGGCTCGCTCAACGTCGACGACGAGGGCACGGCTACGCAGGAAACCGTCCTCATCGAGAACGGCATCCTGCGCGGCTACCTGACCGACAAGCTCTCGGCGCGCCTGATGAATGCGGCGAATACCGGCAGCGGACGCCGCGAGAGCTATCAGCACATTCCCATGCCGCGCATGACCAACACCTATATGCTGGCCGGCGAGGACTCGCCCGAGGATATTTTGCGCTCGGTCAAGCGCGGCCTCTACGCCGTCAACTTCGGCGGCGGCCAGGTAGACATCACCAACGGCAAATTCGTCTTCTCCGCCAGCGAAGCCTATCTGATCGAAGACGGCAAGATCACCGCCCCAGTCCGCGATGCGACGCTCATCGGCAACGGACCGGAGGCGCTGAAACACGTCTCGATGGTAGGGCACGACCTGAAGTTAGACGAAGGCATCGGCACCTGCGGCAAAGACGGGCAATCCGTCCCCGTAGGCGTAGGCATGCCCACCATCAAGCTCGACAAGATGACGGTGGGGGGAACGGGAAGGTAGTCGGCGAAAAATACTTGCTCGATTATCTCAAATATGAGATATGATGGGTCATGCCGTGGCGCATGGAAACACTGGACGAAACCGTGGCCCAAGAGATCGAAGCGCTCCCTTTGGATATGCAGGGCCGATTGCTTAGGATCGGTGAACGCATCGCGCAGATTGGTCTGGAACGCTTGAGAGAGCCTGAAGTCAAGCATCTGAGAGACAAGCTTTGGGAGATGCGGCTCATTGGGCGTGACGGCATCGCACGTGCGTTGTATGTGACCGTTGTTGGTCAACGAGTCGTGATTGTTCGCGTTTTTGTCAAGAAGACACGCAAGACGCCGAATGCAGAGATCGATTTGGCATTGCGTCGTGCAAAGGAGATCAGATGACCATTTCATTTGAAGAACTTAAGGCAAGGCTGCTGGCCAACCCCGATGTCAAAAAAGAGTATGACGCACTTGCTCCGGAGTTCGAATTTTCAGCCGAGTTGCTGCGAGCGCGCCTCCGCGCCGGTATCTCACAAACAGAATTGGCCGAGCGCATGGGCACCAGCCAGTCGGCAATCGCCCGGCTGGAGAGCGGACAAACCCTCCCCAGCACCAAGACCCTTCTGCGCTTTGCTGAGGCTACACAATCCAAAGTCGAGTTGCGGTTGTCTGCGGCATGAGGGGATCAAGCTGGACAAAATGACCGTCTGCGGTATAGTGCGAACTGAAAAGCAGAATGAATGAGGAATTAAGATATGTTGTCTGGAAACACGTTAATCAGCCAGCGTCTCGAAGATTTGATCGGTGAGGGCGAGCGTCAATGGGAAGAATTCACAAATTCTGGCGGGGATGTAATCAAGAATCCTATCAGGCTCACACAATGGATAACGAGCTGTTTGAATCTTCTCGACAAGTTGTCGATCTCCAGTAATCGATTCGTCAGAGAATTTGAGCGTTGGGTGACACCAGGTTCAAGTACCAAAATGAATATCGGTGCAGCATTGGGGGTATTGAAGTCTGCACGAGTTGAATATTCTTTGGGTTTGGCCGTCGAGTACCATCTCTCTGTTTCCGCCGCCGTTTTCGATGGAATCCTTGATGAAGCGGATTACCTGGTATCCAAGGGATACTTGCGAGCAGCTGCGGTTCTTATGGGTGCGGCACTCGAAGAAGGTCTCAAAACACGCGCCAGGACCGAAGGCATAGAAGTGGGTCCAAGGGACACTCTGAGCCCAATCATCATCAAGCTCAAGGCTCCAGATGTAAATGTGCTTAATGAATTCGCAGCCAAACGTCTTGAGTCGTTGGCGAAAATGCGAAATGACGCGGCACATGGAAGCGACTTCAACTATCAATTGGACGAAGTATCGGGTGCGCTTAGAGAAGTCCGTGCCACTTTGGAGCAGACCCTACAACATGGATAGGATGAATTATTGGGGTTAGTCGAGAATTGCGATCTGATATTGGAGAACAGAGGAAATCCGTATGACCATCCCCTTCGAAGAAATCGCGGCTGAATGGCTGGCCGATCCCGAGTTCAAGCGCGAATACGATGCCCTGGCCCCGGAGTTCGAAGCCCTCGCCAAAAAGTTGCAGGCGCGGAAGCGTGCCGCGGCGAAAGCGCACCCCTCACGCCGCATCCTCCAGCCTGACCGTAACCCGCCGCCCCAGCGCTGAGGCGATATAGGCCAGCGCATCGATCGAAACGCGCGCAATTCCTGCGCTGTATTTCCATTGACATCCGCATTATAGACTGAAATTCTCCAGATAGTGGCAATCAACTGGAGGTCGCCAGTGGATCAAGTTGCGCTTTGGAAGTGGCACGAGCGTGGAAGCTGGAATCCGCGCGAAGATCGAATCCCCTCGATCGTCTGGCTGGGCATTCTCTGGATCGGAATGCTCTTCGGCTTTGGCTCGGATGCCAGGCGTTTTCTGGGCCAGCATCCGCCCTTGCTTTTGCATCTGCACGCCACGGTCTTCACTGTCTGGATGTTTCTGATCACTGCGCAGGTGCTTCTGGTGGCGGGCAACCGCGTGGATGTGCATCGCAGGCTGGGCTGGTTTCTGGCCGCATGGGCCTGCCTGATGGGCGTGATGGGACCGGTCGGGGTTTACTCATCCACCATGATGCACGTCAAGGCGCGTGGCGTCGGCCCCGATCCCTTCCTGTGCGTGCAGATCCTGGACATCAGCAGCTTTCTCATTCTGCTGGCCATCGGCATTGGGCTGCGCCGGAACCCCGCCGCCCACAAGCGAATGATGATTCTCTCCACTGTCGCTCTGGCCGCTCCCGGCTTCGCTCGCCTGCTTCGCTTTGTCCATCCAACCGAGGCCCATACGCCCCTGCACTTTCTCCTCAACACCTACTACGGCAACATTTTGCTGGTTGTTTTAATGCTTGGCTGGGATCTCTATCGCGGCCGTCTGATCCGCGCGCACGTGGTGGCATCGATCGTGTTGCTGGTTTGCTGGTATTTGAACTCCGTTCTCTACTTCTGGCCGCCGTGGAGCGACCTCACCCTGCAGTGGATAACCGCGTGGGCAAAGTGAGAAGCTCAGGCCGTCGCCAGCCCTTCCTTCATCCGCAGTCGCAACGCTGAGTCGAAGGGCTTATCCTTCCTCAGGCTCGGGAAGCTCGCGCGCGGGGCGCGAGAAGGAGCGGAAGAAGGAGAAGCCCTTCTTCTTTTCCGGCGTCGCGGGCATTCCGCAGGCGGTTCGGGCCATCTGGCGAATGGTGCGGGCGATGGGCGAATCCTGCAACACCACCGGCGTGGCCGAGTTACCGGTGCGCCGGGCGGTGGCAAAGTCGTCGGGGATCTTCCAATTGGCGGGCTTGGTGAGAGCCTTGGCAATGTGCTTTTCGTCGAAGAGCAGCGCGTGCGGGGTGTAACGGTTGAGGACGATCTGCATCTTGCGGGCGCGCGCCGAGAAGAATTGCGTGATCAGCCGGTTGGCGTTGCGCAGTTCGCTCACGCCGACCTGGGTGATGAGGTAGAGGTTGGCGGATTCCTCAAAGAGCGCGGTTGAGCGCAGGTCGATCCTGGAGCCCGCATCGACGACGACATAATCGAAGCATTGGCGGGCCACGGTGATCAGCTTGTCGATGGCTTCATTGGGCGTTTCCACGGGAGAGAACTCACCGGGCGCGGCCAGAACGGCCAGGCCGGAGCTGTGCTTGGCCAGCAGCGAGCGGAAGAAGTTTCCATCCAGGCGGCTGCTGTCCTGCAGCGCGTTGGTGGTGGAGTATTGCGTGACCATGCCCAGGTTGAGCGCCGCATCTCCCAGCGGCTGCCCGAAGTCGATCAGCAGCGTGCGCTGGCCGGACTCCTGGGCCAGCGCCACGGCAAAGTTGGAGGAGATGGTGGTCACGCCGCATCCGCCTTTGACGCCGAGAAAGACAAACAGCTTGCGCGAGGTTCGCCTGCCGTGCGAGACCGCCGAGCGGCGGATGGAGACGCGCGCCAGTGCGCCGGCAATGTCGGCGCGCAGCAGCGGCAAGATGAGAAACTCGCGCGCGCCGGCACGCATAAAGCGGACGGCCAGCTCCAATTGAGTCTGCGCCGTATAGACCATAACCGTGGTGGCATTTGAGGCGCAGAGGCTCTCCACAATGTCGTAGGCGTACTCGGGATCGCTGTCCAGGCCGATGATGACGGCGTCGTAGCGCTGCTCCAGCAGCCGGGGCAGGTCTTCCAGATCGGGGGGGAAGGCGGAGTACTCGCGGACGGTGGTGCCCTGAAATCCCTCGAGCGCACTGGCCACCTCGCGGCGGTGCTGATCGTCGGCATCGATCAGCGCAATCGAAAGCACGACTGCGCTGGGGGAATCGAAGCTCGGGGCTGGGATGGGCATGGCATCCATTGCTTCCATTGGGCTGCGTCGACCCCTGACTGAAGCTCAGACCGGGGAGTCGCAGGCTTGAAGATCAAGAGCACGTGATACCGCTCGACGAACAACGAGCTTTGCTTGCGCGGCAGGAGGCCGGGCAAGCGGGGTGCGCATCCACTCCTGTGACGAAGACTTGTCGCCTGGGAGCCCGGAAGCCGCTCCACGCCTGCACGGCATTACCGGCTACTGAAGCGCAAAGTTGAGCGAGACCTCCAAGGTGTCAACGCCCGTTCCGGCATCAAATCTCCACTTGCGCACGGCATCCATTGCGGCGATGGCGAGCGAGTGGTTGCCGCTCACCTCTTTCACGTCCGTGACCTTGCCATCCGCGTCCACGGTGACCGAGAGCTTGACCACGCCCTCAATCCTCATGCGTTTGGCAATCTCCGGATACATCGGCGGAACACGCGATTTAATGGCGCGCTCCCCCGCTCTGGCAGGGATGGCAAATGAAACCAATAAGGCCAGCGCAACTGTCTGCATCAGCCGCATTCCGGTGCGCCGCAACCCATGGGAACAAGGCTTGTTGAATACAAAGTTCATGGACTCCTCCTTTGGAGCTTTCAATCTGTCCAAGGAGGTTATCGGCGCTGGCAAGAGCCTTCATTAACGCATTTTTAGAGTCTTATTACCCTGGGAAGAATGGAGTTATTCGCTGAAACAATGCGCTCCGGCGGTATTTATCTATCTGAATCAATGGAGCCGGGCTCGGCGGCAACGGCGGCGAAGGTCAGATCCTGCGCGGCTGAGCGATGCCGCTCGCGCCACTGCTCAAAGAGCCGTCCATAGCTGAGAGTGATGTACTCAGCCCGCTCAATGCCCAGGCGCGCGGCGGTGCGGTCGATCCACTCCGGCGAGCCTTCCAGCTCCGCGTAGTTGCCGATCGGCGTCTCATCGACAACGCAATGACCCTGGCCGTCGCTCCACTCGGCGCGCCACTTCTCGTAGCGAAAGGCGGCCACCAGACCAAGCGAGAAGAAGATCTGCTCGATGGCCGCGCCGTCGGCTACCTCGGTCTCGGTCTCGATGCGGTGCTTGTGGGTGTCTTCGCCGGGGCCATCGATCGGCAGCCGCTTGTGGGTGATGAGGTTGCGCCCGGCATAGCCGCGAATGCGCAGAATCTCGGTGCGCGCGCGCATCTGCCGGTCGGGCGTGTCATACAGAACATTGCTCTCGAAGGCGCGCGGCGTTTGCAAGCGGAAGCCGGCAGCCTCCAGCCGCTGGCTCAGTTCAGCAACATCGTCTACGCGAAATTTGATCTCGGTCTCGATCGGCATCTGTTGCAGTGAGTATACGGCAGGTGGCGGCGGCTGGGTAGATGAGGCGACAATGGAAGAGTGAAGACACTGCGATTGGTCGTGGACCCGGCGCATCTGGAGACTGCCGAGGCCGAAGATACCCTGGAGCGGGCCGCGGCGATTCTGCGCTCCGGAGGACTGGTGGCGCTGCCCACCGAGACGGTCTACGGCCTGGGCGCAAATGCGCTCGACGCGACGGCGGTGGGACGAATCTTTGCCGCCAAAGAGCGGCCCGGCTGGGATCCAATCATCGTGCATATCTCGAATGAGGCGATGCTCGACGTGCTGGTTGAGCGAGTTCCCGAAGCCGCGCGCAAGCTGATGGCCGCCTTCTGGCCGGGTCCGCTGACGCTGCTGTTGCCGCGCTCAGGCGCCGTGCCCGATGTGGTCACGGCGGGCCGTCCGCTGGTGGGCATTCGTATGCCCGCCCATCCGGTGGCGCTCGCGGTGATTCGCCGCGCCGGAGTTCCGGTGGCCGCGCCCAGCGCCAATCGCTTCGGCCACACGAGTCCAACCACCTCAGCGCACGTGCTGGCCGATCTCGACGGTCGCATCGATGCGATTCTCGACGCCGGGCCGACCGAGCATGGCGTCGAATCCACGGTGCTGGACCCATGCCAGACGCCGATGATGCTCTACCGGCCGGGCGCTGTGACAGCGCTCCAGATTCGAGAGTGTGCCGGAGCGGTCGAGGTCTATCCCGAGATCAAGGCGCTCCAAGCCACGCCGCCCCAGGCGCTGCCCTCGCCCGGTGTCGGTCTGCGCCATTATGCGCCGCGCGCGCGGCTCAAGCTGATCGAGGCCGCGCTCACCGAGCTGGAAGCCAAGCTGGCCGAGGCCGTGACGAATCTTCCCGAAGAGCGGGTGGGCGTGATGCTGCCGGATGGGATCGCCGCACCGGCCGGAGCCGCGGCCATCTTTGTCTGGGGAAGCTGGACGGCCTCGGAGGAGCTGGCGCATACGCTCTACGCCGGCCTGCGCGCGCTGGACGGACAAGAATGCACCGCGATCCTCTGCCCCCTGCCGCCGTCCGAGGGAATTGGCGCGGCGATCCGCGACCGGCTGCTCAAGGCAGGGAACAGGGAACAGGGAACAGGGAACAGAAAACAGCTTTGAGGAACTCGAGCAGTTCAGTGCCCGCCATGGTAGGGATGGCCGGTGAGGATGGCATAGGCGCGATAGATCTGCTCGGCGATTACCAGGCGCGCCAGAGAATGGGCCATCGTCATCGGCCCCAGCGAGAGCAGCAGTTGCGCCCGAGCGCGCGCCGCGTCCGACCAGCCGCTGGCCGGCCCCACGGCGAAGACCATCTGCTGCGCACCCTGGTCGCGCCGGGCTCCCAGCCAGACGGCAAAGGCCTCGGAGCTCATCTGCCGTCCGCGGCTATCCAGCAGCACGGCCACGGCGGGCGAGCGGCCTTCCAGCCGGTCAAGCCATATAAAGAAGGCCTCTTCGCTGCGAAAGGCCTCAGCTTTGCAACGGGCAAACGCGGCGCACCGCCCCAGGTAATCCATCGCAAGAGCATCGAAGCCATCCTTCGTGCCGAGCCGCGCGCCGATATGCGCCAGTGTCAGGTTCATGCGTCGAGAATAACCGATGGATGCGATGAGGGATTGGGAAAAGCAGGCGCTTGCGAGAGAAGAGAGGCAGGACGCCGACCGCACATGAATATACAATTTTTAATTTGACACATACAGATAATCATATATTGATCTATCTCGTAGAGGAGTAAATATTTATCAACTCCATTCTTTTCATTCATCCACGGCTTTCTTCTCGCCCCTGCAAGAATGGCACACAAACTGCGTACAAAAATCGTTAAGTCGTGCCATGCTCATCAGGGATCGACTTCATCACTCTCGCCAGGGCCATGCACGACTGAGCAAAAACAGTTCGTATTTCACACCGGCTCGACCGCTGTGAACTCGGAGGTGGTGGATGCGTTTGATTCGATTGCAGCAACCTGTTGTTCTCCTTCTTGCAGCGCTTACCGGATTCGCGTTGGCTTCTGCGCCTTGTGCGAATGCGCAAACCTACGCGTCCGTGCATGGCACGGTCACCGATCCCACGGGAGCTGTAATCTCCGGAGCGAGCGCGACGGCGCTCAATACGGCCACCGGCATCAGTACCCTGACAAAGACGGACAAGAACGGTTATTACATCCTGCCGCAGCTCCAGGTGGGCGGCCCGTATACGGTCACCATCGAGTCCCCGGGCTTTCAGAGTTCCGTGACGACCGGCCTGACGCTGAACGTCAACGACAACCGCGAGGTGGACGCCAAGATGAAGCTGGGCACGTCCTCGCAGACGGTCGAGGTCTCGGCGACTGCGGTGCAGGTCGAGACCTCGAACACACAGCTCCAGCAGATCGTCACGGCCGAGCAGTTGGAGAGCATCCCGCTCGAGGGGCGCGATCCCGACGGCTTGCAGAAGCTCCAGCCGGGCGTCGTCGAATCCTCCGACGAGACCGGCTCCTACTCCGCCAATGGCAGCCAGACGCCGCAGAACTCCTACATGCTGAACGGCACCGACATCAACGACGGTCCGCTGCAGGATGAAGGCATCTACATCAACCCCGATGCGCTGCAAGAGGAGAACATCGTCACCAGCACGATGAATCCCGAGTTCGCGCGCAACTCCGGCGCGGTCGTCAACCAGATTCTCAAGTCGGGAACCAACGAGTTTCATGGCAGCGGCTTCGAGTTCTACCGCGACACCTTCATGAACAACGGCAACTACTTCTCCGCGACCCGCCCCGTCTTCCATCAAAATCTTTATGGCGGCACGCTGGGCGGACCGATCATCAAAAAGAAGCTCTTCTTTTTCGTTGCCTATCAGGGAGAGCGCAATCGGACAGGCCAGACGACTTTGCAGCCAACGCTCACCGGCACAAAGGGCGCGAGCGCGACCGGCGACTTTGCCGGCGACTTCGCCAGCGACACCAGCTATGCCATGACGGACCCCACAACCGGGCAGCCGCTGGCTCTCAACCAGCCCTTTGACAACACGGTGGTCAATCCGGACACTGGAACAGTCACCTGCCCGAGTATCCCGCATAAGGTCTACAGTGAGAGTCTCTCCTGCAATACCATGCCTGCCAGTTATGCGTTGCAACTGGGCTTCATTACTCACATTACCGATACTCCCCCTGCATGGATTCAGGCCTATGACAACGGTAGCGTCGGTGTCACTCCTGCCACCATCAAAATCCCCACCGCCAACTGGGACAGCATCGCCTCAAATCTGATCAACACCTATGTTCCCCAGGCCACCAACGGGACCAATTACAACTTCAACGCGCTCAATACGGCAGCGCAGGATCAGGGGATCGAGCGCCTCGACTACACGCCCACGGCGAAGGATTCGATCTGGGCCTCGAATGTCTTTCAGTCCAGCCCCAGCTACAACACGCTTCCCTTTCTCGGAAGCAGCTTCCCCGGCTTTGCCCAGGTCAACACGGAGCACTACAAGATATTCAGCGCCTCCTGGACGCATACCTTCAACTCGAATATGCTGAATGAACTTCGCGCCGGCTACTTCCGCTTCAACTATCCCTCGGTGGTTCCCGCCCAGGCTGTCCAGCCCAGCACGCTCGGCTTCAATATCACGCCGCAATCCAGCCAGTCGGGCGCGCCCTTCATCTCCGTCGGCAGCATCTTCGACCTTGGATTCAGCCCCGATGGTCCCCAGCCCCGCACCGATACCAACCTGAGCTACGGCGACAACTTCACCTGGGTCAAGGGCGACCACAATCTCAAATTCGGCGGAAACTTCGAGCAGTTCCGCGTTCACAACGTTTTCGGCGCCGACAACAACGGCAGCTACTCCTTCAACGGAGGCGGCACCTACAGCTCCGGCGATCCCATCCTCGACTTTGCCCTGGGCATTCCCGACAGATATACGCAGACCAGTGACGGCGTTATCGACGCAGTGGCCGAGGAATACTTTGTCTATGCGCAGGACAACTGGAAGATGACCCACGACCTGACCGTGAACTACGGCATTGCCTGGGATACGGAGGTCCCCAATCAGAATCGCCAGTTCGGCGGTTTGGGCATCACCTGCTGGCAGAACAGCAGCGCGACCTCCAATGTCTTCGCCGGAGGGCCTCCGGGACTCACGTGGCCGGGCGATCCGGGCTGCAATGCGGCCGGCGGGCCGACAACCCACTTCGATCACTTCGGGCCCAGGGTTGGTTTCGCCTGGTCACCGTCGAAGGGTCCTGCCAAGCTGATCGGCACTCCGGACGCGCATGAGCTTTCCATTCGCGCCGGCTTCGGTCTGTTCTATAACCGCGATATGGAAGAGCAGTCGCTGCAGAACCTCGGCGATCCGCCCTTCTTCTTCCAGTCGAATGGTGCAGCGGACTTCGGCGGCAGCCCTTCCTTTGCCAATCCCTTTATGGATATCGGCGGCGGCGGTTCGGAGTCGAATCCCTTCCCCTACCCCGCGCCCCATGTGGGAGATCCTTTCCCTTCGAACATCGCCGAGATGGATCTAGCCGCCTTCGACAAGAGCTACGGCGTGCCTTACGCCTACAACTTCAACCTGAACATTCAGCGTGCGCTGCCCTACAATATGATTGTCCAGATCGGCTACGTCGGCTCCATCGGCCATCGCCTCTCCACCTGGTATGAAGGTGACCCCATCACCCCCATCGGCCACGCCGCCTGCCTTGCCGACAGCGCGGGATGCGCAGCGGACGCGCAGAATATCCATCTCGACTACCCGCAATACACTGCCCAGCCCACGATTGTTCCTGGCACGGCAACTGAAGGCAGTGCGGGGAACGGTATCCCCTGGTATCTTTCAGTCGCCGAGCAGAACACGGAAGGCTCCTCGAACTACAACGCCTTTCAGGCCAGCCTGATCAAAGCGCCCTCCCACGGGCTGCAATTCACCGTCGCCTATACCTGGTCCCACGCGCTGGACAACTTCTCCGGTTATGAAAGCGGCAGCGGAGGCTCTTCCGGCTACGGCAACTATGGCCGCGTCTACAACTACGTGCCCGGCTTCAGCTACCTCAACTACGGCGACTCGGATTACGATGCCCGCCAGCGCCTCTCCACCTCGTACGTCTACTCCGTGCCCGTCATGGGCTTTCTCAAGCACAACCTGATCGCGCGCGAAGCCCTGGCCGGGTGGGGATTCTCCGGCGTCACCGCTCTGCAGAGCGGCTTTCCCGTCGGCATCAGCGAGGGAACGCAGCGTTCGCTCTGGTGCGATTCAGAAAGCTACTTCGGCTGCGGCGACGTACCCCAGAGAACAGGCGCCCCCATCAAGCGCTACAATCCGCGCACGATGCCGACAGGCAGCGGGGGACTCCAGTACTTTGACACCAGCAGCTTCTCCTCCGAGCCTCTCGGGACCTTCGGCAACACGGGGCGCAACTTCTTCCACGGTCCTGGCTTCAACTACACCAACCTCAGCGTGACCAAGATCATTCACTTCACCAGCGATGCCAAGCGCTACGTGCAGTTGCGGCTGGAGGCCTTCAACGCCTTCAATCACGCCAACTTCTCCGCGCCGAACGGCATCTTTATCAGTCCCACCTTCGGCCAGATCACCGGCGTCGACGCCTCGGCCGAGGGCAACGGCGATCCCGCGCCAGGCCGCGACATCCAGCTGGCCGGAAAGATTTACTTCTAGTGTGAGTCTGGCTCCGCGGATCGACTTTCAACCCCTGCTCAACGCCATCGAGCAGGGGTTGATTTTGCTAGAGCATTTTCGCTTCACTTGTTGACATTACGAGCGCATCGAAGGTGGCTTTTTCTTGAGGAAAAAGCCACTTTTCTGCATGGATTCTGTAAACACCAGAATCGAAAATGCTGTAGTGGCTGGATGCCACACGCCCTCGATCAAAAGGACAGCGTGAAGTTCAACCGCAGGGTCTCGCCCGGCGGCGGATAGGCTACGCTGATGCCCTCTTGCACCGTGACCGGAACAGCGGCCGCGCCCGTTGAGCTGATCGCATCGATCTCATAGCTGAGCAGCGCCCTGCTGGCCTCGCTCGCGCCAGTGCCGACCCAGGCAAAGGGAATCTCAACGGTGCAGTTGGTCCACGAGCCAGTAGCCCCGGCGGTCGGGAGGCCGTTCACAACCGCCGGGACGGCTTGCAGGCTCACACCCTCCAGCGCCGGAGCGCGGGGCACGGCGCGGGCCTTGCAAAGGTAAGCCGCGCCGGGCACTGGCGCGCGCACGGAAAATGTGACCGCATAGGCGCCGCGATACTCGATGAGCGTTTCAACCGGGGCTGCTCCGTCGTGTCTCTGGGCGGCGGAGGCAGCCCCTGCGGCAGCGGATGCCAGGAGCGCTACCAGCAGTGTCTGGGGCACGCGCGCGCTCATATGGTTTCCTCCGCTTCTTGTTTATCGGAGCCGGGGAGGCGCAAGACGAGACTCTGTTGGCCGGCGCGCGATTACGCAGGTCACGCGACCTCGGTGTGCATTTACCATCGAAGCATGGCGCTGGTTGAGGTGGAATCCGTCTGGAAGACTTATCCGCGGCGCACGGGGCTCGCGAGCGAGGAGCACGCCGTCGTCGAGGGCGTATCGCTGGCAATCCAGGCGGGTGAGACGCTCGGTCTGGTGGGCGAATCCGGCTCGGGCAAGACGACTCTCGCGCGCATGATTCTGGGCCTCGTCGAGCCCACGCGGGGCAGCATTCGCGTGCGAGGCATCGACCTGGCCCGCGCCTCGCACGCCCAGATGCACGGCCTGCGCCGCCAGATGCAGCCCGTCTTTCAAGATCCCTATGCCGCGCTCAATCCGCGCATGAAGGTGCTGGAGATTGTCACCGAGCCGCTGGTGATTCACCGGCGCGAGGCAGGCGTGGATACTAGCGCGGCAGCGCTCCGCTCGAAGGCCGTCGAGCTGCTCGCCGAGGTCGGCATGGACTCGTCGGCGCTCGCGCGCTATCCGCACGAGTTCAGCGGCGGACAGCGGCAGCGCATCAACATCGCGCGGGCGCTGGCCCTTCGGCCTCGGCTGCTGATTCTGGATGAGCCGGTCTCGGCGCTCGATGTCAGCGTGGGCGCGCAGATCGTCAATCTGCTCAGGCGATTGCAGCGCGATCTGGGGCTGACCTATCTGTTCATCTCGCACTCGATGCCGCTGGTGCGCTATCTGGCGACGCGCATCGCGGTGATGGAGCATGGCAAGCTGGTCGAGCTGGGCGAGGCCGTATCGCTCTGCGATCACCCTCAGCAGGCCTACACCCGCCAACTGATTCAGGCCACGCCGGAGCTGCCTCGCGTCGTGGCCTGAAGGTTTGCATCAAGAATCCTGCTACTTGGATGGTTGTGCCGGCGCCGCTGGAGCGGCAGGCGCTGCCGGTGCAGCCGGAGCCGTGGGAGCAACTGGTGCTGCCGGAGCCGCAGGAGCAGCGGGCGGAGTCGGCGGCGCTGGCGCTGCGGGCGACGGAGGCGCAAGCTTCATTGTCGAGTTCGGTATCGCCCCAGGCGCTCCCGGAGCACCGGGATTCGGCGGCATCGGATGGCCGTTGGGCATCGGATGCATCCCTCCCGGCGGCATGCCGGGACGCGGAGCCATCTGCGGAGCGTCGGTCACGTCGGTCAGCTCCACCTGCAAAATCAGATTGGATTTGGCGGGAACCTTGGTATGTGTGGCATCGCGGGCGGGAATCTCGCGGTCGCCAAAGCCGAACTGCCAGGGAATGAAGATGCGGCGCACGCCGTGAGCCTTCATGCCCTCCATGCCCAGATCCCAACCGGGAATGGGACGGCCCTGGCCGATCAGGAAGGAAATCGGCTGAGGATCGCCGAGCTTGGGTTTGCCGTCATCGCCCACAACCGGCTTGTGATCCTTGTCCAGCACCGGGGCGCGATGATCGTCGGTCGAATCGAAGACGCTTCCATCTTCCAGCCACAAGGTGAACAAGCACTTGGCCAGTTTGCCCGATTCAGCCGAAGCGCCGTCGCCTGCCTTTACATCCTGGTAGCGCAGCGCGGTGGTGAAGAGCGTCTTCTGCAATCCCTTGACTGGGGGAATCTTGGCCGGCGCTTTGATGATCGGCGCGATATTGGGATTCACAACAGCCGCCGTAGCGGGCTTCGCCGCGGCAATAGCGGGCTTTGCGGCGGTCGCGGCACCGGCGGGCTTGGCCGCGGCGGTTGCCGGCTTGGCTGGGGATGCGGCGGGCGGCGCGGGGGTTTGGGCGCTTGCGGCCAGTGTGCCGGCCGTCAAAATCAAAATCAGTGCTGTCTGTTTCATGGCTTTGTTGAACTCCAGTGTAGTGCTTGAGGGAAGTGTAACAGGCGCTCCGGCACTTTTGCATCTTGTTGGCAGGCCGCCACGGAGAAGGCTAAGTGTCTCTCCGACCGGCTTGGCTTGGCAGAGCGCTGCAATCGGCATTGTTCTCTTATGATGAGACGCTGGAGAAGGATAGAGCGCTCATTTCGATCAGGTCATTTTTCCAGCTGGCTCAAAGTGTGGCATAAATACCACAGGACGGAGATGTACTTCTGGGAGTAATCTAACCCTTGCATCCGGAGTCGCACCTTCTCCGGGTAAGCATCCAAGGAGTTGTTCGTTTGGCGATATCCGCCCACCTGAGCGCCACCCATCTGGAACAGACGATTGCCGCGCCGCTTGATTTTACCGGTGTGGGTCTGCACTCCGGCGCGCCGGTCCATCTGCGCCTGCTGCCCGCGCCCGCCGGATCGGGCATCGTCTTTCGCCGCACCGATCTGGACAACTTCGAGATCGCCGCGATCGGCCGCAATGTGGCCAAGGTCAGCTACGCCACCAGCTTGATGCGCCAGGGCGTGCTGATCTCCACCACCGAACATCTGCTCTCGGCGCTGATCGGCATGGGCGTGGACAACGTGATTGCCGAGCTGGACAACCTCGAGCTGCCCATCCTGGACGGCAGCGCGCTGCCCTATGTGGAGGCCTTCCTGAGCGTCGGCATTCGCACCCAGCGCCGCCGCCGCGAGACGGTCCGCGTGCTGCGCCCGGTCGAGGTGCGCGAGGGTGACAAGTTCATCGGCGTCTATCCCGGCGCGGGCTACCGCATTCTCTACACGATTGATTTTCCCTCGCCTATCGGACGGCAGAGCGCCTGCATCGATCTGGCCGCCGAGACCTACGGCACCTACATCGCCCCAGCGCGCACCTTCGGCTACAAGGCCGACGAGATGAAGCTGCGCGATATGGGCCTGATCCGCGGCGCGGGTCCGGAGAGCACGATCATCCTCGGGCCGGATGGCCCGCAGAATGGCCCGCTGCGCTTCCCCGACGAGTATGTGCGCCATAAAATCCTCGACCTGATCGGCGATCTGGCGCTGGCCGGACGGCGCATCGAGGGCCATGTCGTGGCCGAGCGCGCCGGTCACGCCATGCACACGGCGCTGGTATCGCGACTGCTGAAGGACCGCTCGGCCTGGGAGTTGGCGCATGTTGCGGCGAGCGCCGAGCCCGTCAAGAAACTATCCAGCAGCTCCGAAGCTGCGCTGGAGAGCCCAGCCCTCATCGGCGCATAAGACCGGCGCTTCCATCTCAATCTTCGATCAATCTATGCTCCAAGCGGACATAGCTCCATGCGTGCAAAGCTCTCCCCAGCGCGCGGTTCACGCGCTCTGCTGGAGCGGAAGAGCCAGCGGTCGATCTACTTGGGCGGGGCCGGCGTAAAGCTTTCACGCCTTTGGGCGGGTTCGGGCTTCGGCTTCGGCTTGGGCGCCTTCTTGACTTCTTTTCTGCCTTTGTCTTTGCTTCCCATAAGTGCAAGTGTGCCACAAAAGGGGTGCAAGAGCAAAGAGGAATCATGGAGAAGGGATGAGCGGCTGTCGCAAACGGGGCGCGATCCTTCCGGTCGCGTAGAGATACCAGAGCAGATACGCGGTCACGGTCCACAGGTAGCTGGGCGAATTGATCTTGGCGATATTGAAGATTTCGATGTGTGCAACGGCGACGATCAAGATGAGCGGCCACAGCGAGCGCTTCAGCTCGACGGCCCGATACAATCCCGCCAACAGGGCAGGCAGCAGCAGCGCTTCATCGGTGAACCAGGCGTAGGGAGCAACGGCGACCGAGACGAGCAGCACGATCAGCCCCTGATCCAGCCAACTCCAGCGCGCGCGGCGCGTCCGGAAGTACCACAGCGCCCACAGGCATCCGGCAATCTCGGGCAGCAGTTGAATCCAGACGGCGTTGCGATCGATCAGGCAGCGCAGCGACTGGCTCAGAGTCGGAACATAGACGTTTTGGATAGCCATCCGATGCACGGTCTGCGCATATTGCGACCAGATCTGGCGGTCCATCCAGAGGGTGAGCGCGCAGTTGATAAATAGTATCAGCGCAAAGCCCGCTAGGATGCGGTAGCTTCTGCGGGTTACAACCCAGAGGATGAGCGCGACGGCAAAGACGACCAGCAGATGCGGCTTCATGGCGTAGGGAAGCAGCGCGGCTCCGGCCAGAAAGGGCCGCGTTTCGCGCCAGTAGAAAAACAGCACAATGCTCAACAAGAGAAAGATGCCCAGTTGCCCGACCAGAAAGCAGGCCAGCAGCGGCGGGAAAAGCAAACCGTAGATGTGAAGCTGGCTGGACTGCCGCTCGAACAGCAGGCCGAGCAGCCGGATCGAAAGCGCCGTGCAGCCTGCCAGCAGCAGCATCCACAGCAGATAGCCGGTGGTTGCATTCACCATTCCGAGCGGCAGCGCCAGATCGAGCGCGACCGGCGGGCTGAAGGAGATCTTCGGCTGCGTCGAATCGAGCCCTTCGGCCTCTTCCAATCGCTTCAATCCCTGCGGATCGTAGGGATTTCCGCCATCGACGAGCTATTGCTCGGCTGCCCAGTATTGGATGTAATCGCCGGTCGTCAGGTCGCGCCTGTCCCAACACTTCACGACGATGGCGGAGACGATGCAGATGCCGATCAGGACGATCGATGCGGCGGCAACGATGCGCATTGGGCTGCGTTTCATAGGGCTAATCCCGCTCTCCGGTGGTATCACTCACCTTACAGTTTTCCGGCGGCGGCTTGCAATGGATCTCTGTGAGGGGCACTATAATCGCCCCATGCTCTTTGGCGGCGATTCCCGGTGGAGAACGGTGGCGCCTTACGCGCTCGGCGTCCTGCTGTTCGCAGCATTTTTAGGCGCGCTGCAAGCATTCAACTTCTCCAACGTCTCTTTTCTCAATCCGGAGACCGCCGGAGAAACGCTGCTCTCGGCCGGGCTGATCGTACTGGTCTTCCTGCTGCTGCTGCTGATGCTGGTGCTGCTGCTCAGGAACATTCTCAAGGTCTATGCCGGGCAGGGCAGTAGCGGAGTGGGCGCGCGCCTGCGTTCGCGCATGGTGCTGGGCGCGGTGCTGATCGCGCTGGCTCCGGCGGTCTTCATGTTCCTCTTTAGTTTTTTGTTGATGAACCGCTCGCTGGACCGCTGGTTTTCCCCAAACATCTCGGAGCTGCGTGAGGACTCCAGCCGTCTGGTGGTGGAGCTGGCGCATTACGTTTCCGCCAACGCCCGCCAGGAGGCCGAGTCGATCGAGGCCTCGGGCGCCATGCAGCAGGGTCCGGCCGCGGCCCAGGCCGAGCTGGCCTCGCGCCGCATCACGCTGGCCGGCGGATTTGCCGTCGTCTACGGCAAGGACCGAAAGCCGATCGCCGGCTTTCAGACGCCGCCCGAGTCCAGCTCCGTGCAACTGATTCCCTGGCTGCAGGAGGGCGAGCAGGGCCAAGCGATTCCGCTGCACGGGGCGCTCTCCTCGAGCCTGCTCTTTGCCTCGCGGCGCGTCGATGAGCCGGTGATCCTGATCGCCGGCATGGAGTATGCTCTGGGCGTCAAAGAGGCCGTATCGGGTGAGAAGGTGGTGGTCGCCCTGCCGATGCCGCAAGGGCTCAGCCAGCCCGCCACGCGCATCCGCTCAGGCTCGGCGCTCTACGGGGCGCTCTTTCACAAGCGCAACCAGATCCGCACCTGGTTCTTTCTCGTCCTGCTGGTGATTACCGTTCTCGCCTTCTTTCTGAGCGTCTGGATTGCGCAGTTTCTCTCTCGCCAGATCACCCGACCGGTTGAGGCGCTGGCCGAGGCGATGGCCGAGATCGCCGCCGGCAAATACGATCATCGCGTTGAACTGGTCGCCACCGGCGAGATGGGCGAGCTGGTCAGCGCCTTCAACGCGATGGCCGCCGATCTCGATACCAGCCGCCAGTTGGCCGAGACCTCCAGCGCGCAACTGTCGGCGGCCAATCTGGCCATCGAAGAGCGCCGCCGCGAGCTGGAGACGATCGTCGAGACGATTCCCTCCGGCGTGGTCACGCTCGATGGCCGCGGCACGGTTCTGCAATCCAACCGCGCCTTTGCCGCGCTGCTCGGCCGCCGCGTCGACTTCGGCCTGGGCGGCGAAAAGATTGACACGCTCTTTCCCGCCGACTGCACCGACGACATCAGCGGCGTCATCCGCCGCGGCCGCCGCATGGGCCTGGCCTTCACCGAGATCGAGTTCCACAGCGAGGGCCGCATCCTCCACCTGGCCGTCACCGCCGCGCGCTTCGAGCAGATGCGCGGGCGTCCGGGCACGGTGATGGTCGTCGAGGATACGACCGAACTGCTGCGCGCCCAGCGCCAGTTGGCCTGGAAGGAGGTTGCGCAGCGCGTCGCTCACGAGATCAAAAATCCCCTCACGCCCATCGCGCTCTCCGCCGAGCGCATCGCCCGCCATCTCGACCGCGGCCAGCCCGAATCCTCGGCCATCATCCGCAAGTGCAGTGAGGTGATCCTCAGTTGCGTCGGCACGCTGCGCACGCTCGTCGACCAGTTCTCCGCGCTCGCACAATTCCCTGCCCCGCAGCCGCGCGTCTGTGAGATCAATCCTGTCGCCGAGCAGGCTCTGGCGCTCTTTGCCGGACGCCTGGAAGGCATCACCGTCGAGTGCAGCCTGGAGCCCGGCCTGCCGCCCGTGCTCGCCGATCCCGAGGCCATCCGCCGCGCCCTCGCCAACCTCATCGACAATGCCGCCGAGGCGATGCACGACAGCCTGCTGAGCGTCCTCGGCTTGAAGACCTCGCTCTGCGAGGACGGCTCGGCCGTCGAGATCGAGGTCTCCGACACCGGCCACGGACTCACCGATGAGATTCGCGAGCGCCTCTTTCTGCCGTTCTATTCCACCAAGCAGCGCGGCACCGGCCTGGGCCTCTCGATTGCCGCCAAGATCGTCCAGGAGCACGGCGGCTCGCTGCGCGCCGAGCCGAACTCGCCCAAGGGCGCGCGCTTCCTGCTCCGCCTGCCCCTCTTCGAGCCGGTCGCCGAAGCCCCCGAACAACCCGTTCCCGATGCTGTCGCTTCACCTGCCGATCCGGCATGAAATGATCGCCGGTTAATGGAGTCTATCGATTTCCTCAGCGTTGCGGTATGGCAATCGCGTTGCTTTCTCCGTGTCTCCCGATAGGTATATATAATGAATACCTCTATTACTTGGGAGAATTCTGATGACTAGTACCGATCCAAACTTAGATGGCAAACGTTGGATAATGCCCGCAATCTTCGAGGTGTTTGGTTTTTCTTCGGTACTTAAGGTTGATGATACCTTCGATGTGGGCAAACCGTGGTATGTGTGGTGTGGATATGCCGCCACAGGCATATTCTTTCTGATCGGAGGGGTACTGTGGGTTGTCTTTAGGAGAAGGATTGAAGAACTTTCGTCGTGGCATCAGTTGCGTGTCATAAGGTCGGAACTTGCACACGCATTGCAGGAAAATAAAGAATTACACACGTCTATATACATACCAAAAGGTACCGGTCTTCCGCCAGATCACAGCGGCCTCTATATCAGAGCAACTTCAACTGTCCGGCCATCACTCCCGGCTCCTCCGGTCCAGAGCGCTCCAGTTAAGCCCCAGCATAACGTTCAATGCGTCGGGTTCAAGGCAATTTCGGATGATCCTATTTTTACCATCGCTGCCCTGATATTTAGGAATGTTCCGACCGGGAAATTGCTTGGAAAATTCACTGCACCGCGTCTCAGAGTGATTTATTACGACAACTCTACTGGGCTAGAGATTGCCAATATGTGCCCCATATAATGGTGGAATTCGGAAGGAGAAGACGGACCACATGAAATTGATGCAAAGGAACATTATGCTGACATCGCGAGTTTTTTTGAAGGAAAAGGAGAATGGAGAGCATACGAACTGAATGAACCTCTGGAAGATGATTTGTACTCCCAAATCAAACTCAATTCAATTGAACTTCCCGCAGGCGAATATCGAATAATAGCCATGCTTTCAGGCGAATATCGCAATCTTTCCATCCCGCAAGTTACTGGGGTACTGACCCTGAGGGAAGATGGTACGACGTCATTCCAACGCACGAGCGATTAAACCAGGATTGCGTTGGATTTGAAATTGGAACTGCAACGCTCGCAGATGGCAAGCAGCGGAGAGGTTGGATTGACGATGCGGAGAATTCGCTTCGACAAAATCAAAGATTAACGCTATAGGATGGTAGAGAAACACCGCGTATTTCAAATGGCACTACTATCTGATCGCAACTGAGGCGTGCCCGATCGATCGTTCTGTGAGAGAATCGCACTGATGAATCACATTCTGGTGGTGGATGACGAGGCCGGGATTCGCACTTCACTCGAAGAGATTCTGCGCGAGGAGGGCTACGGCGTTGCCTCGGCAGCCGATGCTGCCGAGGCCATGGTGCTGCTCAACGACGCTCCCTACGACGTCGTTCTGCTGGACATCTGGCTGCCGGACCGCGATGGACTCGATGTCCTGGGCGACATCCACAACCAGCCCGCCGACACCCGCCCGGAGGTGGTCATCATCAGCGGCCACGGCTCCATCGAGACCGCCGTCAAAGCCACCAAGCTGGGCGCATATGACTTTCTGGAGAAGCCTCTCTCGCTCGATCGCACGCTCATCGTTCTGAAGAACGCCGTGGAAGCCCGCCGCCTGCGCGCGGAGAATCTCGAGTTCAAACGCCAGTTCAGCGTCGCCTCGGCGCTGACCGGCGAAAGCGTACCGGTCAAGGCCCTTCGCCAGCAAATTCGCCTGATGGCCCCCACCAACGGACGCGTGCTCATCTACGGCGAGTCGGGCACCGGCAAGGAGTTGATTGCCCGCGCCATCCACGCCGAGAGCCTGCGGCGAGACCAAATTTTCGTCGAGCTGAACTGCGCCGCCATTCCGGAAGCGCACATCGAGGCCGAACTTTTCGGTTACAGGCACGGCGCGCAACCCGGCGGACTGCCCGAGCAGCGCGGCACTCTGGAGCGCGCCGACGGCGGGACATTGTTTCTGGACGAGGTCGGCGACATGAGCCTCAAAACTCAATCCAAAATGCTCTCGGCGCTCGACGATCAACTGTTCACCCCGGTCGGCGGCACGCTGCCGATCCGCGTCGATGTGCGCCTGATCGCCTCCACCAACAAGGATCTGGAAGAGGAGATCGCCAAGGGAAACTTTCGCGAAGACCTCTTTTACCGGCTCAATGTGGTCCCGTTTTTTGTGCCGCCGCTGCGCGAACGCAAGCAGGACATTCCTCTGCTGGCGCGCGAGTTTCTCGCCGAGATCGGCCGCCAGTACGGCCGCCCGCGCATGGAGATTGCCGAAGACGCTCTCGAAGCTCTGGCGCAATACCACTGGCCGGGCAACGTGCGCGAGTTGAAGAATGTCGTCGAGCGCGTGATGATCCTGAATCCCCGCGCGCTGCGCATCGAGCGCAAGCACCTGCCGCCGTTGACCCACAAGGCCGGCACACGCTCGACAGAAGAGTTTTCAACACTCCAGCAGGCGCGCGACGCCTACGAGCGCGAGTTCATCCTGAAGAAGATTGATGAAGCGCGCAACAACATGAGCCGCGCCGCCGAACTGTTGGGCCTGGAACGCAGCCACCTCTACCGCAAGATGAAGGCGCTGGGCATCGCCGTACGCGAGTAGCTGATAGAGCCATCGCCCATCACGGCAGCTGCACGCGAAGGCTTGGCGCGGCGTCGTCATGCGAGTGGCGCGCGGCGATCAATTCATATTCGAGCGCTTCTACAACAAACTCGTCGCGCGCTTCGTCGAAGTAGGCGAGCCGCTCGATGGGCAGATCGATGGCAACCTCCGTCGATGCGCCGGCCGCAACGCCGATGCGCGTGAATGCTTTCAGCTCGCGCTCGGCGCGCTCCACCTGCGAGTTCAAGGCACGCGCGTAGATCTGCACCACCTCGTCGCCCGCGCGCTCGCCGGTATTGGCGACGGTCAGCTTCAACTGCAACAGCTCCCCCGCGCGCGTCGCGGTGAAGTTGCTAAAGGCGAACGATGTGTAGCTCATGCCGAAGCCGTAGGGAAAGGCCGGCGGATGGCCGTCGCGATCCAGCTTGCGATAGCCGTGCCAGAGATCGTAGACGATTGATGTGGCGTCTTTGTCAAAAAAAGGAAGGTGTGCGGCATCGGTGGGCACGACGAAGGGCAGCCGTCCGCTCGGATTCGCGCGGCCCGTCAGCACATCGGCGAATGCGTGGCCGCCCTCCTGCCCCGGATACCAGAGCATCAGAATCGCTGCGACGCGCTCGCGCCATGCCTCCATCAGAACGGTCGATCCGGCCATTACGGCGACCGCCGTGCGCGGATTTGCCTCAGCCACGGCCAGGATCAGCCGTTCATCTTCGGCGCGCAGCGTGAGCTGGCTTCTGTCGCCGCCGGCCGCGAAGCCGCCGGTGGGGTTCTTGCGCCATTGCTTCATGATCCTGAAAAGATGCGGCAGGTCGCGCAGGCGAGGCCGGGGAAAGAACTTGGTGACGGCGTCGTTGCCGGGCGAGACGTACTCGCCTTCATCCGCGTGCGTATAACCGGCGACAACGATCGCGGCATCGCAGCCGGCAGCCAGCGCGGCGGCCCTGGTTGCATCCTCACCGTCGTCGAAGAGAATCTCGCATTGCTCGCCGAGCGCCGCGCGAAGTCCATCCAAAGGAGTCACGACAGAATCGGGAGTAGTATTCGAAGATCCGCCGTCGCCGGTGTTGGCAACGGCGGCCAGCCTGCCGATCACCGCCAGGCGCTTCAGATTTTTGAGCGGCAGCAGCCCATCGTTTTTGAGCAGAACGATCGACTTTGCCGCTGACTCGCGGGCGAGAGCTGCGTGAGATTTCTTGTCGACGGCCGGCGCGGCCTTCGAGGCAAATTCGATCTGCGTCGAGAGAATGCGAAGCACGGCATCGTCCACGCGTTCGATGGAAACCTTACCCTCTCCGAGCCAACGCTTCAGGTTGTTGGCGAGCTGGTTGCGGAAAGGCATCTCAACGTCCTGGCCGGCCCGCAAAGCCTTGGCCCCGTCGCGCAGGCCGAAGATGAAGTCGGTGATGACGTAGCCCTGAAAACCCCAGCGCTTCTTGAGAATGCCGGTGAGCAGCGCCTCGTTCTCACCGCAGTAATCGCCATTGACCGAGTTGTAGGCGCTCATGATGCAGGCCACGCCCGCCTCCACGCACCGCCGGAAGTGGGGCAGATAGATCTCATGCAAGGCGCGCGCGCCCACTGTCACATCAACGCGAAAGCGAGCGTTCTCCATGGAGTTCAACGCAAAGTGCTTGGCGCAGGCCATGGCATGACGCTGCACGCCGCGCACCGCCGCCACACCCATTGATGCCAGATGCTCGGGGTCTTCTCCGTAGCTCTCCTGCGCGCGGCCCCAGGCCGGATGGCGCGGAAGATTGATGCAGACGCCAGCAAAGAGATTGCCGCCCAGCGCGCGCGCCTCGCTGCCGATCGCCGCGCCAATCCTCTCTTCCAGATCGACGTCGAAGGTGGCTCCGCGAGCCATGGAAACCGGAAAGGTGGTCGCGCCGCGCATCACCACGCCACGAGGTCCATCGAGGAACTTCAGCCCTTCAATACCCAGGCGCTGGACGATGCCCGCATCCCAACTGTGCGCGCTGTAGCCACCAATCATCATGTCGGCAATGCCGGCGTAAAAACTCATCGCTCCCGAGATCACGCGGGCTTTTTCGGCAAGGGTGAGTTGGGATAGCAGTTCGCGAGCGCGCTCGGCTGCGGATGGAAGTTGGGCATTGGACATTGGAATCGAGCTCCTCGGATGCACTACAGGTTTCTTACAATCCTACAGCGCGGACCGTCCGATCATTTTTGGGTTCAAAAGGGCTGATTTCTGGTTCAAAAGGGCTGATTCTGAGCCAAAAAACTGGTAAAATCGGGGGTTTAATGTTACTGATTGGTTAACACGGAGAAAACGTATAATGTTGAAACAGCGAATGTTACAGGAAGCAGATGGGCCAAAAATGGGTTTTACCCAGGGTGGGGGGGGGTGGGGGGTAGCGAAAACAGGGAATAGGGAAGAGGGAACAGGGCCCTGCTTTTGCTGCTGAGGATTGCTTTCCGTCGCCGATCCTTTCTCCTGGATAGTATGCGGGAAGGAATAATAATCTTCCGCAAATGTGTGGAAGAAATATGGCTGGTTGGGTTCGTGGTTCACTCGCTGTGCAGTGAACAGTGGACAGGACAAGACAGCGGGGTAAGGTTCGCGGTATCCCACCCTTCCGCAAAGAACGCGGGAAGGATGGGGCACCCAATCTTATGGTTTGGTTAAGAGTGCGCCACCCGCCGGACGAGGACGTCCGCGCCACAGCCGGTCTGGAGACCGGCGATCCAGTTCCGCCTGAAGGCTGGCAAGCCAATTTCGCATGGGGACTGGCGCAACCAGGACCCTATGCGCCGCGGACGGCGCCGCGTCCGCGGGCTTTGACGGCGTACATGCGCAGGTCGGCCGAGCCAATGAGGGCGTGGACGGCGGAGCCATCCTGGGGCGCGGTGGCCAGGCCGGCGCTGGAGCCGGTGCGCAGGCGGAGGCCGTTTTTCATCTGGAATTCAGTAGTCGAGAGGGCACGATGGAGGGCGGAGATCTGCGTCATCGCCTCCTCCTCGCCGGTCTCGGGCAGTAGGATGGCGAACTCGTCGCCGCCATAGCGGAAACAGAGGTCCTGGGGACGGGAGAGCTGGCGAAGGCGGTCGCCGATGCGGGCGAGGAACTCGCTGCCGACAAGATGGCCGTGCTCGTCGTTGACGCTTTTGAAGTGGTCGAGGTCGAGGAAGCAGAGGCTGACGGGGTGTTTTTTGTTGCAGCGGAGCATCTCCTTTCCCAGGACCTCGTAGAGATGACGGGAGTTGAACAGGCCGGTGCAGTCGTCGGTGAGGGTGAGCTGCTGGATGCGGGCGACGTCGCGGGCGTTCTCGATGGCGATGGCGGCGTGGTCGGCGAGGATGTGAAGGAAGGCGATGTTGTAGTCGGAGAGCTGGTCGGCGCGGGGGTTGAAGATCTCGATGGCGCCCTGGGTGCCCTTGCGCCCGCGCAGAGGCAGGGCGATAACGGAACGGACACTGGAGGGTTGTGCGCCGCGGGCGGCACTGATGCGGGGATCGTTGGCGGCCTCGGGGACCAAAAGCGTCTCGCCGTGCTGAACGACCCATCCGGCGATGCCTTCGCCGGCCTTGATACGCAGATCGCGGAGCGAGGACTCGTCGCCGGCCGAGGAGATCGCGTAGTAAAGCTCCTGGCGCTGCTCGTCGAGCATGAGGAGGGTCCAGAGGTCGGCGTGGATGAAGCGCTCCATGTGTTCCATGATGGTGCGCAGGATGGTGTCGAGGTCGAAGCTGGAGGTGAGCGAGCGCGCAATGCGATGGAAGACGAGAAGGTCGTCGAGCGGAATGCGGTTTTCTGTCTGCTTGGTCATCGAAGGGCCCGGTCGTAAAAGTCTTCTCGACATTCTTGCATACCGGGGCGAAGCAGGGATGTACTCAGGTGTACATCAATTGGATGGATACAGTTAGGGCGGTTCAGTCGAGGCGCGGCGTGCCCCGGCGAAGATAGATGCCGAAGCCGCTGCATAGGGCGATGATGAGCAAAGCGAGGGCGAAGTAATAGGCGATGGGGTGATACCAGCCGGGAGACCAGGCTAGATCCTGACCGACCCAAAGCAGCAGGATAGAGGCGATGACGGCAAACTGGCCGGCAATGACCAGCAGAGTGTGGCCGAGTTCGCGGCGACGGTCGAGGGCCTCGACCTGCGAGGGGGTCAAGTGGCGCTCATCGGGGGGAAGCAGCAGATTGGCCATGGGCGATACTCCTCTAGAGCGATTCCGGTAGAAAGCGCGGCAGAGCTTTGATTCAAAGCCGGCGGAGGAAGTTGCACGGGCTTTGGCGCTGCCGGCGGCTGGCGGGTCAGTCCTGCAGGAAGGCTACCGACTGCAAGGTGCTGATCTCGAATGGCTTGCGGCAGCGGATGTTGGCGCAGGAGAGCTTTTCATCGCGTCTCACCATGTAGGACTGGGCCTTGGCGAATTTGGCGCGGTCACGCTCGTCGGCGTTGCGGGGCAACTGCGCGCGCTTGCGGCGAACGACCCAGGCGACCTTGTATTCGCCCGGCTGGCCGCACTTGGGGCAGGTGAGGGTGTGGGTGCGCATCTCGTTGGTTTCGTTGTAGAACTCCCGCTCGTCCATGCTCATCCAGCTTTCTTGACCGAGGGCGCCGGGGCTCAAGAAAAACTGCTGCCCTTTGCCAGCGCGGCCTGACTATTCCATACTCATACTTGCCATGACGAAACGCAAGCCAGGAGTTTTTTCAGCGACGAAGGCGGTGAAGGCGAATGCGCGGGAGCGCGTGGGCCAGCCGAAGCCGGTGCGGATGATCGACCGCGAGCCGCGTGAGGGACGCGCGGTGAAGCACAAGGTAAAGCTGGAGGAGCTGGAGCGGGAGAGGGATTCGTGAGGCTGTTTTACGGAAAATTGCCGGTCTTACGGTCGTAAGACAAAGGTGAGACAGCCGTCGCGCGCGCGTGAGACGGGCGCAGGATGTAGGTCGGCCTGAGGATTGGGAGCCGCTTTGAGGTAGCGCGCGGGCCTTCGGGAGCAATGGAGAGCGCGAGCGATAAGACAGGGGCAGTGGCGCGGCGATGATGGGGAAAATTTAATGCAAGTAATTAAATAAAAATAAGTGAGAGGATGAGAGAAACTTTAACAATCAGGATGCGGACCAAGGGCGAATCAAGAGAAATTGACTGAGGACGGGGCTACAGCATTTTCGATTCTGGTGTTTACAGAATCCATGCAGAAAAGTGGCTTTTTCCTCAAGAAAAGGCCACCTTCGACTCACTCTTGATGTCAACAAGTGAAGCGACAATGCTCTATTTGCATAGCCGCGGGGAAGGCGGGCGTTGAGGAGCCTTCAGCCGCGGCTGCGCTTGTGTCTTACGCTTGTGTCTTACGGTTTGGTCAAGCTGTAGAGTCCGGGGAGCTGGGGCTCGGCGGGCTTGTCGGCGGCGTCGGGCGGGGCGTGGACGTTGGTGCGCTTGGAGAAGATGCGGAAGGGTACGTCGAGGTTGATGAGGACGGCGACGGGCTGGCCGCCGTCGATGGCAGGTTCGAATTTAGCCCTGCGGATGGCGTCGACGGCAATTTCATCGAGACCGAAGCCAATGGGGCGGCTGATGACGATCTGGCTGACCTGGCCGTCGGGGCCGATAACGGCGTGATACTGAGCCATTCCGGCAACGCCTGCGGCCTGGGCGAATTCATTGGAGTCCGGCTCGAAGTTGCTGATCAAGCGCGCTTTACGGTCGACGTTGTTTTGCCGGTGGATGGCCGGATCGGCGGGCCGGTAATCGGCCCTGTGGGCGACGGCCTGATAGTAGAGCCTCCAATAATCGGGCATGGCGGCCATCATGCGGTCGTCCAGTCCCTGGGCGAAGATCTGGTCGATGGCGTCTTTGAGGGTCTGCGTGGCCTGGGAGGGCAGGACGGTGGTGGTGACGCTTTTGGGGTCGGCGGGGCGCTCGTTCTCGGGAGTGGCGGCGATGGAGGCTTTGAGCTGCTCGTCGGCGCTCATCTCCTCCGGCTCCGGCGGGGCAGCGACGGCAGGCTTGGCGTTTTTACCCTTGCCTTTTGCCTTTTCGCCCTCCTTGGCCGGCTTCTCCTCCTTCTTCTTTTTGGGCAGCACGACCATCTCGCGGTCGATGGTGATCTTGACGATCTTCTTTTTGGGCGTGATGCGGACGCGTTCGAGGGCCTTGGTGGGGTCTTCGTTGGCCATCTGGCCGAGGAAGCGGAGGCCGAAGCGCGCGCCTTCCATCTCGACCTTGTGCTTGGTGAGGCGGACGCGATCGATCTGGAAGGCGCTGAGGGTGTAAGAGCCTTGCGGCGGATGGCCGACGATGTGGCCGTGCTCGTCGAAGCTGAGGATGTTGTCCAGGTAGCAGCCGCGCAGGAAGAGGTCCTTGCCGACCAGCATTTGCTTCAGCTCATCTTCGGTGATGCCGCCGGCCTGCAGGTCTTCGGCCTTCTTCTTGGCATCTTTGGCCGGCAGCGTTGCCGGTTGCGCCGGAGCGGACGGCGCTGCCGGTGTGGCTTCGGGCTGCGCGGGAGCGGCATCCGGTTGCGCTGGGGCGGCTTCCGATTGTGCCGGTGCCGATGGCGGCAGCGCAGACGGCGCGGCGGCGGAAGCGTCTGGGTCAGCGGCGGGAGCAGCGGCTGGGGCAGGCGGCTGGGCGATGACGGCCAGAGCGAGCGGCAGGAGGGCGATGGCCGAAAGAAGCAAGCGAGAGCGCAAAGAAGGTATGAGCATAAACGGGCCTTTGCGCTTGACTTTAGCAGATCATGGCGCGGCAGAGAAGGGAAAGATGAATGCGGCGTTATTTCGACGGGATGCGGGGCTGGGGTGAGCGGCGGAGACGCCAAAGGATGCGGCGAAAGAGGCCAAGGGAGCGGCGGGTGTCGTGCGGCGAAAGCTGGAGGCGGCGCAGAATCAGGCGGAGGTCGTGGCGGTTGGCCGCCTGCATTCCGCGGGGCGAGTAGCCGGCGGCCTGCATCGTCTCCTCAATGAGCGCGGCGAGGCGGTCGATGAGGCCGGAGGGTACGGCGGGGCTGGAAGAAGCGCTGGGCGAGCTTTGCCCGGCTGCTGAAGTACCGATTGGTTTGAATGCGCGCGTGGCCAGCTCGTAGAGGCAGACGGCGACGGCCTGACCGAGGTTCATCGAGGGCTGGCCGGGGCTGGTGGGAATCTGGACGACAAAATGGCAAAAGGAAAAATCTTCGCGGGTCAGGCCATGCTTTTCCGAGCCGAAGACGAGCGAGACGCGCCCGCCGCGCTCAAGCTCGGCGGCCACCAGCGGCGGCAGATCGGGTAGCGAGACCACCGGCAATCCGGGCTTGCGGCTGTTCAGGGTTCCGGTGCCGAGGACGAGCGTGGAGTGGGCGACGGCCTCGGCCAAAGTCGCGGACTCTTTTGCGTCTAGCAGCAACTCCGGCGCACCGACAGCGGACCGTGCCTCGCGCCACATCGGCGCATAGGGAGCGACGACTGTGAGGCGGGAGAGGCCGAAGTTGGCCATGGCGCGCGCCGCCGCGCCGATATTGAGCGGGTTGCGCGGCGAGACCAGCACCACGTCGACCGAGTCGCGCTTGTCTTCCGAGAGTGTGGGAGATGGCACGCACTGATTGTAGGGCAAGGGAGAGCGACGAGGAGGGGTCACCACCGATCTCGTAGTTTGTAGAGCTTCTTGCGTTGTCTACGACTCACTTCTTGGGGCGCGATACACTCAGCGAAAAAAGATCAATCAGGTACTTGCCCTGGTCGCTGTCGATCGGCTCCAGCACCAATAACTCGACCTCCCTTGACATGACTAGACGCGTGCGAAAGAAATATGTCTCCCCCGCAACCGCCCGGAAATGCGCCAGCTCCACGCGGCTGTCAACCAAGGAGGATTGCAGGGCGACACATACATGATGTTGTCCAGGATCGACGGAGACGGAGAAAAAGGAATTGGCATGATTGGCGCCGACCCAAGCGCCGTCCACTCCGAACTTGGTTGTTGGATAGCCGACTGTACCGGTTCCACCCGATTCATGAATGAAATAAACCCGTGCTTTGCCTGCATCCGGCGGCGTCTGCGTTTGCCGATTGCCGTCCAATTTCACCTTGAAGCTGACATTCCCAGGGCCGCAGGCCGCGGTGGGATTGGGTGATGGGCTCTGAGCAAATGCGGAAGCCGCAAAAATGAGTGCAACGAAAGCGATTTTCATGATTCACCTTCCGGAATATGGTCTTCATCGAGTACTAACAGCGATTGGCAAGGAAAGTTGCTGCGCAGATCGATGAGCGTGCTGCCGACCGGATTTTTCCACCCGCCGCGCCTTGGCCTGGAACGATAGAATCTAGCTCAGGCTGCCCAACCACCGGGCGGGCCTTCAAGGGAGCGGGGTCGCATGGGTTATCAGGTTCTGGCCAGGAAGTATCGTCCGCAGCGCTTCGCCGACGTCGCCGGCCAGGAGCACGTGACGCGCACGCTGATGAACGCGCTCGAGCAGAACCGCATCGCGCACGGCTATATCTTCTCGGGCCATCGCGGCATCGGCAAGACGACGATCGCGCGCATTGTGGCGCAGGCGCTGAACTGCCGGACCGAAATCGGATCAGCCGCGCGCCCCACGCCGGAGCCGTGCGGCGAGTGCGACTCATGCGTGGAGATTCGCCAGGGCAACGCGGTGGATGTGATCGAGATCGACGCGGCCACCAATCGCGGCATCGACGAGATTCGCGAACTGCGGGACGCCGCCCGCTACGCGCCTTCCAGAGATCGGTACAAGATTTACATCCTCGACGAGGCGCACCAGATCACCGACGCGGCCTTCAACGCGCTGCTGAAGACGCTGGAAGAGCCGCCCTCGCACGTGATCTTCATGATGGCGACGACGCAGCCGGAGGACATTCCGCAGACCATCCGCTCGCGCTGCCAGCACTTCAGCTTTCACGCGGTAAAATTCGACGACATTCTGGCGCAGTTGAAGATGATTGCCGCCCACGAAGAGGTGACGGCCGAGGACGATGCGCTGGCGTTGCTGGCCGAGGCCGGCGACGGATCGATGAGGGACGCGCTCTCGATTATGGATCAGGCGATTGCCTCGGCGCCGGTCGAGAATGGCCGGGCTGTTTTGTCGTCGTCGCAGATTCGCGAGCTGATGGGCTCGGTTCCGAATGCCGTCTTCGAGCGCCTGCTGGAGGCCGTCGCCCAAGGGCAAAGCGCGGAGCTGATGGAGCAATTAAATCTCCTTGTCAACGCCGGGCACAGCCCATCGTCGCTGGCGCGGCAGATGGTCCGCTATCTGAGAAATACTTTGATGGCCAAGATCGGCGGCGAGCAGACCGAGCTGCTGCAGATCAGCGGCGACGAACGAGCGCGCTCGGCGCGCACCGCGCTGCTGTTTACCGAGGAAGAGATCACGCGCAATTTGCAGATCGTGTTGCGCACCTTCGACGATCTCAATTACAAACAGGAGCAGCGCTTCCATCTGGAGTTGGGTTTGCTCAAGCTGATTCATGCGCAGCGCCTGCTGCCGATCGAGGAGCTGCTGAGCGGCGTCGGTGCTGCGCGTTCGGCGAGTGCTGGTCCGCGTGTGAGTGTGAGTGCGCGTCCAAGTGTGAGTGCGAGTGCGAGTGTGAGTGCGAGTGCGAGTGTGAGTGCGAGTGCGAGTGTGAGTGCGAGTGTGAGTGCGCCGCGTGCGGCTACAGCACCCGCCGCTGCTCAGCCGCTCTCGCCGTTTGGACCATCGGGCGGGGGTTGGAACTCGGCTGAAAAGATGGCCGCCGCTGCACAGCCCATCTCATCCGCAGCGCCGGTGGCGACAATGGAACGCGTTGCGCCTGCCATTCAAACGACAACGCCCTTCCCTGCCGCGACGGCTCCAGTAACAGGCTACGCGAGCGGCGAAACGCTCACCGAAGGCGCGCTGGCTGTGGCCGCGCAACCGGTGGCCGCGCCGCTTAACATTGATGCACTGCGCCAGGCCGTTGTCAGCGCGCTCAGTGAGGCAGGGCACGTCTCGGCGGCGACGCTGCTCGAGGCGGGCCAATGGTCGATCGACGGCGCGAGCCTGCGCATTGAAGTGGCCATCGCCAGCAAGAAGATGCTCTCGCTTACCGTGAATGCCGCCGCGGAAAAGATCATCCGCCAGGAGCTGCAACGGCTGGGCGGGCCGGCGCGCTTTCTCGTCGTACCCGGCGAAGCAACCGCGCAGGCCGCAGCGCCGATGGCCGCGCCGATTGCGGGCAGCATTCAGGAGGCCGCGCTGGCCAATCCCATGGTGCAGCGGGCAAAGGAAATCTTCAAAGCCGATGTGCGCAGCGTTGTGGATCTGCGGCAGAAATAAATCGGCACGGCAAACGAGGAGAAACTATGATTAATCCGCTCAAAATCGGCGAGATGCTTTCGCAGGCCAATCAAATGCAGGAAGAGGTTCAGCGCAAGCTGGCCGCGACCGTCGTCGAGGGCGTGAGCGGCGGCGGCGCCGTGACGGCGACGATGAACGGCAAGAAACAATTGCTTAAAATCCGCATCGAGCCGGCGGCAGTGATTGGATTGGGCGGCGAGAAGCCCGATGTGGAGATGCTCGAAGATCTGGTGGTGGCCGCGGTGAACGATGCCGGACGCAAGGCCGAAGAGGTGATTCATTCCAGCGTGAAGGGCGTGCTGGGCGGTTTGAATTTGCCGGGGCTGGGATGACGCTCAATCGATTCCAATCTTAGGAGGATCAATCGATGCCGGATGCAATCAATCGCAGAAACTTCTTGCAGCTAGGACTGACGGCGGGCGCGGCGGCGATGCTGCCACGCTGGATGAATGCGCAAGCGACGCCGGCCGCGAACGTGGCGGCTGGGCCCGATCAGGCAGCGACTACGCCGATCAAAACCACCAGGCTCGGCGACAATTTATTTCTGCTGCAAGGGGTGGGCGGCAACATGGCCTTGCAGACCGGCGCGGAGGGCAATGTCCTGATCGATGCGAGTTATGCTCCGGCGGTTCCGCGGATCATCGAGGCCATCGCCGCCCAGAGCAAGGCCGCGCCTTTCGTGCTGATCAATACGCATTGGCACGGCGACCACACCGGCGGCAACGAGGGCTTGCACGCGGCGGGCTTTACCATCGTCGCCCATAAGAACACGCGCAAGCGCCTCAGCGAACCGCAGTCGATGAAGATGTTTCATCGCGAGGTGCCGCCGTCTCCGGCGGGCGCCTTGCCTACCGTCACCTTTGACGACGCGATGCAACTGTTTCACAACAACGACGCGCTCGATCTGGTTCACTTTGCGCCCGCGCATACCGATACGGACATCTACGTTCACTTTCATAAAGCCGATGTGATTCACCTGGGCGACATCTGGTTCAACGGAATTTATCCGTTCATCGACGAGGGCACGGGCGGCTCGATCGGCGGCATGATCCGCGCCTGCGACAAGGCGCTCGCCGTTGCGGGCAGCAACACCAAGCTCATTCCCGGCCACGGTCCGCTGGGCGCGAAGGCCGAGTTTCAAAAGTATCGCGAGATGCTGGCCGCGGTGCGCGACAACATGGCCGCGCTGAAGAAGGCCGGCGCCAGCGAGCAGGAGGCCGTGGCCAAAAAGCCCACGGTGGAGTTTGACGCTGCATGGGGCAAGGGCTTCATGTCGCCCGATGCCTTTGCCGGAATCGTCTACCGCACGCTGTAGCCGAGCGAATACAACGTCGATTCATTCGCTTTTGCAGTGAATGAATCGACTCCAATAATTCAAACTGCTTGATTTGATCATTCCTTCTGAACAAGTGCGGGCGTGGACGCCCGCACTACAGCCGGTCAGGAGACCTGCGCTACATTTTGCGGATTACCTGATCGCGTGGTCACGGAACTACAACATTTTCGATTCTGGTGTATACAGAATCCTTGCAGTAAAGTGGCTTTTTCCTCAAGAAAAAGCCACCTTCGATGCGCTCGTAATGTCAACAAGTGAAGCGAAAATGCTCTAATTCTTATTCCCACCCGGCTGCCTGGCCAGCTTGGCGCGGGCATCGTCGAGCTTCTTCTGCACGCGAGCCTTCTCGGCCGGGTCGATCTCGGCCGAGGTCGTCTTGGCAAACTGCTGCAAGGAGATCTCCCATTGAGCGGCGGCCAGGCCGATGCGGCGCGTCTTCGAGTAGAGCTCGGCCAGGTGGTCGTGGACGGTCGGGTCGCTCGCGTCGCGCTCGACGGCCTGGCGCAGATTCTCCTCGGCCAGCTCGTAGTTGCCCATCTTGAAGTAGACCCAGCCGAGTGAATCCAGGTAAGCGCCGTTCAACGGCTCCGCCTGGACGGCCTTCTGAATCAGGTCGAGCGCCTCGCTGAGATTCTTGCCCCGGTCGGCCATCATGTAGCCGAGGTAGTTGAGCGTCATCGCGCTATCGGGATCGAGCTTGAGCGCCTGGCGGAAGTAGCGCTTGGCCGGCTTGTACTGCTTCTGCCGCTCGGCCCACTCGCCGCGCGTAAACAGAAGAATGGTGCGCTCCTCGGGCTTGGTGCTGAGCGCATCGGCCTTGTTGAAGGCGTCGTCGGCATCGCTCCAGCGGCGCGCGCGCACGTACATCTCGCCTAGCGCCAGCCAGACGGCGCGGTCCTCGGCGGTGCCCGCCAGCAGCCCCTTGGCCAGCGCCAATCCCTCATCGGTCTTGCCGGAGTCCATCAGCTCGCCGGCCAGCACCAGCTTCAACTCGCGATCCTTGGGGCTGGCCGCAACGGCCTTCTGCGCAACCTCGACCGCCTTGTCGTACTGCTTGGCCTCGCGCCACGTGTCCACCTGGTTCTGATAGCCGCGCGCCGCCTGCTCGCCACCCAACTCGATCATCTTCTGATAGGCGGCGATCGCCAGGGCGGTCTTGTTCCGCTCGCGATCGACGGCTCCCAGCCGCTCGAGGAAGATGGCGCGGTTGGACTTCTCCTCATCGGAGTAGACATCGTTGAAGTGCGCGGTCAGCTCGACCATTTTTTCGTAGGCCGCGGCAGCCTCGTCATAGCGGCCCATGGCATCCAGCAGCGTTCCCTCGGTAAAGCCCGCCTGCAGGTTCTCCGGCTCCTTCTTGAGCACATTGCGGACGGTCTCCAGCGCCTCGGGAAACTTGCCCTGGCGGCGTTCGATCTCGGCGACGCGAATCAGCGCGCCGCTGTTGTCCGGATCGGCCTTGAGCAGCATCTGATACTGCTTGAGCGCCTCGTCCAACTGGTTGTCGCTGAGCAGCGACTGGGCCAGCGCATCCACGGTGCGCAGATCGCCCGGCTCCATCTCGGCGGCGCTGCGATAGGCGGCAATCGCCTGCTTGTACTTCTTCAACTGGTCGTAGGCCTCGCCCAGCGCACCTTCCATCTTCGCCGTGCGCTCAGCCTCGGGAACCGCCTCGATCACCTTGGCGGAGTTCTCGAAGTCGCCGCTGTCGGCATAGAGGCGGCAGAGATTCAGCACCACCTCCTCGGAGGCCGGCTCGAGCGACTGCGCCGTTTTGAACTGGAATTCTGCCTTCTTGGCTTCGTGCTTGACGGAATAAAGCTGGCCGAGAATCATGCGCTCCTCGACACCGCGGGGCTCAATGACGACGATCTGCTCGAACTCGGCAATCGCCTTGTCGAGCGCGTTGGCGCTGGGCGCGGCATGAGTCGCGTTCTGCCCCTCGCTCAACTGCCGCAGATAGATCCGCCCCAGCAGCTTGTGCGCCTCGACGTTTCCCGGCGAACTCTTCAGCAGATCCTGAGCCGCGGCGATGGCCTCGTCGGTGCGTCCGCCGCGAAAGTACAAACCCGCCAGCGCGGTGTCGAGCTCCGCCGAGCCTGGATCGGCCTTCAGCGCCAGCTTGTACTCGTCGATCGCCTTGTCCACCAGTTCCGGATGGCCCTGGCCCGCCTGCTCTTCATACTGGTTGGCCAGCGCGAAGTGGTAGTAAGCCCGAGAGCGCAATGGCAGCGGCGTGGCCGAGGTGGAAGTGGAGGGCGCGTCCTTCTTTGCCGGAGCGCTCGCAGCCGGAGTTGCGCTGGGCGCGGACGCGGGGCTGACCGGCGCAGGCGCGGAGGTCTCCGGCATTGCCGGCGCCGACTTGCCCGGACCGATGGGCCCGGCGGGGGGTTGACCGGCTGAGGGCTTGCCGGCAGAAGTCTGTGCGCCGGCAGGCAAGGCCTGAAGAACCAAGACAAGGGCGGCGGCATGAACGATGCCAAAGGGCAGTAAACGAAGGTTTCTTCTCATCATCCTGGAGTTTCCATGCTGTTTCCGACCCTCGGTTGGGAGGAATTTCCGTCCTCTTTCGAGCGCCGATCGGCATTGCAGGCAGCGGTGGGAGCAACTCTGCCTGCTGTACAGACGATTCTAATCGCCCAAGGGCTTGCGCGCCGCCGCGGATTCTTCCTTTTTCACGCCGACGCCTAGGGAATTCCCAGAATCTTGTGGGTTTGCAGGCTGAGACGCCACTGGGGATGCTGCAAACAATAGCGCAGCGCGAGGCCGGTATTCTGAGCGCGGCGCGGCCCGTCCATCGGCTGCAGGAAGAAATGGCGGAAGCCGAATAACTCGAAGCTGGCCGGATCGAAGGCGGCCTGCGGATAGATCAGCTTCAGTTCGTCGCCGCTCTTCTGTACCAGCTCCGCGCCGGATTTGGGACTGACGCAGAGCCAGTCCACGCCCTCGGGCGCGGCGATGGTTCCATTGGTTTCGACAGCAACCTCGAAGCGAAGATCGTGCAGGGCGTGAATCAGATTCGCATCCAGTTGCAGCAGCGGCTCGCCACCGGTGCAGACGACAAAGCGCTGGGCTGAGCCGAATTCATTCGGCTCCGACTCCGCCGGCCACTTGGCTGCAATCGCCGCGGCCAGCTCCTCGGCGTGCGCAAATCTTCCACCGCCTGCGCCGTCGGCGCCCACGAACTCCGTATCGCAGAATTGGCAGATCGCCGCTGCGCGATCGGCCTCGCGCCCCGACCAGAGATTGCAGCCCGCAAAGCGGCAGAAGACGGCGGCGCGTCCAGCCTGCGCTCCCTCGCCCTGCAGCGTGTAAAAGATTTCCTTGACCGCGTAAGGCATAAAACCAGCTTTCAGCTTTCAGCTATCAGCTATCAGCTATTAGCTATCAGATGATGGCTCTCCGAACCTAGGCTTGGGATCGTCAATCTGACGTAAACAAACTGAGAGCTGATAGCCGACAGCTGAAATCAGAATCTTCCCTGCTTCAACGGATCCTCAATCCCATTCTCGCGGAAGCCCTTTTGCCGCAACTGGCAGGAGTCGCACTCTCCGCACGGCGCGCCAGACGCGGAAGGATCGTAGCAACTGCTCGTCAGCCCGTAATCCACGCCCAGCTCGATGCCCTTGCGGATGATCTCCGCCTTGGTGAGCGCGATCAGCGGGGTATGAATCGTGAGCCTCTGAATGCCTTCAACGCCTGCCTTGGTCGCGAGATTCGCCATCCGCTCAAAGGCCTGGATGAACTCGGGGCGGCAATCCGGATAGCCGGAATAATCCAGCGCATTGACGCCGATGAAGATGTCGCTGGAGCCGAGCACCTCAGCCCAGGCCAGCGCGAAAGAAAGAAAAATCGTGTTGCGCGCGGGAACGTAGGTGATAGGAATCTCGTGGCTCATCTCGTCGGCCGAGCGCCCCTTGGGCACCGCGAAATCTCCGGTCAAGGCCGAGCCGCCGAAGACGCGCAGATCGATCTGGGCAATGCGATGGTCGGCCACGCCGACGGAAGCCGCCACGCGCCGCGCCGCGTCGAGTTCAACGATGTGCCTCTGGCCGTAGGCGAAGGAAAGCGCGTAGAGCTCGTAACCCTCACCGCGGGCAATCGCGAGCACCGTGGCCGAATCGAGGCCGCCGCTGAGCAGCACCACCGCGCGTTTTGGATTCGTCGCCATCATCATTGCCCGGACGGCAAGTCGCCGCCTCTGCCGATATCGATTGCCGCCAGAGCCGTGTTGCCTTCGTCGATCATCGCCTCGTGGCACTGCTTCAGCACGCCCTTGGCCTCGAGGATGAACTCGATGGCATCGCGTCCCGCGCCCTCGCCACCCTTGTGCGGCGTCACGTAGTGGGCCTCGGCCTTGACCTGCTCGCGCGCATTGGCGACGGCGATTGCGAGCCCGCAGAGGCGCATCACCGGCAGGTCGATGACATCATCCCCAACGTACGCAATCTCGTCGAGCGCAAGACGCTCGCGCTCCATGATCTCGCGCACCGCACGCATCTTGAAGGCCTCGCCCTGGTAGACGAATTCGAGCTTCAGATCGCGCGCCCTCAGCGCCACTGTCTCCGAGATGCGCTTGGTGATGATGCCCACCTTCATGCCGCCGAGGCGCGCCAGCGTCACGCCCGCGCCGTCGTGCGCGCTGTAGCCCTTGGCCTCCACCATCTTTGTGGCGATGGCCCCGTCCGGCCCAACGATGGGAACCGCAATGATCCAGATGCCGCCGTTGGTCAGCACGCCGTCCACGTCGAAGAGAATCACTCGGATGCGCCGCGCACGCTCCACCGCTGTCAGTGCCATGCATATGATTCTAACAACTCTGCACCTGACGCCATGCAAACCCATCTTCCCCGGGTGAACGATGAAGCAAGTGCCGCGCAAGCGGCCTCTGCCGCACCGCAGGTGCCTTGCATTCTTCGCCGGAAGATGTTAACTCTAGTGTTAATAATGGATTGATTGCTACCGCGGGAGTAACCCCGGGGCAATCATTCACCGGGAGTTTTCATCATGCTCAAGATCGGCACCAGTATCCGCGCGCACCGCCTGCAAAAAGGGCTTTCCCAGGGCGATATTGAAAAGAAGACCGGCCTGTTGCGCTGCTATCTGTCGCGCGTCGAGAACGGCCACACGGTGCCATCGCTGGACACGCTCTCGAAGATCGCCCAGGCCCTCGATCTGCCGATCACGCAGTTCTTTGCCGAGGACTCGCTGGGCAAGCAGGCCAACCTGCAGAAGCTCTCCGACGAGGAGTTGCGCTTCCTGACGCAGATCCGGCGCTACTCGGTGAATCTGAATGAGAGCGACCGCAAGCTGCTGCTGGCGATGGTGAAGAAGTTCGCCGCCACGGCGACGAAGTAGCGGAAACTGAGTACAGTTTTTATTGCAATCAAAGATTCCGTCAGGGGCTAAAGCCCGGCTTCATTTTGGGCTCTTTGCGGCACGACTGAAGTCGTGCCCTTTCAACACCTAGACTTGATGGGAGATTCCTTGGTTACAGCATTTTCGATTCTGGTGTATACAGAATCCTTGCAGTAAAGTGGCTTTTTCCTCAAGAAAAAGCCACCTTCGATGCGCTCGTAATGTCAACAAGTGAAGCGAAAATGCTCTAGCGGGGCAACTGCGCCAGGAAGAATCCGAAGAGCACCAGAATGCCCACGACCATCCCCACACTGATGCGCAGACGCTGCGTAAACAGAGGCCGGGGCGAGCCGATCCGCGGCACCATGGGAGCCGCGAAGAGCAATCCGCAGAGGACGCCGCCCAGATGCGCGCTGTTATCGATGCTGACGCCCGTATGCCGCTCCACCACGCCCAGACTGATGGTGAAGCCGATTCCGAGATTGATTGCGGCAAAGTAAATCACCGAGCGGCGCAGCTTGCTCAGTTCGATGGTCGGCACCGGCAGGCGATGCGATTTGAGCAGCACGATCAGCGCCCCGGCGATGCCGAAGACCGCGCCCGATGCGCCCGCGCCGGCGGGAAACAGACCGAGAATCTGATCCCTGGGGATGGGCCCGTGAACCTTATCCACCAGCCCCATCAGATAAGGAAAGGCTACGCGCCAGTTTCTCAGTGTAGACAGCAGGTTGCCCGCCGCGCCGGTCAGAAGATACACCGACAGCAGGCCCGCCGACCCCATCAGCGGCTCGGCCAGCAAGCCGAGATTCCACAGGCACCACATATTCGTGGCCAGATGCAGAATCCCCACATGGACGAACATTGCGCTGACTATCCGCCACCACTGGCCCTGGATCAGCACCGCGCCGGCGTTGTCAGCGCCCCAGAACATCAGTTGATCGGAGGTGGGATTCCACGGGCTGACCCCGCGCGCCACCATCACAAGAAAGACCAGGCAGTTGATGCCCACCAGCACGTAGGTCGCCGGTGCATAGGACCACGAGGAACGCGGACGGCGCTCGGGCGCGGGCGGCTGACGGAACTCCGCCTCGGGGTTGAGAAACTCCGGTTCAATTGCAGGGGAAGAAGTTTCCATGCTTCAACTTTACTGCATTTTCCGCTGCTTTGCCGCCCGCTGCGCGCTCCTGTACACAATCAAAGAGTTCCATCCCGCAATCCGGTTCGGCAGCCGACTGCGCCGGGAGGCGATTTCGGCTGGGATTTCCACGCGAAAAGAATCTATCGGCGCGCGCAAATCCCGTATTCTTGAATCATCAGCCCATTGCGGGATCGAGGTGTGCGACTGTGAGTGCGGAAAAACGGATACAGCGGGCGTTGCTGAGTGTGACCGACAAGAGCGGCCTGGTGGAGTTTGCCCAGGCTCTGGCTGGCTTCGGCGTCGAGCTGGTCTCGACCGGCGGCACGGCGCGCGCGCTGCGCGAGGCAGGCCTTGCCGTCAAGGACATCAGCGAGCTGACAGGATTTCCGGAGATGCTCGATGGGCGCGTCAAGACCCTGCACCCCAAGGTCCACGGCGGACTGCTCTTCATCCGCGACAACCCCGAGCATCAGGCCGCCGTCGCCGCGCACTGCATCGATCCGATCGACATGGTCGTCGTCAACCTCTACGCCTTCGAGAAGACGGCTGCGCAACCCGGCGTTACTTTTGGACATTTGATCGAGAACATCGACATCGGCGGCCCGTCGATGGTGCGCTCGGCGGCCAAGAACTTCGAGGATGTGGCCATCGTCACGCGCGTCTCTGACTATCCTGCGCTGATCGAAGAGTTGAAGGCGAACAGCGGTGCGCTGTGCCGTGAGACGCGATGGAAGCTGGCGCGCCAGGCCTTCGGGTTGACGGCGGCCTATGACACCGCCATCGCCAATACGCTGGACCGGATTGCCGAAGCTCCCGAGCCTACCGCGCCGGCTTCGCCCGACGCCAGCAGCCTGCCCAGCACTTTGCGCGTCAATCTGCCGCTGGCGCAATCGCTCCGCTACGGCGAGAATCCTCACCAAAGGGCCGCACTCTACTCCGACGGAACGGGCCTCGGCATCGCCGGCGCTCGGCAGTTGCAGGGCAAGGAACTCAGCTACAACAACATCGTCGATCTGGACGCCTGCTGGGAGCTGGCGCAGGAGTTTCCAATCGGCGAGAATGACCCGGCGGCGGTGGTCATCATGAAGCACACCAACCCCTGCGGCGCGGCCACCGGCGCGACAATCGTCGAGGCTTACACCAAGGCTCTGGCCTGCGATCCGGTCTCGGCCTACGGCGGCGTCATCGGCATCAATCGCGAGGTGGACCTGGCCGCAGCCGAGGAGATCGCCAAGCTCTTTGTCGAGGCGATCGCCGCGCCCAGCTTCACGCCCGAGGCTCGCGAGCGCTTCAGCACCAAGAAGAATCTCCGCCTGGTCGAGGTTCACGCCGCGCCGCCGAAGCCGGTCGTCAAGAATGTGTCGGGCGGATTGTTATTGCAGGACGCCGACACGGGCCGCATCGACTCGACGGCGCTCGATCCCGGATTGAAGATCGTCACCTGGCGGCCGCCGACGGCCGAGGAGCTGCGCAGTTTGCTCTTCGCGTGGCGGGTTTGCAAGCACGTCAAGTCGAACGCCATCGTCTATGCGCGCGACGGCCAAACTCTGGGCGTGGGCGCAGGGCAGATGAGCCGCGTGGATGCGGCCAAGTTCGGCGCGATGAAGGCCATCCTGCCGCTCAAGGGCTGCGTCGCCGCCTCCGACGCCTTCTTTCCCTTCCCCGACGGCCTGGAAGCCATTGCCGCAGCAGGCGCAACCGCCGTCATCCAGCCCGGCGGCTCCATCCACGACGAAGACGTCATCGCCGCCGCAGACCGCCTAGGCATGGCCATGGTCTTTACCGGCATGAGGCACTTCCGGCATTGAGTTTTCGATTCAGCCAGAGAAGTGTAATGTGATTGCTGTGAGAAATATCATCATCGGAATCGTACTATCACTGGCCACAACAAATTTGGCGGCGCAGAGTCGTGCAGATAAGCCCCGCATTTCTGTAACATTCGCGGGTGCCCCATCCTTGACGCGTTCTATGCGGCAAGGGTGGGAGACCACAATAACCATTCCATTGCTGTCCAACTGAATCACGGGATTATCCTCAGGCTGATCCACGACTATGGTTACTGAACTGGAATCTCTCAGCTTGACCGAATAATCTAACTGGTCGTACTTTACCTCCGGATACATCCAATGCTGGCGAGCTGCTGGACTGTCCGTCAATTCCAGGGGAATAGTGGAAAATCCTTGATCAAGGTGGAAAGTCTTCACGCCCGTGTAGCCCGGCACAACGTCCAGTTGCAGAGTCTTCGTACTTAACCCGCCATCCACAAAAGAAACTAGCACATTCAATTGTACTGTTCCGACCTGCAACGGAACCACTTCGATCATTTTGGTCAAGCCTTGATCTTCGACGATCTTGGCCTCTCCGTTGCCAACCTCCACCCCCGACGACAGGTTAATTCATTCAATTGGTCCACATTGAAATACCCCGAGAACTAGCAAAGAACAATGCAAAACCTACGATATTTACTACTGCCACTGCGACGGAACCAATAAGAACAGGAACGCGCGCCGCATTTCTTTCGCTTAACATATAAATGGCTGCAAAATCCAAAAGAGATCCAACCAATATAAATATAGTCAATGGTATAGGTAAAACATCGACAAGACCAAACAACCTATCAGCCAACCGTTCATAAATGCTCTCGAAAAAGAGACCAATTGGGCAGATGCAAATAGAAGCTGTCAGTGCCGATAATGCCTTGGGAAAAGTACGTTGTTCAGAACTATTCCACTGGGCGGTGATTCTGCTCCATCCAATCAGAACAGGTATGAGTCCCACCAGCGGCGCACCCAATGTGATGAGTAGTACCGCGAGTACCGTATCCAAACCTTGTAACATTGTTACCTCCAATCAATTTCCAAACCGCTTGCTGATAGAAAAGCAAACCTCAACGGGCCAACGGTGTTGTCCGCACAGCGACATCGACAGTGTCTTCCAGTCCTGCGAAACTCACGGTAATCCTAGCTTTCCCCGAACGTAAAGCATATACCATTCCATTGCTGTCTACGCGGATTACAGGATTATTCTGTGGTTGATCCACGACTATGGCAACAGAAGTGGAATCTTTCAATGCCAGCATTATCGAATAGGGGATAATCCCTAAGCCGCCTGCGCAGCCTCTCGGCGAGTAATCGTGCTCTTGATCTTCTTGCCGGTCTTTTGTTCGGCAAGGCGTAACTCGTAGAGCTTTTGCAGATTGAGCCACATCTCCGCAGAGGTGCCAAGCCACTGGCTTAAACGCAAAGCTGTATCGGCGGTCAAGGCTCGCTGCCCCTTCAGAAGCTGATAAATCCGGTTGGCCGGAACGTGCAAGACCGCGGCTGCTTCGGGAACGCTCATGCCCAGATCATCGAGTTCGTCGGCCAGAAACCTGCCCGGATGGATGGGATCGCGCGCCATAGCTGCCTCCTCACGAATGGTAATCGCAAATCTCGATGTTGCAAGGCCGGTCGATCTCTTCCGGCCACTCAAAACACACACGCCACTGCTGGTTGATGCGAATGCTGAACTGTCCTTTTCGGTCGCCGCCCAGCGCTTCGAAGCGATTGCTCGACAAGAGCATCAGGTCGCTGCGGTTGACCGCCGTCTCCAGAATATCCAGACGCCGCTCCGCCTGCTCTTTGAACGCTTGAAACTCCCGGACGCGCTCGCCCGCCGCAAATCGCTCCGGGCGCAGGTCGCGGTATTTGGGCGGAGCAACCGGTTGCACCAACCAAACCATGAGCTACTATCGCAAAAATGACGCGCCACGTCAAGATTGGTCTTTCGGGTGCCGTGTTCGTTGGCTCGGTAGCCCCGCACCACTCGTACCCTCTATCGGTAATATGCCTATTTTCAGCCAACTTTAGTAAACTCAGCGCAGAATGCTTCTCTTCTTTCGTACACTTCGCCGCTCCTTCATTGCTTGCCGACTCGCCGCTCCGGTTGTGGCCGCGATTGCAATTGCCCCATCACCGCTCGCTTTTTCCCAGGGCACGCACCTGTGGACGCAGTCGCGCCTGGAGGAGTTTGAAAAGGGCACGCCGCAGGGCGTCGCGATCGCGAGCGACGGCCATCTGACCGAGGGGCCGAGCTTGAAAGAATTGGCCACCACGCCATCGAGCTATGTCTGGTCGGTCGCGGTGGACAAAGCCGGCGTGGCATATGTGGGAACCGCTTCGCCGGCGACGGTGCTGCGCATCGGCGCGGATGGCAAGGCGTTCACACTCTTTGAAACGAAAGACCTCTCCGTGCAAGTTGTCCGCCTCGGCCCGGATGGCGCGCTCTACGCGGCAACGCTGCCCAGCGGAAAAGTCTACAAGCTGAATCCCAATGCGACCGCCAAGCAGGACGACGGCAGCGCCACGGTTGTCTTCGATGCGGCCGTCTTTGACGATCCGGCATCGGAGAACAAGGGCGAGAAGAAGTCGCATTACATCTGGGAGCTGAGCTTTGACGCGGCTGGTCGGTTGTATATTGCCACCGGCGCTCCGGGAGTTATCTATCGCGTGGATGCGAGCAAGCCGGGCGCGAAGCCGGAGGCGTTTTTCAAGAGTGATGAGGAGCATATCCGCTCACTGGCGTGGGATGCGATGGGCAATCTGATTGCCGGTTCGGATGGCAGCGGGCTGGTCTATCGCATCGGGCCAGACGGCAAGGGCTACGTGCTCTTTGAAGCGCCGCGCCGCGAGATTACCGCGGTGGCCATGGGCGGGAACGGCACGATATACGCGGCCAGCGTGGGCGACAAGAGTCGCAATCCGCTGCCCGCGTTGCCGGTGCAGGGAACGGGCTCGATGACAATGACGATTGTGCAGCCGGGCTCGATGCAGGCGGCGAACTTGAGCGCCTCGGTGCCCGAAGGAAGCGAGATTTACGCGATAGCCGAGGGACAAGCGCCGCGCAAGCTGTGGAGCGGCAAGGATGAGATTGTCTATGCGCTGGCGATGTGGGGTAACGACTTGATCGCGCTCACCGGCAATCGCGGGCGCATCTTCTGTATTCATGAGGACGGCAGCTTCGCAGACATCGCGCACCTGGAGGCGCAGCAAGGCTTGAGTCTCGCAACTCTCCATGTCGAAAAAGAAGGGGACGCACTCTACATCGGCACCGGCAACACGGGCAAGCTGGTTTTGTTGGGCGGATCAGAGAAGCACGAGTACGCGAGCGATGTGCTGGACACAGGCGCGATGGCGCGCTTTGGACGCGTCGAGGTCGAGCCGGGCTCGGCGAATTTTGATTTGCTCACGCGCTCGGGCAACGTTGAGCAGCCGGTGCGTGGATGGTCGGAGTGGCAGCCGCTCAAAGATGGCGCGGTGGCCTCGCCTGCCGGACGCTACCTGCAATGGAAGGCCGTGCTCGGCGCGCATGGAAGGCTGGGCAGCGTCGCCGTCAACTATCTGCCGGTGAATGCCGCGCCGGTGGTGGACGATCTGGTTGTCGTGCCGGGCGCACGCTGGAGCACGCAGAACAATGGCGCGCCGCCGCCCACGGTCAACATCGCATTTCCTTCGGCGAGCCAGAATGCGGGCATCAGCTTTGACGCGGGAGCGGGGCCGTTGCAGGCCGCAAAGGATCGCATGGCGATCACCGTGCGCTGGGCGGCGCACGACGACAACGGCGACGAGCTGAGTTACAGCCTTTTTCTGCGCGGCGACGGCGAGACGGTCTGGCGGCCACTGAAGACGGAGATTACCGACAAGGTTTACAGCTTTGACGCGGCGCTCATTCCCGATGGTGGCTATCGCATCAAAGTCGTCGCCAGCGACGCGCCCTCGCACACGCCCGGCGAGGCGCTGAGCGGCGAGAAGACGAGCGAGCGCTTCGAGGTGGACACGACACCGCCCGTGGTGAGCAGGCTGAAGGCGGCTGCAGCGGATTGCAAAGCCCCCTCCTGCAGAAGCCAAATCAACGTCACATTCGACGCCGAGGACGCTTCTTCGCCCATCGCCCGCGCTGAATACTCGCTCGATACCGGTCCCTGGCAGTTCATCCAGCCGGTCGGCGGGCTCTCGGACGCGCGCCGCGAAGACTACGACCTGCAGATTCCCTTGCCGGTGGAGAATAAAGTTGCCGAGCATCTGATTACGGTGCGCGTCTACGACCGCTACGAGAACATCGGCGTAGCCAAGACTGTGATTGCGGCTCATTGATCGGAGTAATATGCGAAAAAAAGAAATGATATGGGTGGGGATAATTTCCGTTGTCTCCGTCTCACTTTTGACGATCCTCCTGATGAAAACCACCTCCCAATGGCTGTTTTATCCATTGTTTCCAGGCATGGCTTGTTATCTTTTGATTGCTGGCGGTATCTGCGGTGGAACCAACACGGAAGAAATTGCTGGGACAATACTGGGTATCGTCGTCAACAGTCTTGTCTACTTTGCTGTGATTGAACTGTTCCTACGGCTACGAAGAAAGATAAGCCGCTCTCATTCGTAAGCTGAGGCAGCAAGCTCACAGTCGTAAGATAGTACTGATGCGATTCGAGCTTTACATTGCGGCGCGGTACTTGAGGGCCAAGCGGCGACAGGCCGTGGTGGGCGTGGTGACGGCGATCTCCATTGCGGGCGTGGCGGCGGGCGTGGCCGCGCTGATTATCGCGCTGGCCATCACCAACGGAATGCGCAGCGACTTGCAGGAGCGCCTGCTGGGCGCCAGCGCTCACGTGGAATTGATGCGCGTGGCCTCGGACGGCATCCGCAACTGGCAGCCGCTGGTCGAGCGTCTGCGTCGCGTGCCCCACGTCACCGCCGCGGCTCCGGGCATCTATGGACAGGTGCTGGTCTCGCGCGGCCCGCGCGCCGGCTTTGCGCTGATCAAAGGCATCGTTCCCGCCGACGAGCGCACGGTCAGCAGTCTGCTCGGCACCATCACCACCGGCTCGGCCGGCGAACTGGAGCCGGCGGCGGCTCAACCCAAACCATCCCATCCCAATATTGACGCGCTCTATCCGCCGCTGGTCCTCGGCAACGAGATGGCTGAGACGATCGGCGCGCAGGTGGGCGACACCGTGCTGGTCACAAGTCCGCAGGGCGAGCTGACGCCGCTCGGCCTGGCGCCCAAGTACCAGCGCTTTCGCGTCGTGGCCATCTTCCATTCAGGGTTTTATCAGTACGACGCGGCGATGGCCTTCATGCGATTGACCGACGCGCAGCAGCTCTTCAGCGAGCCCGATCTGCTGTCGGTCGTCAGCTTCAAGGTGGACGATATGGAGCGCGCGCCGGAGATCGGCCACGCGCTGGAGCTGGCAGCGGGCAAGGGCTTCATGACCACCAACTGGATGGAGACCAACCGCGAGCTCTTCCGCGCGCTCAAGCTGGAACAGGTGGTCACCTTCATCATCATCGCTCTGATTGTGATTGTGGCCGCGCTCAACATTCTCATCGCGCTGACCATGATGGTGATGGAGAAGACGCGCGACATCGCCGTGATGATGAGCTTCGGCGTGCAGCCTGGGCAAGTCCGGCGGATCTTTCTGCTGCAAGGCCTGCTCATCAGCGTGATCGGCACGGCGCTGGGCCTGGCGCTCGGCTACACGGCCGCCTGGGCCGGCGGGCACTATCACTTCATTCACTTGTCCGCAGCGGTCTACTCGATCGACACGCTGCCCTTTGCGCCGCGCCCTCTCGATGGCCTGATTGTTTCCATCGTCTCGATTGGAATGTCGCTCGTGGCGACGCTGTATCCCTCGTCGGCCGCGGCGAGCATTTTGCCGGCTGAGGCGCTGCGATACGAATAGCCAGGCAATACAATGAGTCCGGCGGACGTTGCCTACTACCGTCCTTCTTTCACTTCTCTGCTGACGGCGTCCGCTGCGTTGCCGGCTACAACCCAGTTGGCCGACCCAGCCACGACGGCTTCATCCTCGAACCAGAGAAATCCGAAGTCGTCGATGCACTCGGGAAAATCCGGCTTGATGATGACATATCCAGGAATCACCGCGCCCGGAATATAGGAGTTGTCGCCGCGGTTGTTGCTGTAGGTCTTGGTCTTCGAGACCGTACCGACGCCCGCAACATACGATGTGCTGGAGACCGGATGCGTGCCGAGGATGTAGTTGACGGCGCGCAGGGTGTACTCCGGGCCCACGAGATCGGGAAATGCCCGATGCAGAAAGTACATTCGGATGGCCATCTCCACCACTGCGCCCGATCCGCCCCAAGTGCCGAGGCTCGGCGGCACGCCGAAGGGCGTCGCGTCCAACTGCTTGTCCAGGCTCGCCATGTAACTCTTCACCGCTGCGCGCATTTGCTCCTTCGCACTTGGGTCCAGATAAGGCAATGCCCGGACCGCCGTCCAGCCGCGGAAGTCCATCTGCTGCGGCGTGATGACCTGAGGGAACAACTCCTGAAGACGCGATTTGTAAGGCTCTGCGCCATTTGTCGCGATGGTCAGTTCCAGTGCCGCGGTCCAGTCCATTGAGGCTGCAAATCCGGCACGGTCGAAGTGGGCCGGCGGAGCTGCCGGTACATCCGTCGAGGCGGAAGTTGCCGGAGCACCCGAGACGGCGCTTCTACTATGGCGACCCGATACAACGCCCTGCGAGGCGGCCAGCACGCCGCCTGGAAGCTCGCCATCCGGAGCATCGTCGTCGAAGGCGCGGCCCGCCGGAAGCGTCGGGTAAGCCTTCTCGTCGTTCCATGCCTTGATTGCTGTTTCAAGGCAATCCTTCGCCATTGCGTCATCCCAGCCCTTCAGCGTATCGGAGGCCGCAGCCAGCGCGGCGATGGCATTCCATTGGAAGAACGGATTGTTTGAGGTGAAGATCCAGCGATCGTCCGGTCGGCCGGAGTAGTCGCCCTTCACTTCGTTCGGACCAAGCTTCGGGTCGTAGATGCGGCCGTCGGTCTTCGAGGCTCCGTCGCCCAGGTGCGTATATTGCCGCAGATCCGGTTCGTGCGTGCCGCGGATCGCGTGACCGATATTGTGAAACTGCGCCAGAATGTACAGCGCGCCGTGTTTGACTTGCTCGACCGTATCCGGCACGCCATCGGGACGGTGCATCTCAACCTGTCGGGCGGCTTCATCCACCGTTAGCTCGTCGTAGTTGAGATGGAACTCGCGATAGGCCAGCGCCAGACTCTGAATCACGCTCAGTTGCGCGGGCTCCTCGAGGTCGAAGTCGCCGGCATCGTACCAGCCGCCCACATTCATTCCGGGAATGTGATCGCCGCCTTTGTATTTGCCGTCGGTGGCCGTGGCCTGGTTCCAGCCGTCGAATTGCTCGCCGACCACGGGCGCCATGCGGCCATCATCCAAGTGCGATGCTCCATGCCAGACGCGGTAGCCCTCGCGAACGGAGACGTGATCCATCTGCTCGGCCAGATGATGGTCCAGGCTGTCCTGCCAGATCTTCGCGTAAACATCCTTGGAGATGGGGAAGGGCGCGGTGCGCTGATCGGCGTACTCGATGAGATAAAGTCCGGGCTCGGTGACCGGAGTAAAGTCAAACTTGGAATAGACGGAACGCAGCCAGGGTGTGGCAGGCGTGATCGGCCCCTCGAAGACCTTCTGGTACGATCCATTCTCCGTCAGGCGCAGCACTTTGGCCGTCTTCGGAGCGTCGTACTTCGGATCGAGTTCGATCACCGCAACCTTGGAGAAGCCGGGAGCATAACCCACCTGGCTGTGCGCGATCATCGGCGGGCGTGTCCAGTTCGGAATCACGTCCGGGCGGATGTGCCATACGATGGCCCCGGTGGTCTTGCCCGCGGGGATCAGCGAACGCAAGACGAACCAGCCGTTCTGCGCACGGTTGCGTCCATCGAAGAGCATGAGATCGGCGGTATCTGAGATGACATTAATCCGGGCCAGCGCGTCGTCGACGCCCAGCGTGATGCTCTTGCCCTGGGCAAAGGGCAGCGGCTCGGTGTATCCCTTGGCCTTATCCCAATCCTCCAGGTAGTAGGCCTTCTTCGGCTCGTCGGCCAAAGGCAATACCTTGACCATCGGATCGTTCGGCGTGCGTGGGAAGATGCCGGCCCGGGCGCCGTCCACCAGATATGCCTTGCCCATGTAGATCGAGGGCAGGAACTCCAGGTTGAAGCCCGCCCGCCCGGCCAGCTTCTGCGGCAGCGGCTTGTCGAGATTGATGCTCACCCGCACGCCGCCCGGCTCCGCGGTGACTTCAACCGTGTAGCTCAAATCAAAGGCAGGAAAGGCAAGGTCGGCGGTGAGCCGGTTGTTCTGCCTGTCGGCGTGGCGCGCTTTGAGTGTGGCCACCAGGTCCCACTGCTCGGGCGTCGGCATCAGCCGCACATCGCCGTTGGTGGCGATCCGCTGGCCGTGGAAAATCATCTCCATGGCCGTATTCTTCTGGTCTACAAAGACCGGATGGTAGGTGCTGTTGTAAAGAAAGACGCTAAAACCTTGCGTATCAAGGTAATTCTTGTCGTTCACCTGCATAAGAAAACCGGCGCCGAAGAGGCTTGGGGCCGACACAAGGCACAAAAAGAGAGACACAGCGATTCGGTTGAGCATAGATTGGGTCAAAACAGCTCCTTTTACCACACCACTACAGGATAGAGACGAAAGCTTTCGTCAAATTGTCCCACCGATCTTCAATTGATCGCTGGTTGGATGCAGAGCCTCTTGACAATGTGTCACATAATGTGTCACATTTTAGAGTATGCAGAGCATTACTTTACGGCAGCTCCGCGACACTCGACAGGTCAAAGCCTGGCTCAAGGCCGGTGTGCAGATTGAACTCCGCGAGCGGAATGTCGTAATCGGCGATCTGGTGCCGCGAACTCCGCCGAAGCCGAGCCCCGTCGAGTGGCCGGACTTCGCCGCGCGCCGCCGCGCCATCTTTGGCGACCGCGTGTTGACTCCGGTTGCCGATTTGATTGCCGACCGGGAGAACAGCCGCTATTGAACGCCTACGTCGATTCGAGCGTTCTGGTTTCGAGCTACATCACGGATGCGCATTCAGCGCGCGTAGACCAGCGCATGATTCTTGGCTTCTCCATCTGGATTACGCCCTTCAATCAAGCGGAACTGGCAAATGCCATCCATCAACAGGTCTTTCTGAAACGTCTCACTCTCGTTGAAGCGCAGAAGGTATGGAGTGAATTCCAGCACGACTACCTCTCTGGCCTGTGGACTCCTGTTGAGTTTCCGCATCAAGCATGGGATACCAGCATTGATCTGGCAAGAAAGCACGGCGCCACGCTCGGCGTGCGTGCGCTGGACTCGCTGCACGTGGCCTGCGCGCTGGAGCTGCGGGCTAAGCGCTTCTGGACATTCGACGAACGGCAGGCTCGCCTGGCCGAGGCGGTTGGGCTGGATACGAGCGCCTGATACGACAATTCATTCCGCGCCAATTGCAGGGGTAGGATCGGAAATGATCGCGCACGCGCGGTAATTTCGCGCCGTCCCTCCGGACACATCACTCTGACTGCTATCCATCACAGATTCACTACGGGCAACGCAGCTCAAAGTTGGTCTTCAAAGCGGCCTAAGGGAAGCGGCGACGCCCTCCATTATAAGAATTTAATCGCACGATGCGGGATTTCACCCCCGTCATGTGCTTTGCATCACAGCAACTCCTACCACCAGAGAAGAGACTGATGGAGCGGCCTTTTTTCGCCTGCCGCACTATGAGGATTTGCGTAATGAGTGAAAAAAACATGGTCATTCTGGATGGGAACGAGGCCGCGGCCTCAGTAGCCTATCGACTCACCGAAGTTGTCGCCATCTACCCCATCACCCCCTCGTCGCCGATGGCCGAGTGGGCCGATCAGTGGCGCTCGGAGGGAAAGAAAAACATCTGGGGCGCGTTGCCCATCGTCGAAGAGCTGCAGAGTGAAGGCGGAGCGGCCGGCGCCTTGCACGGCGCATTGCAGGCCGGGGCCTTTGGCACCACCTTTACCGCCTCGCAGGGCCTGCTGCTGATGATTCCCAACATGTTCAAGATCGCCGGTGAGCTCACCCCGGCGACGATGCACGTAACTGCCCGCACGCTGGCCACCCATGCGCTGTCGATCTTCGGCGATCACTCGGACGTGATGGCCTGCGCCATGACCGGCTGGGCGATGCTGGCCTCGAACTCCGTCCAGGAAGTGGCCGACATGGCCCTGGTAGCGCAGATCGCCACGCTCGAATCGCGAATCCCCTTCATCCACTTCTTCGACGGCTTCCGCACCTCGCACGAGGTGGGCAAGATCATCCCCATCAGCGACGAGACGATCCGCGCGCTGGTGGACGACAAGTTCATCATCGAATATCGCCAGAGGGCGCTCAGCCCGGATCGCCCGATCATCCGCGGCACGGCGCAGAATCCCGACGTCTTCTTCCAGGCGCGCGAGGCCTGCACGCCCTACCACGCCGCCGTTCCGGGCGTCGTGCAAAACGTGATGGATCGCTTTGCCAAGCAGACTGGACGCGCCTATCGCCTCTTCGATTACTACGGCGCACCCGATGCCGAGCGCGTGATTGTGCTGATGGGTTCCGGAGCCGAGGCTGCCGAAGAGGCCGTTGACCTGATGGCCAAACAGGGCGAAAAGGTCGGCATGGTCAAGGTTCGCCTCTATCGGCCCTTCGATTCAAGCGCCTTCCTGAAGTCGCTGCCGGCGACCGTCAAGTCGATCGCCGTTCTCGACCGCTGCAAGGAGCCGGGCGCCACCGGCGAGCCGCTCTACATGGACATCGTTACCGTGCTGGCCGAGAACGAGGCCGCGCTGCCCTTCGCCAAGCCGACGGTTGTGGGCGGACGCTACGGGCTTTCCTCCAAGGAGTTCACCCCCGCGATGGTCAAGGGCATCTTCGACGAACTGTCGAAGCCGGCTCCGAAGAACCACTTTACGATTGGTATTGACGACGACGTCTCGCACTCCAGCCTGAGCTACGATCCCAACTTCTCCACTGAAGACCCGCAGACCGTGCGCGCGCTCTTCTACGGACTGGGCTCGGACGGCACCGTGGGCGCGAACAAGAACTCGATCAAGATCATCGGCGACCAGACACCGAACTACGCGCAGGGCTACTTTGTCTACGACTCGAAGAAGTCCGGCTCAATGACCACCTCGCACCTGCGCTTCGGCCCGAACCCGATCCGCTCGACCTATCTCATTACCCGCGCCAGCTTTGTCGCCTGCCACAACTTCAGCTTCCTGGAGAAGATGGACGTGGTCGAGGCGGCGATGCCGGGTGCGGTCTTCCTGCTCAACTCGCCCTATCCGGCCAGCGAGGTCTGGCAGCATCTGCCCAAGACCACGCAGCAGGAGATTCTGCGCAAAAAGATCGAGTTTTACGTCATCGATGGCAACGAAGTGGCGCGCAAGACCGGCATGGGCACGCGCATCAACACCATCATGCAGGCCTGCTTCTTCGCCATCAGCGGCGTGCTGCCGCGCGAGGATGCGATTGCGCAGATCAAGAAGGCCATCAAGAAGACCTACGGCAAGCGCGGCGAGGCCGTGGTGCAGAAGAACTTCGACGCCGTCGATGCCGCGCTGGCGCATCTGGAGAAGGTCGAACTGAGCTCAGCCGCGAACTCCGACTTCGATCTGATTCCATCAATGGACAGCCGCGCGCCTGAGTTTGTGCGCACCGTGCTCGGCCAGATTGCCGGCGGCAAGGGCGACCTGCTGCCGGTCAGCGCTATCCCCGCCGGCGGGGCCTTCCCCACCGCGACCTCGCAGTACGAGAAGCGCAATATCGCGCAGTTCATTCCCGTCTGGGACAAGGATCTCTGCATCCAGTGCGGCAAGTGCGCCATGGTCTGCCCGCACGCGGTGATTCGCGCCAAGGTCTACTCGCCCGAGGCGGCGGCCGGCGCTCCCTCGAGCTTCCAGTGGGCCAAACCCAAGTGGAAGGGCATGGAAGCTGATCGCTACACGCTGCAGATTGCTCCTGAAGATTGCACCGGCTGCGGCGTCTGCGTCGAGATCTGCCCGGTCAAAAGCAAGAGCGACGCCAGCCGAAAGGCCATCAACATGGCCTCTCAGCCGGAGATTCGCTTTGCCGAGCGCGCCAACTGGGAGTTCTTCCTCTCGCTGCCCGAGGTCGACCGCTCCAAGCTCTCGCACTCTCAGGTGAAGGATCTGCAACTGTTGCAGCCGCTCTTTGAGTTCTCCGGCGCCTGCGCCGGCTGCGGCGAGACGGCCTACGTCAAGCTGCTCACGCAACTCTTTGGCGACCGGCTCTATGTGGCCAACGCCACCGGCTGCTCGTCGATCTACGGCGGCAACCTGCCCACCACCCCTTACTCCTCCAACAGCGCGGGACGCGGGCCGACCTGGGCCAACTCGCTCTTCGAGGACAACGCCGAGTTCGGCTTCGGCATGAGAATCGCGCTCGATCAGCAGAAGGAGTTTGCCGAGTTGCTGGTCAAGCGCCTCTCGGCCGAGATCGGCGACGATCTGGCCACGGCGCTGCTCACCGCCGAGCAGAAGACCGAGACCCAGATTGAAGAGCAGCGCGAGCGGGTCAAGACGCTCCGCGCCAAACTGGCCGCAAGCGCATCCTCGGATGCGCACAACCTGCTGGCCATCGCCGACTCGCTGGTCAGGAAGAGCGTCTGGATTCTGGGCGGCGACGGCTGGGCCTACGACATCGGCTTCGGCGGCCTGGATCACGTTCTCGGCTCGGGCAAGAACATCAACGTGCTGGTGCTGGACACCGAGGTCTACTCGAATACCGGCGGACAGATGTCCAAGGCGACGCCGCGCGGCGCGGTGGCCAAGTTTGCCGCCAGCGGCAAGAAGAACAGCAAGAAGGATCTGGCGATGGAGGCCGTCAGCTACGGCTCGGTCTATGTAGCGCGCGTCGCTCTGGGCGGCAACGACAGCCATGTGGCCAAGGCCTTCCAGGAGGCCGAGGCGCACGACGGTCCATCGATTATCATTGCTTATGCCAGCTGCATCGCGCACGGCTACGATCTGGTGCATGGGCTGGAGCAGCAAAAACTCGCTGTCCAGTCCGGCTACTGGCCGCTGATGCGCTACAACCCCGAGTTGCGCGAGGAGGGCAAGAATCCCTTCCAGCTCGATTCCAAGGCGCCCGCGATCCGCCTCAAGGAGTACACTTACCGCGAGGCGCGTTACACGATGCTGGCGCGCAGCAATCCCGATCTGGCGGCCGAGCTGCTGGTCGAGGCGCAGGACGATGTGGAGCGCCAGTGGCGCGTTTACTCCGCACGGGCGGCAATGCCCGGACGCGGCGAGACGCCCAATATCGCTCCGCCGGAGAAGCCCGCAGACAAGAAGGATGAAAAGCTGGCGGCCACGGCTGCCGGAGGTGCAGAATGATTGATTTTTCCACGCAATATCTCGGATTGAAGCTGAACGGTCCCATTGTCGTCTCCGCCACGCCGTTGTCGGAAAACATCGACAACGTCATGCGCATGGAAGAGGCGGGAGCTTCGGCCATCGTCCTTCACTCGCTCTTCGAAGAGCAGTTGGCTCTGGAGTCGAAGACGCTCGACGACGACCTCTCGCGCGGCACGGACTCCTTTGCCGAGTCGCTCGGCTATCTGCCCGATCTCGACGACTACCGCATGACGCAGGAGGTTTATCTTGAACACCTGCGCAAGTGCAAGGAGTCGGTGAAGATTCCCATCCTGGCCAGCCTCAACGGCGCCACCACCGGCGGCTGGGTGCGCTTTGCCAAGGATATGGAGCAGGCCGGAGCCGACGCCATCGAGCTGAACACCTACGCGCTGGCCACCGACAAGAGCATGACCTCGGCGCTGCTCGAAGGGCAGTTGCTCGAGCTGGTCAAGGCCGTCACCTCCGCGGTCAAAGTGCCGGTCTCGGTCAAGCTCTCGCGCTCCTTCACCAGCATTCCCCACCTGGTCTCCCAGTTGGAGGATGCGGGCGCAAAGGGCGTCGTCCTCTTCAACCGCTTCTATCAGCCCGACTTCGACATCGAGACCCTGGAAGTCCGGCCCACGCTGCACTTCTCCACGCCCTCCGAGTTGCTGCCCCGCCTCCACTGGGCGGCCATCCTCTACGGCAACATGAAGGCCGATCTGGCTCTCTCCGGCGGCATTCACTCCGCTGAAGACGTCCTGAAGGGCATCATGGCCGGTGCCGGCATCACCATGATGGCCTCCGCGCTGCACATTCACGGCATCGAGCACATCAAGAGAGTGCTCGCCGATATGCATTACTGGCTGGGCAAGCGCGAGTACACATCGCTGTGGGAGACGCGTGGCTGCCTCAGCCGCCGCTCGGTTCCCGACACCTCGCCCTTCGACCGCGGCAACTACATCAAGACGCTCAGCTCCTACAGCCTGCGTCAGACCGTGGCCGCGTTCTAAAGGCAGGGACTAAGGGACTAGGGACTAAGGGACGAAAATCAGTCTCATCCCACTGCCGGACTTTGATGGATTACAACGGATGAGCCCCGCCAACAAAGCGGGGCTCATCCGTTTCAGATTTGCGTCACGTTCGAGATAGAAAACCTCTTGACAAACGACCCAAGATGCCAATAATTCCCTCAGTCCCTCAGTCCCTCAGTCCCTCAGTCCCTCAGTCCCTCAGTCCCTCAGTCCCTCAGTCCCTCAGTCCCTCAGTCCCTTAGTCCCTTAGTCCCTTAGTCCCTTAGTCCCCTCAGTCCCTTAGTCCCCTCAGTCCCTCAGTCCCCTCAGTCCCTTAGTCCCCTCAGTCCCTCAGTCCCTTAGTCCCTCAGTCCCTTAGTCCCTCAGTCCCTCAGTCCCTCGTTCTACACCGGCGGCAGCGCATCCACCACCGGCACGCCCTTGGGCGGCGTAAAGCGAAAGTTCTCGGCAGGTATCGGCAGATTGGATTGCTCTCCCGAAAAGCTGAAGCGGGTCAGCGCGCCGTCGGTTTCTTCCAATTCGATTCCGGTGATGGCGCCCTCCGCCGTCACGCTCAGCGTGAGCCGCGCCACGCGCTTCTCTTGCCCTTTGGGCTGACCGGTGAGCGTGAACTGGCCGCCGGAGGCCAACGCCAGCCGCAGGCCCGTCAACTCCTTCTCCAGCTCCGTATGCCCCAGCAGAAAGCGCAGCGGCGAGCGCAGGTCGTCCAGTTCCTTGGCCGGGATGCGCTGGACCTGTGAGTCGCCGCGCGCGTAGAACCAAGCGTAGCGGCCATCGAGGACGAAGAGCTTGCCGGCGGGCTCGCTGTAGGTCCAGCGCATCTGCCCAGGTTTGGCCAGCAGCAGCGTGCCGCGCTCCGTGCGCTGCATCCCCATGCCCTCGTAGCTCTCGGTGAAATCCGCCTTGAGCGAGCGCAACTGGTTGTAGTGGCGATCCACGCGCTGCGCGATCTCGTGCGCGGACGGCGAAGGCTGCTGCGCGCCGCAAAGGCCAGCCGACAGCAAAGCGGCGGCCAGAAGCCAGCCGCCGTGCCGCAGATTGATCTTCATCATTACTGATCCAACTGTGTGCAATTCGTTCCGCCCGTCGGATCGATCTTGATGGCCGCGTCGTCGGCGCAGAAGCCGATATCGCCGGTCTTGCCCACCGTCTGCGGCACGGCGGTAATCGAGTAGCTTGTGATGCGGTCGCTGCCCCCGGCCGTCACCTTGGTGCAATTGGTCACATTGAAGATATAGCCGTCCTTGAAGCCCGAGGTCAGATCGCTCTTCAGCAGTTGCGCGGCAGCTGGCGTAGGCGCGCCGGCGCTTGGATCGCCGCCCAGAGCGGCCAGCGAGCAGGTATATCCGGCTGTCGGGTAATTCTGCGCGTACATATTCTCCGCCATCTGGATCGCCAGGACCGACTTTCTGGCCGACAGCTTGTTGCCGCTTTTGCGGAAGGAGCTGACCGTGGGAATCGCCAGCAGCGTCAGGATCACGACGATCGCCATGACGATCAGCAACTCCATCAAGGTAAAGCCGTTGGGCTCAACGGCGCGGCGGCGGCGCAACTTCCAGTTCGTACAATGCATATGATTTCCATTCCTTTGCGAGCGGAAAAAGCACCCCGCCCACCCGATAAAAATCCTACAACGTATGGACGGGAAAGGGAAATGGAACGCTCGAAGACAGCCGTCAGCTTTCAGCTATCAGCTCTCAGCCGTGAAGATCGCAATTCGTCTTAACGTCTTTGGCTGAAAGCTGACGGCTGAGAGCTGAAAGCTGACGGCTGCCTCTCAGCACTCCAGCCTGGCCCGCTCCAGCTTCACGCCGTTCAGCCGCCCCAGCAGCGTCACGGCGATGCGCTCCGGCGCGAAGAGCCGCTGGGCCATGCGCTGCACCTGATCTGCCCTCACATCATTAATGCGCGCGATGATCTCCTCCACCGTGATGAACTCGTGGAAGTACATCTCCTGGCGCGCCAGGTTGGCCATGCGCGCATTCGAGCTCTCCAGGCCCATCAGGATATTGCCCTTCACCTGATCCTTGGCGCGCGTCAACTCCTCGGCGCTCAGCGGCTCCTGCTTCAGCTTGCAGAACTCGGCCATGATCAGCCCCACCACCTCCAGCGCCTTGCCCGCCGAGGTGCCCGCATAGACGCACAGCGTTCCCGTATCGCGGTAGGGGCTCAGGTCGGAGTAGATCGAATAAGCCATGCCCCGCTCCTCGCGGATCGTTTGGAAGAGGCGCGAGCTCATGCCGCCGCCCAGCACGGTATTCAGAATCAGCGTGGCGTAGCGGTTCTCGTCGGTGATCGGCGGCGAGGGAACGCCCAGGCAGATCTGCACCTGCTCCAGCGATTTTTTATTGCGCTCGACGATGCGCGCTCGAGCCTCCGGTGCGGGCAGCTCATGCAAGGTTGCGCCCGAGGGAAGCGTGGCAAACTTGCCCGCTATCTCCTCGACAAAGCTGTCGTGCTCCAGATTGCCCGCCGCCGAGAAGATCATGTTGCCGCCGTGAAAGCGGTCGGCGTGATAGCCCATCAGGCTTTGCCGGTCCAGTCCGCCGACCGTGGCCTTGGTGCCCAGAATCGGCCAGCCCAGCGGATGATCCTTCCAGAAGGCCTGCGTGAAAAGCTCATGCACCAGCACATCCGGGTTGTCCTCGTCGATCTTGATCTCCTCCAGAATCACTCCGCGCTCGCGCTCAATGTCCCCGGCGGCAAAGACCGGATTCAGCACCAGATCGGTCAGCACGTCGAGGGCGATGGGCACGTGCTCGGCAAGAGATTTGACGTTGAAGCAGATCGTCTCCTTGCCGGTGAAGGCGTCCAGGTTACCGCCGATCGAATCCATCTCGCGGGCAATGTGCTGCGCCGTGCGCGAGCGCGTGCCCTTGAAGAGCATGTGCTCCACAAAGTGCGAGATGCCGTTGTTCGTCGCGGCCTCGCAGCGCGAACCGGATTTGATCCACACCCCCATCGCCACCGAACGCATATACTCCATGCGCTCGGTCAGCACGATCAGGCCGTTCGGCAATACGGTGCGGCGAAGATTTCGTTCGGTCGTCATCGTCATCAGTTCTTCGATTGTAGCGAATCTCCTCACAAGCGGCACCATGCGGCCTTCCGCGCAGTGCGATGCAGCTTTCTTCGGGGGCAATCCCTCTCTCCTTGCAGATCATTTCACTCGCCCGGCGCACAATCAGTCTATGAACACCAACATCAGCCGCAGCGCGCTTCCAGTCCCTCAGTCCCTCAGTCCCTCAGTCCCTCTGTCCCTTGGTCCCTGTTTTTTGTCATACCCCCACCCCCCCCTATGCCATTCCGGCCGTATTTTTCATGGAAAAGTGAAGTAACAATCAATTAATCAATCACATACAGTTTTCCATTGTTAACTAATCAGTAACATTAAACCGTCGATTTTGCCCGCTTTTTGGCCAAAAGGTGGCCACTTCCGGCCAGAAGTGGCCGCTTTGATGCGCTTTTTTTACCAACAGAAAATGGAAGAATCATGCCGCAGACTCGTCGCTATCTTCCGAACGAATGCGGCCCGAAGGGAGGATGCTCTATGCTGGCCTCAGGTATGAAAGAGACTCTCAGCCAACTCGTCCCGACAGGCAACGGCAGACCGCCGGCTCGCAAGCAGCTCTTCGGCCTCGACGCCGAGGCTCTGACGGCGTTGATGGTCGAGGCGGGCGAGCCGGCCTTTCGTGGCCGCCAATTGGCGGAGGCGATCTATTGCCAGCGCATTGCGGAGATTGACGAGATCTCGACGCTGCCCAAGGCCCTGCGCCAGAGGCTGGTGGATGACGGCTGGCAGATCGCCCGGCCAGCCATTGCGCAGCGCTTCCAATCCATCGACGGAACCGAGCGCTACCTGATTCAGCAGGCCGATGGCCTGACCACGGAGGCCGTCTGGATGCCCGAGGGCGACGGCGGCGAATCCGGCGACGGCAGCAACGCTGAGTCTGCGGACTCTCTCGATGACTGTTCTCCCGAGCGAGAGTCGATAATCGACTGTCATCCTGAGCGAGCGCCAATTATTGACTGTCATCCTGAGCGAGCGAAGCGAGTCGAAGGACCTGCGGTTAGTAAGGTTTATGATGAGGCCCGCCGTTCGACCATCTGCGTCTCCAGCCAGGTCGGCTGCGCCGTCAACTGCCAGTTCTGCCTCACCGCGCGGCTCGGCCTGCAACGCAACCTGACGGCGGGCGAGATCGCGGGACAAGTGCTGGCCATCTTCGAGCGTCACGCGGTCGAGGTGGGCCGCAACCGCGTGAATCTCGTCTTCATGGGCATGGGCGAGCCCTTCCTGAACTACGACGGCTTCATCGGCGCGGTGCGGCTGCTGGTCAGCGAGGTGGGTCTGAGCCCGCGGCGCATGACCGTCTCGACCTCGGGCATCGTCCCCGGCATCGAGCGCTTTGCTGCGGAAGATACAGAATTCCGCCCCAAGCTGGCCATCAGCCTCAATGCGCCCAACGACAGCATTCGCGACCAGATCATGCCGGTCAATCGCAAGTGGCCGATCACGGTGGTGATGGACGCGGTGCGCAGGGTGCAACTTCGCCCGCGCGAGCGGATTACATTCGAGTATGTCCTGCTGGGCGGCGTCAACGACCGTCCTCAGGACGCCGCCGAAGTAGCGCGGCTGTTGCGCCGCAGCGGTTTGCCCGCCAAGGTGAATCTGATTGCCTGGAATCCCGGACCCGGCATCAATTATGCGACGCCGCAACCGGAGGCCGTCGAGGCATTCAGGCGGGCGCTGGCCGATGCAGGAATACCGGCTTACGTTCGCAAGCCCAGAGGCCGCGAGATCTACGCCGCCTGCGGCCAGTTGAAGCGAACGGTGGAGGGGTGATTTTTTGGCCTGAAATCCCGCTCTTCCTCCATTGGCTACAGGGAAAGATCAATCAGGTCAGCATCGAAAAGCTGCTGCGGTATTCCGACCGCCTGGGAATGCGCGCTCGCCTGAAAGTGCTTCCCGCTTTGCGGGCGGTTGCCGTTGCCGGAAAGCTCGAAATCACTGGTCGGTTTTTCGAGACCATGATTGGGAATCCTCCGGCAGCACTGCGAAGCCGGAAAACTGTCAATACAGCCAACCGTGCAATTGATCATCACTGCGGCGTGATGATTCCGCCGAGCGCGTGACGGCGGGGCAGGAGGATGCCGCGATGATCGACCTCTGGCGGCTGGGGCTGTTCGTGCGGCGGAGCGGATGGAAGTTCGGCGCGCTCGATCAATGCGCCGCCGCAGACCGGGCACCAGTCGGCCTTGGTCTGGGCGGCGAGCTGGGCGTGGCAGTGAGTGCAGATTCGTTCCATGCTTCCAGATTAATGGATGGCAGGCGCGTGAGGCACGAAGAGATGAATGGAGAACCGAATTAGTTGTAGCGGCCGAGCAGGGTGTTCCAGCGGATCTGGGCGATCTCCTCAAGCATGCGCAGGCCGTCGCGCAGGTAGCTCAAGCGGGTGCGCTCGTCGTGGGCCCAACTGACCGGCACCTCGGTGATGCGCAGGCCCTGGCGCAGGGCGATCAGCAGAATCTCCGGATCGAAGCCCCAGCGCTCGATGGTCTGCAACGGGAAGACGGTCTGCGCGGCCTCTCGCGTGAAGGCCTTGAAGCCGCACTGCGTATCGGCGAAGGGCAAGCGCATCACGGCGCGGGTGACGGCGTTGAAGCAGCGGCCGAAGAACTGGCGGTAGAGCGGCTGGCGATGGCTCTGGCGGCTCGCGTCCAGCCAGCGAGAGCCGATGGCAATCTGCGCGCCCTGCGCGATGGCGGCAAAGAGGCGCTCGGCCTCCTCGATGGGCGAGGAAAGATCGGCGTCGGTGAAGAGGGCCACTTCGCCGCGCGCGGCCAGCATTCCCGTGCGCACGCTGTAGCCCTTGCCGCGATTTCCGGGGTTCTCGATCAGACGGAGTTCAGGCGCGCTGCGGGCAAGCTCGCGCACCACCTCGGCGGTCGCGTCGGTCGAGCCGTCGTTGACGACGATGACCTCCGCATCCCAGCCGCGCGCGCGGATGCAGCCGAAGACGGAGGCCAGCGTTTGCGGCAGGCGGGCACCCTCGTTGTAGGCCGGAATCACGATGCTGTACCGGGGCACGGTGTTGAGGCTGCTTTCGCTCGTAATCACTCCCGCTCCCCGCTCCGGTGGGCTGGAAGGCGCGAGGAATGCTTTGGAGATGATAAATGCCGCGGGCGGGATTGCGCCAAGATTGGCGGACGGATCAAGTGCTTCCGCCAAACTATTGAAGAGAATGGACCGAAAATGCTCTCAAGATGCGGATTTTGATGCCAGAAAGGGGAGAATCCGGTTATTCTGTTTGCGGAGGCTTATAGAAAAATGACAAAGGCAGACCTGGTGGAGAAGGTGACGTCGGCGGGCGACCTGACGCGGCGCGACGGAGAAGTGATCGTGGAGACGATCTTCGACGCGGTGATCGGCGCGCTCAAGAGCGGAGACAAGATCGAGATTCGCGGCTTCGGCTCCTTCCGCATTCGCCAGAGGAATCCGCGCATCGGCCGCAACCCCAAGAGCGGCGAGCGCGTGGAGGTTCCAGCCAAGAAGGTGCCCTACTTCAAGCCGTCGAAGGAACTGCGCGACCTGGTGAACCCCAAGGCAGCAGCCGCGGCCTCCTGAGCTAGGGCCTGATCGCACTTCCCCGGCGGCTCTCGATCCAGGCCAGCGCCGAGAGCGCCGCCAGCAGCGGAAGCAGCCAGACGACGCGGCACTGGAGGCGATCCTCGACCATCGAGAGCGTCGCCGTGATCCACGCATTGGCCAGCGTCATGGAGACGACGATCAGGCTCAACCCCGCCAGGCGCGGACTGCGCAGGCGCCGGAGGAAGGGCGCCAGCAGTGCGAAGGCGGCAAGCGAAAGCGCCACAGTCCAGTTTTGCAGTGCATCCAACGAATCCAGAGGAAGCTGGTTGCGGGCCTGACGGCTGCGCTGATAGCTTCCCAGCGCGCGCGGCAGAACAGCGGGAAACTGTGCGAGCACCCAGTCGTTGGCGTCCAGATCGTCATAGCCGAAGGTGACCAACTGCTGGGCAAAACTCTCGGTGGAGCGCTCAAGCTGCGCGAGGGGGTAGGCGCGCAAGGTGGCCAGAACAAAGGGCATCTCCTGCTCGGCCAGCAACTGGTTCTCGCTCTTGGAGTTGGTCTGCCAGATGCCGTCCGGCGCCCAGAGAAATGTGTCTGCATCGTCGGGAAGATGATCGAGATGCTTGCAGATCACCCACGGCAACTGCGCGCAATGCTCCTGAAGATACCAGCGTCCGGGGCCGTCGGCGATGATGCGTGCGGTGAGGAAGGGCGGGTGCTTGCCGAAGAGCGAGGGCTTGCCGTAGAGATAGCCGTGCAGCGCCAGTTGCGCCGCGGCGGCCAGGGCAAGGATGGCCGCAAATTCAGCGATGGGGCGCAGAGTGCGGCGCGTGATGAGCAGCGTAACAAGCAGCAGCAGGCACAATGCGCAGCCGAGCATCATGTGCGTGGCATGAGCGGCAACGGCCCACCAGGCGAAGAGGTAGAGCGACCAGCGCTCAGCGCGGGTGAGCGAGTCGCGGGCAAAGACCAGCAGATAGACGGCGAGATAAAGCAGCGGGCCAAAGATATCCGGCATGACCATCGCCGCATACCAGCTCATGCCGGTCAGCGCACTCAAAGTCAGAACGATCACGAGGTAGGGAAGCACTGGACGGCGCGGCGCGATGGAACGCACTACCAGAAAGAGAATCCAGGCCGTCAGCAGGCATTGCAAGGCCACAACCGGCCAGGCGGTTTGGTTCCAATGAAAGGGCAGAATGCCCAGGCAGTAGATGAATGAGCGCCCGCCGTAGTAGCCCGCGAGGCGGTGAAGAAAGAGAGCGCGCGCCACCAGCCGCCCATCGTCGAGATAGGAGATGGAATCGGGATAGAGCAGGGGAAAGCCGTTATAAAAGGCGGGCCAGGAGATGAAGAGCGCGCCCAGCAGGATCGCCGCGCCGCGCCGCAAGGGTTGCGGAATCCATGATCTTCCTTTGGACGCGAGTGCAATCATGGGCGGGTGCTTCCTTCAACGATGGATGAAAGATACTTCCATCGTAGCAGTTGTCCGCTAGTGTCCCGAGTCATTAATTCGCATACAGTATAGAGCGATGGAGTCGAGGATCTGGTCTGCAGTTTTGTGCCAGACGAAGGGTTTTGGATCGAGGTTGTGGTTTT
>Ga0302201_10000046_pt1 | contig 98652 bp, 87 predicted proteins | sample II_Bog_N3_2_FD_194586 | JGI IMG/M metagenome (GOLD analysis project Ga0302201, IMG submission 194586) | Peat permafrost microbial communities from Stordalen Mire near Abisko, Sweden - II_Bog_N3_2 | ecosystem: Environmental > Terrestrial > Soil > Wetlands > Peat | place: Sweden: Abisko... | reverse complement strand
CGGATCGTTCAATATCTTCTCCTGCGTACCGAGCCTGGGAAGCGGAGACCGCGATCGCAATGCTTATGCGACGGCAACCTCCGCTTTGATTTCAGCCGATTGGAGTCTAGCTATCAGTGAACATGGCTTTCTGCGGATGCCCCTTGGCCAGCGGAGCCGGGGCGTTGGCATCGCTAAAGTCCTTCGTCCACTGCCAGTTTCTGATCTCCGGCATGTCTTCCAGATGCTCGCGAATATAGTCGTGATGGCGCTGCAACTCCTGGTTGAAGAAGTTGATGGCGCTGTTGGCTGCCAGACGTAGCCGAGGAATATGCTTGAGTGCGTCGAGCGCCAGGTGGAAGCGGCTCATCTCATTGAGCACGACCATATCGAATGGAGTTGTGGTCGTTCCGTGATCCATGTAGCCGTGGACATGAAAGCGGCTTTCATTGGAGCGCCCATGAACCAGCGTATGAATGAGCCAGCGGTTGTTGTGGAAGGCGAAGACTACTGGCGCCGTCTCGGTGAACAGCGCGTTGAACGACATCTCATCCATCCCATGCGCATGCTTATCGGGAAACATAAGAGTCATCAAGTCGACAACATTGACGACACGCACCTTTATGCCTGGGACATGTTTCTGCAGCAGCCACGAAGCCGCGCAGGTCTCGATCGTGGGCACATCGCCGGCGCAGGCCAGCACAACATCCGGCTCGCCGCCTTCATCGTTTGTTGCGAACTTCCATGTGGATGCGCCGCGCGAGCAATGCTCGAGCGCCTCGTCCATGTTCAACCACTGAAGCTGCGGCTGCTTGCCGCAAGTGACGACATTCACATAGTTGCGGCTGCGCAGGCAATGGTCAAAGACGCTCAGGAGGCAATTGGAATCCGGTGGATAGTACACGCGGATCACTTCACCCCTGCGCTCCAATGCATTGACGACGTACCCGGTTGCCTGGTGGCTGAAGCCATTGTGATCGTTGCGCCATGCATGACTCGTGAGCAGAACGTTGAGAGATGCCAGCGGCCTGCGCCAGGGAAAGTCGCGGCATTGCTCGAGCCACTTGGCGTGTTGGGTTGTCATGGAGTCGACCACCTGCGCGAATGCTTCATAAGAGGACCACATGCCGTGACGGCCAGTGAGCAGATAACCTTCGAGCCATCCCTGGCAGAGGTGCTCGCTTAACACTTCCATCACCCGGCCATCCGGCCCGAGTTGATCGTCGATGGAAACAATCTCGGCCATCGAGCAGCGCTTGGTGGCCTCAAATATGGAGTTGAGACGGTTGGAATTCGATTCATCGGGACAGAACATGCGGAAGTTTGTCAGATTCATTCGGAAGATGTCGCGGAAGAAATCTCCAAGTTTGCGCGGCGCCTCGGCCAGAACCTGACCGGGTCCTGGGATTTCAAGGGCGTAATCCGTGAAGTCGGGCAGCGCGAGGGTGATCAGTTCACGTCCGCCATTGACATGAGGATTACCGCCCATGCGCCGGTTGCCGACTGGCGAGAGAGCTGCTAACTCGTCGATGAACTTACCGTTCGTGTCGAATAGTTCTTCGGCCTTGTAACTCTTCATCCAGGCTTCAAGAATCTTCAGGTGTTCAGGATTGTCTTTGACCGATGCGAGCGGAACCTGGTGCGCACGGAATGTGCCTTCGATGGGGATTCCATCCACTTCCTTCGGGCAAGTCCATCCCTTGGGGGTGCGAAATATGATCATGGGCCAGACGGGCTGCTTCTTGAAGCCGTTCTTGCGAGCCTCCTGCTGAATCGCCCGAATCTCAGCGTAGCAATCTTCAAGCGCTTGAGCGAGGAGTTGATGCACGACTTCGGGATCGTCGCCTTCAACAAAATAGGGCTTGTAACCGCGGCCTACATAAAGAGCCTTCAGGTCGGCGTCGCTCGTGCGCCCCTGCGCGGTTGGTCCGGAGATTTTGTAGCCATTGAGATGAAGGATGGGGAGTACGGCGCCATCTCGCACTGGATTGACGAAGTTGACTGATTTCCAGCTTCCTTCGAGCGGGCAGGTCTCGGACTCGCCATCGCCGATGACGCAGGCAACAATCAGGTCAGGATTGTCGAATGCCGCGCCGAATGCATGAACGAGGGAATAGCCAAGCTCCCCGCCTTCGTGCATCGAATTCGGTACGTGCGGCCCGCAGTGGCTGGGTACACCGCCCGGCGTTGAGAACTTGCGGAACATAAGCCGCAGGCCGTCTTCATCGTGCGTGATCTCCGGGTGAACCTCGGTGTAGGAGCCTTCCAGATAGGAGCAGGCATTGAGCGAAGGGCCTCCGTGTCCAGGGCCGGAGATGTAGATGATGTCAGCGTCATGCTCTTTGATCAGCCGGTTCAGATGAATGTAGATAAAGTTCTGTCCAGGCGACGTTCCCCAGTGACCGAGCAGCCTCGGCTTGATCTGCTCTGCCTTGAGCGGCGAGCGAAGCAGGGGATTGTCAAAGAGGTAGATCTGGCCGATGCAAAGATAGTTCGCGGCGCGCCAGTAACGATTCATCTTGTCTAGCATCTCGGGCGAGAGAGGACCCTTGGGCGTCGGTGCTCTCTCTTCATTCTTGCCGTCAGCCGCAACCGCGGTCGACAGGCTCACGTCGAAGATGAACCCGGACGAATTGCCGAACTGATCGAAGTTCTTGCTGAAGGGTTGGGGAGTTTCGTCCATCTCATCTTTGATGGGGAGTTCGGTGGTGGCCATGGTAGCGAATCCTTTCTCGTTCTCCGCAACTGCTCACATCCTGGCAGCGGCTTTCAGACTTCAGGTTGTTCCGCCTCGACCGTCATCAGGCACGGCTTCACTTCACCAGCATCTTGCGGATGGATTTCAATTCGGCCCGATGCTTTTGGGTAGTTGCTGGATAGGACGGCTTCAAAGCTTTAAGCGCATCGAGGACGATTTGAGAGACGATCAAGCGGGCGTCGTCCTTATCGTCTGCGGGAACTACATACCAGGGAGCGTGATGCGTGCTGGTTGCGCCGAGGCATTCTTCATAAGCCTTGACGTAGTCTTTCCAGAACTTTTTTTCATGAAGGTCCGCGAGGCTCAACTTCCAGTTCTTGTCCGGATCATCGATGCGCGCCAAGAACCGCTTGCGTTGCTCATCCTTTGAGATGTGCAGGAACACCTTGACGACGCGGGTGTTGTTTCGGTCAAGGTGCTGCTCGAAGTCAACAATGGAGCGATACCGGTCTTCCCATTTGGACTTATCATCCCGGAGTTCCTTTGAGAGCCCTTCATTGCGAAGGTCCTCAGGATGTACGCGGACGACGAGTACTTCTTCGTAGTAAGAGCGATTGAAAATGCCGATGCGGCCGCGCTCTGGTAGACGGCAGGTGGTGCGCCAGAGGAAATCATGTTCCAGTTCTTCGGCGTTGGGTTGCTTGAAGCTGGAGACTTCGCATCCCTGCGGATTGATCCCGGACATGACGTGCCTTATGGCACCATCTTTGCCGGCGGCATCCATGCCCTGGAAGATGAGGAGAAGCGCATGGCGGTTGGATGCGTAGTGAAGTTGCTGCAATGCGCTGAGATCCTTCACGTGCTCTTCAAGAAGTTTCTGATAGTGCTTCTTCGACTTGGTCAGTGCCGGTACGGCGGTGGGCCATCCGCTCAGATTGAGCTTCTTGGCTGGTGGTACTTGATAGGTCTTCGAATCGATCGTCATGTGCTTTATCTACCTCTATAAATGCAGGTGGCGGCTGACAATTCACCTATGCCGTGGGCCGCAGCAATTCGTCGCGCCAGCGGTTGGAACCCTCCGACTCAGTATCGGTTCGGATTGGCCAGGAATCTGAGCAGTTGTGCACAAGTCAGGCCCAAGGATCGCCTTGATGAAAGGGCTCAAAAGAGATCGTGCAGTGTCAGCGCGGATGAATATGCAGGATATTCAGTGTGAGACGGCATGATTCATGTGGCGATCGAGATCGCGGGCCTCTCTTGTGAGCAATTGTGATCTGCATTTCCGAGCTGCTCTGTTCGATACTTGCGACGCAACGCTCGAGTATTTGCCCAGATCGAAAGGGGCATTACTTTCGACAAGCGGATCGCAAAAGATGCGGCAAATGTCGTGTGCTGGCGCAGGGCCATCCAGCCCTATTGCAGATAAGGGAAGAGGAGCCATGAGAGTCCTAATTGCGGTTGACGATTCGGGGACTGCGGAGAGTGTTCTTCGTGCTGTCGAGACGGGGATTCGGCATGAGAGCGCAGAGGTTCTGGTCTTGCATGTGCTGCAACCGGTTGAGCCTGCGCCTCCTCCTGAAATGGCCCAGGATTACGCTCCTGAATTGGAGAGTCAGAAGCAGGCGGCTCACGCATTGGTCGAGCGGATCGCGGGCGAACTGAGCAGAGCTGGATTCAAGGCACAAGCCGAGGTCCTCATCGGGGACGTGACTGGGACGATTCTTGGTAGAGCAGCTGAATGGAATGCCGACCTCATAACGGTCGGTTCGCATAAAAACAGGAGCATTCACGATCTGTTGCTGGGCAGCGTTGCGGAGTCGGTAGCTCGTCGAGCCGCCTGTTCGGCACTTATCGTTCGCACACCGGCTTGAAATTGAGGAAAACTCTGACGGCAGGCGCGCGAAAGGCATGTGCAAATGAAGACAGCGATACGGGTGTGCAGATGCAATTCTGAACTCGCCAATGAGGTCCGAACGGGTGCTGGACTGAGTGAGCCTCAGTACAACGATGGATTGAAAGTGGATTGAACATGACAGAAACTATGGCATCAGTCACTGAGAGTGGGGCGTGGAAGGCCCTTGAAGCCCACGCTGCGGCAAACCTCAATCTGCATCTAAGAGATCTCTTCACTCGTGATCCGAGGCGGGGGGAGCGTCTTAGGGCTGAGGCTGCTGGTATTTACTTCGATTATTCGAAAAACTGCATCACCGCCGAAACAGTCGCACTGTTGTTGCAACTTGCCGATGAGTCTGGCTTGCGGATGCGAATCGACGCGATGTTTCGAGGGGAAAAGATCAACGTCACCGAGCAGCGAGCGGTACTGCACGTGGCTTTGCGCGCTCCTAAAGACGAGGAGATCCTGGCCGAAGGAGTGAACATTGTCCCATTGGTGCATGCGGTACTGGACAAGATGGCGGTGTTCTCAAACAGCGTGCGCAGCGGCGAGTGGAAGGGCTATACCGGAAAGCCGATCCGCAATATCATCAACATCGGAATTGGCGGCTCCGACCTTGGGCCGGTCATGGCGTACGAAGCTATGCGCCACTATTCTCAGCGGGATCTGAATTTCCGGTTCGTATCAAACGTCGACGGTACAGATATTGCCGAGGCGACGCGCGACCTGGATGCGGAGGAGACGCTGTTCATCATTTCGTCCAAGACGTTTACTACTCTTGAGACGATGACCAACGCGCACACGGCGCGGGTTTGGGCGCTTGAAACTCTGAAGCACTCCGCAGCTATCGCGAAGCATTTTGTAGCCGTCTCAACTAACACCGAAGGGGTGGAGAAGTTCGGCATCGATACGGCCAACATGTTCGAGTTCTGGGACTGGGTGGGTGGGCGCTACTCGATGGACTCGGCGATTGGGCTCTCCACGATGATTGCGATCGGCCCGGAAAGATTCAGCGAAATGCTGGGCGGATTTCACGAGATGGATGTTCATTTCCGGACTGCTCCCTTTGAGCGCAATCTTCCCGTTCTCCTGGGGATGCTGGCAATCTATAACAACAACTTTCTTGGCGCGCAAAGCGTTGCAGTTCTTCCCTATGAGCAGTATCTGAAGCGCTTCCCAGCCTATTTGCAGCAGTTGACGATGGAAAGCAACGGCAAGCACGTAACACTGAATGGGAACCATGTGGAATATCAGACCGGGCCGATCTATTGGGGAGAGCCAGGCACAAACGGGCAACACTCTTTTTATCAACTCATCCACCAGGGAACCAGGCTCATCCCCTGCGACTTCATCGTATTTGGACAGCCCCTGAATGCCATCGGCAGGCATCACGACATTCTCGTGGCCAACGTCCTCGCTCAGTCTGAAGCATTGGCTTTTGGCAAGACCACGGAGGAAGTTGAAGCGGACGGAACTCCGCCCTGGCTTGCGCCCCATCGCACATTTGAGGGCAATCGACCGTCGACCACCATCCTGATGGAGCGATTGACCCCGGCGGCACTTGGGAAACTTGTTGCTCTGTACGAGCACAGTGTATTTACTCAGGGCACCATCTGGAAGATCGATTCCTTCGACCAGTGGGGGGTGGAGCTAGGGAAGGTTCTGGCACAGCGCATCATCCCCGAACTTGAGTCGCCCGAAGAATCGAATCTCAAGCACGATAGCTCGACCAACGCTTTGATTAGGAAGTACCGCAGCATCCCAAACGAACGCGCAAAGTGACTGTAGCCGCCGTTGGAGCTGTTTTGTGACCTTTGCCAGGAACTGGGGATTTCGGACTTCCCCTTTCTATGCAAGGAGACCCTATACCACCGCGATGCTCGGGATGAGAATGCGGATGATGTCGTAAAAGACAGAGTTTTCAACGGATCGAAGGCATGTTCGGGCAAGAGGAGTAGTTATGACCACCACGAAAAAATGCGAGCACCCAGGCTGTAATTGTCAGTCCCCGATTGGCAAGAAGCATTGCAGCGCAGCATGCGCAGAGGCGGAGATGAGCGCAAAGGCGCCATGCGATTGCAAGCACCCAGAATGCCACGATGCAGGACTCAAGATGTAGTTCGGCTTGGACCTGGCTTAGTTGTGAGTCGAGAGTTCAGGTGCGGTATTCAGCTGATTTCAGCAGTGAAAGGTAAAACGCGCCATGGTACCCTCTGCAACCCTTGCAACAACGATCGCTCCACCCGCATTGGATGAGTTGTGCATCAACACGCTCCGGTTTCTGGCGGTGGACATGGTGCAGAAGGCCAACTCGGGTCATCCTGGCCTGCCGATGGGGTCGGCGGCCATGGCGTATACCTTATGGGACAGATCGCTCAAGTACAACCCGCGCGATCCACACTGGCCTGACCGCGACCGTTTCATCTTGTCGGCTGGTCACGGGTGCGCTTTGCTCTATGCACTTCTCCACGTTACCGGGTTCGATCTGCCTCTTGATGAACTGAAGAGGTTTCGGCAATGGGGTAGTCATACTCCGGGGCATCCGGAGTATGGAAAGACTCCAGGCGTGGAAGCTACCACTGGACCTTTGGGCCAGGGCCTTGCGAATGGCGTGGGCATGGCCATTGCCGAAGTGGCGTTGGCAGCGCGTTTCAATCGCCCCGGCCATAAAATCGTGGACCACTACACTTACGTCCTGGTCAGCGACGGAGATCTTGAGGAAGGAATCTCATCGGAGGCTGGATCGATCGCGGGGCACCAGCATCTTGGAAAAATCATCGTCCTTTATGCGGACAACCACATCACCATCGAGGGAAGCACGGAGCTAGCGTTCACAGAAGATCGGATGGCTCGGTTCGCTGCATTCGGCTGGCAAGTGCAGAGAGTTGAACAGAGCAACGACGTGGAAGCAGTTGCACTGGCGCTTGACAACGCCCGAAAAGAGACAGACCGCCCATCGTTGATTGCGGTTCGGACGCATATCGGCTTTGGCAGCCCGCACAAGCAGGACACCGCAGCGGCCCACGGCGAACCCCTTGGAGTTGAGGAGGTGCGGCTTACCAAGGAGGGAATGAACTGGCCTGTTTCGCCTTCCTTTCATATCCCCGAAGAGGCGCTGGAGCATTTCAGAAGAGCAGTCGCACGCGGAAGCGCCGCGCAGGTGGAATGGGAGTCGAGATTCAAAGCGTTTGGGCAGGAATACCCGGAACTTTCCGCTGAGTTCCAGAGAGTCATCGACAGACAACTACCTGGTGATTGGGGCGCGGGACTGCCGACATTTGTGGCGTCCGATGGACCGATGGCCACCCGCGTCGCTTCAGGAAAAGTGATTGAAATTCTTGGCTCTCGCTTGCCGGAGATGATGGGAGGCTCGGCGGACCTCGGGCCAAGCACCCATACGAAGATTGATGGGGCGGGCAGCTTTGAGCCTGAAGACTGGGCAGGGCGCAACATGCATTTTGGCATTCGCGAGAACTCCATGGGCGCCATCCTGAATGGAATGGCCTTGCACAGCGGCCTCATTCCCTACGGCGGTACGTTCTTCGTCTTCAGCGACTATATGCGCCCTCCCATGCGTCTTGCGGCCATGAACGCGTTGCCGGTGATCTACATTTTCACGCACGACAGCATTGGAATGGGCGAGGACGGCCCGACTCACCAACCGGTGGAACAACTGATCGGGTTGCGATCTATCCCGGGCATGGTTGTTCTCAGGCCAGCCGATGCCAACGAGACAGTCGCCGCGTGGCGAGTTGCGATCGGCAGGAAACAAGGGCCTGTCGCATTGGTGCTGACGCGACAAGGTCTTCCAGTGCTCGACCTGAATTCCTACCCTGCCATTCCCGCTGGTGTTCCTCTCGGCGGATATATCCTCGCCGATTTCTCGACAGCAAAGGATCCAGAGATCACCCTAATCGCGACCGGATCCGAAGTGCATCTGGCACTCAAGGGCCGTGATCAACTGCAGACCGAAGGTGTGAACGCCAGAGTAGTGAGCATGCCAAGCACAAACCTGTTTGCGGCACAGTCGGAAGACTATCGGGATAGGATCCTGCCTAAGGGGGTGCCGCTTTTGGCGATTGAGGCCGGCTCACCCGTGGGGTGGCAGTCCTATGTCGGCCCTCGAATTGCCGTTATTGGGATCGACACATTTGGCTCGTCGGCTCCCGGGCCGGTGGTGATGGAGCACTACGGCTTCACCGCTGAGAACGTCTGTCGACAGGCTCATCATGTGCTCAACCAGCGAAGGGAGAAGGGATCATGCGCATAGGAATCGCCTCAGACCATGGAGGGTTCGTTCTGAAAGAGCAGATCGCGAATTTGCTGCGCGATGCTGCCTATGAGGTCGTCGACTTTGGTGCGCCTCATCCGAGCCCAGGGGACGATTATCCGGATTACGTGATTCCGCTGGCCAGAGCTGTAGCCGCAGGCAAAGTGGATCGCGGGATAGCTCTCTGCGGCAGCGGAGTGGGGGCATCCATTTGCGCCAACAAAGTAGCTGGCGTGCGCGCAGGGCTTATTCACGACGTCTTCTCTGCCCACCAGGGTGTTGAAGACGACGACATGAATGTTTTCTCGCTTGGCGGGCAAGTAATCGGGCCGGCGCTCGCCTGGGAATTAATTGAAGCGTTTTTGAAGGCTCGCTTCAGCGGGGCGATACGTCACCAGCGCCGAGTCGGCAAAGTGAGTGCGTTGGAAACGCACCTGGCCGCGCGTTGACAGTAACTTTTCAAATGGCTTCAGTAGGCTCGAGTAAGGACTAATCACTGATTGTGGGTCGAGGGTGCCGAACTTCCTGAATCCGGCAAAATGCAGGTGGGGCGGACTGGCATCGTCGGCAATTTGCAATGAAGAACGCGCGTTATGGAGGATATTCGATGATCGAGATTCTGAGGAACTTTCCCGACAATGTTGTTGCGATCTCCTGCGAGGGACAGGTTACAAAAGAGAATTACGAGCGGATCTTCATTCCGGCGGTTCTCGATGCGCTGAAGCGGCACGAGAAGATCAGGCTTCTCTATGAGACCTCTGCAAATTTCACAGGCTACGATGCAGGTGCGATATGGGAGGACTTCAAGATCGGCGTGGAACATCCTATGCGCTGGGAGCGTGTCGCGGTGGTCACAGAGGTTGACTGGATCGTACAAACGATGAGGCTGTTTAGCTTCCTTGTGCCCTGCCCGGTGAAGTTGTTTTCGTCTTCTGAGTCCGCTCAGGCGCATGCCTGGATTATCAGCGGCAGTTGAGCGAAGAACCGGTGCAAACAGCCGAGTGTCTCAAAGATTGTGGAAGAGGACTGAAATGAATCGAACGACTGAGAAGCTGCATGGAATTGGTCAGAGCATCTGGCTTGATAACATCACACATCGTTTGCTCGCGAGTGGAACACTGCTGAGCTATATCCGAGACCTCTCGGTGACGGGCCTTACTTCGAATCCCACGATCTTCGATCACGCCATCAAGGACAGCAACGACTACGACGATGCTATTCGCCGGAGTCTGGATCGTGGTAAGTCAGGCGAGGTACTGTTCTTTGAACTAGCTCTGGAGGATCTGCGGCAGGCGGCCGATCTCTTCCTGCCTGTTTACGACCGCACCGACGGCGTGGATGGCTGGGTCTCCCTGGAGGTTTCGCCCCTGCTGGCGCATGACACGACCGCAACCCTCGCCGCAGCCAAAGCACTCCACAACCGCGCGGCGCAGCCCAATCTCTTCATCAAGATTCCCGGTACCAGCGAGGGGCTTCCGGCCATTGAGGAAGCGATCTTCGCAGGCATCCCCGTGAACGTAACGCTACTGTTCTCGGGCGAACAGTATGTCGCCGCGGCAGAAGCCTACTTGCGTGGAATTGAAAGGCGAGTTTCTGCAGGATTGAATCCCGATGTGGGCTCCGTGGCTTCGCTGTTTGTTAGCCGTTGGGATGTGGCGGTCGCAAAGAAGGTACCGAAATCATTGCGCAACCAACTGGGTATCGCAGTCGCATGGGATGCTTATGGGAAGTACCGCACGCTCCTTGATTCGCCGCGGTGGCAGCGCATTCTGAACGAAGGAGCCCGCTCCCAGCGACTTCTGTGGGCCAGCACCGGAACCAAGGATCCAAATGCTTCCGACGTCCTCTACGTTGAGGCTCTAGCTTTGCCTTTCACGATCAATACAATGCCGGAGGCTACGCTGAAGGCTCTTGCGGAACATGAAGAAGTTGGGGAGGCTCAGCCGGAGGACGCGAGGAAGGTTTTTGAGGAATTTGCCAAGGTAAGTATTCACACGGACACAGTGGCCGCTCAGTTGTTGGAGGAAGGAGTCGCGTCGTTCGCCAAGTCATGGAACGACCTTCTGGATTGCATTGCGTCGAAGAGTGTGGCGCTGAAGGCTGTAGTTGCCTGAGTTCAAGGCTGGTTTACCTGACGTGTCTTATGGACGACGCACGGGGTCAGGGCAGTGTTCCTCGATTTCGATGTATTCGATCTGGAGTTCGGTACCAGAGACGATCCTCAGCGGGAAGCCGCACTGCGGGCAGATGAAGGACATCGCCGTGGTAGGCTGAGTTTCGGCGTTGCAAGCCACGCAATGCAACGCCATGGGAACGACTTCAATTTCCAGGTGTGCTTGCTCAGCCAGCGTCCCCAGCCGCGCAACTTGAAACGCAAATTCGATGGCCTCACGGGATATTGCAGTAAACTCGCCAAGTCGCAGTTTGATCACTCGAATCGCGGGCGAGTGAGCCTCGTGAGCCTTCTCTTCCGCAACCTCTAAGATGCTCTCGATGATGGAGAGCTCATGCATTGACATTGGCCTTGGGAGCGTTGAGGTTTTCCATGGAGTTAAGAGGAAGCCACCATAAGTTGGGCTGAAGCGCGGCATTGCGATGATTGCATGGGACGCCGCGCTGTAAGAGTACTTGTGCAATTTGAACGACTGCCTCCGCGGCAAGGTTGAATAAGTCTGCACTTGGCCCATCTCCGAAAGCGCATGAGACTGGCGAAGTGCCGATCACGATGAGTTCAGCAGGACCGCAGCCGGCGATTCGCAGATGGGTGAGCGTATCCCACAGACCCGGATCGTGCCCGGTGACGCGAATGCAAGCGCGGCTTGAGCTGAAATCGTCTTCGCAAAACACGGATACTGTACCTGGTGGCAGGTTTGATTGAACAGAATCGACAACTACGACCAGCTTGCGACTGCAGAGGTACGGCGCAAGATCAAGGCCCGGCGTGCCGAGGTCGAGCACCTCAACGGCTGAATCGCACTGATACTGGCAGCGAAATGTTTCCACGGCCAACGGCCCGAATCCGTCGTCGCCAAGGAAGACGTTTCCCAGACCGATGATCGATATGACGCGATCCGCGGTGGGTTTCGTTGCGTTCATAGGACCTTTACCTGCGCAATTTCTTTTCCGGTTGCATCGAGGGTGTGGCAAGAACATGCCATGCACGGGTCGAAGGAGTGCACCGTGCGAAGGACCTCCAGAGGCTTTTCAGCGTCCATAACGGGGTTGCCGATGAGGGATGTTTCATACGGTCCAGGAACGCCGTTTTGATCGCGTGGGCTAGCGTTCCAGGTTGTAGGCACAACCGCCTGGTAATTTGTAAATACGCCTTTATCGATGACAACCCAGTGGGAGAGTGCACCGCGCGGAGCCTCGTGCATGCCCATGCCCATGATTTCGCCAATCGGAAACTGTGGCGCGTTATACGTGGTGTCGTCTCCGTTGAGAATGTTGGTTGTGAGCAATCGCAGATGGTCAAGTGACAGCTCAGAAAGCATCGCAGAGCGAATGGCCCGGGCGAGATAGCGGCCCATAGTTGATTGCAAATCGTTGGGCACAACCTTCAGCCCATGCACTGCGGCAATCCTGTCGAATGCGGCGTTGGTCCATTTGCGTGTGAGGGCGTGGCCCGACGCATAGCCGACGAGAATGTTGGCCAGCGGGCCAACCTGCATCGGACTTCCGTTATAGCGAGGCGCTTTGACCCAGGTATATTTCTTGTCCTCTTTGAAGTCGGTATAGTCGGGTGTTGTTTCACCTTTATAGGGTTTGATCGGGCCGCCGCCTTGATACCACGCATGCGTCGAGTCTTCGGTGACGGCCTTCCGGAAGGGGTCGTCCTTCCAGTCTGCTATCGTCCGGATTGAGGCAAGGTTACCGTTCATGATGACGCCGCCGGGAAGGCCGAAGTTCGTGGCTTTTGCATCGATTGGCAGATCCGGCACTGCCAGGTAGTTGGCAACGCCACGGCCATAGTGGAAGTACTCCGGATATGAGGCAGCGAGCAAACAGGTATCAGCTAGAAAGACCTGTTGCACAAAGGGAATCAAGTCTTCAAGGATGGCCTTCAACATTCCCAGGCGATCCATATTCATGGTCGCCAAGCTGTTGAGGTTGATTGCATTCATGACTCCGCCAACCGCGAGATTCTGGATGTGAGGAGTTTTGCCGCCGAGAATAGCGACTACCTGGCAGGATTTCCGTTGAAACTCAAGCGCCTGCAGATAATGCGCGAACAGGATCAGATTCATTTCCGGACTCAAACGCATGGCTGGATGCCCCCAGTATCCATGCGAGAAGAGACCGAGCTGTCCTCCGGCCACGATTCCTTTCACTTTGTCTTGCACGGCTTCGAGTTCGCGGCGCGAGTTGCCCTGCCATGAACTGGAGCTTTCTGCGATAGAAGCCGCGCGGGCCGGATCTGCCTTGGGAACGGACAAAACATCGACCCAGTCGAGCGCGGACAAGTGGTAGAAATGCACGATGTGATCGTGCAGTGCGTGTCCAATGAGAATTAGATTGCGGATGAACTGGGCGTTCGGGGGGATATCAAGTGCGAGCGCGTCTTCAACGGCGCGTACCGAAGCAATGCCATGCACCGTCGTGCAGACGCCGCAGAAGCGCTGCGCAAAGACCCAGCCCTCGCGCGCATCCCGGCCGCGCAAGATCTTTTCAAGGCCGCGCCACATGGTGCAGCTTGCCCATGCCTTGTTAACAACGCCACCGTCGACTTCAACGTCGATGCGGAGATGCCCTTCGATGCGCGTAACAGGGTCAATGGTGATACGTGCCATCAGATCGCTCTTTCCTGGACCACCGTGGATGGAACCGGCAAGGTTATGGGAGACTGGGCTACGTTTTTCGGCCAGCCGAAGGGGCGAAACGTGTGGTCCCACGTGTTGGCTTCGCCCGGAAGCACCGCAAAGTAATTGACAGCAAGAACAAACGCCACACTTCCCATGGCAATGTAGCCAGCAGCCATCACCAGTTCCGGCACTGAAGGAAAGTAGGCCGTACTGTGCAATGGAATATAGGCGATCGAGGTAGGAATGAATCGGTAGAGCATGCCGCCGAGGCAGGCCACGGCTGAAAAGTTCAGGAGTGCGCGCGGCGTTTCGCGCATGCGCCGGAAGCGCAGAGCAACCGCAGGCGAAAGGATCATTGCGGTCTCAAAAAGAAACAGCATGCTCATTCTGTCGAAGGCGAAGGCGGCGCGTAGCTGATGCCGCCAAATGAGGTCGATAATTCGGACGGCGAGGAAGACGAAGCAGACACCAGAGAGCAGATTAGCCAGTTCCGTAAGAACAGAGGCGTCGAGATCGCGTGCATAGCGAAGACAAACGATCATGAGGAGAAAGATCGTGAAGCCCAGCCCACAGAATACGGCCGCGATCAGATAGAGCAGGGGCATGACGGGCGATTGCCAGAGAGGGTTGATTTTGGTCCCGGCGAGCAGAAGCAAACCGCCCAGCGAAGACTGATGCATGAGTGGAATGACATAGGCGCCAATGATTACGAATGGATAGGCCTTGCGAATGATTGGCGCCACGCGGCACAGGAGAGCACGCGATCGTTCGTTCCCGGTGTAATAAACCCGTTCCAGAAACAGGGGAAGAATCTCAAAGGAGAGAAAGACCGCGCAATAAAGCGGCATGCAGATGGAGATTTCGAGCATCGCCGACTCGTTGTTCCATCGCCATGGCATTGCGGCGCTGTAGAAATTCCACGGGCGGCCAACATCGAAGCCAAGAGCGATCAGGCCGGTGGCGTAGAACAGAAACCCTGAGACGAGGGCGGTGCGCATGACTACATGGAGCTTCTGGCGATTGAATACCCAGGCGGCTATGCCGAGTGCCAGCGGGCCGGAGCCAAGGGCCGTGAGCGTCATGACATTGAAGGTCTTCCAGATGCCCCAGGCATACACATCATTCATCGCCGAGAATGGACCGAGCGGAGAAAAGAGTCGAAGCGCTGCCAAACCGAGCCCAGTGGCCGCAATGCCGGTGAGCATTAGAATGAATGGGGTCAAAACTGGGCCAGTCGTTACCGGCACGCCGCATTGCCAGTGATTGATGAGCGTGGTTCCCGTTTTATCGGCTGTGGGTTCAGTGGCTGTCATAACTGATCGGGGAATCCAGTCTTTTCTTCGTGCTCATGGCGTTCGGATTCATGACGCTCCCAGTTGCGACGGATGAAGAAGCCGAAGACGCCTGCGACCAGCACGGGTCCGGCGAGCCATTTGTAGATGACAGAGGTGACCTTGGTTGCGTAGTGGCCGATTGAGGTGGGGCCGAGTTTGGGAAGACCGAGTTTCTGGAAAGAGACGCCTGAAAGATAAAGAACCTGCGTCCCTCCGGCTTCATGTTCGCCATAGACGCGATTTTCAAAGTACTTCTCGGGCTTCGAAGCAATGCGTGTTTTCGCTTCCGCCAGCAGGTCGGTGCGTTTGCCGAAGATCACCGCTCCAGTCGGGCAGGCGGCGGTGCAGGCCGGCTGCATGTCCTCTTTGAGTCGCTGGTCATAACAGAACTCGCATTTCACGATCTTCGGGTTCCGGTTCTCCCACTGAAATTGGGGAACTTCAAAGGGACACGCAACCTCGCAGTAGCGGCAGCCAATGCACAGGGAACTATCCCAGGTCACAGCGCCGAGATCACGTTTCACCAGCGATCCAAAGGGGCATCCAGTGACGCACGCAGGATCGAGGCAATGCATGCACTGTTTCTTGACGAACGCGAATTCATCGCTCTGCGGATCCTGATAGAGCTCAATGATGTTCTTGGTTTTCGCGTTCAGCCCCATGGGCATGTCCCAGATACCACCAGAAAGCGAGGTGTCCGTTGGCAGGCCGTTGGCTTCGTTGCAAGCCGGCATGCAGGCTTTGCAACCTGTGCAGACTGTACTGTCGAAGAGCATCGCGACTGCGTCGGGTGGTGCAATTGGGTTCGCGGGATGCTCCTCGGTCCTGCCGCTCGTGCCCGTGCTCGCCTGCAGTTGTGTGGGCAGAAGAGCTGTGGCGGCGGTGCCTCCGAGGCCGATCATTACCTTGAATGCCTGACGACGGCTCAGCGCTATGCTCATGACGGTGCTCCCGGCTCGCTGTCCGATCCCGGCCCGGACCCCGAGCGATCGGGTTTCGACCCCGGTGCGCTCTCATCGTCCTCCACTTTGGAAAACTTGCGCGAGGCCATATAGCCTGCTCCCACCGCCGCGCCAACGCCAATTCCCAGAAGGCCGGTAGCCAGTGGGCTGATGGTTCCTTTTGTCGTAGTGATCGGCGCATATGACGTGGGCGGCGCGGCGATGGTGTGCAACTTGACCACCTCAAACATCGGCACCTTGAATGCAACGCTCTTCTCGGTGCAGCCGATGCAGGGCGCGCCAATGCCGATGGGCCACACGTCCGGAATCTCATTGAAGTGGCGGGTGGAGCACCCGGCGTGCGTGTCCGGACCTTTGCACCCCATTTCGTAAAGGCACCAGCCTTCACGGTGTCCTTTGTCGCCATACTGCTTCACGAAGTTCCCTGCATCAAAGTGCGCACGCCTGGGGCAGTGTTCGTGGATATCGCGGTCGAATGCGAACTTCGGACGGCGTTGATCGTCGGTCTCGGGGAAGGTTCCATCCGCTGCATACTGGAGCACAACACCGAGTAATGTGTACGGGTTCGGTGGACATCCAGGGATGTTGATGATGGAGTGATTAGGCAACAAGTCAGCAACGCCCACAGCTCCGGTCGGGTCAGGATCTGCCGAAGGGATACCACCCCACGAAGCGCAGGAGCCAATGGCGATGATGGCGGCAGCCTTGCCGCCAATATCCGCCAGGACGTCAAGCGCGGGCCGTCCGGCCAGCTTCATGTAGATACCCTGATCCTTGGTTGGAATCGATCCTTCAACGACAAGGATGAACTTGCCGGTGTGTTTCTTTACTGACTCATCGAGCGCCTGGCGCGCCTGCAAGCCGGAGCCGGCCATCAGTGTCTCGTGATACTCGAGGGAGATCACGTTGAGAATCAGGTCACCGAAATCGGGAAGCGAAGTCTGAAGGAGCGACTCCGTGCAGCCGGTGCAATCCTGGAAGTGAAGCCAGATGATTGGCTGACGAGCGACTTTTCCCAACCCGGCGGCAACTTCTTCTGGCGTCATCTTATCCGTGATGGCGAGGCCATACGGCGCCGCAATCATCAGGGTTGAACAGAACACAAGAAATGAGCGGCGGCTGATGCCGCAGCGAAGCAAGCGTTCGTCGATCGTCTCAAGAGCTGTCGCTGATGCGACGAGGGAACCGAGCATCCTGGGCCCAAACCTTCTCTATTGGATGAGGGACTTGCCGACTTTCGCAGCATTCCAGACCACTGGCATTTTGTGACTTCTGTGCTCTGAAGTCGACAGCAGGTGGGGTTAGATTAGTCGAACTGATTTGGCTAAGACTGCTCAATTCTGCTCAGTTTCCCGTCTCCATTAAAGCAATCCCTCCCGTCGCTTTGGGCACTGTGAGCAAGAATGAACAGAAACATCCGGTTACCAAAGCCGATAATCGCTCCGGAACACGCGCAAGCGAGGGTTGGATGCCGAGCCGAAATTCCTTCCGTGAAGAGTGGATACGGCCGATTGTCTTCTATGGGAATAATTGGCTTAGCCTGCTTGGCGGAGCGATCACGACAGCTTCGGCAATGGTTTTGGTTGGCTTCTGGGTTGTCGGCTTTTTCGGGCACGGGGCCTCGAAGAATCCCTATCTAGGCATCATTTTCGACCTGATCCTCCCCGGCATTTTCGTGGTTGGTCTTGTCCTCGTCCTGGTCGGGATTCTTGCGAGACGAAGCTATTTAGACGCCACAAATCAAGTGCCTTCACTCTTTCCAGAGGTCAGCCTCAAGGACCCGGTATTCAGGCATGCTCTGGACGTCGTGGTGGTCGCCACGTTCATCAATTTCATCATTGTGGGCACGGCAGCTTATCGGGGAGTCGCCTATATGGACACCGTCTCGTTCTGTGGGGCAAGCTGCCATGTCATGGCGCCGGAACATGCTTCATACCGCGTATCTCCCCATTCGAATGTGGCTTGCACCGATTGCCACGTGGCTCCTACGGCCGCGGCATATGTTCATGCCAAGGTAGATGGAACCGTTCAATTGCTGATGGTTGTGGCCGAGAACTATCCACGACCAATCATGGCGGACAACAAGATTCCGGCCGCGAGCACGACCTGCGTTCATTGCCATAGCCCAGGCAGGTTTTTCGGAGACAAAGTCGTCATCACGAGTTCTTTCGCGGATGACAAGTCAAATACTCAGACCTCCTCGGTCACACTCATGCATGTCGGAGGCCGGGACGCTTTCACTCACCTCAGCGGGATTCACGGCGCTCATATGGGCAAGATTGAGTACATCGCCACAGACACAACAAATCAGACCATCCCATGGGTCGGCAAAACAAATGACAATGGTTCGGTCACTGAGTTTTTCGAGTCCGGCGCAAAGAGCCCCGTTGCAGGCGAGAAGCGACTCATGGACTGCATTGATTGTCATAATCGTGCAGCGCATTCGTTCGACACTCCTGAAGTGGCCCTGAACAAGGACATGGCACTGGGAAGCCCAAGCGCCAGTTTGCCATTTATTCATCAGGAAGGTCTCTCTCTTCTACGAGCGTCATACAAATCGCAGGCAGAGGCGCAGACACGCATCGCATCTGGACTCGTGACTTTTTATCGTTCGCAGTATCCGGCGATTTGGGACGCGCAGAGCCCCCAAGTCTATGCTGCTGCCAAAGCTTTGATCAGCATTTATGACGCCAATGTTTTCCCATCGATGAAGGTTACCTGGGGTACACATCCCAACAATATCGGGCACAACACCTCTCCCGGCTGCTTCCGTTGTCACGATGGCAACCATAGTGCCAAAGATAGATCTTCGATCACGAACGACTGCTCCGTTTGCCACAACCTGGTCGTCTCAGATACGACCCGCCCCAAGCTCATCACAGATATGGGAATGCGGCAGTAATCCGGCGATCAACTACGAATAGATCCGGATATTTGAGGTTAAAAATCCGTTCCCAAAAATGCAGTCAGTTTTGTCCTCAGCCCATTTCAAAATCGGTCTTAATCGGGGATGTAACGGTAGCAATCCGCAAATGGGAGGTGGAGAGGGAACAGCAACCGTGCATATCGTGGGCGATGCCGAAAGTCCGACATTGTTCAGCGCTTAATAGACCGATTCAACTGTCCCTGCTATGAAAGGGTTAACGAAGAGCGGAACTCGAAACGTGCTTCATCAGGCGTTTCTCAGTGCGTCAATGGCAACGCGGCACGGACAAAGCTCCGCATCACGCAGAGCCCTTCAAATCGTGATAGGTTTCTTCACTTGTGTTTTGCGGCAATTCGCTTCGCTTGGTCGATGACTTGTTGTTCGTTTTGGAGCGTAAGCGTCCTCCGACCGCAATTGGCGCGATAGACAACAAGATTGTCGTCACCACCCACGACGCTCGGGAAAAGGAGCCCCTGAATGCCCTCCGCTTCGAGTTCGCGGGACAATTCCATGGAAGGGGTCAGATCGGCCTTGTTGAGACATGCCAATCTCACCGCTTCGCCGGCCTGGGACGATCCGAGAGCGGACAGGTTCAACGCACGCTTCAGGTTTACAGCCACGGCATACACGACGCGAGGATACTTGTCGGTGCTGATCTGAGCCGCTCCGCCGAGTCGCGCCTTCCGTGCCGTGATCTCTTTGCTCGCTCCCGAGTCGGTCGCAGAAAGGTAAACCGCTCGGATACCAACAGCCGCAAATCGTCCCCCGTGAACCCGCGTGCCGGTGCCGCTCAGGACATCGGCCGGGTCCATATACCGATATTCGACGCTGCGGAAATAGACCCCTTTCAAGGGAACGGCTTGGCCCATCCAGCGCTTGATCGCCGCGCGCTGTCTGGCATTGAAGGTCAAACCGGCTGTCCGTCGCGCAACCGGTCGAATTCGATAACCAGATCACGGATGCGGCCGTCCGCGATCAACTCCTGTGGAGTCCTTCCGGCGAAAGCCTCAAGCGGCGTACTGAGCCAATGCTTCTCCTCGGGGGCGACCACATAGTCGTCCATGCGAGAGAGCAATTCGCGGAGATCACGCGTCTTCTTGTTCATTTGGCTGGTCCCCCTTCCGGCCTCCCAATTCTGCACGGTCCGGGCAGTTACGTTCAGAGCATTCGCCAACTGCTCCTGGCTCAATCCCAGCCTTTGCCTGGCATCGAGGACGCCGAAGAAAGTTTCCTGGTCGATGTTGTGCCGGGGTTGGGTCCGGATGTTGCGTGCCTTCAAGAGTTGTCTCAGGTGCGGCCAGTTGAAGGCCAACTGAGCCTCGGTAAATCTTTGCCGCCCAACCATCGTTCCCACTCGGAATGCGAAGTCCGCCGAACGATGAGGCGTATAAACCAGCAGGTTCGATACCTTGCAACTGCGAAGTGTCGCAAGGGTCCTCTCGACGGCTGAATCCTGCTCGGGACTGGAAAGATAAAGGACGCTTACCCAAGCCTTCCCCATGGCGGCTCTGACGTTGCAAGGTACAGTTTGAAACTTGGGCGAGTAGGGCGCAAAGAGAGATTTCGCTTCAGCGAGCATTTTCGGCTGAGTCCAAACGACCAGCTCTTCGGCCTGCGTTGCAATCGGCATTCTCACCTCCGTATCCATTATACGCATATTTTCGTGCAACACGAATATTTGTATGGGATATCGTCGAGCCGTGCCGACGCCCCGCCGTTGGAGTCGGAGTTCCCGGAAGTCGCCGGAGCAGTCGGCGTTCGGTTCTTGCCGAGCGGCTATGTTGCGCCTCTTCGCGACGCATATGGCCTTGATGAACCTCAGCGCCAAGTTCTTGAGGCCGTCGATGGTGGGACGGAACGCCAGTTTGCCAGAGGCTGCGTCCAGATCGATCGTCATGTAGCTTACTAAACGTTGCGTGACGATCGCCGTTTTCTCTTCGGCGATGTAAAGAACCCAAGCACGTATCTTGGCCGTCGATGTCAGCCGTGATGAACAATGATGAAAACGCAAGGGAGACAATGTGAACAGATATCAACAGGGAAGTCTCTTTAAGTTGGACCGCAAGAGCCGTCCGGACGTGTGGGCATTCAGGTGGTATGAAAATACCTCTGGGAAGCGAACATACAAGAAGAAAATCATTGGAAGCGTAACTCAACTGCGGAATCGTCGAGAAGCTGAAAGGGCCGTCGTTGCACTTCGTAGTTCGATTAATGGCGATGCTGGGACGCCACAAAATATCTGTGATCTTGCGGCTCACTATCGAGTGCATGAACTGACTCAAGAGAAAAAGTCATTCTCAACAATCGATAACCATCGCCATCTATTCAAACGATACATTGAACCTCGCTGGGGAACGCATCGGCTCGGTGCAGTTCGAACCATGCAGGTTGAGGAATGGCTACATTCTCTTCCGTTGGCGCCGGCCTCGAAGGCAAAACTGAAGTGCGTTCTGTCGACGCTATACAACCATGCCATCCGATATGAGTGGCTCACTTTCAATCCGATCAGCAGAGTGAGGACATCACAAAAACGCCTTCGCGACAAAGACGTTCTCACGCCAGATGAATTTCAGCAGCTAGTGCAACAACTCTCTGTGCGCGACCGGGCCATGGTCTTGCTTATCGGCAGTACTGGACTTCGCAGATCAGAAATGATTGCTCTAAGCTGATCTGATCTGAACCTCAGAACGATGGAGGTCAATGTTCTGAGGTCTTGCGTACGAAACCGGATCGGAAAGACGAAGACCGACTCGTCTTGCCGCCCTGTCCCACTCCATCCACTTGTGCTCAACGCGCTCCTCGAGTGGCGTGCGAAATCGCCGTATTCGACCGATTTGGATTTCCTGTTTCCCTCAGTTCGATTCAAAGGGAATAAGCCTCTCAGTCCGGACAGCATCCTGGAGAAGAGCATTCGGCCCGCATTAGCGAGGATCGGCGTTGTCGGAAAACATATCGGCTGGCACAGTTTTCGTCACTCCCTCGCGACCAACCTGAGATCGCTTGGCGTGGACATCAAGGTCGCACAGGAGTTGATGCGGCATTCCAGCTGTCGCACGACGCTCGATATCTACACCCGCGCTGTCGACCAGCAAAAGCGCGAAGCGAGCCTGAAAGTCGTTGAATTGATGTTGCCGCTGGAAGTACAAAAACTTCAGCACCCTTCCGCACCCTCGGGAGACGGGACCGAGCCTCGTAGGTGTCGGCAAATATTTAAAAATAAAGGGGTTGTTTGGTGGACCTGATCGGGATCGAACCGATGACCTCTTCCATGCCATGGAAGCGCGCTCCCAAACTGCGCCACAGGCCCACAAGGAAGGAACAACTCTCTTATTGTCGTAGCTAACGGCCGGCAAGTCAAACGCGGCGGAGGCGCGAAAAAACGACGGCGCTATGCGCGGCAGCCGGCTTCGAGCGAGGGCACGTCCTGGTGCTTGTACATCAGGAAGAACTCGCGGTGGCCGAGACGCTCGGGCTTGCTGGGCTGGCCTGAGGCCACATCGGCGATCAGGTCCATCAACTCTGCGGCGGCTTCATCCATTGTGAGTTCGCCCGAGAGCACGCGACCAGCATTGAAGTCCATGTCTTCGGTCATGTTGCGGTAGGTGCGTGTGTTGCCCGTAACTTTAATGAGCGGGGCAACAGCGCTGCCGATCACGCTGCCACGGCCGGTGATGAAGAGCACGATCTGCGCGCCGGCGGCGATCAGGTCCATGATGCCTTCAGTGTCGTTGGGATTGGTGTAGCCGAATTGCATGAAGTGTTCGTCGGGCACGGAGTCGAGGATCCAGAGGCCGGGGTGCGGCGGCCGCTCGGAGACGCGGATGACGCCTTGGATGCGCCGGCTGCCGCCCTTGGCGAAGGCGCCCATGCTTTTTTCTTCGATGGTGGTGAGGCCGCCAGCAAAGTTGCCGGGCGCAACGGAGTACTGGCGCACGGCCTTGCAGTAGCTGAGCATTTTGTCGTAAGTTGCGCCGAGTTGTTGCGCCGCCTGAGGCGATACCGCGCGCGAAATCATGAGATCGCGGAGGCCTATCATCTCGACGACCTCTTCAAAGATGGCCGAGCCGCCGAGATCGACGAGACGATCGAACGCACGGCCGACGACGGGATTGCCGGCGAGGCCTGAGGTTCCATCGGACCCGCCGCACTCGGCGCCGATGGTCAGGTCGGCCCAGGTCATGGGCACTTTGACGGCGCCTTCAGCGGCACGGGCGCGGAGCGAGGCCAGCAACTCTTTGCCGTACGCGACGCTGGTTCGCGTGCCACCGTGCTCCTGAATAAAGAAGGATTCCGCAGGACGGCCGGAGGCGCGCACGGCTTCGGCGATGCGGTGCGGCTGCGTGTATTCGCAGCCTAGGCCCACCGCAAGCACGCCGCCGATGTTGGGATGCGTGGCCAGCGCCAGCATGACGCGGATGGCGTAATCATTGTCATAGCAACCCGGAAAACCAATAACGTGAGTGTCGGGCTCGTCTCGGGCGATCTCCTGCGCCACGAAGCTCGCGCACTCGACGGTGTAGACCACGAGAAGATGATTGCGAATGCCTTTGCGGCCATCGGGGCGGAGGTAGCCGGTCCAGGCACGATCCGCAATGCGACCGGAACTACGGGCGATGGCTTGGTTGGCGGCAGGTTCAGGCATAAGCGTTGTCTCCCGGCTCGCCGGTGTGAACGTCGAAATGGCCCGACCGTTCGTCGAGCCGGCTGCGGCAGTTGTGGAGATGCACCCACTCGCCACGCGCGATGGGGCGCATGGCGATGCCGATGACGATTCCAAATTTGACGATGGGCGCGCCTTCGGGGATGGTGGCGAGAGCGACCTTGTGGCCGAGCTCGATCTTCTCTCGCGCAGTCAGATTGTGTCTTCCAGCGGGGCCGACGATCTGGAGCAGCGCACCTGCCGCGGCCTCGCCGAGCAACGTGGCGACGTTGTCTTGGTCGTGGACTTGGAAAGCGGAGGTCGCGGTCTGCACAACCCTATTCTATGGCGAAGACGGCGTAGACGGCGGCGGTGCGGCTGACTTTGCGTGGCTCGATGGCGAGGGGAGTAGCCTGCGCCGGCGACCTATCCAGCCCCATCACAGAATTGTTGTAGTTAGGAGTCGCGACACCGATGGTCGAGCTGATCTGGTTGGTCATGTAAAGAAGGTTGCCGAGGTGAGCACCGCTGGCTTTCGCCATGACGGCTGCGTCGTCGCGGGCGCGGGACGTGGCCTGTTCAAGAGCCTGATCTTCAAGGGCATGAACGTCCTGAACGGTCCACTCCACTTCGCCGCTGTCGGTAGCCCCCGCGTTGACCGCAACGTCGAGGATCTCGCCAGCGCGTGCAGGCGGTGTTTTCACTGTCCAGTTCTGCGTGAGCTTGAACTTGTGGTTCTTCGGATCGACCGGCTCCAGGCGCTGAAACTCACTGCGAATGGAGGTTTCCGGAATTCCTGCTTGTTTAATGGCATCGACGATGGCGTTGGAGATGCGTGCGCCGTCGGCGTAGGCGGATTTGGCATCGGTTGGCTTGGTTTCAAAGCCCACGTGAAGAATAGCAACGTCGGGATCGACGGAGACGCGTCCGTCCGCGCTCACCGTGATGGTGCGATGGGTGGAATCGATCGTGAGTTTAAGCTGGCTCGGCTGCTGGGCGGCGGCGAGTGCGCATCCGGCGATTAACGCGATGGAAGCGATCATGCATTTTGCAGACATGGAATTGTCTCCTTATCCTTCGAACGCGAAGTATAAGGCAACTTGCGACGAATTTCTCGCAAACGATCAGACAACGGTCCAGTCCTCGGTCTTGAGCCCATCGACGAAGCGAAATGCCTGGTCGTTGGTGATCAGAACCAGGCCCAGCGAGAGTGCATGCGCGGCAATCATCAGGTCCTCAGCGCTCAGCGGCCGGCCTTTGCGCTCCTGCTCCGCTCGCAGCAAGCCATACGCTTGGGCCGCGACGGAATCCCAGGGCAAGATTGCCGCGTTGGCGAGAAAGGACTCGACGGAAGCGCGCCTGCGCATCGCGCCGGGGTTTCGCGCCACACCATAGCGAAGTTCGGCTTCCGTGACGGCCGAAATCGCGACCGCGGAGAGACCGACAGCGTCCAACTTGCGCCGCACCTGGGGAGGTTGATTCGCGATATAGTAGCTGACCTCATTCGTGTCGAGCAGATAAGCAGCCGTCATGGCTTAGAACAGGTCCAGCTCGCGCGGCATGCTCGTGTGGCGCTCAAAGAAGTCGGCGGGATAGCTCGTGCGATCGAATATCCTGGCCATCTGTTCCATCGTCAGATTTTTGGGCGGCGGCGGCAGCTTGGCGAACTCCTCTTGCGGCGCGTCATCGGGAATGGCATCGTACAACGCGAACCACTTGTCAAAGCTGAGCGCGCGCCTGCGTGCCGCGAGCGGGGCGAGCACCACCTCGCCGGTCGCCGGATCGCGGCGGATCGCAACCTCGCGCCCCTTGAAGCGAAACTCCTTGGGCAGGCGCACGGCCTGGCTGCGGCCGTTCTTGAATAATTTTGCGGTCTGCGGCATCGTGGCGCCCTCCCAACCCATAGTATATACCACTGTAGGTAACGGTATATACCACCTCAAGCGGCTCCATTGGCTTTGATGGCGTGCTTTTCCCCGAATTGGCGGAGTTTCTCGAGAGTGGCGGCGGCCTGGCCGGAGTCGATGGCTTCAGCGCCCATGGCGACACCCTGCTTGAGGTCGCCTGCGAGGTCCGCGGCGACGAGCACGGCGGCGGCGTTGAGCAAAACCACGTCGCGGCGCGCGCCTTTGATGCCGGTGAGCACGTCGTAGAGCAGAGCTTTGTTGGTTTCGATGTCGCCGCCGGTGAATTGATCGAGGGTTGCGCGCTCGAGGCCGGCCATCTCCGGCGTGATACGCGAGGCTTTGAGCGTCGGCTTGCCTTCCGCCGACTCGTCGACGCGCGCCACGACTGACTCACCCGTTGTCGTGAGCTCGTCAATGCCATCCGTTCCGTGGACGACAAAGGCACGGCGTGCGTCGAGCATGACCAGGGTGCGGCCGACCAGAAGGACGCGGCTGGGCGCGAGGACTCCGATGACTTGCGTGCGCGCGTGAGCCGGATTGGTGAGCGGGCCCACCAGGTTGAAGATCGTCCGGAAGCCGAGGGCGCGGCGCAGAGGTCCTAGAGCCTTCATGGCCGGGTGATAGAGCGGCGCATAGAGAAACGCGAATCCGGTTTCGCGCAGGCACTCGACGGCCAAATCCGGGCCGAGTTCGATGGGCACGCCGAGAGCTTCCAAAACATCCGCGGCCCCGCATTGCGAGGTGACGGCGCGGTTGCCGTGTTTGGCCACTTTGGCGCCCGCGGCGGATGCGACCAGCGCCGCACCGCAGGAGATGTTGAAAGTCTGCGGGCCACCGCCGCCGGTGCCGACGCAATCGACAAGCTCGTCGCGCTCGGCATCGGTAAAGGGCATAGGCACGGAGTGCTTGCGCATCACGTCCACAAAGCCGGCGAGCTCCGGCGCCTGCTCCCCGCGCGTGGCAAACACGGCCAGCATGGCGGCGGTTTCCACGTCCGGCACGTTGCCGGCGAGGATCTCCTCGAGCACCTGGGCTGCCTGCTCGCGGGTGAGCGCGGTGCCGACTTCGGCGAGCGGGCGAAGTAGTTCCTTCACCAACGACATGGGAAAAGTATGGCAGAACAGGGGCTGGGGTGCGAAAAGACCAGCAACGAATTCAGCTTAACCCCTCCTGCTTGTTGCGCTAGACTTGTGCGCATGCCAAGATTCTGTTTCTTTGCAGCCGCGGCTCTTTTGGCAGTGCCGTTTTGTTTTGCCCAGCCGTCCCCGGCAGGGGAGGAACTGCCGAAAGCCCGCACCCTTTTTGTTATTGGGGACGGGTCGGCCAAGACCGACTTAGACCAAGGTTGGGGCGATCATCTAAGCACTTATTTCGTCCCAGATCTTGTGCGAATCTCCAACAGGGCCCAGCCCGGCGCGAGCGCCGAGTCATTTCTTGCAGACGCTGCTTGGAAGTCGATTCTCGCTGAGCTCCAAGAAGGGGATATCGTCTTCATCCAGTTCGGAAGACACGAGGACTCTTCAGTCACGGGTGCAGCGAACTTCGAACAGAGCTTACTGAAATTCATCGAGCAGACAAGGGCTGCAAAGGCGACTCCCATCCTTTTGACGCCGACGGTTACAAACATTTGGAAGGACGGAAAACTGGTTGGAAGGTCCAATTTCGAAAAAGTGATTCTGTCCGTCGCAAGTTCGAAGAAAGTGGACCTCGCCGATGTAGCGTCAGTCGAAGAGGAAGCTCTTGAAGAAATTGGGCAGGTGAAGGCGGCCTCCTATTTCTCAACTGACCCTTATCGCACTTCCCCTGCCGGCGCCGATTTCTTTGCCGGCTGCGTAATGGAAGCGCTTCGCCGGGCGGGTTCTCAGCTTACGGAACAAAATCCGTTCATGATTTATGCGTTTTTCAAGACGATGAGACCGCTAACGACCGAGGCTGTCACGGAGTTTAACTGGCAGGTCAATCAAAAGAGGTTGACCGAGGTCGCTCACGATATCGCTGGCGGCGGACACGATTATTCCGTTCTGAAAGACGGTGGCAGAGGTACTGAAATAAGCCTTCCTGCGGGGTCCAAGTATCTTTCGGACGGTGGCACCGTTTTCGTTTGGCGCGATGGAAAGGACTCCTGGACGCTATTTTTTACGTTCAAGGGCGTTTTAGATAGTTTCGCGGGATTCGTTTATGCCACAAACGGCAAAATACCACCGGCAGATGCCTTCTTAGGCAATCCGATCGAGATTATCAAAATGGCACCGAACTGGTATTGGTACTCTTCGAAGAATTAGCTCTAGACCAGGCGCAAAAACATGGTAACCGACGATGGCGGCGGCTTCGAGGGGCGATATTCTACCGCGAATCTGCGTGGTAATCTGAAAATTGCTCGAGGTCTGTAACCCTTGAAAATCCACGAATATCAAGCAAAAGCAATCCTGGCCAAGTACGGCGTGCCCGTGCCCAAGGGCGAGATGGCGAACACGCTCGAAGAAGCCAACGACGTGGCTCGCACGCGATTTGCCGAGGGCGCTATGGGTGTGGTGGTGAAGGCTCAGATTCACGCAGGAGGCCGCGGCAAGGGCGGCGGCGTGAAGGTAGCCAAGACGCGCGAACTCGCCGATATGCACGCGAAAAATATCCTGGGCATGACGCTGGTGACGCACCAGACCGGTCCGCAGGGGCAAAAGGTGCAGCGGCTGCTCATCGAGGAGACCGCGGCCATTGAGCGCGAGCTGTATCTCGGCATTGTGCTCGACCGCGCCACGGGCAGGCTGGTGTTTATGGCGTCGCAGGCCGGCGGCATGGAGATTGAAGAGGTTGCGGCGAAGGATCCCACAGCCATTTACAAAGAGACGATCGATCCGACGGTCGGATTTTGGCCATGGCAGGCGCGCAAACTGGCTTTTGCGCTGGGACTCAAAGCCACGCAGATCAACCAGGCGGTGACGTTCTTCCAGAGCCTGTACACGGCCTTTATTGAGACCGATGCTTCGCTGATCGAGATCAATCCATTTATTACGACCACCGACGGTAAGCTGTACGCACTCGACGCCAAGATCACCTTCGACGACAACGCGCTCTTCCGGCACGCCGACATCAAGGCGCTGCGCGACATTGCCGAAGAGGATCCGCTGGAAGTGGAGGCGAGCAAGTACGCGCTCAATTACATCAAGCTGGACGGGTCGATTGCCTGCATGGTCAACGGCGCGGGCCTGGCCATGGCGACGATGGACATTATTCAGTACGCCGGCGGCAGCCCCGCGAATTTTCTTGACGTGGGCGGCGGCGCGACCCAGGAGCAGATCGAGCATGCGTTCGAGATTCTGCTGTCGGACGCTAATGTGAAGGCTATCTTCATCAATATCTTCGGCGGCATTCTGCGCGTGGATCGTTTGGCGACGGGCGTGGTGGCAGCGGCGCGCAAGCTCAATGTAAAGGTGCCGATTGTGCTGCGGCTCGAAGGCACCAATGTCGAAGAAGGCCGGAGAATCCTGAAAGAGTCGGGCTTGAATTTTCAAGTAGGCGAAACGATGAAGGACGCGGCGGAACTGGCAGTAGCTGCGGCGAGGGCATAACGATGGCAGTTCTGGTAGACAAAAACACGCGTCTCATCGTGCAAGGCATCACCGGCAAAGAAGGCACCTTCCACGCCATGGCTTGCGCCGAGTACGGCACAAAAGTGGTCGGTGGCGTGACTCCCGGCAAAGGCGGAACGATGCACGAGGGCTGGCCGGTGTTCAATACCGTGGCCGAAGCCGTGGCCAAGACCGGCGCCAACGCGACCATGATTTTTGTGCCGCCGCCGTTTGCCGCCGACGCCATCCTCGAAGCCGAGGATGCGGGGATGCCGCTGATCGTCTGCATTACGGAAGGCATTCCGACGCTCGACATGGTGAAGGTGTGGGCCAAGCTGAAGAACTCGCAGTCGCGGCTGGTGGGGCCGAATTGCCCGGGCGTGATTTCGCCGGGGAAGGCAAAGATCGGCATTATGCCGGGGCGGATTCATAAAGAAGGTTCAATTGGAATTGTGTCTCGTTCTGGGACACTCACCTACGAGGCCGTGCACCAACTCACGCAGCGTGGCATCGGGCAGTCGACCGCAATCGGTATCGGCGGCGATCCGATTATCGGAACCACGCACATCGATGCGTTGCGGCTTTTGAATGACGACCCCGAAACCGAAGCCATCATCATGATCGGCGAAATCGGCGGCTCGGCCGAGGAAGCCGCGGCAGAGTTTGTGAAGCAGAACGTGAAGAAACCGGTGGTAGGCTTTATCGCCGGGCAGACAGCGCCTCCCGGACGCCGCATGGGCCACGCCGGCGCCATCATCAGCGGAGGCCAGGGAACGGCCGCCGACAAGATGAAGGCCATGGAAGCGGCGGGCATTCACGTGGTGGTGTCGCCTGCCGAGATTGGCGCAACCCTGGCCAAAGTGATTGGCAAAGCGTAAAAGCAAATGCCAGGTTTCAGTTCGTCAGGAGCCGAGGGTAGAATTGCGAGCAGAGCCAAATCGCGCTGCCGGCGCCCGCGCGAGCAGTGCTTGTGTATCGAATCGAGACACTTTCCAGTAACCTGCCCGAGATTACTACTGTCCTTGATTCTTTCTCAGAACTCTTCTCCATAACAGCAGAAGCAGAGAGATAATCGACGTACCAATTACGTCATCGGGTTCTTCCATGGATACTGCGGTCGCTAAACGTGCGTCCAAAGGCAATACAGCCGCACACTTTATTCGCTTGCAGAAGCTGGCGACCGCGCAAACGGAAGACAAGAGCCATCGTGCGCCCGGGGATTGCGGTGATTCTCCGCGTCGGAGAGTGCTTTCGTAGAAGGTGAACGGGAGTTCATGCGTTCGTATCGTTCTACGCCGGCTTCGCTGATCTTCGTCAGGAAATCTTATTTGCTGTTGTGAAACCTTTGCCTTGCCGCGGATGGACGTGATGTGAATCCTCGACGGGCCGGCCGCGGATGAACCGCCTGGCGGGTATTGCTGCGAAGCGGGCAGTGAGTCGAGGATTTGCGGAACTGCGTTGGATTCTATGAATCGCTCTTTGCTGTCGCCGGCAGGAATAAAGCCGGTGGGTTATCGGTTTGCGGAATTCCGGCCAGAAGAGCCGGGCGAGGATTTGCGGTCGAGCGCGCTGCCGCGGCTGGTGATTCTGCCTTTCTCCACCGGGCATAAGGTTCCCGAGTATCTCGGCCTGGCGATTGCAGAACAAACCATGGAAAAGTTGAGCCGCGCCCGCCCCGCGGTGGCATCAATCGCCGCCCGGGACTCGGCGTGCGCCCTGGCGCGGCGCGGTCTGGCCGCGCAGGAGATTGGCAAGATGTTGCACGCGGAGCTGATCCTCACGGGGCGGGTTCTTGCCACGCCAGGACGGCTCCGGCTGCGCGTGGAGACGATCCGCGCGGAGGATGGCGCGTCCCTGTGGGTGGAGGACGTGATCGCGGAGCGCGAACAGATCGTGGAGCTGGCCGGCGAGCTGGCAAACCGTGTGACTTCGCGGTTGCGCGCCGGGGAAATTCCCATCGCAATCGAAGCCGGGGCCGGCGCCATGGCCGCCGTGCAGCGCGCAAAGTCACCGGCGCAACGCGAGGCTCATGACCTCTATCTGCGCGCCCATTACGATTGGCAGAACATGGAGCGGCACCACATGCAGGACGCCATGGGCCGGCTGCTGCGAGCGATCGAGTTGGATCCGGCGTTGATGGCAGCGCGCGTGGAGCTTGCGCAACTCGTCATCTTGCAGTGCATCTATGGCTTCCTGTCTCCAAGGATCGCGGCCGCCGCTGTGCGCCGGACGGCGGATGGAATTGCGGAACTGAACGAGCAGGCCGAAGCCCTGTTGCCGGCACTGGGCTGGGTGGAATTTCATTTCGATCGCGATGCGCGCTCGGCTCATCAGATGATGGCGCGATCCGCGGGGCTGCCTTACGATGCAGCGAATACGCGGGTGCGTAGCTGGCTTCTGCTCAGCCGGCACCGGTTTGGCGAAGCCATTGAGCTGCTGCGAGCGGCCATTCAGCTCGATCCTTACTCGCCGTGTCTGCAGGCGCCCCTGGCATGGGCGTTGCACCTGGCTGGCGAGCGGGAGGCGAGCCTGGCGCAGATCCGGAAAGCCATCGACTTCTCTTCGGAGTACGACAACTCGCTTTTCTTTGGAGCGATGATTCTGGGATATAACGGAGAAGCCGCGCGCGCCCTCGAAGTGGCGGAGACGCTGACGGCGCGCGCCTCGCACTACGACCTCGCGACCTCAGCGCACGCTTATGCACTGGCCTGCGCCGGCCGCACCGAGGAGTCGCACGATCTGCTGGAACGGCTGCGATGGTTGAGCCGTGAACGTTTTGTGCTGAGCACGCTGAATGCCGCCACGCATGTGGTGCTCGGCGAGGCCGATGCGGCTCTCGAGGAGCTGCGCGCGGCCAATGAAAATCGCTGTCCGTGGTTCTTCCAGATGCTGGCCGATCCGCGACTGACGCCGCTCAAGGGGCGGCCTCAGTTCGCGGCGCTCGAGGCTTCGCTGGCGGCGATGGAGGCCGACGCAAAGATGGACGGCGAGCGCGGCGAACCGGCGTTCTGATTACTTCGCAAAGAGCGTGAGGTCGATGCCCTCGCCCATGGCTTTGTAGCCGTCATCTTTCGGATGCAGGTGATCCCCTGAGTCGTATGCGGGATTGAATTGCAGCGGGTTTTGCGGATCGCCCGTAATTTTATCGAAATCGATCACGCCATCGAATGTTCCGCTGGTCCTGATCCAGTCGTTGTAGGCTTGGCGCACCTGCTCTCCCAGATCGGAGTGATATCCGGCGCCTCCGTAGGGCGTGAGCGTGGCGCCGATGATCTTGATGCCGTGCTCGTGTACGCGATCGGCAATTTGTTTCAGGCCCCATTCCAACTGCGGGGCGGTGATAGCGTCCCACGGAACCTGCACGTGAGCCAGACGTCCGATGTCGTTGATGCTTTCAAGAACGATGACGTAGCGCACGCCGCTCTGCGCGAGCACGTCGCGATCGATGCGCGAGATCGCGCTGGGGCCGGCGACGTCGTTCAAAACGCGGTTGCCGCCAATGCCTTCATTGAGCACGCCGATGTGCGCGAGCTTCGGGTCCTGACTGAGGCGCGCGGCCAGCACGTCGGGCCAGCGGTGATTGGCGCTGCGCTGGGACGCTGCACCGTCCGTAATGGAATCGCCGAGAGTAACGATGGCGAATGAGCCCGGAGCAACAGACACGTCTACGCCATCGAAGAAGTACCACGAGGAGAGCTTGGTGGGTTGAGTCAGGTCAGGCGCGGCGGGTGAGTTGCCGTCGGCCAGGTAGTTGTCCTGGTCGGCGAAGGAGTGGTAGGTTTCCGCGCGCATGATCTGCGCAGGCAGATAGAAGCTAACGGCGAGATCGGAGAGCGGGGCGACAGTGAGCGCAACGGGATCGGAGAAAATGGCGCCGCCGGGAGGGATGTTGACGGATGCGGCTCCGCCAAAAGTGACGGCGTGATCGCTCGCGGGCTGGATGGATGCGCCGCCGGCGCTGAGCGCGACATGCACATCGGCGACGGTGAGGGGATCGAGACCGAACTCATTGGTGAAGCGCAGACGAATCTGCTCGCCGCCGGCGGAGATGTGCACGATTTCGCGCATGGTGACGCTGGAGAAGAGGCGGATATTGATACCTTCGGCCTGCATGGGCGATGTGGCCCAGGTTCCCACCCATTGCGGATGGGGCGTGGACTGGGCGGCGGAAAGCGAGACTACCGTGAAAATGATGGCAGCCAACAAGGTGAATCGCAAACTATGCTTCAACATTGGGTCTCCTGGTTGATGATGTTTTTTACATGCCTCAATCCGGTCGACAGATGAGACGACTTCACGCATTCACTTATAGGGATGCGCGTCGCGGCGTCGCATTGTGCCGGCTGGCCTTCTTGGCGTGGCGCAGGAGAATGTTTGCTCTGGTTTGGTAACCGCGTCCGTAGCTTTTGAGCCAATCGATAATGTCCTCGTCCAGCCGGATTGTAACCGGACGTTTTGCCGGCCGATAAAAGCGTCCCACCTCGGCCCCGGCCCAGTCAACCGGCTTAGGCGGTGCAGCCGGGTATATTGGTTCACAAGCATCAAAACGTAAAGATTCCGGCCATGAGGTGTTCCGTGGAGGGTGAACCGACGCCGACTCCTTCTTCGATTTCCGGGGACAATGTCGCTCTGATTGATCGACCTGTGAAATGGCTGCGTATGAGTGAGCGGGATTCCCGGTGGATCATATGGTCTTTCGCATTGGCCGCCGCCGTCTACTTCATTTTCATTGGCGCCACGGAAACGGGCCCTGTCAATCAGTGGTGTCAAGACGTGTTCCTGCTACTGGACGGCGGCTGGCGGATATTGAACGGCCAGACACCTTATCGAGACTTCTATCTGGCGCTCGGTCCGTTGGAATACATGATCACGGCAGGTGGGATGCTGTTGACCAACGCCGGTCCACAGGGAATTGCAATCGGTAATGTCCTATTTGGCGTAACCGTGGGAGTTTGGGGATGGCTTCTGTCGCGGCGGCGGATGCTTGCCGTTCCTGCGCTACTGGTTACGGCGTGGCTGATCTTGACTGCCACTTCCCCGACCCCGCTCGGATCTGCCCCGAACATGATGAGTTGCGCGATGGTCTACAACCGCCACGGTTACGCGCTGCTCGGAATCGTGCTTGTCGAATGTGCATTCTCGAGCGCGCGGAGCCGGTTTTGGGGCGGCGCATCGAGTGGCATTGCTCTGGTTCTAATGGCATTTCTCAAATTGAATTTCTTTGGCTTCGCCGGACTCCTGCTACTGGCGTCCGTTCCGGTCCGGCGTGAGGAGATTCCTCGAGCTTGGGGCTTTCTGGCGGGCCTGGCTTGCACAGCAGTGGCATTCGCTTTTTATCTTCGATTTGCGATCTCCGCATTTTTGGCCGATATGTGGCCGGCCATTCAAGCCCGTGAAGCCTCTTTGAGTTTAGCCGGAATACCCGGTGAAATTGCCGGGCGGCCGGAGGTGGCGACGCTAGCAATCATGACCGCGATCGTGGTGCTTCTGCTTGCGCGAGTTGGAGTCCGGCAGCGATACGTGGTGCGGGTGTCCCTCCTCGGCGGGATTGTAATTGCGATTGGGCCTTTGTTAAGCCGAACTAACTTTGGCGAGGCCATCTCGCCATTGGTAACACTGTGGGCAATCGTTCTATTGACGCTGCTCACAGCGGCTTACCCCCAATCCAACGAGAAGGTTGCAATTTGCGCGGTAGTCGCGCTGAGTCTGGGCGGCGTCTGCGCCGGTTTCCTCCAGGATGCCCAGAGTTTGAGAACCCTCCTGCAATATCAAGCATCGTCGTTGCGGTCGGCGGGAGTCAGCATAGCCAGCCCAGGGATGGATCGGTTGAGATTTTACGATTCCAATTGGGATACATTTAATTTTCGTTTTGACAAGGGCCTCCTTGTTGCGAGCTACGTGAACGATGGACTGGGGCTGCTGGAAAAGTTGTCCACGCAGGACGAATCGGTTTTGGTCCTTGGTTTTAACAATCCATTTTCTTATGTACTGAGGCGAAAGCCCGCGCTTGGCGGGGGCACATGGCTTCGGCCCGGCGATAATTTTCCCAAAAATCGCCTGCTTGAACCGGGCTTGGTTTTTGGCAATGCGGACCTGGTCATGGTGCCGAGTTACCCGAGTTCTGTGCAGCAAAGCAATGCTGAGCTTGCATCGGCATACCACCCCTATCTTTCGCGGCATTTTACCTTTGTCGATAGTTCTCAATGGTGGGCGCTTTACCGCCGAAATAGATAGCTGCCCTTTTGGACATGCAAGTTGGAATATATCGCTGTGGCATAAAGGGGAAGATGTGCAGTTCCAACATGCTCAGTTTGCTCATCCGCGCCGCCAGTTCTGCGGGGGGTCTGGAGAGCCCCGCTACAGACGGTCAGGAGACGGGCGGAACAAATCGATTAGTGCAGGTCGATATCGGCGGTTAGCGGCGTGTTTTCGCTGGAGTCGCCGACACGAAGAATGAACTTGCCGGGATCGATGATCCATTTGTGCGCCGGCGCGTCCCAGTAGCTGAAGGCGCGCGCGTCGAGCGTGAGTGTGACGTGCCGGGTTTCGCCGGGAGCGAGACGGACCTTGGCGAAGCCCTTCAGCTCGCGCTCGGGGCGGTCGACCTGCGCGGAGGGATCGGAGACGTAGAGTTGCGCAACCTCGGCTCCGGCCACGTTTCCGGTGTTGGTAACGTCAAAGCCAACCGATACCGTGGAGCCGGGGGCAGCGGAGGCCGGTGCTTGAAGCCGTGAGAACTTGAAAGTGGTATAGCTGAGGCCGTAGCCGAAGGGATAAAGCGGATGCTTGCCGGTGGTGGTCCAGTAACGATAACCGACCATGAGCTTGTCGCCGTATTGAATGTGCTCGACGGTGTAGTCCTTTGGTTTGCCGTCCTCGCCAATGGTGTTGAGCGTGGTGTTGTTTTTGGGATCGCCGCGATACCACTTCGACGAGGGGCTTGTTTCCCAACTGCGGTCGAAGGAGACGGGGAGTTTGCCTTCCGGATTGTGCTGGCCGAAGAGAATTTGCGCGACCGCCGTGCCGCCTTCCTGGCCGGGATAGTAGAGATGAAGCACGGCCGGGACTTTATCGAGCCAGCCGCTCACGTCCATGCCTCCACCGCCGGTGAGGAGCACGATGGTGCGTGGATTAGTGGCGACTACCTGCTCGACAAGCGCGTCCTGGCCGGCAGGCAGCGTGAAGGTGCGGTCATGGCCCTCGCTTTCGGTTTTGGGGAAGAAGCCGACGGCGATGATGACAACGTCTGCCTGTGCGATGGCCTTCTTTTCGTCGTCGGTGTCGGGCATGGCGGCGCTATAGAAGACGTGCGCATCGGGGCCGAGAAGGGTAGCGATGCCGGTGAGGATGCTGACCGGCTCAAATGCTTTTGCCTCCGACGATCCACCTCCGCCAGTCACGGCCGGATAGACGTTGGGGCCGATGATGGCAATGTTCTTGACCTTCCCGCGATCGAGCGGCAGCATGTTGCCTTCGTTCTTGAGCAGCGTGATGCTCTCGAGTGCTTCCTCAAGCGCGAGCGGCCGATCGGCCAGTGAGTAGGTGGAGACGGCAGGATCGAATTGCGGGCGCGTGGTGAATCCGTAGCGCAACTCGTCGCGCAGCAGGCGCAACACGTGCTCGTCGATGGTCGATTCTTTCACCTGGCCGGCCTCGACCGCGGGCACGAGATTCTTCGCGTTCATGAATTTGGGGCTGGGCATCTCGAGATCGAGACCGTTGTTGCACGCAGCGACACCGTCGTAGGTCGCATCCCAGTCGGACATGAGAACGCCCTCAAAGCCCCACTCGCCCTTGAGCACCTTGAGGTTGAGGAAGTCGTTTTGCGTGGCGTGGATGCCGTTGACCAGGTTGTAGGAGTTCATGACGGCATCGACATGAGCCTTGGTAACGGCAGCTTCAAACGCGGGCAGATAGATTTCGCGCATGGTGCGCTCGTCCACGTCGGAGCTGGCATTGTGGCGATTGAACTCCTGGTCGTTGAGCGCGTAGTGCTTCACTGTGGCGATCACGCCCTGCGACTGCACGCCTTCAATGAACGGAACTACCATCGTGGCGTTCAGGTACGGATCCTCAGACAGGTACTCGAAGTTGCGGCCGTTAATCGGCGAGCGGGCGATGTTGACGCCGGGACCGAGCAGGAAGTTGACGCCGCGGGCGCGGGCGTCGCGGCCGAGGCCTTGCCCGAGCTTGCGTGCGAGATCGATGTCCCAACTGGCGGCAAGCGCCGAGCCGCCGGCATAGGCGGTGGTCGGACCCCAGGTGCGCACGCCGACTGATGCATCGGACATCTTGAAGCGCGGCAGATCGATTGCGGGCATGGGGCGGGTGTACATGCCGTCGATGCCGCCGAGCAGCTCGATCTTTTGCTCCAGCGTGAGCTTGGAGAGCAGTGCGTGGGCTTGGGCCTCAATAGCGGACGAGTCAGGGGCCGGCGCCTGGGCTGCAATCTGTAGGCAAATCGGCGCGAAAACCAGGGCGAAAAGGAGGAAAAGAGAGCGCAGAAGTTGATTTTTCATACCGCGCCCAAGGTAGCGCATCGGGTCACCCGATGTACAGAGCCGGGGACCTTGGTTTTGCCTAAAGAGAGGACCGATGGGCTCCGTGGCGGGCCTGAGACGGCAGCCCGCATCAGGCGCTCTCCAGCCCGTAATTGCGAATTTACTGATCAAAATTGACCGGAATTCGGCGGCCACGATATCTAAAGTGGTTTTTTGAATCGAGGGAGGCCACGCGCTCCCGTGACCTTTCTTTCGCAAAATCAATGCCTTAACAGGTGTGACTCGAATCACAGGGGGGGGTGAATGGGGTCACTGCCATGGGTAATTCAGAAGCGCACACTCAAACTCTAATACGCACGTGCCAGCGGCGGCCTGGAGACAATCATGGGTTTTGAAAACGGCTTGAAGACCATTGTGGTCGCGACAGACCTGGGGGGTCAGGCAGAGGCAGCCCTCGAGTACGCGCGCAAGCTGGCGACCCATTACGGAGCGCGGATTGTGCTGGCCCACGGGCTGGATCCGATGGAGTATGCCGCGGTGGATGCGATTCCCGGCAGCGTGTTGGGGCACATGACGGACGCGGCGCGCAAGGTGCTGGACCAACTGGCCGGCGAGTTGCTGCGCGAGGGGATTCACAGCCATTCCGAGGTGCGGCAGGGCACAGTGGCAGAGATGCTGGTGGATGTGGCGCGGCAGTATGAGGCCGGGCTGATCGTGATTGGCACCAAGGGGATGGAAGGCGCAGGGCCCGTTGTAGTGGGGGCTATCGCCGAGCGTTTGGTGAGACTGGCGACCTGCCCGGTGCTGGCGGTGGCGGCAGACTGGAACGCGGGCCCGCATCGGCCCACTCCGGGTGGCCCGGTGTTGCTGGCCATGGAGCGGAACCATGCGGCGCCGGCGGCGGCGGCAACTGCTGCCTCATTGGCACAGGTGTTTGATCGGCCCCTTCTTGCGCTGCACGTGCGCACGGCCGCAGAACAGGCTGCCGGACTCAATCCTTGTACGGTCATGGAGGATCAGGGCATCCGGTTCGAAGGCACAATCCAGGTACGTTGCCTGGTGAAGGACGGCAATCCGGCCGACGCGGTGGCCGAAGCCATTGCGGAGAACCATCCCTGCATTCTTGTGGCGGGGGTAAAACGGGCCAGCGGAACACCCGGGCCTCACGGCACCGCGTTCGCGCTGCTGTCTGCATCACGTGTGCCGGTCCTTTGCGTTCCGCCTAATGCGGCGGACGCCGGCGCCAAGTCGGAAGTTGCTTCAGAAAGCGCTTCCGAAATCGTACGGGAAGTTGCGCTTCCCGTCGAAGCCTCGTAGCGAGGGCTACTACCGCAGCGCGCGGCACAGACGATTCCCAGGGAAAATGGGCGGGGGGAAAGGAGAAACCGCACCGTTTTGTCCAATCGATATCGCAGACACGAAGCCAATGGGGTAGACGCATGAACCGCGTGAGGACGCGTGGGGACGAAGGCCTGCCACGCGCCTGCAAGAGAAGTTCAACGGGAACCGGAGTACCGCGGAAGCCCGCGGCAAGGAGCCTGAGGGCTCAGCATACGGCAAGGAAGATGACCAGCAACCAACTTGAAGATCGAATTGAACGTCTGGCGGCGGCAGCAGCGCATCCGCTCGCCGAACTGCTGGCGTGTCCCGAGGAAGCGGGAGAATTGCTCACCAACGTTTCGCGATGCATCGACGTGGATGCCGGGGAGGCCGTTTTTCGGCAAAATGAAAGCTGCAAAGGGCTCTACGTGGTGGTCTCGGGCGATTTTGTCCGCAAAGCAGAACGGTTGCAGATGCGCGTGACGCTGGGAACGGCACGGCCCGGGGATCTGGTAGAGCTGGCCGCCGCACTGGGCGACGGACATCATACCTATACCTTGACCGCGGTGACGCCGGGGTCGGTGCTCGTGCTACCCATCGATGCACTGCGGCGTGCGTTTGAGAGCCATCCGCCACTGCGGATGCGGCTGCTGGAAGAGCTGGCTCGCGAAGTTTCGCGCGCCTACATTACGTGCTGCCTCACGCGCGTGACACCGGCACGGCGCCACGCCAACGGAGCGGCCCAGGCTTAGCGATTCTAATTCGCGGCCCAAAAGGGTCTCCGGCCGGGGCATGGGGGCGAAAACACCCGTCTCGCTGGGTGGTATTTGGGATATACTCTACCTAGTAAATAGTCCCCAACGGTATCCCTATGGCTTCAATCCATTCTCATCACCCTCCGGAAGATTGCCAGAATTGTGAGCACCGCCATTTGCGGATGTTTTGTAATCTGACGCCGGAGGCATTGGCCGATTACGACCAAATCGGCATCATGATGAGCCACGCCCGCGGCGCCAAGCTGTTTTCCGAAGGGGATGCGGCGCGCAACGTGTTCGTGATCTGTTTCGGGCAAGTGAAGATCTCCTCCACCTCGCGCGACGGCAAGACCATGATCCTGAAGATTGCCGGGCCGGGCGACGTGATGGGGCTGAGTGCGGTGCTGGCCAACGTTCCCCACGAAGTGACTGCCGAGGCCATCGAACCCTGCCAGGTAAAAACGGTGCGCAAACAGGAGTTCGTCGAGTTCCTGGGCCGGCATGGCATTGCGTCGATGCACGCGGCGCAATCGCTTTCGGGCGAATACATGACGGTGTTTCACGACGCCAAGCGGCTGGCGCTTTCGGGCTCTGCGGCGGGGCGGCTGGCGCGCTTGCTTCTGGATTGGGGCCGTGATTCGGCCAACGGCAAGCCCGAGATCCGCTTTACCATGGCGCTCACGCATGAGGAGATCGCCAACATGGCGGGCACCTCGCGCGAAACGGTGACTCGGCTGCTCAACCAGTTCCGCCGCGACCAGTGGATCACGATCAAGGGCACCAGCCTGACGATTGTGAAGCCGGACCAGTTGGAAAAGCTGACGGCGTAACGCGCCTTCCCTTCGCTCATCTGCCTTTGCTTCGGTTCGCAGCGAAAAATGCCTGCGATGGAATCCTGTACAACAGAAAAGCGCTGGTCCCCAAGAACCGCAGCTCCGTTTGCGTCCCCGCTTCCCTCCGTGTTCACCGGCCGCTCATCCAATCATTAAGTAGAGCGTGTTTCAAAAATGGCTTCGTGAAAGGGCACGACTTCAGTCGTGCCGAGAAAGCCCAATAAAATCTGGGGCTTTAGCCCCTGAGAACTCGATCCCAGATCGGCCGCAAGCTATTTTTGAAACATGCTCTACGAAACTTCCCCCGAGGACAAATCCATGCAGGCTACGAATCATGTGCAAGACCACATCGACACCATCGCCAAACATGAGCAGGAGTTTCTGGCGCGAAGATCGCCGGCGGAACGGCTGGGAGATCTAACGGCGTCCATCGTTGGCAATCTGGGATTTGTCGCCGCGCATATCTTTCTCTTCGTTTCCTGGATTCTCGTAAACACATTGCATTTGCCGCGAATTCCGCATTTCGATCCCATGCCCTTTCAGCTTCTCGCAACCATCGTTGCCATGGAGGCGATCCTTCTGGTCAGCCTTATCCTCATGCGGCAATCGCGTCTGGCGCACCGTGCCGATGAACGGGAACATCTTGTGCTGCAAATCCTTCTGCTCACAGAAAAAGAAGTGACGGCCGTGATCAGCATGAACCAGCAAATTGCGCAAAAGGTGGGCTTGTCGGATATGGAGAACAGTCAGGAAATTCAGGAACTCAGCCAGAACACTTCAATCGATGAAGTCGCTCAGGACATCCAGCGAAGCCTGTCCGAAGATTCGAAACAGGCGTGATTGCCGGTCGGATGACCGGCTAGCCGTGACATTGCTGAGTAGTAACGGAAGGGTGGACGACAATCCGACCGAAGCACAGTTCAAGGCGCTGTGTCAGTTTAGAAAGTGTCACATTCGATTGCCAGTCGAGTTGCAGACTGAATTACTCTCGCTTACATAAAGAGCAGCCTTTGGATGGTGGATCATGGAGTGGCAATCGATGCTTATTCTGGTTCCTTTGGCTTTCGTCGGCATGGCCGCCGGCGCTCAATCGTCGACGGAAGCCCCTTTTCCTGAGGTCACTACGCTTGTTCGGCAGGCCATTCTGCGGCAAAGATTCGCGGAATCCAAGGAGCAGGACTATGTCTTTCGCGAGGATGTTGGCTCAAACAAGCTAAACAAGGAATGTACATGGGCGCCGCGCTGTCCTGCTCCTTGCGGTGTTCCGGGCGTGAGATGCGTCGGCTACTTTGTGCTCAGCAGCACAGCGCGCCATTTCGAGATCTTCTGGCGCGACGGGATCCGTGTGGCACTTGCCCTGCCGACCTGCGGGTCCTGCGACCCAGTACCGAGACAGAATTGGATGCAGAACATTCCCGTCTCCGGCGACGAACTCGCCGAGGAACATCAGCGTGTCGACAGCCAAGTTGCAGCGGCCAAGGCACTTCGTGCACAAGGTGAGGGCGCCGATTCTCCCGACGATCCACCGCAAATGCTTTTCTCCAGATTGCTTGAAATGTGTACCTTTTCAAACCCTCGTCGCCAGATCGTAGAAGGCCGCCCCACCATTCTGCTTGACTTTGCCTGCGACCCTTCCGCAAAACCCGTGAGCGCAAACGAAGCCTTTCTCAAGTCCTTCTCTGGAACGGTTGGGATAGATGAAGAGGACTGCGCGGTCCAGCACGTGGAGGGAAAGTTTGATGCCGATGTGAACTTGGACGGGGCAAATATCGTGATCCGCAAGGGTACACGAGTCACTGTAACCAATGTGCGAGTGGGCGCGGGGATTTGGTTGCCATCGAGCTTGGACGCCAGGGGAGAGGCGCGCTACTTCGCATTCTCCATAGACGGCGATGGGCACATGTTTGCCGGAAACTACGAGAAGCTCCTTACCGCGAGTGGAACCCCGTCAGGGCAGGCGGCTGCGGAGGCGGTGTGGGCGCATTGGGAGGCGCGAGCGCACGCGGATCATGAGCGAGAGCAGGCAGAAGCGCTGGCGAGCCAAGAGGCTGCGCGAGCGGCTCAGGCCCAGGGATATTGGGCCGATCCATCCACAGGGCTCATGTGGGCCGCAAAGGACAACGGCAAAGACGTGGGCTGGAGAGGAGCCATGAAGTACTGCCGCGGTCTGCGTTTGGCTGGTCATTCGGACTGGAGGTTAGCGAATATGGCTGAGCTTCAAGGCGTATACGACAAGACAGTTGAAGCTCCCGGACTGGCTGGCCCCGCCAAGACCCCTCGAGCTTTCACTTGGCATGTAAAGGGCAATTTGTTCTTGACGGGAGATCAATGGAGCGGTCACCAAGTGATTGGTCGCATGCCTCTGGAGTCGTATGAAGACTACTTCGATTTCAATGAGGGCAGGCCTGACACAGATCCCAGCGGCTGGCCTTACTCTTCCTCAGGAATGCGTGCATTGTGTGTGCGCGGTCCCGGAAAATAAACGCAAGTATACGTGCATTCCGGACGTGTCACCGCCTGCCCGGAAATGATATGGTGTGACCCTGTCAACATCTTCGAATCGCTGGGGTAGTTTTTGTTTTTGTCTTTTCGAGGACAGGATCAGCGGCAGCCGTGGCAGGTAATGGCGACGATTGATCAAGCTGATATTCGCGGGTCGGAACCGCATAATCATGATCCGTCGGGAGCTGCCTCTGACTAACATCGCGAGTCCGGCTGAGCCTGTCGCATATTTCCGCCGAGGATTCTCCTTCGTGCTTGCTCCGGCTGCGGCTGACCCTGTCCTCGAGTTGGATAGCGTTATTCACGGGTTGAATAGTTTTTGCTTTTTCCTTTTTTGGAAAGTTTTTGCTTTTGTTCTTTGGGTCCGGGTTATGCTGCCATTTGCCGCTTGCAGGCCATCGCTTCGGCCTTGATGCCGATGGCCCAGATGAAACCCAACAGTTCGCGCGCGACTGCCGTCATGACCTTCCTCTGATCCTTGCCCGCGTTCATCAACTTCATGTAACGCTTGTGCAGGCGGTTCTGCGCCTTCCATGCTATTTCAGTGATCTCCGCCGGAATCCCTTCGTGTCGCTTGCGCAGCTTTTCCCCCACGCGGGGCAGATGACGATAGCACCAGGCCGATTCCACCACGATGCGTCTGAGGTGGGCGTTGCCGGACTTCGTAATGCCGCCTTTTCGAATGCGCTTGCCACTGGAGTTTTCGCTCGGAAATACTCCGCAATAACCCATCAGCTTCCGTGCACTCTCGAAGCGGGAGGAGATGTTACCCAGTTCGGAGGCAATCGTAACTGCCGAGATATGCGCCACGCCGCGCAGAGCCTGCAGACCCCGAATTACGTCCTGCATGGGCTGGGGGGCCAGCTTCACCACTTCGAGGATGGCCGCTTCCAATCGCCTGACTCGCGCACTCATGTGCTCGAATTCGTTCAGACAATCTTGTAGCGTGACTTCCTGCGCCGGCTGTGTGTAGCGAACCTGCGCCAGCCACCGCATGTAACGCTCTGTCCACGCCTTCAGTCCCAGTGGCGGTCGCTGACCCGTACGCAGCAGGAACTTAGTCAGCCGATGCCGCGCCCGCAGCTGATCCTGCTTAGCCGCCTCCCGTTGCCGGACAAGATCGCGCAATGCCTCGGAGTCTTCATCCGGAACCCACACTGCTGTCAGATCGCCGGACCGGTGACTGCGTGCCAGTTTCATCGCGTCCCGCCGATCAGTCTTCACGCGGTCTCCCGGCTTCCTCGGAACAAGGCTCGGCGCCACCACCGCGCACTCGACACCCAACTGCGCCAGCTGCCAGTAAAGTACGAATCCCGTCGGCCCCGCTTCATAACATGCCCGCAGATGCTCGGTCGGGCCGAACCTCTTGATGAACTTGCGGATCGAATCCTCGCGGTTGGCAATCGTTCCCAAGCTGCGAACCTCGCCATCAGGCTCGGCTACTGCTACAGCTATCGTTTCGGCATGGACATCCAAACCCAAAAATCGTAACTTCTCTCTCATGACCGGTTCCCTCCGCTTGTGGCTCTGGGCTGTAGTTCGTCAAACAAACTCAGCCTAACCCACGACTAGCGCATCGAGCCGGTCACACCATAATGACTAACCAGTTGATCAATATCTGCGGCAACGCATTTTCCGGTACTCACGGCTCAACCTGCCGCCGGATGCATCGCAATCTCTTCCTCGGTTACGACAAAGAAACTGCGCAGGTCCGCCTTTCCAAACGACGTGGTCATTGCCACATCGGCGGCATCCCGCCCCGTCGCCATCAGCACACGGCCAATCCGCGGAACGTTGTTGCGCGCATCGAACGTCCACCAGCGCCCGCCTAAATAAGCCTCGAACCATGCGCTGAAGTCCATGGGAAGCCTCAGCGGCACGCCGATGTCGCCGAGATACCCGGTGGCATAGCGAGCCGGAATATTCAGCGCGCGGCAGAAGGTGATGGCCAGATGTTGAAAGTCGCGGCACACGCCCACGCGCTCCGTAAACACATCCAGAGCAGTTTTTGTGGGCCGGGCGTGCTGATAGTTGAATGCCACCTTATTGTTCACCCAGTTGCAAATGGCTTGCACGCGTCCCCAGCCTGGTGCGATGTGCCCGAAAAGTTCCAGCGCAATGGTCGAGAAACGATCCACCTCGCAGTAGCGGCTGTTGAGCAGGAAAGTCAGCATCTCGTGTGGCAAATCGCCCACCGCCGTCTCGCCCGCCGACCAGTTCGTCTCGTCCGGTAATCCGGAGTCTCGAATCAACGTGGAATTGAAAAGCCTCAGTTGCCCTTGGAGCGCAACAAACCGCGCACAACGATTCCCGAAACTGTCCCGGTAATAGGCGATCTCAAGCCTCGGTTCAGTCTGGAGTTCGTCTGGCTCCTCCAGATCGCGGATGCGCGAAGGATGCACGTTCAAAAGCGCCACCATCGCAACCGGTGCCGGGATATCGAATTGAATGTCGTACGCAAGCCGAATCAACATGGCGATCTCACAATGAACATGGCAGTGTCGCCATGAATTGAGGGTGTAAGGCCACCTGGCGTTCTATGGGAAAAGACAGCCTCTTGGAAAACACGGCGCTGTCTAGAATCCTTTCACAACTCACAACCCCGATCCAACTGATGACTTCGATGCCCTGGAGACAGTCAGCGTTGTTCGTGTTCCGTCGAGATTACGGACGTGTCATCGCAAAGGTCCGGCGAGCAGGCGACTTTGGGCGCAGGATGAACCACAGTCCTCAGCCCTGACTCCCGCCGCGTTTGATAGCTTGAGGACATGTCTGAAACGATTTCCCCGCCGACCGAAACCACTCTTGACCTCGAATCTCTCGCTGCCGACGTGGTTGCGCTGGCCATCAAAGCCGGCGCGACGGACGCCGAGGCCGTGGCGCGCGAGGGCGACGAATTCAGCGTGAACGTGCGCATGGGCGCGGTGGAGACACTCAAAGAATCGGGATCGCGCGGGCTGGGGTTGCGCGTGTTTCTGGGCAAGCGGTCGGGATCGGCTTCTACAAGTGATTTGACCGCGGAGGGAATTCGCCAGCTCGTGGAAGGAGCGCTGGCGCTGGCCCGCGTGACGGAGGAGGATCCCTTCGCGGGATTGCCGGAGACGGGCGAGTTTGGCGCAGTGCAGGACGATTTGCACCTTTACTACGACGACGTGTACTCGCTCGGCGGGGCGGAACGAATTGAGTGGGCGCGGCGGGTCGAGGCGGCGGCACTCGCGGCGGACCCGCGCATCACCAACTCCGATGGCGGCAGCTTTGATGCTGCGACCGGGCGCAAGGCTCTGGCCAACTCGCGGGGATTTGTGGGTAGCTATCGCACCAGCTACGCCGGCGTGGCCGCTGCGCCCCTCGCGAAAGACGCCGACGGAAAAATGCAGCGCGACGGATGGTGGTCGAGCGCGCGGCGTCTCAGCGATGTGGAGTCTCCTGAATCCGTCGGTCAGGAAGCGGCGCGGCGCACGTTGCGGCGGCTGGGCGCGCGGCGCGTGGCGACGCAAAGCGTTCCTATTATTTTCGCGCCTGAAACGGCGCGGACGCTCATCGGTTCCGTGTTCGAGGCCGCGTCGGGCGACGCTATCTGGCGCGGCGCGTCGTTTCTGGCGGGAAAGCTGGGCGAGACCATTGCCGCGCCGGATCTGACGATCGTGGACGACAATACCATGCTGCTGCCGACGGGAGTGGGCGGATTCGGGACCTCGCCGTTCGACGACGAGGGCCTGCCTTCGCAGCGCACCGTGGTGGTAGAGAACGGCGTGCTGCGCAATTACCTGCTGAACACCTACACCGCGCGCAAGCTGGGGATGCGGTCAACGCACAACGCCGCGCGCGGATTGGCAGGCGCGCCGGGAGTCGGCTGCGGCAATCTCTATTTGCAACCGGGGAACATGACCAAAGAGCAAATCCTCGGAGAGGTGAAGGCGGGGCTTTACGTAACCAGCCTGATGGGATTCGGCACGAATATGGTTACGGGCGACTACTCGCGCGGCGCCACGGGCCTGTGGATCGAGAACGGCCAACTGACGCACGCTGTAGAAGAGATAACCGTTGCGGGAAACCTGGCCGAGATGCTGCGCAACGTGACGGCGATTGGCAACGACATCAGGTTTCGTGGATCGGTGGCTTCGCCGACACTGCGCATCGACGGAATGACGATCGCGGGGGCATGACGATCGCGGACGCAGCAGGCAAACTTCACGCGGAACGCAGCGTGAGCATGGAGATCTCCGGTGGGCAGTCAAGCCGGAAGGGAACACCCACTGTACCGATGCCGCGATTGACGTGCATCTGCAAGCGGCCGAAGCGGAACCACCCCTCAACATACTTACGCCCCATCCGGGGCAGAATCATTGGACCGATCAGAGGCAGGCGAACCTGGCCGCCGTGGGTGTGGCCGCAGAGCATGAGTGAGACTGCCTGCCCGGCGGGGATCGCCAGGAGATCATCCACATAGTCGGGCGCATGGCAGAGCAGAATAATCGGCTCCTGCGGAATATTGCGGATGGAAGCGGGGATGGTGGCTTCAGGATCAGGCGAGCCCTGCAAGGGGTCCGCGAGTCCCGCAAGCCAGATGCGGGCGCCGGAGCGCTCGAGCGGCATGTAGTAATTTCTCAGCACGATGATGTTGTTGTCGGCGAGCGCTTCCGATACCTCGTCGGCCCCCACCTGGCAGTCGTGGTTGCCCAGCACCGCGTAGCGCTGGCGGCACGTGAGTTCTTTGAGAATGCCGGCGCATTGCCACCCGGCGCCGATGGCAAATTTTTGAGACGCAAACTCCGAAGTGACGAAGTCGCCGGTGAGAAACACCGCATCGGGTTTCAAGCTGTTGACGTGGTTGACGACCTCATGGACAAAGAACGCCTCAGTGAATTCGTCCATGTGGATATCGCTGATTTGCGCGATGCGGAAGCCGTCAAAGGCCGGGGGAAGGCCGGGAATAACGACGTCGCTCTCGGAGACTTCGATCCAATGCCGCTCGAGTTCGCCCGCATAGAGCGCGAAACCGCCCGCAGCGCATGCGCTTGCCTTGAGGAAGCGGCGTCGCGTGATTTGAGATTTTCGAGGGGAGCGGGACACGGTCACATTCCATGGTATCGGATTCTCATGGGACGGTCGTCGGCGGGTAGTGGGTCAGTTCGAAACTGTTTTGAAAGGGCACGACTTCAGTCGTGCCGCAAGTACTGGAAAATCCACGGGGGCTTTAGCCCCTGAGGAATGGTTTCTCTCAAAATGACCCACCACCCTTGCATGTCGGAATTACGAGCGAGGGGATGGGGTCGGGGCGGCAGCATCCGCGGCGGCGGGGATACCGGCGAAGAACTGGGCCACCTCCACCCAGTTGTTCACGCGCACGAAGCCCTCCGCCATAATGTTGTGCGGTGCGGAATAGAGCAGGCCCTGGCCCTCGAAGCGCAACAGATTTCTGGGCTGATCGTCGATGAGGAAGTCCGCGCGCAGAATCGACTTGTTGCCGCAGAAGACGTAGTGCGTGGGCGGGATGAACGGAAAGTGGCGCTGCAGCCAGCGGTATTTGGGGCCGAGAGAGTTGGGCACGGCCATGGCCTGCGTGGCGATGTAGATTTCAAAGCGCGCCGACAGGTCTTTGAGCACCGGCTGCGCGTCCGGCATAAGCGGAAGGTCTTCAAAGAAATCTTCAGCGTCGAGAAAGGCGCGAAGTTGCGCCTGCCGGTCGAGTGGCGTGACTTCCCACAGGCCTTTGCCGGCGAGATCTTCCGGCGTTACGTCCTCGTCGAACGTCTGGTTGTAGCGGCGGATGTGTTCGGCGAGGGTATCTGCCATCACCTCGTCCATATCGACACAGATGCGCTGCACGGGGCTCCTCGAAAAGCAGGTATCAGGTTTCAGGTGTCAGTCCGGTTCGTGCGCGTCGCGCCGGACTGGGTTCCTCAAGAAAAGGGTAGCAGGATCGAGCGTGCGTTCACAGCCCGAAGGGCCAGACGCGTTGCACGGTCTTGCTCAGGATGGCTTCCCGTTCCTCGCGACTGAGGAAGCTCATGTGGTCGCGGTAGAGCTCGACGATCTTTGCGTAGGGCAGTTGCGCGAGAGAGACGGGCCAATTCGTCGCCCACATCAGGCGCTGCGCACTGAAGCGCTCCATCAAGCGCTTCACCTGGTCCTGCGCATCGGGATACGGATAGGGCTGCTTCGAGAGCGACCACATGTCTGAGATTTTGACGAAGACACGCGGATAGCGCGCGAGGTCAAGTAAATGTTCGAGCAGATCGGGGCGATCGAGCGGGCAGTCGGCCATGTGATCGATGACCACAGTGAGCTCAGGGTTGGCCTCGATGAGCGGAACCAGGTCGGGCAGGCGCGTTGCGGGCACGAGGACTGTCATGGGGACTTTGAGTTCATTGCAACGACGCCAGAGCGGCGGCATCAAAGGCCCACGAATCCAGTCGCCTGTGGCATCGGCCGCGGGACTCAAGCGGACGCCGCGAAATCCCTCTTCGGTGAGACGGCTGAGCTCGTCAGGCGCGGCGGGGTCCTCGGGATTCACGCGACAGACGCCGTGAAAGAGCGTGGGATAACGCTTGAGAACGCTCGCGAGAAAGCTATTGTCCCACTTGTAGTGAATGACCTGGATAATGACGGTGCGGGCCACGCCGTTGGCACGCATGAGCGCGATAAGCTTTTCCGGCGGTGCGTCTTCCGCGGGTGGGTGCGCGCCGGGCGCAAAGGGAAAATGCGGGTTGCGCTCGAAGACATGAACGTGCGCATCGACCACTCCGTGGCTTGGGGTTTTGGAGGAGAGTCGCGGAAGTGCGAACGCGCTAGCGGCGGACTGGGCGAGAAAGCGGCGGCGGGTGAGCATGGTCAAATTCAATGTTTTTCAGAGGTGCCGACTTGCAGTTCTTAGGGCCGTCTATTGTTGCGGCCCTTTGATCCATCGCTCTGTGTGAGCGAGCGCATCGACGTCGTCCTCTAACTCAACGATTACGGCAGGCATGCCAAGCCACTGACCCACGTAGTCCACCACTTGCTTTTTGTGGCCGTCGATTGAAATCGAGAGCGTGTAAGTGGAGTTGTCCGTCACATTCGCTCGATACTCGTCGCGCATGGAATAGAAATCGGCCGCAACAAACTTCTTCGCCAATGCGCGAACTGCACTGGGATCGACCGTGTCGGTATGCCTTCCTTTAGCAGCGACAAAGGCCTCGCCGTCAAACACGATGCCCCGGGTGCTGACTGAAACCCGGTAGACGGGGCAGCGCCCGTAGCACATTGACCGCGAGAGCGTAATGTCGACACGGGAATCAGGCCTGACCGCAGGCGCGGGCACGTGGATCGAAGGGAATCGCTCTGGCGGAACGAGATCGATGTACTCTTCGACCGACGCCGTCACGGGACGCCCGTCGACCTCAAACGGAATGAACTTCCAGCCCAGCACTTCGGAACGCAGTGCAAGCCAGAGCTTGAGGTCCCTTTCCTCTCCAGCGGGCTTTGCATCCAACACGGCCCCTGCCGGAGATACAGTCAACGTGAGGCCGAGCTGATCGCCGCCGTCACTGACACCTGCGAGCGGAATGGTCCTGCGATGGGGCTTGATCTCGTGAGCGTAGGCGACTTGATAGTCGAACGAGGGGTAGGCGGGCGGCTTTTCCTGCGCCGCCCAAGCGCCTGCGCTCGGCAGCAGGCAGGCAAGCGCAATGAGGACGCGAGTCATATGCAGGCCTACGCGCCGGCCTGGCGGGGTTTGCGCGGGGCGCGGCCGCTGCCGGCGGGCACTTCGGGCTGCGGCGCTTTGGCTGCGGGCGCCAACGCCGGATCAAAGTAGAGCAGGCGGTTGCAACTGTCGCAGCTCAGCAGTTCGCCCTCGCGGAGTTGGTTCCAGGTTTGCGGGCGCACGCCCATGCGGCAGCCGGTGCACTGCTGATTTACGGCAAGAGCGATGGCGGTGCCGCGCGAGGCGGCGATGTGGTCGAAGCGGGCCAGCCAGTCGGCATCGAGAGCCGAGCGGAGAACCGCTCGAGCGGTATCGAATGAAGCGAGCTCAGCCAGGAGTTCCTGCTGGCGTGCCGCCACGCGGGCGCGGACGCCTTCAAGCTCGGCGGCAAGCAGCTCAACCTGGGCACGGGACTGGGCCAGCGCGGCTTCCTGCGCCTCGGTGCGCTCCAGGCTGGTGTACTCCTCATTTTCAAGGCGCTCGGCTTCCGCGGTTTCGAAACTGATTTCGTGCTCGATGGCTGACGCCTGCTCGGTGTTGGTAACGGAATCGAGTTGAGTGCGGAATTTGGCGGCCTTCTGGCGGTGCCCGGCGATCTCCCGGTCAAGACGAGTGCGCAGCGTTTCTTCGCGGCTAAGCGCGGCCGAGGCTTCGGCCGATTGGCGCTCAGCGGCGGCCAGCCGGGTATGTGACTGGGCGATCTCCGCGGGCAGCGCACGCAGCTCCTGGTTGAGGCGAGCGCGATCGAGATCGATGGATTGCAGCTTTACGAGATTCTCAATGAGGGCTTGCATCGATGAATGAAGTCTAAAGGACAGGGAGCAAGGGAGCAAGAAGGCAGGGAACAAGGGACCAAGGGAACGAGGGAACAAGAAAGCAGGGACTACGGGACGAAGGGGCTACGGGACTGCGGAACGGGCTAGCCCCGCCAACTCCGCTAACCCCGCTAACTCCGCTTATCACTTTCCAGGCAACATCGCGCATCCAACGGAACAGGCATTGATCCCTGAGGGAGGGTGCCTGCGAAAATGTACGCAGACTGGTGTGAACCGTGACGGCGAAGCGGGCAGGATTCTGGCGCAGGCATCGCGCTCTCAAGTGGGCGTTGGGCGTGATGCTGCTGGCGCTGATTGCGCTGGGCTTGGGCGTTTCCGTCGCATTGCGCCATGCCGAGCCCATCCTGCGCGCCGCGATTGTTCACCGGCTGGAGGAGCATTTTCACGCGCGCGTGGAGCTGGACAGCTTTCATGTCTCGCTGGTGGACGGGCTGCGGGCCGAGGGCAAGGGACTGCGCATCTGGCCGCCCGCGCAGGTGGAGGGGATAAACGCTCCGGGAACGAATGCGGCGAGCGAGCCAACTCGGCCGCTCATCCAGATTGCCGAATTCCGCTTCCACGCGCCCCTGCGCTACAAGCTGGGCGAACCCGTGAAGATCTCCGTAGTGGAGCTGAAGGGGCTGGACATCGATGTGCCGCCGAAGACGCATTTTGCGCATAGGCCGTCGCCGGAGAATGCGGAAGAGCACGGGACGCCGCTGCTGCGTTTCGAAATCGAAAACATTACCTGCACCGGGGCGAACCTGACGCTCGAAACCGACAAACCGGGAAAGCTGCCGCTCGAGTTCGCGATCGCCCACATCAAGCTGAACCACGTGCGCCCAGGCCGGCCCATGCAGTTTGACGCGGAGCTCACCAATCCCAAGCCGGCGGGCAAGATTTTCACGACTGGCGCCATCGGACCGTGGAGCGTGGACGATCCGGGTGAGACGCCGTTGGCCGGCAGCTACCGCTTCGAACATGCGGATCTGGGCGTCTTCAAGGGCATCGCAGGGATTTTGCAATCGACCGGAAAATATGTAGGAGTTTTGCGCGACCTGATGGTGGATGGGCAGACCGACACACCCGATTTCCGGCTGACGAAATTTGGCGCGACGGTTCCACTGCACACCGAGTTCCACGCGCACGTTGACGGGACGAATGGCGACACCTGGCTCGAGCCGGTGAATGCGACTCTGGGGCAATCGCACTTTACCGTGCAGGGCGAAGTGGTGCGCGTCCCACCGGGAACCACGATCCATGGGATCGCGACGCCCGGCGGACACGTGATCGCCCTGAAAGTGAAAGTGAACGGCGGGCGGATGGAGGATTTCTTGCGCCTCGCAAGCAAGAACGGAACGCCGCTGCTGACCGGCACCCTGGCCATGATGGCAACTCTCGAGATCCGGCCGGGACCTGCGCCCGTGGATGAGCGGCTGAAACTGAGCGGGAGCTTCACGCTCGAGGACGCGCAATTCACCAGCACAAAGATTCAGAACGAAGTGGGCGAGTTGAGTTTGCGCGGCCAGGGCCGGCCTGGTGAAGCGCGGCGTGGCCAGGGCGCGGACGTGCGCTCGGCGATCGAGAGCGATTTCAGCATGGCGGACGCGGTGATTACGCTTCCGGATCTGAAGTACACCGTGCCGGGCGCAGAGATCGACCTGAATGGCACGTACGGCGTCAACGGTGGACTGCTGAACTTTACGGGGACGGCCAAAACACAGGCGAAGGTTTCTGAGATGGTGGGCGGATGGAAGGGCGCACTGCTGAAGCCGGCCGACCGGTTCTTCGAAAAGGACGGAGCGGGGACGGAGGTGCCCATTCACGTGGAGGGCACACGCGAGCAGCCGAAGTTTGGCGTCGATCTGGGAAGGATGAAGCACACCCACGCTCAAAATCCGGGGCAGCCGCTTCCGGAGCAGCCGCAGTAGGGCGCAGAACGGACACCTGAAAATGCAGTGGATTCTTCCGAGCGCAACAGGTTCTTTACGCGACTGCGCGTAAACTGGGTGCAAGACCCCAAGGCTCAAAAACGAGAGAATCGGCCATGACTCCCTCCCCGAATCAAGAGGCCCTTGAGAAGCGGCGCCAGCAGCATCGCGAGGCGCAGTTCGCCATGCGGCTTTCGCTGCTGGTAGGCGTACTGATGCTGACCGGAAAGATGACGGCCTACCTGCTCACGGGTTCGTCGGCCATCTTCTCCGATGCGGCGGAGTCGGTGGTGCATGTAGTGGTGGTGACCTTCGCCCTCTTCAGCCTGTGGCTGAGCACCCGGCCGGCCGTTCCGCAATTCCGCTACGGATTCGAGCGCATCACCTTTTTTTCCGCGGGCTTTGAAGGCGCCATGATCGTGCTCGCCGCGGGCAGCATCCTCTATACCACCACGCAAAAGTGGCGGCATGGCTTAACGTTGGACCACCTGGGCAGCGGCGTGCTTCTCCTCGTCGTCGCGGGAGCGCTGAACGCAGTTTTGGGGTGGTACTTGTTGCGCCTGGGCAAGCGGAATCACTCGCTGATTCTGGAAGCCGATGGGAAACACGTACTCACCGACAGTTGGACCAGCTTTGGCGTGGTTGCGGGCCTGGGACTGGTAATGGGCACAGGATGGAAGCCCTTTGATCCGCTCATCGCTTACGCCGTGGCGGCCAACATCTTGTGGACGGGCGGCCGATTGCTATGGCGTGCGATGAAAGGCCTGCTCGATTACTCTGACCCGATAGTCGGGCACCAGATCCGCGCGCGGCTCGACACGCTCTGCGCGGAGCTTGGCGTGGAATATCATGGCGTACGCTTCCGCGCCACCGGCCAACGCCAGTTAATCGAGGTGCACCTGTTGTTTCCCGACAGCATGAAGCTGGGCGCAGCGCACCGGCTGGCGACCATGGTGGAAGAGCGGCTGGCCGAGGATCTCGAGATGCCCGCCGAGGTGATCACGCACCTGGAGTCGCTCGATGACCACTCCGAGGTGCATCACGTCGAGCACTACACGGGACGGCCGGATTGATCTGCCCGCCATCTGCTGATTCCCCGGCTATCCGCCGTATCGATATTTGGGTTAACGGCAAATGCCTGATACGTAGTGAGTTTGTCATCCTGAGCGAAGTTGGGCGCGTTCTTTGCTCCCAACGGAGTCGAAGGATCTGCGGTTGCTTTTCGTCAGCGCCCCACATTCTGGCTACAACGCCAAAAGTTCTCACTGAACCAATATGTCGGTACAACCTCGAGCTAAAAAGCTAAAGTTCTTCGAGGAACTTCGCGCGCCGCCCATGTGCATTTTGGGACCTTCGATTGACTAAAGTCACTCGAATCGCTGGGCTTCCTCGTCCTGTCAGCGGGTCTGTCGTCTAATCTAAGTAGAAATCTCGCCGAAGCCTCCATTCCGCTCGCATGATTTGGACTTCGGGATGGGGGCCTTGCTGACCACTTCTCCGGCACACGTGCTCTACGCGCCACACGGCGCGCCCCGATGGCGTTTTCTGCGCGCGTGCCTGCTGGCAATTACGGCGCTGGCCGCGGCGGCCGCATGCGCGGTTGCGCAGGGAGGCGCGGCCCCGGCAGCGACCGATCCCAATCGAGCATTGCCCGCGACGGCCAGCCTGCACGGCGTGGTAACGAGCACCGAGGGAGCCGTTTACGAAGGCGCACGCGTGGTCCTCGAGAGGAGCAGCAGCGCCGATCCGGCGGCAACCGCCCAGACCGACAGCAACGGCGCATTCAGCTTTGCGAATCTGGCTCCGGGCGCGTTCAAGTTGACGGTCTCTGCGCAGGGATTCCTGCCGCAATCCATCTCCGGCGTACTGCACGCGGGCGAAGACTTTGACGCACACACCATCGCATTACCGGTGGCCGCGGCCACCAACGAGGTGCGCGTGTCGGCCGAGTCGCAGATTGAGATTGCGCAGGAGCAACTGACTTTTGAAGAGAAGCAGCGCGTGCTCGGCGTGTTTCCGAATTACTACGTCAGCTACAATCGCGACGCGGTTCCGCTGAACGCGCGGCAGAAATACCAGTTGGCGTGGCGAACGGCGATCGATCCCGTGACCTGGCTCATGACGGGCGTCGTCGCTGGCGGGGAGCAGGCCAGCAACACCTTTGCCGGCTATGGCCAGGGCGCGCGGGGATATGGCAAACGCTTTGGCGCGAATTACGCCGATGGCCTTTCGGATACGATGATCGGCGGCGCAATTCTTCCCTCGCTTTTCAAGCAGGATCCGCGCTACTTCTACAAGGGCACGGGCTCCACTCCGTCGCGGGCCATGTTCGCCATTGCTAATTCGGTCATCTGCAAAGGCGACAATGGACGCTGGCAGCCGAATTATTCCGGGATTATGGGCGGGCTCGCGGCCGGAGGCATCTCGAACCTCTACTATCCTTCCAGCAACCGCAGCGGCGTGCAGGTGACCTTTACCAACGCGCTCATCGGCACGGCCGAGGGTGCGATGCAGAACCTGGCCCAGGAGTTCATCGTGCGCCGGCTAACGCCAAAGCTGCCTAAGTTTCCATCGACGGTGACGCAGTAAAACAGCACCCTAAATCAATCCGCCGAGCAATTCGAGGATGCACTCCAGAACCGGTATTATCTGGGACTTCTCCTCATCGCAAACACTGCTCTCCGTTGGGTTCTTAGGGTTATACAGGATTCCGACTTCGGTCTCTTTTTCCCAAGCGTGTGAGGAATGGAATTTGCCGCAGTAGTGGTTGCCATCAATCGCATAAGAAAAGGAAACTGTAAAATGGCCCACGAACAGGCCGCCCGAAGTCCGCGACGGAGGATCTTCCCAGTCGCAGCTACTGATCGTCGCCGTTGCCACAAGCCAGTGCTCGTAGGTCATTTGAGTGGAATTGTTGCACCGCTCTTGGATTTTTGCCGAATCCGGCCTAGCCCGCCACCGACTCCACCAGCCGATTCATCTTTTCTTCCTGCACCTCAATCGACTCCACCAGCTTGAACTGCGTACGGCAGCGGTCGAGGTTGTGACCCTCGCGATGAATTTTGAAGTAGGTATCTCCGGCCAGATAATCGGCAAGAAAACGGATGCCTACCTCGAAGGTGATGAGTTTGCCGGAGAAGGCAAGGAACTTCTTCTCGGTCTCGGTCAAAAATCCACCTGCGGCCGATAGATAGCCGCGCACCAGCGCTTCAAACAACGGAAACTGCATGGTGACTTTGCTCAGGTCCTGCTCATCTTCCGCGGCGGGGCTGGTGGTGGTGCGCACCATATCGCCAAAGTCGTAAAGCACCAGGCCGGGCATCACGGTATCGAGGTCGACGACGCACAGGCTCTCGCCGGTGGCATCGTCGAGCAGCAGGTTGTTGAACTTGGTGTCGTTGTGAGTAATGCGCTCGGGCAGATCGGTATGAAGGCTGGCCTTGATCAGAACCCCGGCCATGGATTCGTGCGCGAGGGCAAAGTCGATTTCCGGTTGGGCAAGTTTCACTCGGCCTTTCACGTCCGCGGCAATGGCTCGTTGCAAAGCGGCGAAGCGCTTGGGCGTGTGGTGAAAATCGGGAATGGTCTCATGGAGCCGAGGCAAAGGCAGACTGGAAAGTTGCTGCTGGAAGCGGCCGAAAGCCTCCGCCGCCTGGAACGCCTGCTCGACAGATGTTGCCATTTCATAGCTGCGCGCGTTTTCAATAAAGGGGTAGGCGCGCCAGGTTTCTCCGTCCGCGTCTACGTACCAGTTGCCGCCGTCGCGCGTTGGGACCAGCGTAAGAGCGCGGCGAGCGTGATCCGGCTCGTGGGCAACCTGCGCGGCAAGGTGTGTCGTAACGCGCTCGATATTCTGCATCACCACGGCGGGCGAGTGGAATACGTGGCGATTGATGTGCTGTAGGATGTAGCGCACCGGAGCGCATGTCCCGTTGCACGTAACCAGATAGGTGTCGTTGATGTGCCCGTTGCCGTAGGGCAGAAAAGCCACGACTTCGCCGCGGAACTGGAACCGGGCGGCTACGGCATGAAGCCCTGCGGCACGAATATCGGTCGCTTCGCTCACGGCCACAACTTCTCAGGATAAGCGCCGCCGGCAATGAGCGCGCGCACGCTTTCCACTACACGCGGGCGGTCTTCGCGATAGGTGACGCCGAACCAGGAGCCTTCGGCAGGCAGCACTTTCACGCGCGCCTTGTCCGCTGCAACCAGATCGTTCAAAGTGGTCGGAATCAAGCACTCGCGCTTGGGATCGGAGCCACTCTGCTCGAGAAACGTCTCAAAGCTCTCGCGCAATTGGTCGAAGATGCGCGGAGTGAATCCCCAGAAGTTGAGCGAAACGGGCTCGTTGCCGGTGAATTGCGTAATCGCGCCGGACGCATCGACGTTACGTACGGAGTCGCCATCCCGTCCGATCGCCAGGTATTCGACGATGCCCTTCAAATAGCTGCCATCGGAAAGCTCGCATACGCCGCGCGCCACGGTTCCGAATTCAGAGAGCGTGTTGCGCAGGATGAAGCCGACCATGGCGTAGTCGGGCGAGCCGGAGGTGAGGTGGCCGGCGAGCACGCGGAAGCTCTCTGCTCCATAAAAGTCATCGGCGTTGATGGCGGCGAAGGGCTCGCGAACCACGCTGGCGCCCGCGAAGACGGCCTGCGTGGTGCCCCACGGCTTGGTACGCCCGGCGGGCACGGCGAAGCGCGGCGGAATATCTTCAAGCGACTGAAAAGCGTAATCGACGGCCATGCGTTTTTCAAAGCGCGAGCCTACGATCTCGCGAAACGCGTCTTCGATGTCCTTGCGGATGACGAAGACGACCTTGCCGAAGCCGGCGCGGAGAGCGTCGAAGATGGAGTAATCGATGATGGTCTCGCCGGAGGGGCCCACAGGGTCGATTTGCTTCAGGCCCCCGTAGCGGCTGCCCATGCCGGCGGCGAGAACGAGAAGGGTTGGCGAAGATGCGGAGGTCATCAAAAAGGGCCTTCGAACGTGGGTTTTGAGTTCAATCGAATGGTACAACATCCAGCCGGTTGGAGGCGGTGCTGGCTGTTGCCCCATCCTTTCCGCGTCTTTTTGCGGAAAGGGTGGGATCGCTACGCTCACCGCGCTTGATCCCGGATCGGATTGTAAGATGCGGGAAACCAAGCCGTCTGCTAGAGTTGGTTGCCATGAGAAGATGCAGCCCTCGCCGAGGTTTTCTGCGCCTTTCGATCCCGGCAGCGCTGGCGATTGCGTGTGCCATGCCTGTCCTGCGCGCGCAGACGCCCGACCCACAGAACACGCCGCAAACTGCTCCCGCATGGGCGCAGCCTGGCTCTGCAACGCATGTACAGGTGGCGCCACCAGCCGACTTTCACCGCCCCAGCCGGAACTTCGACACGGCCGTAGGAGTTTTCGAAGGGCAGTCTGACATTGGCGCTGCACTCGTTCCCGGCAGCGCCAGTTTCGACGCGGCAACCGGGCAGTACACCATCCACTCGGCTGGATATAACGTCTGGTACACGCGCGACGAGTTCCGCTTCCTGTGGAAGCGCATGTCGGGCGACGTATCGCTGGCCGCGGACATCGATTTTCCCGATCCCAAGGGATACGGCGACCGCAAGGCCGTGCTGATGATCCGGCAGAGCCTGGACGATGACGCCAAAGCCGCGATGGTGGCGCTGCACGGAGCGGGGATGGTGCATCTGGCGTGGCGCCCAGAGCGCGATGTGCGCGTTCAGGATATGGAATTTCGCATCGGCAGCCGCGGTGGCCGTCCTGGCGGCGCCTCGCCGGATAGCCTGGTGACGATTTCGCCGAAGCGGATCGGGATCGAGAAGCACGGCGACGAGTTCGCAATTCTCATGAGCCTCGACGGCGAGCCGATGCACCAGTTCGGTCCGCCCATCAAGCTGCATCTCGACGGGCCGTTTTATGTCGGCATCGGCTTCTGCTCGCACCTGCCAGAGACGGTGGACACGACGGTGCTGTCGAACGTGGTGCTTGAGAATGCGGCAGGACGGGTCAAGTAGTTGAGAGTTCGTAACGCCACAAAGCGCCCGACGAATCCTGGTGGAGTGGCTTTGTATCAGGGCGCGGCTTCAGCCGCGCCGAAAGCACACTCCAAACGACCGGGTTTTAATCTCTGCTCGACGTCCGCTCTCCCGTAAATCTCAGCTTTCCCATCCGTCTGGCACTATTTAGAGCGTGTTGCTAAATCTGACCAGATAGCCTATACTTCTAGCCAGATCAGCCCGAAGGAGGCCCTGTGGCACGCTGGCAAGTCCAGGAAGCTAAAATGCGTCTGAGTCAAGTGATTGAAGAGGCGCAAAGCAAAGGCCCGCAAATGATTACGCGTCATGGAGTTGACCGGGCCGTAGTGCTTTCGATCGACGATTTCCGCACACTAAGCGCCCACAAGCCGGACCTGCGCGAGTACTTGCTCGGAGGGCCCAAGGTGGACGATTTCGAATTGGAGCCGGACCGCGACCCCGGCCGTGAGATCTCGCTGTGAGCGCCCCAGTTGTCTACCTGCTCGACACCAACGTCCTGAGCGAGACGCGCAGGAAGAAGGCCGACCCCGGCGTGATGGCGTTCCTCCAGGCCACCGACTCCTCTGCGCTTTATCTGAGCGTCCTGACCATCGGCGAACTGCGCAAAGGCATCGCCATCAAGCGGCGCACTGATCTGTCGGCAGCACGAGCACTCGCCGGCTGGTTAGAGGGGCTGGAGTTCGGCTTCGTCGACCGCATTCTGCCGATCGATGGGCCGACGGCGCGCCTCTGGGGCGACTGGTCCGGCGACCGTCCGCGGCCCGTTATCGACACGCTTCTCGCAGCCACCGCCGCCAAACACTCGCTCACATTCGTCACGCGCAACACGCGCGACGTTGCCGGGCTCCCGGTGAAGGTGCACAATCCGTGGACGGCGTAGCCGTCACTTATCGGTCAACAATCCCGGCACACCAAAAAACAAATCGAACCCGTTGCGCGGATCACTCCGCGCCTTGCCCGCGTGTAGCCTCGCGTGTTTGACTGGTTTCCGGAAAGGGACGAGGCACGTATGGCATACGTATTGGCGCTGGACCAGGGGACGACGAGTTCGCGGGCAATTCTGTTTGACGAGGCCGGCGCAATTGCCGCGGTGGCTCAGAAGGAATTCCAGCAGTTCTATCCGCAGGCGGGTTGGGTGGAGCACGATCCGGCGGAGATTCTCTCGAGCCAGATGAGCTGCGCCGTAGAAGTTCTCGCGCATGTGAGTGCGCGGCCCCGCGACGTGGCGGCGATCGGCATTACCAACCAGCGCGAGACGGTGATTGTGTGGGAGCGCGCGACGGGCAAGGCGATTCATCCGGCGATTGTGTGGCAGGACCGGCGCACGGCAGCCTTCTGCAAGGAACTCGAGGAGAGCGGCGCGGGCGAGATGGTTTCAGCAAAGACCGGCCTGGTGCTCGACCCGTATTTTTCCGCGACCAAGGTGCGGTGGATTCTGGATCACGTGCCCGGCGCGCGGGCGCGGGCCGAGCGCGGCGAGCTGGCCTTCGGCACCGTGGATAGCTGGCTCATCTGGCACCTGACCAGCGGGCACACGCACGTTACCGACGTGACCAATGCCTCGCGCACTCTTCTCTTCAACATTGTGAAGGGCGAGTGGGATGCCGAGCTGCTCAAGCTCTTCGGAATTCCCGCGAGCATGCTACCGGAAGTAAAGTGGTCGAGCGAGCGCGTGGGCGAAGTGACCACGACGCTGGGGCTCGGCGGCGTGCCCATTGCCGGCATTGCCGGCGACCAGCAGGCGGCGCTCTTCGGGCAGTTGTGCTGGAGCGCGGGCGAGGCCAAAAACACCTATGGCACGGGCTGCTTTCTGCTCGAGAATATCGGCACGGAGTTCATGCGCTCGCGGGCCAAGCTCATCACTACGGTGGCGGCAAGCACCGGGAAGCGCCTGGAGTACGCGCTCGAGGGCAGCATCTTCATTGGCGGCGCGGTGGTGCAGTGGCTGCGCGACAATCTGAAGATTATCGCCACGTCGAGTGATGTGGAAGCGCTGGCCGCGAGCGTGCTCGATACGAACGGCGTGGTGTTTGTGCCGGCCTTTGTGGGCCTGGGCGCGCCGCACTGGGACGCGCACGCGGCCGGCATGTTGATCGGCCTGCGCCGCGACACCGGGCACGGACACATCGCGCGCGCCGCGCTCGAAGCCATCGCGTTCCAAGTGGCCGACGTGCTGGAGGCGGTGGGCAGCGACACGGGTGCGCCGCTCCAGGCCCTTAGAGTCGATGGCGGCGCCGCAGTAAACGATCTGCTGATGCAGTTCCAGGCCGATATCCTCGGCGTTCCTGTTGTCCGGCCGCGCGTAACTGAAACCACGGCACTGGGCGCAGCGTATCTCGCCGGATTGGCGACGGGATTCTGGCCGGGCCCTGATGCTCTGCGCGCCGAGCGTAAAGGCGATGTGCGTTTTGAACCTGTGATGACCGCGGGCGAGCGGGCCGAGCGGCGCGGTCGCTGGCAAAAGGCCGTGGAACGCGCGAAAGAGTGGACCGCGTAAGACTGGCTGCATAAATCCTGTCTTGAAAGGCTCGGCGTCAGCCACAAAACAAGCCGCCGTTTTGAAAGGGCACGAGTTTACTCGTGCCGAATGTGCAATGAAAAGCATGGGGGCTTTAGCCCTTGAGGGAAGTTTTTCAATCGGCTCCGAGGATTGATGCGGCCAGTTTCTAGTACTCTCGATGGAACCGGCCGCGACAATGCACTGATGGCTCAAGAGGAGTTTTTGAGATCGTGAAACTGTTTCGTGGCTTTCGGCCGCTCCAACGCGCAACCGCTCTGCGCGACGCGCTCGCCGGCGTCGTCATGGCGGCCATGGACATCCCGCAGGTGCTGGGATACAGCAAGATCGCGGGAATGCCCGTGGTGACGGGGCTTTACTCGCTCTTTTTGCCACTGGTTGCGTTTGCTGCCTTCGGCTCGTCGCGCTACATGGTGGTGGCGGCAGACTCGGCAACGGCAGCAATTTTTGCGGGCGGCGTCGCGAGCACGGCCACGCCGGCCAGCGCGCAATATATCGCTCTGGCGGGCATTGTGGCTGTGCTGACGGCAGCAATTCTGCTGCTGGCGAGGGTGCTGCGGCTGGCGTTTATCGCGGATTTTCTTTCACGCACGGTGCTGGTGGGCTTTCTTACCGGCGTGGGGCTGCAAGTGGGAATCTCCGTGCTGAGCGAGATGCTCGGCGTCGCCGTGGATTCACGCCGGCCGGTAATCGAGCTTTGGGAGGTGCTTCGCGGATTGCCGCATGCGCATCTGCCCACGGTAGCTCTGGCGGCCTCAGTGCTGACATTTGTCTTGCTGCTGCGCCGCTTCGCTCCCAAAGTGCCTGGAGCACTGGTAGCTGTGGTGGCCGCGATTACCGCCAGTGCGGCGTGGAATTTTGCGGGACACGGGATTGCCACGATTGGGCCGGTGGTTGGCGGGTTGCCGCACCTGGCGTTAACGGGACTGCTCAGCCTGCGCACCATGAGCTGGCAGGAGGTGGAGCTGCTGCTCACCGTGTCGGCATCGTGCGCCGTGATGATTCTTACGCAGAGTGCGGCGACCTCGCGGATCTATGCGGCGAAACATTACGAGACCGTGGACGAGAATCTCGAACTGTATGGGCTTTCGGCTGCGAATGCGGCCGCGGCGCTGAGCGGCGGTTTTGTGGTGAATGGAAGCCCCACGCAGACGGCGATGATGGAAGATGCCGGCGGGCGCAGCCAGTTGGCGCAGGTGACAACGGCCGTGGTGGTGGGAATGGTGCTGCTGTTTCTCACCGGGCCGCTCCAGCATCTGCCCACTTGCGTACTGGGCGCAATGGTGTTTCTGGTTGCGTTGCGGCTGATCGATTTCGCTGAGCTCGGGAACATCCGGTCGGAGAGCCCGCAGGAATTTGCGCTGGCCGTGATGACGGCCGCGGTCGTGGTTCTGGTGGGAGTGGAAGAGGGGATCGTGCTGGCGATGGTGGTGTCCTTGGCGCGCGTCGTCCGGCATGGTTATCACCCGCACAGCGGCGTGCTCCAGGCAAACCCGGATGGGTCCTGGAAGCTCGTGCCGATTGCGCCGCATGTGGTCACCGAACCTGGGCTGGTGCTCTACCGGTTTGGAGCCGAGCTTTATTACGCCAATGCCGGGCGATTTCTTGAGGAGGTTTCGCACGTTGTGCAGCCGATGCCTTCATCCGTGAAGTGGGTGGTGGTGGACGCGGAGGCGATGACGCACATGGATTACACGGCTGCCCGGATTTTGAAGCGGCTGAAGGCGAATCTCGACGAGGCTGGAGTGGAGCTCGGGTTTGCGCGCGTGCCGTGGGATCTGCGCTCCGACATGGATCGCCACCAAGTGACAGAAGTGATCGGTCAAGACCGGATCTTCAACCGGCTGCACGACGCGATCACGGCGTTTGAGGCGTCAATGAAGCCGGATGCCTAAATCGCGTCGTAGAAAATGGCCTGACCTTTTCGGTCGAGCTGCATCAGCAAATCAAAATCTGTCACGTTGCGCGTGAGCACCACGCAGCCGTTCTTCGCCGCTGTAAGAAAGATCAGCGCATCATTGAGCGCTTTGCGCCGCTCGTTCTTGCCGTACTGCTGCAACCGTGCCAGGAGTCCGGCGAGGATTCCAGCCTCTCGCCAGGCGTCTAGATCCGGCGCAAGAATGCGGTGCGCCGGCCGCAACTCGACTGACGCAGCAATCTGCGCAATCACGTGTTGTGTCCCGGGGTGCGACGGGGCAAGCAAACCGGCAAGAGCCGCCAATTCCGCTTCCGTCACCGTGGAATGCCAGAGATTCCCCGCACGGAGAGCGATCTCTACGGATTTCGGAAGCCGGCCTTGCAGAGCGTCGATGTAGACCGTAGTGTCGAGAAGCAGTTTTGGGAGCGGCGGCTTGAGGTTGGTTAGAAACGGCAATTGTAATCGGTCCCGGTTGAGGAGCCTCTTGCGATGTTTCTCCGGTTTCAGCCGTCGCAGAGATTTCCCGAATTCAGAACTCAAGATCGAGATCCTTGCTCACCGTTCCGCGCTGCGCCAGAAGCCACTCGCCGTAGTCATCGGCAACCACGAGGTTGGCAAGCGCAGCTTCGATCAGCTTGGAGTCGGATTGAATTCCCGTCTTCCTCTTCGCCTGCTCGACCAGCAACGATGGCATGCGGCCACGCACCGTGAGCGTCCGGCCCCCGCCGAGCAATCCCTGCTGTTCGGCGATGGATAGGACATCGCTGAGCCGGCGGCTGCTTGCGGCCGCTTTCGGCCGCTTTGCGCTTCGAGTAACTGGGAATGCCGCTGCATGGGCCATGGGGTGAACCTCGAAGAGATTGTAGCACGGATTGTGTTGATTTGTGCTACATTCTCTGGCGCCGGCCCGGAAGCTTTTTCAGGCGATCTCCCTCTCCTGGTTCTCCTGCGCCTTCTTGAACTCGAGCACGAATTTGCCGCCGCTGATTCCTGGCGCGATTGCCGGAAGGTTAAAGAGGCGCGACCTTTCCTTAACGCAGAATCGACAGTGCTCGATTGCTCAGACTTCAGATGATTTAACTCGCTACCGTAAATCGGGATGGGGCAGGTAGATTACGGCCCGACCCAAGTGAGGAGAATTGATGAGCGGACTTAGAATTCTTGTGTTAACGGCTGTTGCTGGAGCCATGTTTGCGACAACCGCGCTTAAAGCAAATGCTCAGCTTACGGTCGAAGTGGGAGTGGCCCCGGATTGTCCGTATGGCTACTATGACTACGCCCCTTATTCGTGTGTTCCCGACGGGTACTATGGGCCGGAGTGGTTCACTGGCGGCGTCTTCATCGGCGTCGGTCCGTGGTTTCATGGTCCTGCCAACTTCCATGGCAACGTAGACAACTCCTTCGACCCCCATCACGGCTATAACGGCCCGGCGCCGAAGCCTGGCGAGAAGGCCGCGGCCCAACGCAGGGACCCCGCGCAGTTCAAAGGCAATGAATCGCGCGATGGACGCGGACACACGGGCGGAGACAGGAAGTAAGTTACACCAACCGATGCCGATCTTCGGCCCCAGGCGTGGGTGCGCCTGGGGCCGGGGGTCAAAGTATGCCCCTGTCGCCGAAAATGCTTCCGGATTCATGCTTCATCGCCGAGGCGCGAATCGCGCGTCTCCAGGCAATCTCTGGGATCCGGGCGTGTCCTTGCAAAGATTCGGGCTCTTCCGCGGGCTTTCAGCCGATCTCCTGCTCCCAGTTCTCCAGCGTCTTTTTGAACTCGAGCATGAACTTGCCGCCGTCGGCACCGTCGATCAGGCGGTGATCGAAGCCCAGGCAGAAGTGCTGCATCGACCGGATGGCAATGGAGTCGTTGCCCTCGGCATCGGTGAGGACGACGGGTTCCTTGCGCAGACCGCCCACGGCGAGGATGGCCGACTCGGGCTGATTAATAATCGGCATGCCGAACTCGCCGCCAAATGCGCCGGCATTGGTGAGCGTGAAGGTAGATCCGCCAACCTCGTCGGGCGAGAGCTTCTTGGTGCGGGCGCGGAGGGCTAAGTCCGCAATGGTGCGGGCCAGTGCGGCGAAGCTCGCCGTCTCGGCCTGGCGCACCACGGGTACGATAAGCCCCCATTCCAGAGCCACGGCGATGCCGAGGTTGATGTTGCGGTGGTGGCGGATGACCAGGCCTTCGGCCGCCTTTTCAAGCGAAGCATTGACGATGGGGAAGCGGCGCAGCGCGGCCACAGCCGCGGCGGCAATAAACGGCATAAAAGTTAACTTGACCCCGTGGCGCTGCTCGAAGCCGGCCCGGTGCAGCTCGCGGAAGCGCACGATGCGCGTCATGTCGACCTTGTAAACGGTGTAGACGTGCGGGCTGGTGCGCACGCTCTCCACCATGCGGTCGGCAATGATGGCGCGCATGCGGGTGAGTGGCACGGGTTCCGCCGGAACCGCCTGCGGCGGCGCAGGCACCTGCGGTGCGGCAGCCTTCTGGAATGGCGACGTTGCAGCCCGCAGCACATCTTCTTTGCCGATGCGGCCGCCGGTGCCGGTGCCGGTGATGCGGCTCAAGTCGATTCCGTGCTCTTTGGCGATGCGGCGGGCCAGCGGCGAAGAGCGCGCCACCTGCGGTGGGGCAGACTCATGGACTGACGTCTGTGGCGCCTGCGGTGCGGCAGCCTTTTGGACGGACGGTTCTGGGATTGAAGGAGCAGCGGTCGCCGCCACCACAAACCCAGCCTCGCCAATCACCGCGACCACGGTGTTGACCTCGATGGTGGCGCCTTCGGAAAAGCGGATCTCAGCCAGCACGCCGGCCACAGGCGAGGGAATCTCAGCGTCCACCTTGTCGGTAGAAATCTCGAAAAGCGGCTCGTCGACTGCGACGGTGTCGCCGATCTTCTTGAGCCATTTGGTGATCGTGCCCTCGAAGATCGATTCGCCCATCTGGGGCATGATGACTTCCGTTGGCATGCATCCCTCTTTCGCGCTTCGGCCTGCACCAGTTCCTGCCGGATTATAAATCGCGGGTGCACCAGAAGAGGAATCTCGTTGCGGCCCGAATTGAAGCTGACGAAGCGGGGCGCAATTCAGATGCCGATGAGAGAATCCTTCGAGCTTTCGTTTTGTATCAGGGCATGGCTTCAGCCGCGCCGAGAATGAGCCCTAAAAACGCTGGGCTTTAGCCCCTGCCGGAGCTCATTGTTCGCATCGGACTATAAACAGATCCTGGCCGCTACGCCAAGATCGGCGGGTCTTTGACTGGGCGTGGCAACTGGCGCAGGCGCTCGATCTCAGGCGGGACCTGGAGCGGCGTGTCTTGTGCCGGCGATTCCGGCGCGGATGCGGCTTGCGCTTGGGCGCGCAGCGCGGCAAGACTGGCCAGCATTTCGATCGGCTCGTCGAAGACCATGCCGAACTGTCGTGCCGCGCGGTGGGCGAGGATTTCGAGCGTGGGCAGCGCCGCAGGGTCCGAAACCTCCCTGGCCAGGCTCGTCACGGGTTTGTCGGTAATACCGCAAGGGTTGATAAGCCGGAAAGCGTCGAGATCGGTGGTGACGTTGAAGGCGAATCCGTGCGAAGTGACGCCGTGGGCCACGTGAATACCGATGGCCGCAATCTTTCTTTCACCCGCGGGCGCATCTTTGGCCGTCCTCCCACTACTCTCTTCCAAAGGGCTGCCGTCCGCAGGACCCGAGGAAAGCCCGCACCACACGCCGGTCAGTCCACAGATGCGCCCGGCCGCCACGCCCAATTCGCCGCAGAGCCGGATGAGCGCCTCTTCCATCAGGCGCACGAAGTCGACCGGACCCAGACGATTGCCACTCGCATTGCGCAGGCTGCGCAAATCGAATATCGGGTAGCCGATGAGCTGCCCCGGCCCGTGATAGGTAACGTCGCCGCCGCGATTGATCTCGTGCAGCGTGACGCCGCGTGCGGCCAGCATTTCGTCGGAGGCAAGAATGTTCGATCGCTTGGCGTTCCGCCCCAGCGTGAGCACGGGCGGGTGCTCAAGCAGCAGAAGCACGTTGCCCATGCGGCCCTGCTGGCGCAGCGCGACAAGTTCTTCCTGCACGCGCAAGGCCTCGGCATAGTCCACGCGCCCGAGATAGATGTACTGAATCATCCGCTCATTTGATTGTAGCGATGCGCCGGATGATTCAGCACGAGCGGCTACCTCGACGGCGCGCCGCTACTTTGCAGGCGCGCCGCTACTTCGAAGGATCGACCAGCGCCTGATACACCAGCGGCCGCGTGGCGTACTCCATATTCGGGTTGCCGCCGCCGAGGCGCTGGATCATGCCGACGAAAACGATGTCGTTGGTCGGGTCAACCCAGTACCACGTGCTGGCTGCGCCGTCCCAGAAGAATGTGTTCTTGCCGTCGGGCAAATCGGCTGCCTGTGGATCGAAGAGAACAGCGCAGTTGTAGCCGTAGCCGAAGCCGGGGCGGAGCGTCTGCGCGCCCACGTGGAACTCGCCGGTGAGCAGCGAGGGCGGCAGGTGGTTGGTGTCCATCAGGCGGACGGACGATGGCGCGAGAATGCGCACGCCGCCCAGCTCGCCGCTGTTTCCCAACATCTGCGCGAAGCGGTAATAGTCTTCGGCCGTCGAGACGAGGCCGCCGCCGCCGGAGGGCGCCGCGGGCGGAGAAAGAAAGTCACCGAAGCCGCGCGCGTTGGAGGTATCGGGCTTCAGGCCGTCATGCCCGTCGTACTCGTAGAGCGCGGCGAAACGATCACGCTTGTCGGCGGGAACGTAAAAGCCGGCGTCCTTCATGCCGAGCGGCGTGAAGAGATGATCGCGCATGAAGTCGGGCAACGACTGGCCGGTAATCTTCTCGACGATGTAGCCCTGAATGTCCATGGAGAGGCTGTAGCGCCACCTGGTGCCGGGCTGGTAGTTGAGCGGGATCTTTGCGAGGCGGTTAATGAACTCCTGAGGGTTCGGCGGCTGGCGAACCTGAAGCTTCTGGTACAAGACGTCGACCGGGCCCTCGCCATCGCCGTAGCTGAAGCCGGCGGTGTGGGTCAGCAGCTCGTGCATGGTGGGTGCGTGGTCGGGATCGACGAGGATCATTTTTCCGACGGCATCGAGCCCTGCGTAGACCTTGAGATTGGCAAACTCGGGAATGAACTTGGAGATGGGGTCGCTCGGCAGCCACTTGCCCTCTTCGTACAGGATGAGCATCGCCACGCCCGTGACCGGCTTGGTCATGGAGTAGTCGCGAAAGATGGTTTCCTTCGACATGGGCACGCCGGTCGAAAAGTCCTGGACACCGTAGGTGCGGTAGTCCACGATCTTGCCATGGCGCGCCAGGATGGTGACCGCGCCGGAGAGCTCCTTTTTGTCGATCACGCCTTGCATAAAGGCGTGCAGCCGCTCCAACCGTTCGGAAGAAAAGCCCACAGACTCCGGCGCGACGGGCTTCATGTCGATAACCGCAGGGCCGGAGGGGACTGCGGGAGCGGAGGGTTGCTGGGCGTGTAGTCCGAGACAAAGCAGGACTGCGGCGAGGAGCAGGGAGAATCTTTGTGACGAGGCCATGGGTAGAAGAGTCCTTTACGGCGCAATGAAAGCCGCTTGCGCGTTCGGCACCCTTTATATCAAACGCAGGGTGCCGCTCGTTCGCTCAAGCGCATACGGCACGTGAACTCTTCAAGCACTCTAGAACGAGTGCATCGATCCGGCTTTGAAGGGGCACGTCTTTAGCCGTGCCGCAAATGACACTTAGACAACGGGGTTTTACAGGCTGCGGAAAAACTCCATGGAGCGGGAGATTTTCGTGAATGCGAGGGCAGCACGGGCTGAAGCCCCAACGATTTTAATGGACTTATGTGGCCCGGCTAAAGCCGTGCCGTTGTTACAAGGGCCGCCTCACGGAGTTTTTCTGCAGCCTCTTTAACCCCGGAGGGATGTTTCTCAACCCGCTCCAATGATTTACGCAACCGGCTCTAGCCTTTATTCCTCGAGTCGCGCCGCAAACAGCCTTTCAAACACAATCCGGTGCTCCCAGGCAACAAGCGCCCAAAGCAGCGTTGCAAACGCTCCCGCCCCAATACCGCCCGGGTTCATCGTGAGATGAAAGAGCAGGATATTGAACAGCACCGGACCCAGCAGCGTCAGCCCCAGGCCCACAAACCGGTTCGCCAAAAGCAGAATCGCCGACACGACCATGATCGCGCCCACCACGTAAAAGTAGTGTGCGGCAAACAAGGCGGCCGTAAACTGTCCTGCCAGCCCCGCCGGCATCGGCCCCATGGGGATGAATTGCAGGAACATATTGGAACCGAACACCAGGAACATGAGTCCCAGCAGGTAACGGGCGATCATCGTCACAATTTTCATAGTTTTGCCTTTCAATTGACTGTGACTCGGGGGTCTGATGCGTCGGCCGCCGGGCCGCCGTGAGGGGAAGGGGAAAATCCCCGTAAGGAATGGATGGTTTCCGGTCACCTGAGGATGCAAAGGATTTGTTTTCCTATGCATAACATTGGCATTAAACTGGTAGTGAGGTGGGCGCCATGCGACCGTCGGAGATACTTCCGCTGCATCGGGAAACCATCCGCGAGTTGGTTTTGAACGCGGGCATGGCGAATCCGCGCGTCTTTGGGAGCGTGGTGCGTGGCGAAGATACCGAAGGCAGCGATCTCGATATCCTCGTCGACCCCGCGCCGCGAACAAGCCTGCTGGATCTGGCGGGTCTGCAAATCGAGATCGAAGGTCAAACGGGCGTAAAGGTAGACTTGCTTACTCCCATGTGCCTTCCTGAAAAATTCCGCCAGCGTGTGTTGGAAGAGGCTCAGCCGGTATGAGCAAACATCCCGAGCGCGCCCAAGACTATCTCGGGCACGTTCTCACTGCCCTCGAACGCATTCAACAGTACGCCATGGGCAAAGCTGCGGAGGAGTTCATGGCAGACACTCTGCTTCAGGATGCAATCCTGCGCAACCTCGGTATTATCGGGGAGGCCGCACACCGTCTGTCAGCCGATGCTCCAGAGTTTGTGGCATCCCACCCGGAAATCCCCCTCAAGCAGATTTACGCCATGCGAAATCGGATCACTCACGCATACGAAAACGTGGATTTGGCTATCGTTTGGAACTTGGTTCTATTCGATGTTCCCGACCTGAGAGCGAAGATTACTGCGGCGCTCGAAGAGCTTCGGAAAAGCGACGTGTAGATATGGAAGATCACGAGCGCACGGAGAATGCGAATCGGCCCGAACCGGAGTTGCTCTATCACTACACGGACCAAAGAGGTTTGGATGGCATCCTATCTTCGGCAAGCATTTGGGCAACTCACTATAAGTTTCTGAACGACTTTTCTGAACGAGATCACGGTTTCGGGTTTTTCTCTAAGGCAATTGAACGGATTCATACCCAGCCTGGGACCACCGAGAGGTTCTCGAAGATCAATTTAGACAATTTTCAGAGACGCATTTACACGAACACTTTGGAACTACTTCGAAGTCACATCCTCATTCATTGCCTCCTTTACGACCGATAGCCCCTATGAGATTGAAAATCATAAGTCTGCTAGTGATCGACTAAGTCAGTGGAGAGGTTACGCGTTTGGTAAGCAGGGATTTTGTCTCGCGTTTGATTATGCAGCCATAAACAAGATCGGTGACCATCTTCACGAGACAACCAAATTAAGTGGCGTGCTCAGGCCGTGCATTTACAGCGATGAAAAGAAAATAAGTTTGGCCCAGGAAATTATCAAACCCGTATTTGACGCGTATTTCCAGGAGGTAATTCAAGCTAAGCCGTCAGATGCTTCAGTTCAACCATTTAAAGATTTGTCTGGGAAGCCAATGAACTCATTTAATCAGGCAAATACACGGGCCCTGTTTCTATACAGTTTCATGAAGGACCTAAGCTTCGATGAAGAACATGAAGTCCGCCTCTCCGCAGTTTTCATCAGCAATGTGTCTGATGCCAGCCTAGTCCATTTTCGAGAGGGGCAAGATCGAAAAGTTCCATATATTGTGATTCCAATTGGGGATGGTAGGTCCATCCCAAGTCTAAGGAAGATCGTGGTTGGGCCGTCCGAACAAAAGGAACAGCAGGTTTCGCTTCTTCAATTCCGATTACAGCAGATGGGGTGGTCGAAAGTAGAGGTCGTGCCCTCCAAAATCCCCTACCGCAACTGGTAAATCTGATTCCGCGGTACACTAGACACTGGCAGGAGGACCGGGCGGTCGCTGCCGGAAATCCCTGCGCAAGCAGGGGTTGACGGGAGAGGAAAGTCCGAACTCCGCAGGGCAGTGTGCCGGATAACGTCCGGGACGCGGGCGTCAAGGCCCGTGGACGGCCAGTGCCACAGAGAACATACCGCCACCACTACGTGGGGCAGCCTTTTGGAAAGGCATCCATGGGATACCCCAGGGACTTGCTCCAAAGGGCTGCCCCACGCAGTGGTGGTAAGGGTGAAAAGGTGCGGTAAGAGCGCACCGCTCCGGCAGTAATGTCGGAGGCAGGGTAAACCCCACACGGAGCAAGACCAAATAGGGAGGGAAGCCGGAGTCTAGAGCCAGACACCGGCTGCGCATCGGCCCGATGCGCCCAGGCGGCTCGAGCAAGTGCCGAAACCTCCGGGTAGGTCGCTGATGAACGCCCACGGCAACGTGGCGTCTAGAGGAATGACCGCATAAACAGAATTCGGCTTATGAGTCCTTTTGCCGAATCAAATGACGGCCCCGAGGGAGAGATTCCTCGGGGTCGACCATTTTTAGCGGAGTTAGCGGCGTTAGGATCGGGCGTGCGAGCATTGCGCGTTGGGGATACAGCTCAAGAAGAACGGGAATCCAACAAGAGCGCGCTGAACGGTCTAGCTCCGCTAACTCCGCTAGCCCCGCTAACGCCGCCAACTCCGCTACTATCAAACCATGTTGCGAGTGAAGCGTTTAGAGGCTGGCGCGCGGCTGCCCGTGGTAGCGCATCCGGGCGAAGACCTGGGGTACGACGTGTTCGCACTGGAAGCGGCCGTATTGGCGCCAAGGGCCACGGTAAAGCTGCGGACCGGGATTGCCGTCGAGGCGCGCGATCCCGAAACCGGCGCGCCCCTGGGGTTGCTGGTGCGCGACCGCTCGTCGATGGCGGCGCGGGGGTTGGCGACGACGGGCGGCGTGATCGATTCCGGCTACCGCGGCGAGATCCTCATCGTGATGACCAACCTGGGCGATGCCGCCCAGGAACTTCAGGCCGGCGAGAAAATCGCGCAAATGGTTCCCGTCCCTGTTCTAACGGGTCCAATCCAAGAGGTAGAAACACTGGAAGTGTCCATGCGCGCGGCCAAAGGGTTCGGCAGTACCGGAAAATAGGAGACAGCGAGTAGAACCGATTGCACAAATCCGGTTTTGAAAGGGCTCGCCTTTAGGCGTGCCATGAAAGGCGCCTAAACAGCGGGGCTTCAGCCCCTGAGGGACGCTTTTCAATCGGCTCCGAAGATTTATGCGATAGGCGAACGGTCGCCCTATTCCCTACTCCCCACTCCCTATTCCCTGTCTTTCCGGAACCGCACCGCGGCCGCATGCGTATCATAAGAACGGGAAGCCATGCCCCTCAAAGAGGCCTTCAAACTCGCGCTGCAATCGCTGTGGGCGAACAAGATGCGCAGCATCCTCACGCTGCTGGGGGTCATCATCGGCGTGGCGTCGGTCATCATGGTGGTCACCCTGACCAACGGCGCCAGGCAGTTTGTTACGTCGAAGGTGAATACCTATGGCGCGTCGGTGATCACCATCAGCAGGATGCCGGACACGTTCATCACGATCGAAGAGTATATCGAGTTTCAAAAGCGCAAATTCGTCACCTACGACGATTACCGCGCGGTCCTTTCCGATTGCAAATCCTGCATTACCGTGGGCGCGCAGCGCACGAGTGGGAACGGAAAAGTGGTGCGCGGCACGCAGTCCACCACCGACACGCAAATCCGCGGCTGGACGTGGACCATGCCTTCGCTCTCCAACCTCGATCTCGCGGTGGGGCGCTCGTTCACCGATTCCGAAGACACGCACTCGGCGCATGTGGCAATTGTGGGTTCCGATATTGAGGACAACGTGCTGGGGCCGGGCGATCCGCTGGGCAAGGAGATCCGCGTAGACGGCGTGCCGTTTACCGTCATCGGCGTGGGCCAGAGCCAGGGCAAAATGTTCGGCCAGAGCATGGACAACTGGGTATCGGTTCCGCTGACCACGTTTCTCGAGAGGTACGGCTCCCAGGGCAGTCTGCGGATTTTTGTGGATGCCGGCGGCGGGGGCATCGTGATGGAATCGGTGAGCGACGAGCTGCGCGCCATCATGCGCGCGCGACGGCACCTGGCGCCAGACAAACCGGATACTTTCTCCGTCGAATCGAGCGCCACGTTTCAAAATCTTCTGGGAAATATCCTCGACAACTTTGGCGCAGTGGTGGTGGCTATTGCCGCCATTTCTCTAGTAGTCGGCGGCATCGTCATCATGAACATCATGCTGGTAACTGTGACGGAGCGGACGCGCGAGATCGGCGTGCGCAAGGCCTTGGGCGCGAAGCGAAAAGATATCTTGCTACAGTTTCTAATTGAGTCGGCGTTGCTGGCATCGATCGGGGGAGTCATCGGAGTCTTGTTGGGCATTGGCATTGCCAAGGTTGTAACACTGGCCATCGGATTCCCGTCCGTAGTGGCCTTGTGGTCGATTGCGGTGGGGTTGATTGTGTCGATCTCCGTCGGGCTGTTCTTTGGCATTTATCCGGCGCACAAGGCGAGTGCCCTCGATCCGATTACGGCGCTCAGGGCCGAGCTTTAAGGACAACAGTATCTATGAGAGTAACTGGCCAATCCCGAGAATCCGTCAAGATGGCGCTGGATACGCTGCGCAAGAACAAGATGCGCTCCGGCCTGACTATTCTCGGCATCCTGATTGGCATTTCGACTGTCATTCTGATCTCCTCGGCGATCAACGGGCTCAATTCCAATATCGACCATTTCGTGACCACGTTGGGCACAAACGCCCTGTGGATCTATCACTTTGAGCCGTTCGGTCACCGGCCCACCACCGAGGAACTGAACCGCAAAAAAATGACCTTCGAAGACGGCATCGCAATCCGCGCACTGCCGCATGTGCTGGCCGTAGACCCCGAAATCTCTTATCAGAATATGCAGACAGGGTTGGGCTCTGTGTCGCTGAAACACGGCACGCACAAGATTCAGAACACCATCCTGACCGGTGGCACGGAGGCGTTTACGGCAGTGCAGGAGGTCGATTTTCTCGAAGGCCGCCTGTGGACCCAATCGGAAGAAGAACACCGCGAGAATGTGGTGATTCTGGGTCACGATTCCGCCGCCGATCTTTTTCCCGGCGAGGATCCGATCGGCAAGGACGTGGAGTGCGAAGGCGACGTCTTCACCGTCATCGGCGTGCTCGATTTGCAGCCCCAGCCCTTCGGCAGCGGACGCAACACGCAGGACAACCAGGCCTATTTCCCGTTGGAAACATTTCGCAAACTTCATCCCGAAGTCACCGATTTCTGGATCGTTGTGAAGTACGACGACCAGGCCAACAAGCAACTCGTCACCGAAGAAGTGCGCGAGTTGCTCCGCGTACGGCGCAAGTTGCACGCCGATCAGGACGATAACTTCGCGATTTTCAGCCCCGAGTCGCTGACGCGGCTCTGGAATCAACTGACCGGCGGACTCTTCCTCTTCATGGTTGCGGTGTCGTGCGTGGGATTGATGGTGGGCGGCGTGGGCGTGATGAACATCATGCTGGTCAGCGTAACCGAGCGTACGCGCGAGATCGGCGTGCGCAAGGCGATCGGCGCGACCAAGAGAAATATCATGGTGCAATTTACCCTGGAAGCCGTGACGTTGTGCGCAGTGGGCGGTCTTCTTGGAATCCTGACGGGGGCGTTTCTAACGCTGATTCTGCACTTTGCCGTGCCGTTCCTGCATGCGGCGCTTTCGTTCACGTGGGTCACCATCGCCTTTGCCGTCTCCTGCGTCATCGGCCTGGTGTTCGGCATCTACCCGGCATGGAAAGCGGCGAATCTCGACCCGATTGAGGCACTGCGGTACGAGTGAAACAGTTTCTGTTATGCCCCACATCCTGGCTCAAACGATCGAGTTCGTAACGACGGCGCTGACCGTGGCCGGGATGGGCTACTTTCTCGCGAGCCTCGCAGCGGCGCGCAGTTTTCTCGGCGAGCGCCGCGCCTCGCGGCCCCAATTCGCGCCCGACGTAAGCATTCTCAAATCGCTCAAAGGGCTCGACCCCGGCATGATGGATGCCTTCCGCAGTCATTGCCGGCAGAATTATGCGGGCGAGTTCGAGCTGCTGTTCGGAGTGAGTTCGCTCGACGATCCCGCGGCGGCAGCGGTTGAAAATCTGATTGCGGAGTTTCCCGAGCACGCGATCCAGCTCGTCGAGTGCCCCGAGCGCCTGGGCACAAACGGCAAGGTCAGCACGCTGGTGCAACTTGCCCCTCACGCGCGCTACGAAATATTGCTCATCAACGATTCCGACATTACCGTGGGGCCGCATTATCTTGAGCGGGTGATGAGTTGCTTCGCGCCTGCGACGCAGCCTGGTCCGCAGAACCCCACCAGGCCGCCGGTCGGCCTGGTGACGGCGCTCTTTCGCGGGCGGGCCCACGGCACATTGGCCTCGCGGTTTGAAGCGCTTGCCATTTCCACGGATTTCATTCCTGGTGTCCTGGTTTCGAGGGTGGTCGAGCGCGGAGTGCATTACGGATTGGGATCGACTCTTGCCGTGCGCCGCGACGCTTTGGAAAAGGCCGGAGGCTTGCTCGGGCTGGTGGATCAACTGGCCGACGATTTTGAGATGGGCGCACGCGTGGAGCGAGCCGGCTATCGCGTTGTCCTCAGCACGGAGGTTGTCGAAACCAGCGTCCCGCCATACGACTGGCGCGAGTTCGTCGATCACCAGTTGCGCTGGCTGCGCACGGTTCGCGATGCTCGGCCGGCCGGTTATAGCGGCCTGATCTTTACCTATGGGCTCATGTGGGCGCTGCTCAATGTGCTGGCCAGCGGATTGAGTCCGCTGAGCCTGTGGCTGCTCGGCCTAAGTTTTTTCTTGCGGCTGGCGCAGGCCATGATGGTGGGCGCCGCGGTGCTGGGCGATCACGAAGTTCTTCCCGGCCTGTGGCTGCTACCCCTTCGCGACGCGGTGGCGATGGGCTTGTGGGTGGCGGGCTTTGCCGGAGACACGATAGTGTGGCGCGGCGAGCGCTTTGCGCTCAAAAAGGGGCGGCTCGTGAAAGTGGAGCGGGGCTAGCGTGGTGAGCGTCAAGTTCACACAAAGACAACCGCAGGCCCTTCGAATCTGTTTGTTTCAAAAAACGTCGCTCAGAGGGGGCAATTCGATAGGGGAAAGCGATTGATCGGACGGAGCGAATGAAACATCAGCCACTCAACGGGAAACAAGTACTGTGGATTGTAATACTACTTGTTGTTTCCTGGATTCCAGGGTTCCTCATAATCACTCTCGATACTTTTGGAATGCTGCACCTTACAGATCGGCAACTTCAAGCCGCATTGGCAGTGAATCTGATCTTCGGGAATGTGTTAGCAATAGGAGTCGCACGCAAATGGATTTCAAGGATTAAGTGAGATGCGAACCTCTGACTCACCGTATCAGCAGAGTCTTGAAGCGCGCTGGCTCAGTCGTTCGCCATCGCCGCATCGGCCTCTTGCAAGGCGCGGATGGCTTCCGTGTCAAACGTGAGGCACGCACCCAGCTCATTGAAGTCTTTATCCCAGCGCGGACGATCTTCCACCGCGAGCGCGGTGAGCGCATAGCCCGAGGTGCGCAGAATCTCGTACCAGATGTTTTGCGCCTGCCAGAGATTGAGCGCGAAGGGCATCTCCGTGAGGGTGCGGGCCAGCCCCAGCGCGCGATCGAGCATTTCCCGCGCGCCTGAGGACATTTGCAGGTCCACCATGGCGCGCTTCATGCGCAGGTCGGAGATGTAAGAGAGCGTGGTGGTCTCGAGCGGCACCAGATCGGCCTTGGCCAGCGCGAGATAAGCGCGCAACTGCGCCACATCGATAGGATCCATTTCGAGCGCGCGCCGCAGGCCGGCATTGATGGCGAAGCCAGCAGCAAGAGCGAGCGCCGGCGGCTTGGGCAGGCCTGCCTGCGACAGATAATGCAACAGGCTGGCGTGGTCCTGGTAAATAGTCGTGAGCGAGTTCTCGATGTCCGAGAGCGTGGAGTTGAGGATGAGCCGCACAATGCGCCGCTGCTCGTCGGTGAAGAGCGAGGTGAGCGAGTAGTTGGCGTGGCCGTAGAAGCGGTCGAGCGTGCGAATCACCTCAGGGAAGTCGGCGCGCTGCACTTGGCCGGCTGCATTGGTGGAAAAGGCTTCGAAAGCAGAAGCATCGGCTCCGCTGTAGCCCTTTACCGCCGCGGTGATGTTCTGGTCGCCGAAGTGGAGCACCGCAAATGAGAAGCTTTGCGCGTTGCCGGTGATGGAGCTGGCGACATGCACTCGGCCCAGCGCTAGGCGCCCGCGGCCCGAAGTATGAATCTCGTAGGAAATGCGGCGCACGCGGTAGCAGAAGAGCTCCGTTTCATCGGCAAACGTGGAGAACATGGAACTGATGGCGTAGTGCGCGGCCACCTGTTCGAGGTGCAGCTCCTGGGTGTTGACACATTTCCTGTAGATGCGGGCGCCGTCCCCGGCCGCTGGATCGTTGGAGCGGGCTTCGGCCAGGCGCGCCAGAAACGCGGGTTCGAGCGGGGCGGCTTTCTCGCCGAAGACCTGCCGGGCGAGTTGCAATACGCGCGCCGCGTAGGCGATCACCTGCACGGTCTCAATGCCGCCGATGTCGTCGAAGAACCATCCGCAGCTGGTGTACATAAGTTGCGCGTGGCGCTGCATCTCCATGAGTTCCAGGGCGCGCACGCGCTCCTTTTCACTGAGAGGATGCGTCTGTTGCGCGGCGAAGAAGCGATCGGCAGACTCCGTGCTGCGGTCGAGCACTACTTGGATATAGGCGTCGCGCGCGGCCCAGACATCGCGAAAGAGGCTGCTGTCGTATTGCTCCGAGAGCGGAATCAACGCATCGCGCAGCTCGTCGAGGGCCCTGCGCAGCGGCGCGCGCCACTCCTGGTTCCAGCCGGGATGGCCGCCGTTACAGCCGCAGTTGGAGCGCCACCGCTCCACGCCGTGCACGCAACTCCATGAAGTGTTCTCGACAATCTCGCACTCGAACTCCGGCGGAAACTGCTCAAGGAAGGTGGCGTAGTTGGTGAGCTTGACAGTCTTGTCCTGCTCCAGCAGGCGCAACGCATAGGCCAGCGCCATCTCGCCATACTTGTGATGATGCCCGTAGGACTCGCCGTCGGTGGCTACGTGCACAAGTTGCGGCTGCGCGCCGTCTTTGAATCCCGCTTTGAGGCGCGCGAAAAAGCTGTCGCCGGAGTCGAGCAACCCCTCAAAGGCGATGGCCCGGGAGACTGGACCGTTGTAGAAGAAAACCGCGATGGATGCGCCGGAAGCGAAACGCACGAGATATGGATGCGTGGTGTCGACCGTGGCTTCGGGCGTGTCAATCCAATCGCCCCAATCGCCCCGGTCGCCGTTTCCCGTTTTGCCGTCTTTTTTGATCGGGCGAATTCGCTTGCACTGGTGCGGAGCCAGCACCGTAAATCGAATCCCATTTGTAGCGAGAGCTTCGAGGGTCGCCGTGTCAACCGCGGTTTCAGGCAGCCACATGCCTTCAGGCGGCGCGCCAAAACTATTCTGGTAGTCGGCAATGCCCCAGCGGATCTGCGTGGCGCGGTCGCGCGCGTTGGCCAGCGGCAGAATCATGTGGTTGTATACCTGCGCCATGGCCGAGCTGTGCCCGCGGTTGCGCTGGCGGCTGCGGCTCTCGCCGTCAAGAATCATGCGATAGGTGCGCGGCGCGTTTTCCTTGAGCCAACTCAGCAGCGTGGGTCCGAAGTTAAAGCTGATGCGCGCGTAGTTGTTGACGATGCGCGCGATCTGATTCTTCACATTGAGCACGCGAGCCGCGCCGTTGGGCGCGTAGCACTCAGCGCAAATGCGCTCGTTCCAGTCGTGATACGGAGCGGCCGAGTCCTGCGTTTCCACCGTCTCCAGCCAGGGATTCTCGCGGGGCGGCTGATAAAAGTGGCCGTGAATGCAAATGAAACGCTTGACTTGTGACATGAGATTTCCGAGGTCGTACGCCGCGAATTGCTGATCCCGACGCTGACGCTATTGTACGGCCCTGCGGAGAGTTTATCGGCTGGAGCGGCCCGCGGGTTCAGTACCTTTCGCCAGATCGCAGGCCCGCCACAGGTACCAGCTGGCCACGGAACGGTACGGCGACCAGCGCTGGCCGCGGCGGAACACAACATCGGGCTTGGGAAGGTCGGCAGCTTCGAGCGGGCGCGATTTGGGTACGCGCTGAAACGTAAGCGCGTAGCCCTTGCGCACGCCGTAGTCGGTTACGGGAAGCACATTCGGGCGCCCGAGACGAAAAATGAGCAGCATTTCTACCGTCCAGGAGCCGATGCCGCGCACTTCCGTGAGGCGCTCGACGATGTCTGCGTCACTCATTTTCCGAATCGCCGCGTGCGCGGGCACGGTGCCGTCCAGTGTGCGCGCGGCCAGGTCGCGAAGGGCTTTGATCTTGTTGCCCGAGACGCCGGCGGCGCGCAGCGGGTCGTCGGGAGTGTCGAGCAAAAGCTGCGGCGTGGGGTCGCCGCCGAAGTACTCGCGCACGCGGCGGTGGATGGTGGCCGCGGCCTTGCCATGCAACTGCTGATAGAGGATCGATTCCAGCAGCGACTCAAAGGGCGAGGCAGAGTTGTCGAGGCGCAACGTGAACGGGCCCACGCGATCGATGAGCGCGGCAAGTTTGGCGTCGCGCGCGCGCAGATGGGCGATGGCCTCGTCGGCATCGAAGGGGAGTTTGCGTTTGCGGCCGTCGTGAATCATAGGTCAACAGTGTATCGTGCCCAAATTCAATTACGCCTCGATGAACTGACTCCCCGTAATGTATCTCAATCCAGATTGCCGCAAGCTATACTTTGAGGCAGCCCATGGATCGCATCCCAACATTGGACGGCTGGCGAGGCATCGCTATCCTGTTGGTTCTCGTCACGCACTTGCAGCTTTCTTTGCTCGGCCATCTTTATGGCGGTTACCGATGGATGGATCTGGGCCAGCATGGCGTGAACTTATTCTTCGTGCTCAGCGGGTATCTGATTACGAGCCGCCTGCTTGGCGAAAACAAAATTAATTTGAAAGCTTTTTACCTCCGCCGCTTTTTCCGGTTAATGCCTTGCGCGTGGACGTATCTGCTCGCATTGGCGATTGCAAGTGTCATTGCGCATACTGCGTTCATTGGACGGGACGCCTGGTCTTGCCTTTTCTTTTTCCGCAATTACTACCCGGCAGGCGAGGCGGCGAGCAACTTCAGAACCGGCCACTTCTGGTCGCTATCGCTCGAGGAACAGTTCTATTTAGTTTGGCCTCCGGTCCTCGTCCTCGCAGGAAGGGCGCGAGCGGTCTGGATCGCAGCCATTGCAGCCGCCGGCTGTGCAATCTTCCGCTTTCTGCATTGGCAGAGCTACAACCAGGTTTTCCGGGACCAGCGATCTGAGGTCCGTTTCGATGCTCTTCTCGCGGGTTGCATCTTCGCTCTGCTGATGCAATCCCCGCGAGTTCGTGCATGGTTCCAGCAATATGGAACCATCCTCTTCTGGATTCTTGTCCCCGTGCTGATCTGGCACTTATATCGCTACGAATGGCTGATCCCTCTTAGCGAATCGCTTACCATGGCCGCGCTGATCGTGAGCACAAGTCAAGCTCCCGCGGGCCTCGCTGCGAGAGCTCTCGAGTGGAAGCATCTCAAGTTTCTCGGCTTAATCTCCTACAGTCTTTACGTCTGGCAACAGGGTGTACTGTTTATCCGGTGGCCATGGATAGGCGCGCTTTTTCTGCCCTTCGTTGCCATTCTCAGCTTTGGCTTGATCGAGCGTCCGTGTATTGCGTTTGGCCGTCGCCTCGTAAAGCGGCTGGGGATTGCAAGCGCCGCCCGGAATTCCAGTGTCCCAGCCTGAGCGGCGATGTGTGCTCGCTTACTTACCCGTGAACAGACCTGCTGCACCGGCTGAATCGTAGAACTTGCAATTCTCGAAGAAGCCGTTTCTCACCCAGATCGGGAGCAGTGATAAACTTCGTGCTGCTTGACTGAGGGGAGATTTTGCCGATGAAACGCCGGGATTTTGTAAAGACGATGACAGCTGTGGGAGCGGGCATCGCGTTGCGGCCGAGTGCCTTATTGGCGGCGGGAGCGCAAGCGGCGACGCCGGATGCCGCCGTGAAGCGCGTGCTGGTGATGTTCAAGTGCCACTTCGACGCCGGCTTTATCGATACGCAATACAACGTCGTTCATAAGTACTTCAATCAATACTTCCCCCAGGCCATTGAGACTGCGCGCGCCGCGAACGCCCGCGGCAAGCGGCGCTATGTATGGACGACCGGATCGTGGCTGCTGTTCGAGTACCTCGATCAGGCCTCCGCCGCCGAACGCAAGACGATGGAAGACGCAATTGCGCGCGGCGACATTGCCTGGCACGCATTGCCGTTCACGTGGCAAACCGAGATGTTGAGCCCGTCGATGATTGAAGGCAGCCTGGCGCTGGCGCAGTCGCTCGACCGGCGCTTTGGCAAGGTGACCACCGGCGCCAAGATGACCGATGTGCCCGGCCACACGCGCGGCATCATTCCGCCCTTGGCAAAGCACGGCGTTACGTTTTTGGAAATCGGCGTGAACGGCGGCTCGACGCCCGCTCTGCTGCCGCCGCTTTTTCTGTGGAAGGATCCATCCGGCGCGAGCCTGGCCATGATGTATCACCACGAATACGAAGGCATCGCCGTGGTTCCCGGTTCAGATCTGGCGCTTGTGACCAGAGTGCGCGGCGACAACAGCGGCCCGCATAAGCCGGAAGAGATCGACCGCATTCATGCGGACTTGGCTGCGCGCTTTCCGAACGCGGAGATCGTCGCCAACAATCTGAGCGAGATGGCCAACGCTCTGACGCCGTTTCACGACAAGCTGCCGGTGGTGACGGAAGAAATCGGCGACACGTGGATCTACGGATGCGCAAGCGATCCGGGCAAAGTTGCGCGCTATCGCGAGATTTCTCGGCTGCGCGAGACGTGGATCGCAAAGAGCGCGTTCCAGGTGGGCGATGCCACGGATTTACAGTTACTGCGCCACGTGCTTCTGGCTCCCGAGCACACCTGGGGCACAGATACGAAGACCTGGTTGGACTACGACAACCTCATTCCATCTGACTTAGCGGGCAAGTTAGATACGAAGAATTACAGGGTCGTCGAATTTAGTTGGATTGAAAAGCGGCAGGATTTGCTGGACGGCATTGCAACGCTTCCGGAGCCGCTGCGCGAAGAAGCGCAGCTGGCGATTGCGAGTGGGACGCCCACCTGGCCGATCATGTCTGCAAAAGCGATCGCCGGTACAGCGGGAACGCCTATCGAGACCGCGCACTTCGTTCTGCAAATCGATGCCAAAACCGGCGCGATCACACAGTTGCGCAACAAGACCACAGGGCGCGATTGGGCAAGCGAGCAGAATCCCATTGCGTTACTGACTTACCAGACGCTTTCGCAAGACGATTACACTCGCTATCGAGCGAGTTATGTAATCTCCAACGCAGATTGGGCGCAGAAAGACTTCGGCAAGCCGAGTATCGAACGCTTTGGAGCGAAACGCGAGGAGTGGCAGCCGGCGTCGGCTGGAGTTCGCGTGGAAGAGACGCCCGACGCTCATCGCATTGTGATTGCTTTACAGTTCAACGACGGAGAAGCGTTTAACTCCGGCCGTGCTGCATATCCGCGACACGCATTTGTCGAATTGGTGCTGCCTAAGGCCGAACCCATGATCCACTTGCAGCTCTCGTGGTTTGGCAAACCCGCCACCCGCATGCCCGAGGCGCTCTGGCTCACCTTCAATCCCATCGCCGAAGACCCCAACGGCTGGAAGCTCGATAAATCCGGCGAGTGGATCTCGCCATTCGACGTCGTCGCCTCGGGCAATCGCCACATGCACGCCGTGCAGCAGGGATTCAAGTACGAGTCGGGCGGAGCCGCCTTCTCCGTCGACACCCTCGATGCGCCCATCGTGGCTCTCGGCGAGCGCGATCCCATTCTCTTCTCGAACGATCAGCCCGACCTGAGCAAGGGACTGCACTCGTGCCTCTTCAACAACTGCTGGGGCACGAACTACATCATGTGGTACGGAGAGGATCTCCGCGCGCGTTACGTGATCCGCGCGTAACCACGCTACTGGTTAATCGTCGTCGCGCCCTGCGTTCCCGGAGGCGTCGCCGCCGCGGACTTTGTCGAGTGCACAACCACAATTTGCGTCTTGCCTTCATCGCGGAACGCCGATTGGGTCACGGTTACAATCACGGACTCGCCGGCCCCCTTATCGAGGATGAACGATTCGCCGTTGGTACTGGAGGACGCCTGCACGTTCGGACCCAGGGCGTTTTGGTAAAAAGTAACCACCTGATCCTTCGAGTCGGAGGTAAGAAAGGTTGCCGTGAGAATGTTCTTGCCAAGTACTGTCGCACTCACGTTGCCCTTCTGCTCCGCGCCGGGGTAGAGGGCGACGCCCAGGTCGCTTGCCGTCACAGGCTGCGTGCTGGTGGTAATATGCCCTGACTTGGCTAACCTGTAGACGCTGTAGCCCACAATGCCGACGCCAATGATTCCGAGGCCGACGACGATGGCGACGATGATGAGCACAATTTTGAGCGCGCTCGGTCCCTTTTTCGGCGGAGGGTAGACCCCCGGCGGGTAAGGCGGCGGATATTGCTGCGGCGGATACTGCTGCGGCGGGTAGGGTTGCGGGGGATATCCCTGGGGAGGTTGATTGCCGGGAATGTCGGTCATGGCGTCATCCTTGCGAGTGAATTTTTCGTCGGTCGGGCCGGTTGCGATCTGAAGTTGCAGTCACTATACCGCATCTGCCGCGTCCCGGTATCGGCAGACCGCGCGAAAATTTCCGCATCGCAGTCTGGTTCCGAATCGGGTTGCAACCGGCTGTCGACGGCGCGTGCGTACGGACAACCACCGGCCATGACCTTTACCATCGGAGACGTAGCTGCAGATAATCTGGACGTAGATACTTAGGTTGAGGAGCTCCACCATGAAAATGCGCCCGGGATCGCAGACAGGGTTTCTGTTGTGCGGCAAGGAATGGACCGACGGAGAGGCGATGGAAGTGCGCTCGCCTTGGGATCAGGGACTGGTGGGGCGCGTAACCAAGGCGACGCGCGCCGATGCGCGCCAGGCCGTCAATCACGCCGTGGCCAGCCTGCGCCGCACCCGTGCGCTGCCGCGCTGGAAACGGCGCGAGATTCTGGAAGACGTGGCCGCGGCGCTGATCGAGCAGAAAGAGCGCTTTGCGCAACTGATTGTGGCCGAGGCGGGCAAGCCGGTGCGGCTGGCGCGGACTGAAGTGGATCGCGCCGTGCTCACGTTTAAGACCGCGGCTGAAGAGGGGTCGCGGCTGGGCGGCGAGAGTATTCCCCTGGATTTAACGGAGGGCAACGAGGGCCGATGGGGACTGGTGCAGCGCTTTCCCATTGGACCGGTTCTGGCGATTACGCCCTTCAACTTTCCCCTGAACCTGGTGGCGCACAAGGCGGCTCCGGCCCTGGCGGCCGGGTGCCCGTTGATTCTCAAACCCGCGCCGCAGGCCACGTTTACCGCATTGGCGCTGGGCGAAGTGATTCTGAAGGCGGGTTGGCCCGAGGAGGCGCTGGCTGTGCTGCCGCTCGACAATGCCGACACCGCGTGGCTCGCGGAGAAGGAAGATCGCATCAAGCTGGTGAGTTTTACCGGCTCGGCCAAAGTGGGTTGGGAGCTGAAGGCACACTCGGGGCGCAAGCGCGTGCTGCTGGAATTGGGCGGCAATGCCACGCTCATCGTGCACAGCGACTGGAAAGAACTGGACGACGCGGCGTTGCGCACCGCGCACTCGGCCTTCAACTACGCGGGGCAGTCGTGCGTCAGCACGCAGCGCGTTTTAGTGGAGCGCAGCATCTTTCAGACGTTTCTGTGGAAGGTGGTGGAAGTTGCCGCCAAGCTTGTGGCCGGCGATCCCTCGAATGAGGCCACGGAGGTTGGTCCGCTGATCCGGGTGAGCGAAGCGGAACGGGTGGAGGCGTGGGTGAAGGAAGCTGTTGCCGGCGGTGCCAAGCTGGTGACCGGCGGCGAGCGCAAGGGGTCGATGATAGAGCCAGCGATCCTGACCGCAACCGCGCCGGGCATGAAGTTGCACGACGAGGAGATCTTCGGGCCGGTGCTTGCAATTGAGCCTTATGACGATTTTGAAGATGCGCTGGCGCGGGTCAATCGCTCGAAGTACGGTTTGCAGGCTGGGCTGCTCACGCGCGACTCAAGCCGCATTCTCACCGCTTATCGCGAGCTCGAAGTGGGCGCGTTGATTATCGGCGACACACCCAGTTGGCGCCTGGATCCCATGCCCTTCGGCGGCGTGAAGGATTCCGGCCTGGGGCGCGAGGGCATCCGTTGTGCCATCGAGGAGATGACAGAGCCGCGCATGCTGGTGATGAGCGGCATCGGGCAGGGATGAATCGGTTCGTAGAGCTTGTTTCATAGATGGTTTCGTGAAAGGGCACGACTTCGGTCGTGCCGAAAAGGGCAGCAAAATTGAGGGGTTTTACAGGCTGCGGAAGAAGTCGGTGTCTTGAAAGGGCACGAGTTTACTCGTGCCGCAAGCTGAGCAAAATCAATGCGGCCTTCAGGCCCTGAGGGAACTCCTTCGGCAGATTCGCTCTCTGATCCCCATTTTTCCGCAGCCTGTTTAACCCCTGAGGGATTCGGGCTGGCAGTCAGGCAATTTATGAAGCACGCTCTAGTTTGCTGTTTGCTGTGAACTACGAACTGTCTTACTTCGCAGCCATATCGAGCATAGCTTTCACGTCGGCGGCGTGGGGGCCATCGGGTGCCAGCTCGAGATACTTTTCGAGCGCTTGGCGGCATTCGGCGGAGAGGCCGAGCTTACCCTGCGCATCGGGCTTGGCATCCACAAAGAGAACCGATCCGAGGATGAACCACGTGTCCGCGCGCGTTGGTTCAACCGCCTCAGCTTTGCGGCAGGCCGTGGTCGCACCGTTCACGTCGCCCGTGTTGTAGAGCACTGCGCAGACATTGAAGTACGCCAGCCCGGGATTTGAGGACAGCTCGGCGGAGCGGTTATAGCTGTCGATCGCCTCCGGATTGCGCTTCAACTTGAGCAGCGCATTGCCCTTCCCGATATAGATCTTCGACACGCCGTCTTTCCACGCAGAATCCGGCTGGCCCTCCGCAGGCTTCTCCTGCTGTGCCGCTGCGAGGGCGCGATCATAAGTGGCAAGAGCCGTTTCCATCGGGCCGGTATCGCTTCGCCCGGTCGTGGAGTAGAGTTGCGCGTTCGCCAGCAGAAGCAGGTTAGCCGATGTGGCATTCGCGTCCACCAACTGCTGCGCGGCCGCCACTGCGGCCGGCCAATCCTTCGCATGCATGGCCTGATCGTAAGCGGCCTTCAGCGCCTGGGCCGTGCTTTGTGTGCCGGTCTGCGCAGTTTGCGCGCTCGCCCGCGCGGCCAGAAGAAAGACCAAGAGGGTTGTTGCGGCAACGAAAAGAGTACGGCGCATCGCCCACCTCCACGCATTCCGGACACTTGGATGAATAGCATCACATTAGTCCAGCCCGATCGTGCGTGCAAGATGTCTTGCCGCAACCAGCTTCGGCCGCCGGCGGCCCGCGGCCAGAGACACGCGGATACAGCCCTCTTGTGCGGCTGGGTGGGCCGTTGTGTGTGGGGAAATCGAAAGGACTTGCACTTAGGCCGGGTTCCGGATGACGGCAGCCACGCTGAGTAGCGTCTAATGCAGATCATCTTTCAGCCATCACGTGGCAGGGACCCGCGGCTGGATTACTTTATCCAACCCAAAATGAAGAGAGGTTTTGATCGCCTCTTCATGCTCGGGCCCTTTACTTCGCCTTGGCTTTCAGCTTGGCCCAACGCCTGTGCTGCGCGTCCGCTATCTTCTTGCGCGCTTCGGCGCTCAGGACTCGCTTCTTTCTGGTCTTGGCTTTGGCGGGTGCTTTCTTCGCTACGCGTCCGGCTTTGGTGGCTACAGTTCCGAGCGTGGCCAGCAGAGCGCGTGCCTGCTTCAGCCTGGCTATCTCGGCATCGATTTCGACAAGAATGTTTTCTATTGCCATAGGTCAAGGATAATGCAGAAAATTCGCGGTTTCATCCTCTGCTGCAAGTTATTTTGTAACCGGGGAAAGTTACGCGAAGATACCATCCAGTTACTTCCTCGGGGCGTGGGTCGCGCACAGAACGTAGCGATTGCCCTCGCGCCGTGCGCTGCACATAGTGACGGAGCAATACCCCCAAAAATTGCGGCGGAACAGATGACTCTCCCGTCCCGCCGCAACGCTTTTCGCATGATATGCGTTCTCGTAGATACAAAACCACTTACATGCCGAGATACATCACATGGACATACGTGCCCAGACGCACGTTGTAAGCCAGATACCAGCCGACGTGGTCCGGATCGTCGTAAATGATGATTTCATCCGAGCCCCAGAGCCAACCGTCGCAGAAGGCGACGTCGGTGGCCGCGACGGACCAGTACCAATTGTTGAACCAGAAGCGATCGGGACCTCCGCCGCCAAGATGCCACGTATGCCCGGGACCGAAGCCGCCGGTAAAGTGGCCGTGCGCCCAGGGTTGGTCGACGTGATAACGCGGATCGTTGGGACCGGTGTCATGACCAACCCACGTTTTGCCCTTGTCGACGTGCGGCGCATTGGGGTGGCCGGGTTGAGGGTTATAGTTGCGCTGCGGATCGGGCGCCTGCGGCGCGCCATGGTAGGGCGCCGGCCCGCTCTTGGGGGCCTTCTGATGGTCGTTCCCTTCATGTTGCGCGAAGGCCGGCACTGTGAATACGAGCAAAGCTGCGAATGCAATGTGAATGGACTTCATCGATTCCTCCTGATCCCTGACCGGTGATCAAAGACAACTGCAAGTGTAGTGAGTCAGAAGTTCGCATCACAATGAAATTGTCATCCTGAGCGGAGTTTGCCGCGCTTTTTGTGGCGAACGGAGTCGAAGGACCTGCGGTTGTCTTTCCGGGAATTCCTGACCCACACCCTTGCCCACCGGCATTCTTGCACACGCAGGCAAGGTCCGGCACATAAATTTTCTGTGCCTACTACTTCGCAGCGCTCCAGTTTTGGACGCGATAGACCACGCGTAGTTCGCCGAAAATCTCGATGGTTCTGTTTTGTATCGGGGCGCGACTTCAGTCGTGCCGAAAAAACGGCATTTTAAGAATTGGGGTTATACAGACTGCGGAAAAACTCCGCCAGCGGCTTTGTAACAACGGCACGGCTTCAGCCGGGCCACATAAGTCCATTAAACTCGTTGGGGGCTTCAGCCCCTGCTGCCCTAGCATTCACCAAAATCTTTCGCCCCAACGAGTCTTTCCGCAGCCTCTTTAGCCCCTGCGTTCTTCGCTCGCCCCGCCTGCCGAATAATCTCCAGGCTTTCTTGCGAACTACATTAAGTGCTCACCGTAGCCGCGGCGCGGCGCCACGCGTACAGCGGAAACTGATTAGCCAGCTCCGCCACTTCGCCGCGAATGCGCGCGAGCGCGGCATCGTCGTTGCGCTGCTCCAGCGCTTCGGCGATCCACGCGCCGATGGTGAGCATTTCTGGTTCCTTCATGCCGCGTGTGGTGAGCGCGGGCGTGCCCACGCGAATGCCCGATGGCTTGAGCGGCGGATTCGTGTCCCACGGGATGGAGTTCTTGTTCACGGTGATGCCGGCCTTGCCCAGCGCCAGTTCCGCTTCAGAGCCGAGGATGCCTTTCTCGAAGACATCGACCAGCAAGAGGTGATTGTCGGTGCCGCCGGAGACGAGCCGGTACCCCGCTGCACGCAATGCTTCGCCCAACACCTTGGCGTTGGCCACAATTTGCGCGGCGTAGTCGCGGAACTCGGGACGCAACGCCTCAGCAAACGCCACTGCCTTTGCGGCCACAATGTGCACCAGCGGGCCGCCCTGCTGGCCCGGAAAAACGGATTTGTCCACTGCCGTGGCAAGATCCTGATTGCAGATGATGAGGCCGGCGCGCGGGCCGCGCAGAGTTTTGTGTGTTGTGGTAGTAGTGATCTGCGTGTGCGGAACCGGAGAAGGATGCACGCCGCCCGCAACCAGGCCGGCAATGTGCGCCATGTCGAAGATATAAATTGCGCCCACCTTGTCGGCGATCGCACGCATACGCGCGAAGTCCCACAGGCGCGGATAAGCGCTGGCGCCGCCGATAATGACCTTCGGCTTTTCCGCGATGGCAACGGATTCCATCTCGTCGTAATCGATGGTCTCGGTGTCTTTGCGCACGTGATAAAACGTTGGCCGGTACAGCTTGCCGCTGAAGCTCAGGCGATGTCCGTGCGTCAGGTGACCGCCATGCGAAAGATCAAGGCCGAGAATCGTATCGCCAGGCTGCAAAACCGCCGCATAGGCCGAAGCGTTGGCCTGCGAGCCGGAGTGCGGCTGCACGTTGATGTGATCGCCGCCGAAAAGCTGCCGCGCGCGATCGCGGGCCAGGTTCTCCACCACATCGGCATACTCGCAGCCGCCGTAATAACGGCGTCCCGGATAACCCTCGGCATATTTATTGGTGAAGATCGAGCCGGCTGCTTCTAATACGGCTTCAGACACGAAGTTTTCGCTCGCTATCATCTCCAGCCCCTCGTGCTGGCGGAGAGTTTCGTGGTCAATGGCGGCGGCTACTTCGGGATCGGCCTGGGCGAGGGGCAAAGACATGCGGTCAGTCATAGATAAATTCTACAACCGGCCTCAACAATACAACCGCCGCGTCTAGTACCCCGCGAAATGAAATACCGACAGCTTGAAAATCCAGCTCGCAAACAAGAGCGCAGTCGCAACATAAACCGCCCTGTTGAACTGCGCGCTCTCCGTGATCTGCCGCAGCGGAATGCGCCGCCACACCAGAAAAATGCACGCCGGAATCAGCGCCACCGTGCCGAAGAAAAGCAGCAGCCCAAACGGATTCGCCAGAAACGCCTGCCAGAAATCCATCCGCGCCGCCCACGCAAAGCTGGTTGTCATTCCGCAGCTTGGGCAAGGCAGATGCGTCAGCCGCAGAAAGTTGCACGGCGGCAGCAGCAGCTCAGTGTGCGTTCCATACCCGCGCGCCGCGGGATGGAGCCAACGCGCCACGCCCAGCACCCCGCCGGCAATCGCGGCCATCCCCACGGCAATTATTCTGTCGGCTCGGCCATACGGGTCGCCGCTCCGCTCCCCCTCAGAAGAGATGCGGCACGCCATGGGTCCACCACCAGATCATGCCGATCACCGAAAGCACCAGAGCAATGATGTTGAAGTAATAGGCGTTCTTCGCCCAACCCTCGTCCAGGTGCGGAGCGCGCCCGGCAGCGATGTCGTCCATATCCTTCTTGGCCATGATGATCCCCGGCACCGCCGTGAAAGGCCCGCAGCAGCACAGCGACACCACCCCCAGCCCGAGCGCCCACTTCGTATTGCTGCCGGTAATCTTCTGGTATGGATAGCCTGGCGGCGGCGGATATCCACCCGGTGGAGGAGGAAACGCGCCCGGCGGCGGAAACCCAGGAGATGGTGGGAACCCCGGAGGAGGCGGCTGCATATTTGTCGGCGGCTGCCATGCGGGCGGGGGCACTGCGGCCGGCGGCTGCCATGCTGGGGGAGGCGCACCAGTTGGCGGCGCGGGGGGTTGACCGGCCAGCGGATTCCCACAGGCCGCGCAGAACGCAGCCGCCGGCTCATTGGCCGCGCCGCATTTTGAACAAAACACATTACTCATCGCGAGTCTCCTTGCAACTACGTGTGAGAATTCATTTCACCGATCGAAACGCACGTGATACGACAGAACGATGGATTGGACGCAGCCGAAGCCGCGGGTACGCCGATTTTAGTCTTCCTGACTCGGGCTCTTGTGTGGACGGGTAAGACAGGCGCGATTCTACGGAACATGCGAGCGCGATGTCAATCAGCCTTCAGTCGAGTTTACCGCGCGAATCGGGCCGGCTGTTGCGTACACTGGAAGCAGCTATTCTTCGGCCCCAACTCTTTCGGTTGGATCAGCGAGGCGCTTGTGGCGAACCGAAGCAAAATTTTAATTTCCGTGGCGGCATTTCTCGGCATGCTACTTTCCGCCGCAGCCCAGACGGCGGCTCCGGGCGCGACCTCAAGTGCCAACATTGACCCGGCCCTGTTCGCCAAAGCCAATGCCGGCGACGCCGCGGCGCAGGTGTCGATGGGCGAGCAATACGCCCAGGCGGCCGCCAGCGAACACTATCGCGACGTCGCGGCCAGTGACTACAAACAGGCCGCGGACTGGTATCGGAAGGCCGCCGAGCACAATTACATTCCTGCGGAATTGCATCTGGCGGCTCTGTATCGCGACGGCGGAAAAGGTTTCGATCGCGATATGGAGCAGGCGGCAGCGTGGTATCGCCGCGCAGCGGATCAGGGCGACCTCACCGCGCAGGGAACCTTGGGTGTGCTCTATTCCTTTGGCCAGGGCGTGCCCCAGAATTACGTTGAGGCCTATTTCTGGCTGGACCTCGCCGCCAGCGTGAGTGGGCCAAATCAGGAAAAGTACACAGCCAATCGCCAGATGGTTGGCCAGCACCTCACCACCGATCAAGTCTCCGACGTCGAAGATCGCGTAGCCGCATGGAAGGCCGCGCACCCGCGTCCCGACAGCAACTGAAGTTGCGAAACGCTGGGGGCTGCTCAAAGAACTTCCTGGCAGCGGCGCCGTAGGCGCAATGCTTGTTGGCCCGCGCTTTAGCGTGGGGAAAGCGATTGCCCCACGCACTCCGGAGTCCCGTAAGGACGGTGCAATGAAATTTCCATCGCGGTGTCCAATCAAGCCAACATTGAACACGAAGGCTCGCCGGAAAGTTGCGCGCCAACCTCAAATCGTCCGCAGAATAATCTGCGCGATGCACGGCATTCCACTTTCGTTGCAGGAAGAACAAATTCTGCACAACTTGTTTTTGCGGTGCGGGTCAGGAGGAAACATGGGCCGGTGCTTCAAAAAATCCCAGGCCCGCGGAGGAACCACATGAAACTGAATTTGTTTGCGCTTGCCGTGGCCGCCCTGATCGCCTCGGGACCGGCCTTCGCTCAGCAGAGCCAACCCCAGACCCAACCCAACCAACCTGCGCGGACCGCCGCGCCTAACATCACCCAGCGCGGGCAGAATCAGCAAAACCGCGTTGCCAACGGCATCGATTCCGGGCAAATGACTGCGGGTGAGACAAAGAATGTCGAGTCGCGCGAAGCCAATCTGAATCGTGAGGTCCGCGATGATCGCTCGGCAGACAACGGCCACCTAACGCAGCAGGAGCGGGAGCAGATCAACCATCAGCAGAACAATCTGAGCCACTCGATCTACCAGGACAAGCACAACGCCAACGTGGCGCACTATGGCAACAATGAAGTGGGCCAGCGCCGCGAAAATCAGCAGGATCGCATTGCCAGCGGTCTCCGCAACGGCACCATGAATGCCGGGCAGACCGCCCGCGTGGAGAATCGCGAGCAGGGCATCAATGAGCAGGTTCATGCCGATCGCCAGGCCAATGGCGGCAAGCTTACCGGCCAGGAGCATCGCCAGATCAATCACGAGCAGAATGGCGCGAGCCGCCAGATCTATCGCGACAAGCACAACGGCAAATAGTGCAACGGAGTCACGGATTCAGCGTCTGTTCCGCGGCTCCCACCACGTGAGAATGGCTGACGAGAAAGACGACGAGCCGAAGCGGGCCGCCGTCTTTTTCTGCGCGGTTAACATTGCTGCCTGAGAGTTCCAGCACGCGGCCATCCGTGGCATTCGAGCCAAACTCCTTCATGACGCGCACCACGGCAACGTGATGCAGCGTGCGGCCCGCATTCTCACCGTGAGAAACCTCTGAGCGCGTCGCGTTCTCCGCGAGGACGGCGAACAACGTGCCTTTCGCCGCGGTCGCGGCGCGCACGGTGAATGCGATCGAACCGTTGGCCTCGCGATGCGCATTGCCAATTTCGATTGCGATCTTGGGCGCGTCCGCGGTGCGCGTGATGAACCCGGCGAGTACCGGAGGATTGCTGCCGGCTAACTGCATCGCTCCATCCACAACGAATTGCGGCGTGGCCGGGGAATCGAGCCCGAACTGGCGCACATAGCTCTGCTGGCGCAAGTCGATATCGTCGAAAGAAAATGGATCCGCCCAGCCTAGATGGTTCCAATAAGTGACGTGTTCGCTCAACACGATAACTTGCGCGCCGGGAAAGCCCTGCGTATCAAGCTGGGCCAAGACCGCATCGGCCGGCGGACAATCGGAACAGCCTTCCGAAGTGAAAAGTTCCACGAGCACAGGATTGGGTTGCTTGGGAGCGGGGGCTGGTGCCGCGCTTGGCTGACTCGACGCCGGCAGACACAACAGAATTGTGCTTGCGGCAAGGGCCACGGCAAGGCGTGCTGTGCGGAAGGGATCGGGGGCCGGGGAAGTCATCGAAGTCCTGATCTGGCCCAAGGATAACGCGAAAGCGCAGTTGGGTCGAGGCCCGTCGCGAGTCAGTTCTAAGCTGTTTTGAAAGGCCACGAATTCAGTCGCGCTGTAATCGCCGATCAATGAACCGAGGGCTTTAACTTCTGAGGGACGTATTCTAGAGCCTGTTCCAAGAATCAGTCTTATAACGAGGGCCCGACTTCAGGGCTGATGGAAAAACCTAAAGGCGTATCGTTTTGTATCAGGGCACGACTTCAGTCGTGCCGAATAAAGCGTGAAAGACGAGGGGTTTTAACTCCTGAGGGATGACAATTCGGATACGGCAACCATTCTTGAGACACGCCGCAGCGTCAACGCGAGTTTTTCCATTGACATCGTGGTGTCAATTTGCACTTCTGGCGCTTTGCGGGTGCACAGTTCCGGCGCGCGCACAAGCGCCCAACCTCACGCTGACGCCTGCCGTAGTTGACGCGGGTTCGCCCGAGTTGATTCGCGTGGCCGCGCCGGCAAGCGCAACGCTCGAAGGCGAATGGCTCGGCCAGAAGCTCGCGTTCTTTTGGTCGCCGCATCGACAGGCGTGGTACGCGCTGGCCGGTGTGGACGTAGAAGCTCCCGTGGGCCCGTCGACGCTACGCATCAGCGCCCGGCTTGCGAGCAGCAGCGCAACAGACCTGGGCCGCAACATCGAGATTCGTGAAGCGCACTACCGCACAGGCGCTTTGACTGTATCACCGAAGTTCGTTGCGCCGCCTCCGGAAGAGTCGGCCCGCATCAAAGCAGAAGTCGAGCTCAAGGAGAAAGTGTTTGCGGCAAGCGCGCCCGAGCCGCTCTGGTCCGGCGATTTCCGCGCTCCGGTTCACGCCGCGCCGACTGACAGTTTCGGCACACGGCGCACCTTCAACGGCCAGCTCGCGAGCGTTCACAAGGGCATGGATTTTCGCGCACGGCCGGGAACGGTAGTGCGCGCAGGCAACAGCGGCATGGTGGTGCTGGCGCAGCCGCTCTACTTCGAAGGCAACTGCGTAGTAATCGACCACGGACTGGGTCTATACACAATCTCCATGCACCTCAGCCGCATCGATGTGCGCGAGGGCCAGCATGTAAGCACAGGCGAGCGCATTGGATTGAGCGGAGCAACGGGGCGCGTAACGGGACCGCACCTGCACTGGGCCGTGCGCTGGCAGAATGCGTACCTCGATCCCGCAAAATTGTTGCAGATGCATTTGGACAGCGTGCGCTAGCGCGAAACAATTTCCGCTTCGGCCTCACGTTGTTGTGTCACGCCTGCGCCGGCCCCCGCCGCCTTTTCTTCCCGCAGCGCCTTGAACGCGCGATGCACAAACGAGCCCATGTACCACCCATCGATAAATTTGTAAGGCGTTTCGCCGGTAGTGTAGTGGCCGCAAGGCAGCACGCGCACTTCATGACGCAGGCCGGAACGCCGAAAAGCCTCGACCACCTGGAGCGAGTACTCGCGCGGAAACGTGAGATCGTAATTGGCGTAGATGACGAGCACGTTCTTGCCGGGACCGTTGGCCTCGAGTCCGCGAAATTGCTCGTAGAAACTCACCGGGCTTACCGCCGCCCACAGCGCGCGCACGCGTTCCTGCGTCAACCCCGCTTCCTGCACAGCCTGGCGGATGTGGCGCGTGCTTTGCCCGGCCCACACCACGTCGCCGAAAGAAGTGGACGCGTGGTTGAAGGCGTTCACCCTCAGCCGCGCGTCGTGCGCGCTGGCCAGATACGCATAGCAGGAACCGAGGCTTGTGCCCAGCACGCCAAAGTGCTCGTAGCCCTGCTCTTCAAGCCAGTCGATGCAGCAGCGGATATCGACCACGGCCTGACGGCAGGCGGAGATGGTGCGGCCGATGTTGGCGCTCACCGCGTAGTCCGAGCGCTCCAACTCAACCGGGCGGCGAATGTCGTGATACGGCATGGAAAGGCGCAGCGCCGAAATCCCCATGCGGTTGAAGATCGTGCACAGCGAGTTGTGGCTGAAGCCATCGGCATTCCACTGCGGCAGCACAACAATGGCTTGTTTGGGCCGCGCGGGATCCTTGTGCGCGGGAGCGGGATACCAGCGCGCGTTAGCGACGTCGTTTTCCGGATGCGGTGTGCGCTCCGGCGAGGTGAAGCGCAGATATTGTGCGCGTTCGAGCTTGCCTTCGGTCGCCTGCTGCTTGATCTCCGCGTCTTGGGCGAGCGTTTCCGGCCGGACATTGGTGGGGAACAGTTCCGGATAGCGCTCCTCAAGCCGAAAATCCGCAGGCCGCTCGTAACCAAAAAAAGACTTGCTGTGGCTGATCAGGAACTGGTTGATGCGCACCATCGCGGCTTCGGCGGCAGCATCGTCGTGCTCCACCTCGGGCCCAGGCACGACTTCGTCAAACCCGTGCGCTTTGAGAAACGGCACAATCCATTCGAAGCCCCACTCCAGCGGCCGCACCACGCGATTTTCATCGCGCGTCGTCAGCCGCGTCTCCCACGCATACATCCAGCGCCCGTACCAGTCTGTGAACATGTCGATACATCAAGTTTAACAATCCGGCGCGCGTGACGGTGATGGAGCAAGAAAGCAATTTGCCGCCAATAAACTCGCAGTTCCGAGAGGCGACTGGAATCCCGGCAATGGTTCGGAACGATTCGTTATGAACTAGGAGCCGATTTTGCGCGCAGCACGCTTGAGTGCGAAGTATTCGGCGACAAACCAGCCCAGGCTGAGCAGCAGGATCAGGGCGATGATTGTCTGCGATATGGCGCAATAAAGACACCAGACGCCGAGGCCGTATTGCTCGATCATCGAGAGCCGGAACGCGAAGAGAAATCCCAAAAGCGCGGCAAGAAATGTGGCGAAACGCTGGCGCGCGAAGCTGAGGCCGCCGAGCAGTAGATAACCGGCGATGCCGAAGACAGCAACCGGCACGTCAGCGATCGTTGAAAAGCTGCTGCGGTTCACCGTGCCGCAATCCCAGTGTGCGTTCACGTCGCAAGGCGCAACGGTGGTCGAGTAGTGAAGGGGCAACGCCAGCGCAGAGACGACGATGCCGGCAACGGCGAGAGCCAAGATGAAATATCGCATAGCGTGTGGGAAGCGTTGTGTCGCGTACGGACTTCCTGTTGTCGATTTTAATTGGACGGCGTGGGCCATAGAGGGCGATAGAGATTGATGTGCAGCGCAGTCGAACCAATCTGCGAACGCTGTAGGATGAAGCTATGAATTTGTCCCCGCATGCTTCCGGCTTGGCCCTGTCCGAATCAGCGGCCCGGCCGGCGACGCGCGTAGCCTTCTTTGGTGGGAGTTTTGACCCGCCGCACAACGGCCATCTGGCCGTGGCGCGAGCCGCGCGTGCCGCCTTCGCGCTGGATGCGGTGTTGTTTGCGCCGGTGGGCATGCAGCCGCTCAAGCCAGAGGGTCCCGTCGCGACCTTTGAAGACCGCGTGGCGATGACTCGGCTGGCGATTGCAGGCGAGCCGGGCTTTCAGGCTTCGCTTGCCGACGCGCCGAAACCCGGCGACGATCGTAATTCCGCACCGAGTTACACCCCTAACTACACCATCGACACGCTCGAGCGCCTGCGCACTACTCTCGCGCCCGGTGGCGCGCTTTTCTGCCTGATGGGCGCGGACTCGTTCTTCGGGTTGCGCCGCTGGCACCGTGCCGCGGAGCTTCCTTTTGTCGCGCCGTTGATTGTCGCCTCGCGGCCGGGCCAGCCGCTCCCAGATCTGTTGGTCGACCTCGATGCATCCCTGCCCTCGGGCCTTGCACTTGAGCCCGCGCAAGAAGGGAGCCGGAGCGAATCCGGAATTGAGGTGCGCACGTTCGTCCTCATAAATCAGGCAGGAGACCGCGCGCCGTTTTACGTGCTGCCGAGCCTGCATGTGGAGATCAGCGCGTCAGAAATCCGCGCGCAGATTCACGCAGCTCCCGGCAGTCCCGCCGCAGAGCGCGACCTGGTGCCGCCGGCCGTGCGCGAATACATCGCGCAGCACGGGCTCTACCGTTCGTAGATCAATCAGCCGCATTGTCGCCTGCAATTCGGAAGCTGTGCCCCATCCTTTCCGCGCCTTTCGCGGAAAGGGTGGGAAAGGCACCCTTCTACTCCCTATGGTCTTGCTCTCTCGCTCCCTCGCTCCCTCGCTCCCTCGTTCCCTTGCTCCCTGTTTTGCTACCATGAGGACTGGAGAACGACCCACCGCATGAGACTAACCCCAGCGCAGAAGCAAACGCGCGCCCT
>Ga0302201_10000033_pt1 | contig 109280 bp, 84 predicted proteins | sample II_Bog_N3_2_FD_194586 | JGI IMG/M metagenome (GOLD analysis project Ga0302201, IMG submission 194586) | Peat permafrost microbial communities from Stordalen Mire near Abisko, Sweden - II_Bog_N3_2 | ecosystem: Environmental > Terrestrial > Soil > Wetlands > Peat | place: Sweden: Abisko... | reverse complement strand
GCTGATCACCACCACGCGATAAGTGGACAACGGGCCCGCGGGTTCGAGGACCGTCGCCACTTGCGGACTGGCTTGGGCAAACGCGCTCAAGCCGAAGACAATTCCAATTGCGAACAAAAGCATGCGCTTCAAGGTCTCTCCTACAGGCAGTGCTCTGCCGTGTTGCGGTGAACTTGCGTTTCATGGGTGGGTAAATGCTTCACGGCTTCGGCAGTTCGAACTCTCAATGTCCGACACGGAACTGTAAAAGATAGTCGAGGAGGCCGAATATCTTGAGAAGCCACAGAACGACGGCAATCACCACAACGGCGTTGAGGATGCCCTTGATCTGTCCCTGCATGGGTATGAAGCGGTTGACCAGCCATAACAACAGGCCGATTACGCCGAGCGTGATAACAACGGTGACAATTGGCATTTGATGATCTCCAATCAGTTCTCTTCACTGATTCAAGCTTCGCGTTATTGAGCAGGCCGATGGACTCGCGTTGAAACGTCCTCTTCCCGCCGGGATAGACTGCGGCAATTGCACATTCATCAAGAGCAAGCACCCCCTGGAGGAGAATGGCAACCCTTGTAATCTACCCTTGCCAAACACAGGCGGCCAAGCGGGACAACTATTCGATGGCCTGTGTTAACTCAGGAGCCGTGGGGAGAGGAGTTGAGTCACTCTTCTTGTTCTCTATACTCTCAAAACAAGGACCAAATATCTGAGCTACACTGCACACGGCCGCTCCTCGACTTGTAGCTCTGCGCTTCTGCCCGTTATGGAAGCCGAGACAGAACAGGCGGCGATCTCCTTGAGAGACCGCCGCCTGTGCATCGCCTGGAATCGAAGTGAAGTTCCAGCAGCACCTATTCTGGATTGTGATGCGCCGGGGTCACGCGATGCGTCTTTACTGCGCTCTCATTCACCGGAGTATCGTCGGTGGCGTCGAAGGTTGCACCCGACGGAATGAGCGTGCTGGAAACGGTGTTTCCGTTGACCGAACCGGTGTAGAGGACGATGCGCGACGAATCGATCCCCTTCTCGCCGACCAGGTATGCCTTTGTGTTGACGGCCCGCTCGGAAGCGATCCTGCTGCCGCCCTTCTCCTCGTTGGAAGCATTGCCCACGATCGCAACTTTGGAGTCCGCGCTCTGCTGCAGACTGAGTGCGACCTGATCGAGGCAGGCCTTTGCTTCGTTGTCCACACGAGCCGGGCGACGCACGTCTCGCCCGAAATCGATGCTGCACAGAGCGCTGGCGGTCGGGCTTGGAGCGACAGGAAGGGCTTGTACCGTCACTGAGGTTGTGCCCGAAGCAGTCTGTCCCTTGTCGTCCACGACGTTGCAGGTGACCGTGACGGGCCCAAGCGCTGCGCCCGCCGTAGAAAGGGTAGCCGTTGGGCCGGTTCCGCTCACCGAACCGGAAGACGAGCCATAGCTGTAAGTCAAGGGACGATTCTGCGGGCTGACGCCGCTTGCCGTGATCGTCGAGGAGTCTCCGGAAATCACCGTCGCGGGACTCGCAGAGCAGCCAACTGTTGGTGGTTCATACGCCTTTACCGTATACGAAGCGGTGCAATCGGCATTCTCGCTGGGCTTGTCGCTTTCCGAGACGTGGCCTTTGAGAGTGTATGCGCCGACGGCAAGATTGGTGGTGTCGATGGTTGCGGTACTGGTGGTTCCCGAGACCGTTCCGCCATCGGCGGACCATGTGTAGACGGCGGTCCGGGCGGGATTGAGATTCAGAGCCGTGCCTGAGGCCGCAATCGCATCTCCGGGGTACACTGCCGATGGGTTGACGGAGCACGAATAGCTCAACGGAGGAAGAGGCGGCAGCGGCGGAGCGCCACGTCCGCCAAAGCGGAAGACGATTCCGGTAGACAGGCGCATATCATTCTGCGTCGCTTTGCTTCCGGTGCTCAGATTCTCGAACCTGGTCATCAGGTATTCGGCCTGGACGATGCGGATGGCGAGATGGTGGCTGACCCTGAAGTCCAATCCGCCACCGGCGGTCATGGCAAATGTGTTCTCCGAGGGAAGGAGGACACAACCGTTTTTGCAGACTGCTATGTCGCTGGCGTGCATGCCTCCAAACAGGGCCTGCACGAAGGGCGTGAGTCTGCCGTGATCTCTAAAGGAAAGCCGCGGGCCGCCGAGATAGGAGAAGACGGTTCCCTCCTGGACCTCAGCATTGAAGGATGGATTCTCACCTGCGCCCGTGAGCAGGAGGCGCGTGTCGTTAAAGCCGCCAAAGTCGCCCACCAGTCCCAGGTAGCGGTTCAGGTTGAACGCGATGGAGGTGCTGCCGCCATTCAGGTACACCAAGCGGTTTCCGGTGGCCAGTTCCGGCATGGCGCGCAGATACGAGTAGCCCATGAAGAGTTCGAACCTGGGAGTACCGAGGTTCCTGCCTGCCGTATACGGCATGGCTGCCATCGAGCCCTCGGGCATGGGCGCAGCCGGCAAGGCGCTGGAAGCGACCGACATTTCGTCATTGGCGCCAGTTGACGCCTTGGCCCCATCCTCCGCACGGAGAAGGAACGTGGGCACCAGCAAAACACCAGCCGCTGCTATGGCAACTATTCTCAGACTCAATCTCATTGTCGTCTCCTGAACTACTCGCCGCGATTCTGATTCAATCTCATCGCCCGACGGACCTGGCGCGAATAAGACTTGCAAAGCAAGGCATTGCCTGAAACTGGCTGAGACCGCCTTGCGGCGGTCTCAGCCGGGGCCTTATTGAGGAACGTTGATGACGGTGTTGACCATGGTGACCGACGCATCCAAGGCCAGCACTCTGCCGTTGATTGTGGTGACCGCGGCAACTCCGGGACTCGAAACCGTGATTCCCGGTTGCGAGATGATGGTTCCTACCATCGTCCCGCCACCGCCGTAGTTGATGACCGCGCCGGGAAGGCCGCCAACTGCCCAGTAGACGTTCTTGGCCTGGGCGCCGCGGATCAGGACCACACTTTCAGAGGACGTCGGCGTGCCCACCTGGAGATAGGATCCTATCTGGAAAATCCAGACCGCATTGGGATCGCCCTGAGCGTCGAGAGTGAGTGGTCCCGCCGTGATGTCATAGAAGCTTGAGGAGGTGTAAGTGCCAGGAGGCAGGGTCAAATTGCCCAACTCGTTGCTGGGCAACGTGATTCCAGGAGGCAGGGTGGAAAGAGTGGTGTAGGCGGTCCGGGCTTCCAGCGCCGCCTGGGTTGCGATGGCCATGGTTTCAGCGGTTCCTTCATTGGGGCACCCAACGGTCGGCGGCGGCGGAGCCGTGTCGATCGCTCCGGTCACCAGTCCCACATCGCTTGTCGTTTCCGTGTAGACGCATTGCGGTATGCCCGCAACCATCACGGTGTCATCGTGGAATCCGGTGATCTTGGTGGAGACGCCCGTGGTCGCAATGCTTCCGTTGACGACCGTGTGGATTCCCTGGTTGGTCATCCCGGCGCCGCCGCCAAGCCCGCCAAAGGGCATGATGGTGGGCCCAAGGACGATTGGGGGAGGAACCACTGCCGCGCCGGTCGTGAAGTTCCATGGATTGGGCGCGCCGGTGGTCCCCAGCGGATTGCCTACCTGGTCCGTTGCGCCCGTGGTGACGGTTGCAATATAGCTGCTGCTGGCGGTCAGCGGGGCCGTGGGTGTGAAGGTGGCGATGAAGTCGATGGCATCGTAGGATACCGTTCCATCTACTGTCTTTCCACCCGGTCCCGTCAGTGTAAAGGTGGCCGTGGTCAGGCTCAGCGGATTCATTGCCTCGGTGAAGGTGGCGCTGACGGCCTGGTTCAAGGGCACATTCTTGGCAGCGTTTGCCGGGACCGTCGAGACCAATTCCGGCGCCGTGGTGTCCAGCGTGGTGCCGGTGGTGAAGGTCCAGACGTAGTTGCTGGCCAGGGCATCGCCGGCCAGGTCCGTGACCCCGGTGGTGATGGTGGCGGTAAACAGGGTGCTGGGCGCCAGATTGGCCGCGGGTGTAAACACCAGCGTATTTCCAATCGCAGCGTAAGCAACCAGGCCAGACACGCTGGTGCTGCCCGGGCCGGTCAGCGTAAAGGTTGCCGAGCTGATGGTAGCTGGATTCATCGCCTTGCTGAACGTGGCGCTGACGATCTGATTCAGTGGCACGCTCGTGGCTGCATCTGCCGGGATGGTTGCGGTCACTGTCGGCGGGGTCACCACTGGAGCGGCGGCGGTGGTAAAGGTCCAGACATAGTTGCTGGCCAGCGCGTTTCCTTCCAGATCCATGGCGCCGGTGGTAATGGTGGCCGTATAGACAGTACTCGAAGCCAGATTGGCAGCCGGTGCGAAGGTCGCCACCGAGCCTGCGGCGACATAGGTGACTTTTCCTGTTACAGCGACGCCTCCCGGTGCGCTCAGCGTAAAGGTCGTCGAGCTGATCGTGGCAGAATTCATCGCCTCACTGAATGTTGCAGTGAGAACCTGGTTGATGGGCACACCCGCGGCGCCATCTGCGGGCACGGTCGAGATGACCGTTGGCGCAGTGGGGGCCGGAACGGTTCTGAAGGTCCACACGTAATTGCCGGACAATGGAGTGCCCGCAACGCTCGTGGCGCTGGTGCTGATGGTTGCCGTATACAGGGTATTGACGGCAAGCGCAGCGCCTGGCGTAAAGGTAGCCACGCTGCCGCTGCAGCTGACTGTGCCTGCCACTGGGGTGCTGCCGGGACCGGCGACGGTGAAAGCGGTTGCAGGCGATGCAAGCGCGGCACAGGCCACCGCTTCGTTGAAGGTGGCGCTGAGCACCTGATTGAGGGGCACACCGGTTGCGGTATTCACCGGGACGGTGGAGGTCACCACAGGCGGCGGGGTAATGGTCGTGAATGTCCACTGATAAGCGGCCGCCAGGGGCGTGCCCGCCAGGGACGCAGCTCCGATTGTAATCGTAGCTGTATAGAGAGTGCTGTTGGCCAGATTGGCAGCCGGCGTAAACGTTGCAGTTGTGCCGCTGTAGGCAACGGCTCCGGCTACAGCGGTTCCGCCCGGCCCGGTGACCGTAAAGGTTGCGGCGCTGATGGAAGCCGGGGTCATGGCCTCGCTGAAGGTGGCGCTTAGCACCTGGCCGATGGGCACATTGGTGGCTCCATTGGCGGGAATCGTTGCTATCACCGTGGGCGGCGGGGTAATGGTGGTGAAACTCCACACGTAGTTGCCAACCAACGGAACACCACCCAGGTTTTTGGCCCCGGTGGTGATGGTGGCCGTGTAGAGGCTGCTGTAGGCCAGAACGGCGGACGGCGTAAACGTTGCAGTGGTGCCACTGTAGGCAACGGTTCCAGCTACGGCAGTCCCGCCTGGGCCCGTCACCGTAAAGGTTGAGGCGTCAAGCGTGGTAGGGTTCATCGCCATGCTGAAGGTCGCGCTGATGGTCGTATTGATGACCACACCGGTAGCGCCTTGAGCGGGAACCGCGGACACGACCGCTGGAACAGTTACCGTTTCCTGACCGCATCCGGCAATGAAGGCAACCAGTAGAACGGTCAAGAAAGACATGATTCCGACCCTGTACATGCGCATTTGTACTCCCCCTCGTCCAACTGTGGTGACGCGGTGTAATCTTCTTTGCCCCCGGCACACTGTTGAGCGAGCCGGGAGGCAGACTAAAGAGACTCTAGCTGCCACTCATGAGCGTTGCTGTACAAAAGTGCTCACGACAGAAGGCTCTGCGGCGATACGGCCATTGGGCAGCCTCCGCCTCATGAATTCGCTCACACTATGGGTTATGGGTAGCCGTCTATGGGTTATGAGTAGGCGCCGCAGTGGCCTGGCCGTGCCCGGCGGAATCCGTTGCGGATGAGCTGCCCGTCGGCGGCAGTTTGTCTGCCGGTATTTCGGTTCCTGCCGGAAAGACGAGGATCTGAATCGAACCCCAGTCTGCGTCCGGATTCGAGCCTGTCTGCTTGCCCATTCCCAACGTCTTGAGCTGGCTGTCATCGAAACCAAAGTTCTCCACCAGATACTCGCGTATCACCATGGCCCTGGCCTCGGTCAGCACGAGGTCCTTCTTGCTGTCCCCTTCCATGCCGGTGGAGACCACGACGACCGCAAATCCGAATTGGTTTTGCGCCAGAAACTCGCCGCCGGCATTCAGGGATTTCTGATTCTTCAGCTTGGCCGAGTCGCGGCCATCGAAAAGTTCCTTGGCTGAGTAGGTGAATACCTTGATCGGTGTTCCCTGCGGGAGTCCGCCGATACTGTTCGCTGCCAGATTGGCGGAATCTTCATATCCACGATTCTTGAAATACCCTCTCAGGAAGAAGTTGTGTTTCATGGCTTCCATATTCTCCTGAAAGTCCGTCACTCCAGACTGCGCCTCGAGCATCGTGGCGTGCAGGGTCGTCGTCGTCTGTTCCAGGTTGCTATAGAGTTGCTTGTCGTTCACCAGCGCTCCCACAGTTCCCTGCCCCGAATCGATCTTGGTGCTGACCGAGTTCAGATGCGCCGTCGCCTTGGTCGTGTTCTCAATGGCCTGCTGGCTGCTATCCAGAATGTCGTTGGTCTTCTTGAGGAGATCCGAGACGCTGAGCGGCGGTTGACTCTGGATGATCTCGCCATCCTTTACGTCTGCCTGCCCGTTCGATCCAAACGAAATCGCAACGTACTGATTGCCCAACACGCCCTCGGTTTCAATCGTGGCCACGGAGTCCTGCTTGATAATCTCGTGTGTCGACTTATCGAGTTCCATGACGACGGTGACCTTTCCACCGGGGCGGTGAGGCAACTCGATGGTTTGCACCGTGCCGCTGTGAACCCCGCCCACCTGCACGTCGGCTCCCGCTGCCAAACCCACAACATTGTCGAATTGCGCCTTCAACTGGTATGTGGAGCGAAACAGATACTCCTTGCTCCCAATAATGAAGACCCCGGTGGCCAGAATTGCCAGTGTTGTAACGATGAATACTCCCAGACGCGCCACCCTCGTCATATGTCCTCCTACGACTGCTTCAGAAATTCTTGCACAAATGCGATGTTGCTTTGCTGAAGGTCCTCAAACTTGCCCTCAATGACCACATTGCCCTGATTCAGCAAAGCCAGCCTGTTGGCGATCGTCCTGGCGCTGTGCAGATCGTGAGTCACCACGATGGATGCCATCTGACGCTCGCGCTGGAGCTTGAGAATCAGCTCGTCGATCTCCCCTGAGCTGATGGGGTCGAGACCTGCGGTGGGCTCGTCGAGAAGCAGAATCTCCGGCTCCAGCGCCAGCGCACGCGCCAGCCCCACGCGCTTTTGCATTCCACCCGAAATATCCGAGGGCATCTTATCGAGGTCGCCTTCCATGCCCACCTCAGCAAGCAACTGCTTCACCCTGTCGGCTCGTTCGGACCTCGACATTTCTTTTCTGTGGTGTTCAAGGGGGAACGCCACGTTCTCGGCGACGGTGAGCGAATCGTAGAGGGCTGCATGCTGAAACAGGAAACCCATCTTCTTCCTGATTTCGCCCATCCGATCGAGAGCCAGGCCGGCGAAGTCCTGGCCATGAATGCGGACCGATCCGGAGTCGGGTGTTTCGAGGCCGATGATCAGCCGCAGCAACACGCTCTTTCCGGTGCCACTGCGTCCCAGCACGGCCAGGGTTTCTGCGCGGTTCACGCTCAGACTGATCCCATTCAGAACCGTGTGAGTTGCAAACGACTTGTGCACATTCTCGACGGCCACAACTGGCACGCTGCCGTCTCCCTGGGCGTTCCCTTGCTTCATCGCGATGTCGTTTGCTGTGGCCATGCCTGTCTTTCGAGTGATTGGAACGGTGGTTGAGGCTAAGGGAAGACAACGAGAATGAATTTCACCAGGACGACGTCTGCGAGGATGAGGAAGAGCGAGCCAAGCACCACCGAGTTGGTAGCGGCACGGCCCACGCCTTCAGCGCCTCCGCGGGTCCGCATTCCCTGAAAGCACGCAATGAGCCCGATGATCAGCCCATAGACGGCCGTCTTGAAGGTGGGCGGCAGAAATGCGTTGAATGTTGCGCCTTTGAAGCCGCTTTGGATGAACTGGTGGAACGAGAGCGGCTCAACCAGAGCCTGCGCAAACCAGCCTGTCATTAAACCGCATGCGTCGGCTGCAAGGGTCAGCAGCGGCAGCATCAGGATGCAGGCAAGAATGCGCGTTGCGGCCAGGAGCCTGTAAGGGTTGATTGCCGAGGCCTCGATGGCGTCGATCTGCTCGGTGACTTTCATCGAGGCCAGTTCCGCGCCAATGCCCGCGCCCACCCGTCCGCTTACCACCAGGCCGGTAATAATCGGCCCCATGACTTGAATGACGGAGTAAACAAGGGTTGCAGGAAACATCGATTTGGCGCCAAATCGACTTAGACTGTAGCGGGCTTCAAGCGAAATAACCACACCGACCGCGGCGCCCGCCAAAGCGACAAGCGGGAGAGACTTTGATCCGACCTCGTCTAGCTGCCGAATCAGTTCGCGCCACTCGTACGGGGGGGTCACCGCAGCCTTGAGTACTTTCCATGAAAAGATGCCCAGGCTGCCGAACCACTCGAACGGCCCGTTGACCAGCCTTGCAATGGGGCCTTCAACGGAGAGCATCCGAACGCTGCGCTCCTCCGAAAGCGCTGGATTGACGCCAGCAGCCACCGTCAATCCGCGGTCGCTCATTTATTCGGACCCTGAACGGTCGAGCCGTGCGCATTGTTCAGATGCATGCGGGAAAGCAGCGAGTGGGGTCCGCTATAGAAAAACTCCAAGGCAATGTTCCCGCCCACATACGCCGCCAGGCTGTAGTTGCCCGTCCTGAACGCGTCCTTGATGCCGTAGCGATTGGGATACCAGGCATAGACCGCAGTCATCGAACCTGCATATGGGCCGACCAGCGCAGGGATAGAGAAAACGCGGTGACCGTCTTCTCCGCGCCGCGCGGTGAAGGTCGAGATGATGGCATGGCCGAGCCGCGGGAAAACGCCTCTGCACTCACAGCGGTAGTAGAGCCCATCTTCCCTGAAGGCCTCTGAAAGTCCGTAACGCGTTGTGGTACTCACCGCTGCGATGCCGAAATCCGACCCGAATCGCTTGGAGTAACCTTCAACGCCTTGATTCCACTCTGGAGGAGCATTGCTGGCCTGATTGATGCCAGCGAGGACCGCGGCACCCGCAATGGGATAGGGACCGAATGCATCGAACATGTAGTTATCGACCTTGGTTCTTTGCGTCGGGCGCTCGTACGGCAGGTCCGGCAGCGCCGTGGCCGTGCTGGGAACAGTGCCGGAGACGTCTCCCGAATAGGGCATTGACTGCGATCTCACCGTCAAAGGCAGGGTTGTCAGAACAACGCTTGCCAAAAGCAGAAGCATCGCCTGATGAACCTTTGCGGCACGAAGATTCTTGATCGATCGGCTTCCCAGCCTGCCCGCAGGATCGCCGGAGCAGACCTGCCAGGACTGTGAATTCTGTCTCATCATGGATGGCGTCATAGTCTCCTCTCAGATCGGCAGCGCACCGCGCAGACACACGAGCAACTCTCACTGGCCTATGCCGGCTTTCGCTGCGCCCATAGAAATATTGCCTGAACTGGAGAGCCAAAGAATGGTCAGATTTGCTCGCAATTGCAATTCGTCTTCTTGAGCAACCGTGCCACAGGATCGAGACAGATTCGGCCTCGCCGGTGGTGTGCATCCCGAGCGCCAAGTGCCCAAAAGGGCACAGACTCCACTCTCATGATTACCGATAATTAGATCCCGGTCGCTTTACGGTTCAGGCAGGAAGCCGTCCTGCCAGAAGCTCATGCGTCCCCTTCCACCCTCACCGCGAGCCTCCCCTTGGGGCGCCTGATGGAATGGCGGTAGCGGCGCCCGCTTCGCAGACGGCGAAGTGTGCTTTGGAGCCGAGTGGTCATGGCGTCGTTCTAAGGCTGCATGGTGGTCTCAGCGTTGGAGGGCTTCTGCGTGACCTGGGCAGGCGTAGGCAACTGCGAGCGGTTCCAACCACCACCCAAGGCCTCGATCAACTGCACCGACGCTGCCATTTGCTGAACCTCTAGAACCGACAGCGACTGCCGATTGGCGAGCACGGTGGTTTGCGCTGTCACCACGTCGATGTACGGATCGATACCCGTTTCGTAGCGCCCCAACTCCAGCCGCAAAAACGTTTGCGATGAGTCGACTGCCTCCTTTTGGCGCCGGATCTGTTGCGAGAGAATGCGAACAGCGGCCAGGGAGTCCTCAACCTGCTGAAAGGCCGTAAGGACGGATTGACGATACGCAGCGACGTTCGCATTGTAGGTTGCGATGTATTGATTGACGGTCGCGCGGCGCAGGCCCCCATCGTAAACGGTCTCGGAGATCGATGTGCCGACGGACCAGAAGCGGCTCGGCCAATCCAGGATGTGCTTGATGGCCGAACTCTCGAGGCCGCCACTGCCAGAGAGCGTCAGGCTCGGATAAAAGGCCGCATAAGCAACCCCGATTTGCGCATTGGCGGCGGCCATGTTCCGTTCGGCGGCGGCGACGTCGGGCCGCCTTTCGAGCAGTTGCGACGGGATACCAAGCGGGATCGGCGGGGGCGCGCTGGTTTTGGGTTCGACCGGGATGGAAAACGTTGAAGCCGGCTTGCCGATGAGTGTGGCAATCGCATGCTCATACTGCGCGCGCGCAATTCCAATATTGATCGCCGCCGATTGCGCGCTCTCCAAGGTCGTCTGCGCATCGACAACGGATATCTGGTCATCCAGCCCGGTATCGTAGCGCCCCTTGGCAATCGCAAGCGCTTTCCTGTCGGCCTCCACTGTGTCGTCGAGGATCTTTTGCAGCGCATCCTGGCCGCGAATCTCAAAGAAGAACTCGGCCAGGCTAGCCTGTTCCGCCAGCCTTTCATTCTCAAGATCGGCCGCGGTCAACTGGGCCGTATATTGGCTGGCGCGCACGGTGTTGCGCACCCTTCCCCAGAGATCGGGCTCCCACGACACATCGGCCGGGAGAGAAAACACCTGTGTCTGCTTGCCGCTGGATGTAGTGGCGCCAGAGGTAGACCCGACGTTGGCAGAGGTCTGCGATCTGGTGTAGGAACCGCCTGCGCCTACTGTCGGAAAGTACTGGCTGCGAGCCTCACGCACCACAGCACGAGCCTGCATGAAGTTCTCAAAAGCCTGGCGGATATTCTGGTTATCGATGTTGAGTTCATCTTCAAGCGCATTCAATTCCGGATCGTTGTAAATCTCCCACCACTTGCCGCGGAGGGCCGCATCCTGGGGCTGCGCGACGGTCCATCCATCGATCTCCTTGAACTGCGTTGGAGACTCCTTGAAAGCCTCAGGCGCCGTCACCGCGGGAGGAAGATACTTTGGTCCCACGTTGCATCCAGCGAGCATTGCCGCGAGCACAGCGACAGAGATTGCGCACCATGCCACGAGAGGTTGCCGGGATTGCACGATTGATTTATTCATAACGAACACTCCATAACCATCCTTTGCTAGGATGCCTCCGCGGTTCCTGGGACCAGAGCCACTGTTTGTTTGCCCCGGAAGCGGAGCCGCAAGCGATCGAAGAACAGGTAGACCACGGGAGTGGTGTAGAGCGTCAGCATCTGACTGACGATCAGGCCGCCTGCAATGGTGATGCCCAGCGGGCGCCGGAGTTCAGAGCCGGTTCCGGTTCCGAAGGCCATCGGCAGCGCGCCAAACAAGGCGGCCATGGTGGTCATCAGGATGGGACGGAAGCGGAGCTGGCAGGCCTCGAAGATGGCTTCAGTGGTGGTCTTGCCGTGCTCGCGCTCGGCAACCAAAGCAAAGTCGATCATCATGATGGCGTTCTTCTTCACGATACCGATCAGCAGAATGATGCCGATAATGGAAATTACGTTGAGGTCGATCTTGAACAACATGAGCGCAAGCATGGCGCCAACGCTTGCCGACGGCAAGGTGGAGATGATGGTGAGAGGATGGACCAGGCTTTCATACAGGATGCCGAGAACAATGTAGACAGCCAGCAATGCGGTCCCTATAAGAAGGGGCTCGCTGCTGAGCGAGGTCTGATAGGCCGATGCCGTTCCGGCAAAGAAGCCGCGCACGGTTTGCGGCATATTGAGCCGCTCCTGCATCTGGGTAACCAGGCGGGTGGCATCGCTCAACGACATGTTCGCCGCCAGGTTGAACGACACTGTGACGGATGGAAATGAACTGGTGTGATTGATTGTGAGCGGAGTGGTGCTCGCCTTGGCCGAGGTGACCGTGGAAAGAGGAACAACGCCGCTGCCGGTTGTCTTGAGGTAAATGTTCTTCAAGCCGTCGGGGCTCTGCCAGTACTGGGGCGCCACCTCCAATACGACGTAATACTGATTCAATTGTGTGTAAATGATGGAGACTTCCGACTGTCCGAAGGCACTGTAGAGGGACTGATCCAAAGACTGCGGCGTGATTCCGAGCCGTGCGGCGGTGAGACGATCGTAGCTGATCAGTTCTTCGAGACCGCTGTTCTGCGCATCGCTGCTCACATCCTGAAAACCGGGAATCTTCTGCATGCCGGCAAGCAGGATGGGGCCCCAATGCGCCAGATCTCCCACGTTGTCAGACTGAATTGTGTATTGGTACATCGCATTGCTGGATCGCCCTCCGATGCGCAGATCCTGCGCCGCCTGCAAGAATGCCGACGCGACCGGAAGCCGGTTCAGCTTGGGCCGCAGGCGATCGATAATTGCCGACGCTCCAATCTTGCGGACATCGAGAGGCTTCAGCGCGACATAAATGGTGCCCCCGTTGGATGCGCCGCCGCCACCGGTATGGCCAATCACATTGGCGACCGCAGGATCGGCCTTGATCACATTCTCAAGTTGCAAAATCGAGTTGTTCATCAAGGGAAACGACGCGTCCTGCGGCCCCCGCACGCTGCATGTGATGGCTCCCGTATCCTGCTCCGGGAAGAATCCTTTGGGGATGATGTCAATGAGATAGAAGTTCAGTACGATGGTGAGCAGCAGCAGGGTCAGCATGGGTCCGGGGTGCTTCAGGACCCACACCAGAGACCGGGTGTAGGTGGAAAGCATCCACGTGAATCCGCTTTCACTGAATCGATACGCTCTGCCATGCTTGACCGCCCTCTCATCCTTGAGCAGATAGGCGCACATCATGGGTGTAGTTGTAAGAGAGATGACCATGGATACAACAATGGCCGTCGACAAGGTGATGGCAAACTCGCGGAACAGCCGACCGACGATGCCGGCCATGAGGAGAATGGGAATGAAAACCGCAATCAGCGACATGCTGATCGACAGGATGGTGAATCCTATCTCACTGGAGCCTTGAAAAGCAGCCTTCATGGGGGACATGCCGGCTTCACGAAGGCGGGATATGTTTTCCATGACCACAATCGCATCGTCAACAACGAAGCCCGTTGAGATGGTCAAGGCCATGAGCGAGAGATTGTCGATACTGAAGCCAAACAAATACATGACCGCGAAGGTGCCAATGAGCGAGACGGGAACGGCGACGGTGGGAATGAGTATAGCGCGCCAGTTGCGCAGGAAAACGAAGACGACGAGAATCACGAGGATGACGGAAAGAACGAGAGTTCCCTCGACATCGCTGACCGACGCGCGGATGGTGGTTGTGCGGTCGAGAACGATGGTGGTCTTGATGCCTTGCGGAATGGACGCTTCAATCGATGGCAACTCTGCGCGGACGCGATTGACGGTATCGATGATGTTTGCGCCCGGCTGGCGGAAGATCATGACGGTGATCGAGGGTGTGCCATTCAGGTACCCTGCGGTGCGGATGTTCTGCGTCGAATCCGAAACGTCGGCTACATCGGCAAGCCTGATTGCGGCTCCCTTGCTGTAACCGACAATCAGCGGCTTGTATTCGTCTGCATGGGATATCTGGTCGTTGGTGACAATATCTGCGGTCGTGGCGCCGTCGGAGATCTGGCCGGCGGGCTCGTGAACATTCTGCTGGCTCAACACGGACTGAAGATTCCCGATCGTCAGCCCGCGGCTATTGAGCAGCGTGGGATTCACTTCCACGCGCACGGAAGGACCCGCGCCCCCGCCGACCGAAACTTGTCCCACACCCTCGATCTGCGAGAGCTTCTGCGCGACGATCGAAGAGGCCTCATCATAAAGCGTTGGTTTGTCGTACTTATCCGAGGTCAGCCCCAGAATGATGATCGGTGAATCCGCGGGGTTCACCTTGCGATAGGTTGGATTGGCAGGCAGGTTTGCCGGCAGGTAAGTGCGCGCCGCATTGATGGCCGCCTCGACATCGCGCGCGGCGCCGTCGATGTCGCGGCTCAAGTCGAACTGCAGCGTGATGGAAGTGCTGCCCAGCGAACTCGATGAGGTCATTTCGGTCACGCCGGCGATGTGGCTGAACTGGCGCTCCAACGGAGTTGCGATGGAAGACGCGACGACGTCCGGACTTCCGCCGGGCAGGCCGGAAGAAACCGAGATCGTGGGAAAGTCGACTTGCGGTAAAGGAGAAACAGGCAGGACATTGAAGGCAATTGCCCCCACAAGCAAGATGCCTGCGGTAAGCAGGGTAGTGGCTACCGGCCGGCGGATGAAGGGGGCGGAGATATTCATGTTCCCTCCCCCGGTTGGGCTTGGCTGCCGTTGCCAATGGCCATTTTCGAATGGCTGAGGCGGTGGCCGATGCGATCGAAGAAGATGTAGATGACAGGCGTGGTGTAGAGCGTGAGCACCTGGCTCAGCAGCAGTCCGCCCACCATGGCAATGCCCAGGGGCCGCCGCAACTCTGAGCCCATCCCCTGGCCCACGGCCAATGGAATGCCCGCCAGCAGCGCTGCCATGGTGGTCATCATGATGGGGCGGAAGCGCAGCAGGCAGGCATCGTAGATTGCGTCGGTTGCGTTCTTCCCGTGCTCCCGTTCTCCTTCCATAGCAAAGTCAACCATCATGATTCCGTTCTTCTTGACAATACCGATCAGCAGAATGATGCCGATGATGGCGACAACGCTGAGGTCCTGCTTGAAAAGGATGAGGGCCAGCAAGGCGCCCACGCCCGCCGAAGGCAATGTGGAGAGAATGGTAATGGGGTGGATGAAGCTCTCATACAAGACGCCAAGCACGATATAGACAGCGGCCAGCGCAGCGAGAATCAGCAAACCTTCATTGGAGAGCGAGCCCTGAAACGATGCCGCGGTACCTTGAAATCCATACTGAACGCTGGCCGGCATGTTCAGGTCCTTCTGAGCCTTTTCGATGGCCGTAATCGCTCCTCCCAGGGCGGCATTGGGGGCCAGGTTGAAGGACACGGTCACAGCGGGAAACTGCCCCTGGTGGTTGATCGAGAGCGGCTCCGTCGCTTTCTCGATATGAGTGAACGCACTGAGGGGCACGGCATTGGGGGGTGCGGAACTGGTGAGCGCATTGGCGTTTGAAGAAGTTGCGTTTGCGCCGACGCCGGACTTGATGGCATTGGAGGGCGCGCCGAGTACCGCCGAGGACGGAGTGTATGCCACCGCAGTGGTAATTGCATTGGAACCGGCGGACGAGGAACCAGAGGATGCGAAGGACGAAGAGGCTCCCGGCCCGGAGCCGCCTGCGGACGCGTTGGTCTGGATATACAGATCCTGAAGCTGGGCGGGACTTTGCTGCGCATTCGGAGCGGTCTCAAGGATCACGTGATACTGGTTCAACTGGGTGTACATGGTGCTGATCTGGCGCTGCCCATACGCGTCATAGAGTGTACTGTCGATGGTGGACGGAGCCACGCCGAGCCGCGATGCGGTGATGCGGTCGATGACCAGCGACACCGCCAGGCCCGCGGTCTGCTGGTCGGTGGCCACATCGGCAAGTTGAGGCAACTGCTTCATCTTGTAGACCAGGCGGCCGGTCCACAAGTTCAACTCGTTCGGGTCGGGATCCTCGAGCGCGTACTGGTACTGCGTGCGGCTGACGCGGTCGTCCACCGTGATGTTCTGCACAGGTTGCATGAAGAGCGTGATGCCCTCGACGGGCTGAAGGCTCGTTTGCAGCCTGCGAATCACGGCGGATGCGCTGATTTTGCGTACGTTCAGCGGCTTCAGGTTGATGGACATGCGTCCGCTGTTCAGCGTGGTGTTGGTCCCATCCGCACCGATGAAGGAAGACAAACTCTCGACCGCCGGATCCTGAAGGACGACGGCCGCCAGTTGCCGCTGCTTCTGCGCCATGGCCGCAAACGAAATGGTTTCCGGCGCCTGGGAGATTCCCTGAATGACTCCCGTATCCTGCGTGGGGAAGAACCCCTTGGGAATGACGATGTAGAGCACAATGGTAAGCACCAGAGTGGCGGCTGCCACCAGCAGCGTGATGGTCTGGTATCCCAGAACGAACTTGAGCGTGCGGCCGTAAAACGCGATCATACCGTCGAACACCCGCTCGGACGCCTTGAAGAAGCGACCCTGCTCTTCTTTCGGGGTGTGGTGCAGAATGCGCGAGCACATCATGGGCGTGAGGGTCAACGAAACAACCGCCGACAGAATGATGGTGACCGCCAGGGTCACCGCGAATTCCCGGAAGAGGCGGCCGACAACATCGCCCATGAAGAGCAGCGGAATCAGCACTGCAATGAGCGATACGGTAAGAGAGATGATGGTGAATCCGATCTGCTCCGCGCCCTTCATGGCGGCCTGCATCGGCGAATCGCCAGCCTCGATAAAGCGTGTGATGTTCTCAATCATCACGATTGCATCATCCACCACAAAGCCCGTGGAGATGGTGAGCGCCATCAGCGAAAGATTGTCCAGGCTATAGCCCAGTGCATACATGGCGCCGAAAGTGCCAACCAGAGAGACAGGTACGGCAATGCTGGGAATGATGGTGGCGTAGAGGTTGCGCAGAAATAGAAAGATAACCATCACCACCAGCGCAACGGTCAGCATCAACTCAAACTCGACGTCGGAGACGGAAGCGTTGATGGCTGTGGTGAGATCGGTGAGCGGCGTAACCTTGATGGATGCCGGCAGATTCACTTCAAGCTGGGGCAGAACAGCCTTGACGGCCTTCACCACGCTGATGGTGTTGGCACCGGGCTGCCGTTGAATGTTGAGGATGACGGCCGGGGTCTCGTTCATCCAGGCTGCCTGTTTGTTGTTCTCGATGCCATCCACCACCTGCGCCACATCCCTCAACATGATCGGTGCGCCATTGCGGTACGCGACCACAACCTTTCGATAATCGCTGCTGGTCACCAACTGATCGTTGGCATTGATCTGGTAATCCTGATGAGGTCCGTCGAAGTTGCCCTTGGCGGCATTGACGCTGGTCTGGACGAGCGCCGTGCGCAGATCTTCAAGGTTCAACCCGTAAGACGACAGCGCCGTTGGATTGGCCTGGATGCGCACCGCCGGCTTCTGGCCTCCGCTGATGCTCACCATGCCAACCCCGCTCAACTGAGAGAGTTTTGGCGCAAGCCGCGTATCCACCAGATCCTCAACTTGCGAGAGCGGAATAGTGTCGGACGTGATGGCCAGCGTGAGGACAGGAGCATCCGCCGGATTTGTCTTGCTATAGACCGGAGGTGACGGAAGGTTCGAGGGAAGAAAGCTCTGCGAAGCGTTAATCGAGGACTGAACCTCTTCTTCGGCAATGTCGATGTTGAGGCTAAGGTCGAATTGCAGGACGACAACGGACGATCCGCCGGAGCTGGTCGACGTCATCTGGCTCAGCCCCGGCAGTTGGCCGAACTGGCGTTCGAGGGGCGCGGTCACCGTGGTGGCCATCACGTTCGGACTGGCGCCGGGATAGAAGGTCAGCACCTGGATGGTGGGGTAATCGACCTGCGGCAGGGCAGAGACTGGCAACTGGGTGTACGCAACGACACCCACCAGCAGAATTGCGGCCATCAGCAGCGAGGTTGCAACAGGACGCTGGACGAAAGGCCCGGAGGGATTCACGGAGTGTTGCCCTCGGCAGGAATTGCCGGAGACGCCTGCTTCGACACGATGATCCGACTTCCGGCCCGCAACTTATCGAAGCTGCTGGTGGCCACAACCTCGCCGGGGTTGATGCCCTCCGCCGCGGTCATCCCGCTGTCCGCAGCGCCCGTTTTGATATTGCGCACGCTCGCCACACCGTTGGCAATCACATAGAGGAATGCCACCTGTCCGTTGTGTTGAACAGCAGCGGTGGGAACCAAGGTGACGCCTTGGAGCGTATTCACCAGCAACCTGGTGTTCACAAACTGGTTGGGGTACAACGCACCGTCCTTGTTGTCGAAGAGGGCGCGCAGTTTGACGGTACCCGTGGTGGTGTCAATCTGGTTGTCGATCGTCTGCAACTTGCCCGATGCAATCCTGGCGGTTTGCGAGCGATCCCACGCCTCGACGGGCAGCGCGTGCACCAGCCGCATCCGCGCCTGAACCTGCTTGAGGCTGTCTTCGGCCATGGTGAAAATCACGGTAGTGGGCTGCATCTGGGTAATGACCGCAAGAACGGTGGTCCCATTTGACTGCAAAACGTTTCCTGGATCCACCAGACGAAGACCTACGCGCCCGGCAATGGGCGCGGTAATGTGGCAGTAGCTTAGCTGCACCTGGTCGTAATTCACCGTCCCTTGATCGTTCTTCACCGTGCCCTGGTCCTGCAGCACGATCTTCTCCTGGTCCTCAAGCAGCTGCTTTTGAATCCCGTTTTGCGCCCACGCCGCACGATAGCGGTCCAGATCCATCCGGGCTTGCGCAAGTACATTTGTGTCGTGCTCCAGTGCGCCCTCGGCCTGCATCAGTTGCGCCTGATAGGGCCGGGGATCGATGTCGATCAGCGCATCTCCCTTGCGAACGTTTTGCCCCTCGCTGTAATGCACAGAAGTCAGGACTCCGCCAGCCTGTGCGGTAATGGAGGATGTGTAGACGGGAGTGACCGTGCCAATGGCATCGAGATAGATACCGATATTCCCCTTGGCGGCAGTGGCTACCGTAGCCGTGACGGACGGTTTGGCGCTGGCCAGAGCACGCTTGGCAGCTGCGGCCTTGACGTCATTCTCATGGATGATCACGACGACGATCACGCCCAGGAGCAGCAGAAGAAGAGCGCCCGTCCACAAGACCCAGCGCTTGCGATACCAGGGGAGCGGCGGAGACAACTGGTGACCGGCGCCAATGTACTCTGAACCCGATTTGCCTTCTATTCCTGACATGCAGAGCTCCGCGCCGAAGCACAGTTGGCAATGTGCTCTCCGCAGAGTCACTGAACCACGCCGCGTCTGTATGCTCAGTTTTGCTCACTTTCAGAGGGCCTGCCGACGCGTCCCATGCAATTCCGGCGTCAGCAGGGTTCGTACGGCATTCAGAACAGGCGAGACCTTGCATCGTCAGTTCCCAAGTCACTTTCACACTTTGCGACTGCCCATTGGCCTCATTCTCATATGAGCAAAACAGCACAGACCTCTGCCTGAGCCGGGCGCGATAATAAGCACTGTTTCAGTGGGATTCCCTGCAAGCACCGGGACAGTCTTCCCCAACTCCAGGTGAATAAGTCTTTGCTCGATCTCGTTCTTCTTGGCCGGTTTCCAAGGCACAACGCCCAGAAGCAGATTCTCCCCAGACTCGAGACGATTCTCAAGCCCGTCAATCCAATGGCCAGAGCTATCAAGCGCAAGCTGCCGACTGACTAACCAAGGAAAACCTCTAGTACCCAGTCTGTGTGATTTGGTGGTGGATCCAGAACCAATGCGGGCGTGGACGCCCGCACGACAGCCGGTCTGGATACCGGCGATCCATTCCGGCCATTGCACAATCATGCGGTCACGGTACTAGTCACTCTACATCATGACAAATGTCTCACAGCAACGGCTTCTCAGAGGATTGGTAGCTGCCTTGTTCCTTGGGTTCCCCGGAACGATGATGGTTCTGGCCCAACAACCCGACTTGGCATCCGTGATTCAGCTGGTGGACGCATCGGTCAAAGCGAGAATTGACAATATTGCGGAATACACCGTGACCGAGCACTATGCCGTTTACAGGAACAAGGACGAAGTTCATCCTGTGGCCGAAATGACGGTGAAGACCATCTACCAGAAGGAATCGGGCAAGAGTTATGTTATTCTCTCGCAGAGCGGCTCGGAGATCGTTCGGAACCTGATATTGAGCGCGATTCTGGATAACGAGAAGCGCATCAACCTGCCCGGTATCCGGGAAGGGGCGTGGATCACTTCCGCCAACTACACGTTTACACTCAAGCCCGGTGGACCCGCGTTGCTGAACGGGCGGGATTGCCTTGTCCTGGCCATGATTCCAAAGCGGAAGGAACCCTATCTTATCGAAGGACTTCTATGGGTGGATGCGAAGGATGGGTCGATTGTCCAGGTTGAAGGGACTACGTCCAAGAGTTCCTCGATCTTGACAGGAGCCACGCAGGTGATGCGCCAATATGCAAACGTGAGCGGCTATCCGCAGGCCACCCATGTCAGAGCGGTGTCAGATAGCTATCTACTTGGCCAGACAGTCGTAAAGATCGACTACCACGACTACCATGTCCAGCTTCTCCCGCCCGTATAGGCGGCCGAAGCCCTCTCCTGCTGCCGAGCGCGATCATCGCCCTTGCCGATAGTTCCATAGGGCCGCTGTGCATCCATATGAATGGCGCGCCGCGCCTCATCCATCCGGCCCGATTGACGAGATACCTTAACAGCCTGTGGTAAAAGTCGACAATGGCGAGAACCGCCCCTCAGGGGCTAAAGCCCGTCGTTTCCTCTCAGCCATTTACGGCGCGGCTGAAGCCGTGCCCTTTCAAAACCCGACTTTCACCACGGGCAGTTAAGCAAGCGAAGCGGTCGCTTAGCCCTCAAGCGTGCTGCGCTTGGCTCACGATGATAGGCTTCCTTTTGGCGCAGAGCTTTTGATCCAGATCAATGAAATCAGGGCGCCGGATGTGCCGCAGCCGGAGTGGGGGTTGCAGATTTCAACTTGTCGAGGTTTGAGAGTACCTGCTGCCAGCGAGAGGCATCCTTCTTCGTATCGATCGGCAGGGACAGATCGGAGTAGAAAGCGAGGATGTTATCCCGCAGTTGCGACGAGGTAAGATCAAAGTTATTTGCGGTCAGCTCGGCGAGCAGGTTTGCGTAGGTCTCGTCCGTGAGAGTGTATTCTGCCGCGCTGGTTATATTGCCGGTATCGAGATCGCAGTTGGGCAGGACAAGCTTGTGGGCGCGCTGATTTTCTAGAAGGGCGCGGTAGCGATCGGTGGTTGTGTCGATGCTTTTGATATATAGATCTTCGGTTTGCGGAGTCGGGTTGTTGAACCCCAGCCCCTTGAAGGGGCCGACCTTTGGAATATACCGCAAAAGCAGAGCCAGGATGCGCGTTCCCAGTCCCGGCTTTTCATATGTCTTGCCCCACTCTCTCTCATAGTCCGAACGCGATAGACGATAGAGAAACTTCCTTTTCGCGAAGTTGGGCGTCTCGCGGATCAGCTCTTTCTTATGCGTTTGCAGCGCTACCCGCGTCATCCGCGGAATCAGGTTGCCGATACAGAAGCGATAAGAACCCACCGCCATGCCTTCGTTCTTGAGCACGTCTTTCAATTGCACGCCATAAACGACGGGAAAGACCCTCTCCAGCAAGGGCTCGGACACCTGGAATCCGATGAAGTCATGATACTGCTCGGGGGCATAACGGTTCTTTGCAACCTGCAGTGTGTCGAATCCAAACTCGGTTTTCAAATGTGCCGATGTGTCCTCCGCATAGCGAACGGACTTCCCGTATTTGGCCCGCAACTTGGGATATGTCATTGCGACCGACCGATTGATTGCGGGGTGGCCGGCAATGTCTGACGCATAATGCGACAGCGCGCCCAACGCAAAGGCGTATTCATCGGCATCCTGGCTCTCAAGAATCAACTCGCTGACAAAATCACCGCTGCGAACGTAATGCACCAGGTCACTGAATTCCTTGTTGCCGAACGGATAATAGCCAAGATCCTGGATAACCGAGCCCCCATAGGCATAGGCATGCGCTTCCTTGATCTGGTCCGCTGTGAGCCCCGGATAGCGTTGCAGCAGGAGGGGGCTGATCTCGCTTGTCCACAGCAGGTCCACGATCTCTTCGTGGGTCAGGACGGAGTAGGCAAACGATCCCGCGCTGCCCATCAGCAGGACGAGGACAATCGCTGCCACGCGCAGGAGCCGAAGACGCCGGACCCTGGCGAGGGCGGGGCGAGATGCCGGTGACTGTTGCATGGCTCAAATCCGTCCAAGCAGAAAGAGGACAACCAGAATCAGGAGGATCAGTCCCAACCCACCGGTCGGATAATAGCCCCAAGTTCTGCTATGCGGCCACGTGGGCAGAGCGCCGATCACCAACAGTATCAAAACCACGATCAAGACTATTCCGAGCATGTTTCACTCCTAACGTCACGCACTCACTGAGGCCAATTCAACTGCAGAGAACAAACGGCACTCCTGGGACAAGGCCCTCTGCAGCGTATTGGGAAGCGCCCGTACACGGCGAAAGGGAACCTGGCCTGGCCTCCGCTCCACACCGGGGGGAGCCGTGCGTCTCACACAGTTCAGCCATGATAGACGCGACGGATTGAGTTTTTCACGCCGCAATCGAACCGTCTGAGCAATTGAATACATCGGGGATCTCAACCCGACTTGATGTTCGAATGCGGTTCCGCGCGCATGAATCTTCATGCCTGGCGCTCGATCGATTACTCAGGCAGGGGCTGCCCCAATTGCTCTGTATGGCAGGGCGTAAGGGGAAGCGTGCTCTCTTCCTGGACTGGCGCAGGGGCGCTGCTGCTTTCATCCTGCTTCTCTTTGATCGCCTTCTCCTGGCCGAGCCCCATGGTCAACGCCGTCAACCCGGCCAGGCCGCCCAACTGCATCGATTCGACCGCGGTACTGGGGACGATCACGATGGTGGAATTCTGCTTCAATCCTTCATAGAGCATGTTCATGGCTCTCAGATGCAGCGCGACGGGATTATTGGCATACGTTTTGGCGGCTTCGCCAAACTTCTCTGCAACCTGGCGTTCGGAGTCGCCAAGAATCACCCTGGCCTGGCGCTCTCTTTCTGCCTGCGCCTGCATCGACATCGCATCTTCCAAGGCCGGTGGAATCAACACATCCTTGACCTCCACCGAGATGACGTTGATGCCCCAGGGTTCAGTCCGCACATCGATGATCTTCTGCAAGTCCACACTGATCTTGTCTCTGCCTTCGAGCATGTCTGAAAGCATGGTCTTGCCGATCACATCGCGCAAAGCAGTCTGCGAAGCCCAGTTGATCGCGCTTTGGTAGTCTGCGACATCCAGCGCCGCCTTCTTGGGATCGATAATCTTCCAGAAAAGCACCGCGTCCACATCAACCGGGACGGTGTCTTTTGTCAATGTCTTTTCCGCCTTGAAGGAGCTTGTCAGGACACGTGTATCAATCCAATAAGGGATGGACTCGATGATCGGGATGATGAGGAATAGTCCCGGGCCCTCAAGCGAGCGGAACTTGCCCAGCCGCAGAACCACAGCCTTGTTCCACTGATCGGCAACCTGGATCGCCGAAGCAACGAGGTAGGCGAGAACAATCGCCAGGCCCAGCATGAAGATGGCCGCTCCATCGGCTGACAACCGATGGAGTGCAAAGGCAGCGGCAGCACCCGCGGCAAGGATTACGGTGAAGATCAACGCCTGGAACGAGTTGCTCTGCTTCATAGGTACGTCCTCTCAAACCACCCTCCGAGCCGAGTGATCTGAAGCCTGGCCCTGGGTCATTCCGTTCGTAGTTGCCTGCTTACAGTTATCCGACGAAAACACTCTCACCATGAACGGTGCAAGAACTATGCTCGGTCCCCGCGATGACGTCCCTGGCCCTGGCGACATCTCCAGGTGTACCGTGGACAATCAGCACGAACTTGTCGGTCTTCAAGGCGACTTCGTACTTGAGAACGCTGTCCTTGGGAATACCGATGCTCACCAGCGCAGCTCCCACCGCACTTACGCCCCCAACCACAGCCGCTCCTTCGAGGCCGGCGATAATCCAGGCCACCAGCGGACCAGCCACAAGAATCGGCCCGATACCAGGGATGGCGAACGCGGCGGCGCCAAACAGAAGTCCCCAGAATCCACCCCAGAACGCTCCGACCTTACCCCAGTACTTCATGCGGTCACCGGTGTTGTAGTAGCCGACGACGTGTTCATCGGTGTGCGTGTTTCTCCCTGCAATCGAGAGGCTCTTCATGTCGACACCGGCCTCCTGCAGTTCCTTGATGGCGCGTTCGGCCTGTTCGTGGGTGTCATAAATGGCTACGACAGCATTTGTTGCGATCATTGTGTTCTCCACGTTCCTGGGTTGACTGACGATGCCCACTGGAAACCGAATGAGTGACACGGTTGCAGCGGTATCGCTTGCAGAGTGAGTCTTGCACAATCTTCCCCCTGGGTATGAGCAATTTGGCACAGGGAGCGGAGCGACATTTCTCGCATCCGCGGGTGAAGCACCATCACTTCATGTTCGTGCGCACAGGCCGGGAATCAGGTGTCCAATAGAGCACAGCATTGGTTCCCCTGACAAAAGAGAATGAGCATTTCGCCGTTCTTATGGCTGCCGAGGAGATCATCATCTCAAACGGCTTTGGAGATGGCGGCCGGCTTCGCTCTGCACCTCCATGCGGAAATCCTGCTTGTGAATGTCATTCCGCTTTGTTCGACATCGACTTCACACTGTGTTGTTCCTCTAGCGCAGTTTCAATTGGGGATCAGTGCGCAGAGTAGGCACCGATGGTAGCGAGAGTTGCGGTACAGGTGGTTAGTTGTGAGCACAAGTAGCGACGTCATTCCCGCCGCACCCGGTCAACCGCCAACGGCGGTTCAGGACGCATCATCGAAGGGGCTCACCAGCGATGAGGCCCGAGCTCGTCTTGAAAAAGACGGCCCCAATGCAATGCCGGATACGTCCGCGCATCCACTGCGCAATGCCCTGGCCAATTTCTGGGCGCCCGTTCCCTGGCTGCTTGAGGCCTCGATTGTTCTTGAGCTGGCGCTGCACAAGTATTACGAGGCTGCCGTCATTGCAGCCCTGCTCGTCTTCAACGCTGCGCTCGCCTATTTTCAGGAGGGCCGCGCCCAGGCCACTCTGGCAGCACTCAAGTCGCGGCTCGCACTGAACGCTTCTGTCGAGCGCGATGGCGTCTGGAAGACGGTGCCGGCCGCGGAACTGGTCTGTGGCGACCGGGTAAAACTGTCGCTTGGGGGCGTGGTCGCCGCCGATGTGCATCTGACCGGCGGATCGGTCGAACTCGATCAATCGATGCTGACGGGCGAATCCCTGCCCATCGAGGCCGGTCCCGGTGTTGACACGTATGCGGGGGCGCTTGTTCGGCGGGGCGAAGCAACCGCGGTGGTAACGGCCACCGGCGCCCGCACCAAGTTTGGCCGCACGGCGGAACTGGTTCGCACCGCACATGTGGTAAGCACACAGCAGAAGGCAGTGCTCAAGATCGTGCGCAACCTGGCGATCTTCAATAGCATCGTCATCCTCGCCATGGGGGCCTACGCATACACCCATGCCATGCCGTGGAGTGAGATTGTTCCCCTGTTGCTCACGTCGGTTCTCGCGGCCATCCCCGTGGCGCTGCCCGCAACATTCACTCTTGCCGCCGCAGTAGGAGCTCGTGCGCTGGCGAAACTCGGGGTTCTGCCGACGCGGCTTTCAGCCGTTGACGAAGCCGCATCCATCGATGTTCTCTGCTCGGACAAGACCGGAACTCTGACCCGCAATGAGCTTTCAGTTACCAGCGTTCGCCCCATGCCGGGCCTCGACGAATCGCACGTTCTGGGCATGGCGGCCCTGGCCAGTTCTGAAGGCGGTCAGGATCCCGTCGATGCTGCGATTCGCCTTGAAGCCGCGCACAAGCCGGCTGCCGACTTGCCAAAGCTGGCAACATTTTTGCCCTTCGACCCGGTCAGGAAAACCTCCGAAGCAACTGCGACAGATGCAAAGGGTGGCTCGGAACGAATCATCAAAGGTGCGTTCACCGCGGTCGCCGCCCTCACTGCTCCCTCTCCGGCAGCGGCGGCGATCGTTGACGATCTCGAGAAGCAAGGCTTCAGAGTTCTGGCAGTTGCCGCGGGTCCCCCGGCAGCCGTGCAGATCCTTGGATTGATCGCCCTCAGCGACCCGCCACGCACCGACTCGGTCTCCCTCATCTCGGAGTTGCATTCGCTCGGTGTGCGCGTGGTCATGGTTACAGGAGATGCCCCGGTTACAGCGGCAATCGTCGCACATGCGGTGGGATTGAACGGCGCCGTCTGCCCACCCGGAAAGCTCCCCGCTGCTCTCAAGCCAAACGATTTCTCCGTCTTCGCAGGCGTTCTTCCGGAAGGAAAATACGACCTGGTCAAAGCCTTCCAGAAGGACGGAGACACGGTGGGCATGTGCGGGGATGGCGCCAATGACGCGCCTGCCCTGCGCCAGGCCCAGATCGGCATTGCCGTCTCCACTGCAACCGATGTGGCGAAATCGGCGGCGGGCGTGGTATTGACCGAAGCCGGCCTGGGGGGCATTGTCTCCGCTGTAAAAGAGGGCCGAATCACGTTTCAGCGCATCCTCACCTACACGCTGAACTCGGTAATGAAAAAGATATTGCAGGTACTCCTGCTGGCGGTCGGCCTTGTCCTGACAGGACATGCGGTCCTGACGCCGATGCTGATGGTCATTGTCATGATTACCGGCGACTTCCTCGCGATGTCATTAACCACTGACAGGGTGCGGCCGTCGAAGATGCCCAACTCCTGGCAAATCGGAAGAATTACAAGCGCAGGCGTCATGATGGGAATGTGCTTTCTTGCATTCTCAACCGCACTCCTGGCCTACGGGAAATTCGAGATGCATCTCGGAATCGATGCGCTCAGAACCGTATCTGTGCTCGGTATTGTGTTTGGCAGCCAGGCCACCACCTATGTCATTCGCGGACGGCAACGTCTGTGGGGATTGCGCCCCAGCGTTTGGCTCGTGCTGTCTTCTGTTGCCGATGTGCTCATCATCTCGACGCTCGCAGTGCTCGGAATTGCGATGGCGCCCTTGCCCGTCACAGTCATCATGTGTGAGTTTGCCGCAGCGGTCGCCTTCGGTGCGCTGCTGGACGTGGTCAAGATTCCGATCTTCGCCCGCCTCCGCATCTCCTGATGGTCACGGCGCAGTCGATGAATCCTGGCGATGGCCGGACGGCGGTCAATATTGGCCAGCAATCAAGATTCATCTGCGCAACACTGGATCTTGAATGACACGCCACGGACCCCAGGCAGCCGGATTTTCCGGCGTGCAATCTCTCGTGAAGCCGACAACATAAAGAGATCGCATCATAACCGCCGTGCCAGTGAGTCGGAGAGAAGAGCGGAGACAAATGAAGTTGCTCAAAGGATTAGGAATTGGACTGAGCCTTACCGTGCTCTGTCTTCTCGTTGCGCCCAAAGCAAAGGCGGACGAGTTGAACAGAAAGACTGTTGTTACCTTCAGCGGACCGGTTGAAGTTCCGGGCGTCGGCGCCCAGGTTTTGCCCGCGGGCACTTACATTTTCAAGGTTCTGGACTCACCCTCGGACCGGCACATCGTGCAAATCCTGAGCGAGGACGGAAACCATGTGTACACCACCATTCTGGCAATTCCCAATTTTCGGTTGAAGGCTACCGACAAAACGGTAATCACTTTTCACGAGCGGCCCGCCGGAGAGCCTGAGGCCTTGAAGGCATGGTTCTATCCCGGCCGTGAATGGGGCGATCAGTTTGTCTATGAAAAGTCCAAGGCCATCCAATTAGCCAAGGAATCCAATGAAAACGTCCTTTCAACGCCGGTCGTAATGGCGGCCGCGCCCGCTGAGACATTGGCATCGGCTCCGGTTGAGGCAGTTAGCCCGAGCGGAGAGACGGTTGACACGGCCCAGGTTGTGGAGGCTCCCCCAGAGCCGGTTGCACCGCAACCCGTGCTTGTGGCTTCTTTGCCCAAGACAGCCAGCTATCTTCCCCTGATTGGATTGCTTGGTCTGCTTACGCTGGGCAGCGGCTTTGTTGTCTCGGGTCTCTTGAAGCACTCTGTCTAATGCAATCTGGAGAGAGCGCCCGATCTCTCGCGTAACAAGGAACCATGGGTCAAAGGAGGCGGTACACGCGTATCGCCTCCATTCTTTTTTGTCGCATATGCCTGCTGGCAGGGCAAACTGCTGAGAACTGATTGAAAGACTGGACGTATGACCAGGATGAGCGCATCCACAAGACGAGTGCATCGAGCAGCGGGCAGGCAAGCCTCATGGCTCCCTACCGCTCGAATGCGCAGGTCAGAGTACAACACGGTGACGTACCGGTGTCTGCTTGCTTTGATTGGCCTGATGCTTGCGCCCTGTGTTTCCGGGGCACAGGGATCGCATCCCTCACAGAGCGGCTCTGGCGACGAGTACACCCTGCAACTGAATGCCGACATGGTGGTCCTGAGCGCAACCGTTCTGGATCGCCACAATGCGCTTGTATCCGGCCTGGGCAAAGACGATTTCAGAATTTACGAGGATGGGGTGCCGCAACAGATCGAGCAATTCAGCCACGAGGATATCCCCGTCACGGCCGGCATCCTGGTGGATAACAGCGGGAGCATGGGTCCGAAGCGCAACGATGTGATTGCCGCAGCACTGGCATTTGCGCGATCGAGCAATCCGCAGGACCAGATGTTTGTGGTCAACTTCAACGACCGCGTGTCCTTTGGCCTGCCGGCGAACATTCTGTTTACAGATCAGCGGGAACAACTGGAAGAGGCCCTCTTCGGAATCAGCGCGATCGGCGAGACCTCGATGTACGACGGGATCGCCGCCGGCCTTGAGCGTCTCAAGCTGGGAAACCGCGACAAGAAAGTGCTGATCCTGATCAGCGACGGCGGCGACAACGCCAGCAAGCACAGCCTGGCGCAGGTGTTGGGCATGGCCAAGCAGTCTGCCGCGATCATCTACGCGATCGGCATCTTCGATGAACGGGACGGCGATCAGAAGCCCGGTGTGCTGCGGCGGTTTGCACGGGAGACAGGCGGCGAGGCATTCTTTCCGGAATCATCCAGTGAGATCGCTTCAATATGCGAAGGGATCGCTCGCGACATTCGAAATCAATACACCTTGACCTATGTTCCCAAGATTGCACCGCAAGACGGGAAATACCGGACCATCGAGGTAAAGGCAAGCGCGCCCGGCCGTGGGCGCTTGTCGGTCCGCACCAGGGCCGGATACTCCGTGCCACTGGCCGAACCCGACAGCGGCAGCAAAGGGGCCCGGCCATGATACCCGAAACTGACCAGCAGGGGTTCGCAACGCGGAGGCATCTGTTCCTTCGCTGGACGCGGCGATTCTTTTTCATCACCGGCGCTCTTGCGGTTACTTATGTTGCGCTGACTCTTCTTTACGCAAGGTTCTACCAGCAAGCCGCAGCCAATACTCTGGATACGCAGATCGATGCGCAGGAGTTGCACGAAGTGAGCCTGCCTCGGGCCGCGGCCAGAGAAGGCGATGTCCTGGGCCGTATTGAGATTCCGAGGCTGGGGATGACGGTGGCCATTCTGGAGGGGACCACAGCGCAGACACTGCGACTCGGTGTTGGACATATCGACGGTACGGCTCTTCCCGGAGAGGCCGGGAACATTGGAATCGCGGGGCATCGCGATACATACTTCCGCGCCCTGAAGGACATTCGCGCCAGCGACGAGATTCAGATTCAGACCGCAACCGGCCTTTCGCGCTACGCAGTCGATTGGATACAGATCGTGGCTCCTGGCGACGGCGCAGTCCTGTCCGCCTCGGCCGGTTCCTCCCTCACGCTTGTAACCTGCTTTCCATTCCACTTCATCGGTGCAGCCCCGGAGCGATATATAGTGCACGCGCGCAGGGAGTAGTCGCGCCGGCATCTCCCAATGCAGCGGGAGGAGACCACGATGGACAGTGGTGAAAGTCGAGAATGGCAAGAACCATCCCTCAGGGGCTAAAGCCCGTCGTTCCTATCAGCCATTTACGGCACGGCTGAAGCCGTGCCCTTTCAACACCTGATTCTCACGACAGGCTGTTAACAACTTGGCCGAGTGATTGCCTGCAACATTCGCCGTTCACGTGATCCTACGCTGCGGGCGGCGAAGGAGCAGGCACGCTACGCCCACGCCAACCAGGGCTTCGAGGTCCACGCGCTTCTTCAATCGTCAAAACGGATAGGTTACGTTAACGTCCGCACCCCATAGGGCAGTTTGGCCATTGACCGTGTCCGCGCCCCACAGGGCGGTCGCGGCCTCTGGAGTTCCTGCGCCCCACAGCGCCGTTGCTCCCCAAAGGGCGGTGAAACCCTGGGGATCGTCCGCGCCCCACAGCGCCGTTGCTCCCCACAGCGCCGTCTGGCCGTCGACGAACGCGTTCGCTCCGTAGACGTTGGAGGCGCCCCACAGCGCCGTTGCTCCCCAAAGCGCTGTCTGGTCGGTATCGAGCGTGGTGGAGCCGGTTTGCGGGTCGTAGACCGCTACCGGCGACATGGCCGTTCCAGCCGGCACCACCGTGCCGCTCTGAACATCGCTCAACGCGGCATTGATGTCCAGGTAGCCGGCGCCGATGGTGAAGGCGTCGTAGTTTGCCCAGTAGACGATGCCGGTGGCGCGATCGGTCACGCTGCTGACCTGCGGAAAATAGCTCTTGTCTGCCGTGCGCATCAGTTCGGCCTTCACCTGATCCGGCGTCAGTTGCGGCTCCGCCTGCAAGAGCAGTGCGACTGCTCCGCTCGCTACGCCAGCGGCCATGCTGGTGCCGCTCAGCGGGAAGTACTGGTTGGATGCCAGGGTCTGCGAGCCCAGCAGCATGTAAAAACCGTACGGGGTAATGAAGGATGGATTTTCCTTCGCCAGCGGATCCCCGCCAAACTCGAGACTCGTCACCAGGTTGCCGGGAGCAACAATGTCCGGCTTGGCGATGTGGTCGATGAAAGACGGTCCCTTGGAGCTGTAACTCGCGATGATATCGTCCTTGATCGAAGCGGTTTCCATGGTGTTCATCGCGCCCACGGTGATCACGTATGGGTCGTTTCCCGGAGCTTCTGTGGTTCCATAGCCTTCTGCGTTGAGGTTAAGGTCGCGGCCGTTGTTGCCCGCGGCGACGACCACCACGATACCGGCCTTCCATGCCTGTTCGACGGCCTGGCAAAGGGGATCGAGCGTATAGCTCTCCCAGATCGGCCGCCCCAGCGACAGGTTGATGACACGAATGTTGAAGTAGCTCTTCAGAGCAATCGCCTGCTCGATGGCGGCAATGACCTGCGAGTCGGTGCCGGCTCCGTTGGCATCCAGCGCGCGAAGATCGATCAGATTGACATTGGGCGCCGCGCCCTTGAAGGTGCGATAGAAGAGCAGCCCAGTCGATTGGCTTCCGTTGCCGCCAATCAGGCCGGCCACATGGGTCCCATGGCCGAAGGAGTCCCCCGCATTCGAGTTCACATTGCCCCCGCCGTTGGGCACGAAATTCTGCTCCCAGACCACGCGGCCGGGCCCCCGTGTGCCCGCTTGCAGGGCCGTGGGGGTGCCACCGCTGAACCTGAGCGCCGGCTGTTGCCAGCCCAGCCCCCCTTGAAGGTCCGGGTGGTTCTGTATTCCGCTATCGATCACCGCTACGCCAATTCCCGTGCCGTTGTATCCCTGCGCCCACACCTGCGGGGCGTTGATGGGCTCGGTGGTGTACTCCGCGCCGGTCATTGTCGTTGCCCGCGCCGCCAGCGGGCGATCGAGGGAGATATAGCGCACATTGGGATCGGCGGCAAGTTTCTCCAGTTGGGATTGAGGCACAGTGGCGGCGTGCGCGTGAATCGAGTGGAGCTTGCGCAGAAGAGTTCCGCCAGAGAGCGCGATGGCGTCCTCCTGGTCCTGGCCGGGTTCCTGCTTGTACTGGATGATCACCTGCACCCTCGACGGCGAAGGAGCGGACGCATCCGGAGATATCTTGCGATGCGCCGGGCGCGGGGTCTGTGCCAGCAGCACCACCGGGACCAGCGACGCAAGCGCCAAGCTGACGGTCAGGATGCGGACCGCGCGATTCGCCATTCTTGCCGCGGAGAAGGAACCAGGGAGGAGGGTTGCCCTCTCCCACGCTGCGTCCTTTTGCTGTTCGCCTTTCATTGTGCTTCTCCTCGTGCGCCATTTCGAATCGTCCAGGATCTTCAGCGTTGGCGCCTCTGCATAGACTCTTCATCGGAGCGATCTTTGTTCTCTGTAATGACCGAGGTAATGCATTCGATTTGCCTTATGCTTGTGGAGCATTTCGACTCTAGATTGTTGAGGATCGCGCGGAATCCGGCAGGGGGGGAGCCGTTGTCTGTACTGATATGGGACAGTGGAACTCGCCGGTGTGCGGGAAGGGTGGGCGACAGGAAAGAAGGTGGGGGATGGCTCGCCGGCTCAATCTGCGGAACGCCCGCGCCTCGCGCTGGCCGCGAGGCGGTCCATCATGCTTCCATCAGCGTAGAGGGTGCGCTTTCTCGCACATCGCTGCCTGCATGCCGGGCGGGCAGCTTTTCAGCGTGCAGGAGACTGTCGCCGCCTTCGTGCAGTGCGCGCGACAGCTTGGGCTCCACGGCCAGCAGGATGCGAAGATGGTCCTTTGAGAAGGCATCCGCTTTGCTTGAATAGAGCGTCAGCACGCCGAATCTTCCCCCCGCGGGCTCGCAAAGTGGAAGAGAGAGAGCGGAGCGCATCTGCCCTGGAGAGCCGCGCTTGGCCACGTAGTTGGGCTCCACTTCGGGGTTCCCGTTGACAATGGATTTTCCACTATCGGCAACCCAGCCGGAAAGGCCGTCGCCCACTGCAATCTGCGCCGCCGAAAACGAGTGCGCGGCGACTCCGTCCTTGTAGTGCGTGAAGAGCCGATCGCCCTCCTTGATGTAAATGGCCAGGCAATCGAAATCCATCCACTGGCGGAGGCTGAACGAAAGGGCCGCGGCACACCCATCGGAGCCGGACAAGTCTTCGAGCATACTGGTCATCTGGCCGACGGCTTGCGCCTCGGTTGTGGCAGCGGCAATCAGATTGAAAGCATCCTGAGGGCAGAGCAGGCCAGCAGAAACAGGCTGAACTCCGCAACCACTGTCGGATTCCTCTGTCACCGCGCCGGTGACGTTGTACTGCTCGAATCCGGCGCCTGGCGCCGCGCCCCGCCGGATCAGGGGCGAAGTCTCCAGGGGGGCAACCGACTTGATGTCGTCTTGCGCCAGCCGTTCCAGTTCGAGGTAATGGTCCTCCAGAACGGCAGTGACCTCCGGATCGAACTCGATGCCGGCCTTGTGCTTGATGTAGGCCAAAGCCTCATCCATCGGGAGAGCCCGCCGATAGGGCCGGTTCGACGACAGGGCGTCGAAACAGTCCACGACTTTCAGAATGCGCGCTCCCACGGGAATTTCCTCCCCTTTCAGCCCATCTGGATAGCCGCTGCCGTCCCAGGACTCATGGTGCGAGCGCACGATGGGCGTCACTGGATAAGGGAATCGGATGCGCTCAAGAATGTCTGCTCCCACCACAGGATGGATCTTCATCTTGTCGAACTCTTCAGGCGTAAGCCTGCCCGGCTTGTTGATGATGTGCTCCGGAACCGCAAGCTTGCCGATATCGTGCAGGAACGACGCAGTCAGCAACGCCTGCAACTGCATTTCGTTCTGACCCATGAGTCGGCCAATTTCCCCCACGTAGACGCGCACTCGAAGGAGGTGGTCGTGGGTGCCCTGATCCTTGGCCTCGATGGCCAGGCCGAGCGCCTCGATGGTGCGCAGGTGCACCGCCTTGATCTCCTCCAGGTGCCTTTGCCGGGCCAGCATGGAGGCAATCTGCGCACGATAGGCGCGATGCATGGTGTAGACCGTCGGAATAATGAGCAGTGAAGTCATCCAACCGAATTGAATGCTGATCAGATGAACGATGGCCGCGAAGAAGGCTCCCACCAGGTAGAAAGGCAGGAACCAGGGATAGCGGCGCCGCCAAAGGCCGAAGGCGCTCTCCCCGTTCGTCCAGCCAATCGCCATGGCTACGGGAATCGTATTCGTCAGGAAGTAAACAGTCGCAGCCAGCGCCAGGGCCGGGGCCAACTCAAGACCGCGGAGGGTAGAAGACCCGAAGACAAGGCAGGCGAGCGCGGTGGAAACAACCACGCTGCCGAGATTGAACGCCACCTGCGCCAAGGTGAAGGGCTTCAGAACGTGAATGCGGCACTGCGCGAAAACCGATGCGGCTGCCAGCGCCACGGCCTGCAAGGGCGAAAGCTGGAGGATGCCGAGCAGAATGAAGGGGAAATTGACCGACATTGTGCCGTCGCCCTTGGGCATGGCGACTTTCATCTCGGCGCTGAGCAGAATCACCGCCAGATAAACGGCAAACCGCACCCAATCATGAGGATGTGGCCCGGAAATCAGCGCCAGAGAACCCGCGGCGCCGGCAAGTGTGACCGCAATCAGAAATTTGACCCGAAGTGGCATTCACTCTCTCCAGTCGCGCCTTGCGTGTTCCTGCTTCTGGCATCTGCTGTCTGCTTCCGCTCAACGATCCGGCTGCACAGTACCTGCATCGGGAATTCCGCGGACATGCGGTCTTCCCGCTCAAAGACGCCTCCCCCTGCCATCCTTCATTTCGGCAAGAAGCACGGTTCTCTGCAATCTGTGCCGATGAAGGACAGTATCGATGCAAGCCGACAGTGCGGCCCGGCGCGGAGCGCGCCCTCCGGAGAATCGCCGCGCCTTTTCATGCGAGGAGGCTGCGCGCTTCCGCACCACCCAGACAGGCAAGACGGCGGCAACCACTGAGGGGGAGAACGTGCATCTCACCGCAGTGCTGGTAACGAACGAATCCTGCGGGCGAAGAGAGGGTACGTCTGTCAGGCGATCCCTCCCAGGTCCGAAAATCCGGACCTGGGGCGTCCAGTTCTGGGTTAGTGGACTACATGGGACCTGGGCCACCGGCCAACTGCCCGAGTGGATGCGCTACCGGCAGTTCGACTCCTCCTCCCCGGTCCCCAAAAGCGAGGGACCGGGGCACCCTCAACTTGGTTTGAAGAGATCGCCAGGACCGGGGCCACCCGCCTCGCCCACCCTTCGCAAAGTGCGCGAAGGATGGGGCACCCGCCATCCGCCTTGCCCGAAAACCCGCTCATCGCGATAAGGCCGCGATGAACGGGGCACAGTCCTTGATGCTGTGATGAGTGGGCCACCTGCCAACCGCGACGAGATAGCGCAGGCGGACGCGCTCCAGCGCATCTTCAAAAATCTCCATGGCCGCGACCGTGGACAGGTAAGGACGACGGCGATAACAACTGAAGGTGAGGAAGTGGAACTCCCCCGTTTGCTGATACCGGATGCGCGCGCCTTTCATGCGGCAAGAATACTCCGCTTGCGCATCAATTGACGGGAAAATGTGCCTCCCCCCGGTCCCCAAAGGCGAGGGACCGGGGGCACCCTCAGTGTGGTTTGGAAGAGTCATTGAGACCGGGGGCACGCGCCACCCAGGGCACCCGCCCCAAGTCATAAAATCCTGACATGGGGCGCCCATTCGTAGAACGATGTGAACTACTTCAGCGGGTCCGCGGGCAGCGTCCAGCCTTCCTTTTCGCCCTTGTTCTGCTCCTTGAGCCAGACGAGCAGCGGCTGGAAGTATTCGATGATCGCGGAGGCGTCGGCCTGGTCGGTTCCGGTCATCGCCTTCAGCGCCTCCGGCCAAGGCTTGGAGCGGCCCAACTCCAGCATCGCGTTCAGGCGCGCGCCGGCTTGCTTGGAGCCGTAGACCGAGCAGCGGTTGAGCGGGCCCTGGTAGCCCGCCGCCTGGCACATGGCGCGGTAGAACTGGAACTGGTAGACGCGGGCCAGGAAGTAGCGCATATAGGGCACGTTGGCGGGGATGTGGTATTTGGCGCCGGGGTCGAAGTCGGCCTCAGTGCGGGCCACCGGCGGGGCGATGCCCTGATACTTTTCGCGCAAAGCCCACCAGGCGCTGTTGTAGTGCTCCGGCGTGACCTGGCCGGAGTAGACCTGCCAGCGCCACTTGTCGATGAGCAGGCCGAAGGGCAGGAAGGCGATCTTGTCCAGAGCCGTGTGCAGCAGCAGCGGAATGTCGGCGCTGGGCGGCGGAATCTGGTCGATGAGGCGCAGCTTCTTGAGGTAGTCCGGGGTGACGTTCAGGGCGATGGCGTCGCCGATGGCTTCGTGAAAGCCGTCGTTGGCGCCATCGCGGAAGAAGTAGGGCTGGTTGCGATAGGCCATCTGGTAGTAGTTGTGGCCCAGTTCGTGGTGCACCGTAACGAAATCGTCCGACGTGGGCTGGAAGCAGGCCTTGATGCGCACGTCGCGCACATTGTCGATGTCCCAGGCGCTGGCGTGGCAGACCACGTCGCGGTCGCGGGGATGGGAGAGCATGGAGCGCTTCCAGAAGGTGTCGGGCAGCGGGTCAAAGCCCAGCGACTTGTAGAAGCCCTCGCCATAGCGCACCAGGTGGGCCGAGTCAGTGTTGCGCGCCTTGAGGATGGCGCCCAGATCGTAGGGCAAGGGACTGGCGGGCGGCGCAACCACGTCGTAAATGTTGCCCCACTCCTGCGCCCATGGATTTCCTAAAAGATGGGCGGGGATCATGCCGTCCGGCCGGCGGGCGGCATCGCCGTACTTTTCGATCAGCTTGTGGCGAACGTAGGTATGCAGTTCGAGGTAGAGCGGCTCAACCTGGGTCCACAGGCGCTCGATCTCGGCCTGGAACTCGTCCGGGGTCATGTCGTACTGGGAGCGCCACAGGGCGCCGGTATCGGCATAGCCCAGCTCGCGCGCGCCCTGGTTGGTGAGCTGGGCCAGGCGGACATAGTCCGGGCGCATGGGCGCGCCCACGGCATGCCAGCCGGCCCACAGCGCCGCCAGCTCCCTGGGATCGCGGTTATGGGCCATCTTGACGCCGATCTCGTCGATGCCCAGGCAGTGGTCGGGATCGGCATCGGGGCAATACTTGCCGCGGCCGTAGGCGGCGTCCAGTTCGGCGGCCTTCTGCGTAGCCTCGGCGCGCAGGGTGGGATCGGCGGGCGCGGGCAGGCCCTCGCTCAACTTGAGCAGCATCAGCTTGCGGGCCGCATCGGGCGGCAGGGTGAGGCCGTCAAAGCGGCGCGCCTCGCCGATGAGCGCGGTCTGGCGGGCAATCATGCGATCCTCGGCCTGGCCCAGCAGAGTGACCGTGTCGTCGGTGATGTAGGTTTCTTCTACCCACTGGGCGCGGTTCACGTCGATGCTGATAGCGTTGAGTTCTTTTTCGGCGCTGGCGATGAAGGCCAGAGCCTCGGCGACAGTGGGCTTGGCCGCGGGCGCGCTTTGCGCGGGAGCCGCGGGGAGACAAAAAAGCAGACCGGCAATGGCCGGCAGGGAGATAGCAAGACAACGATTTCTAAATGTCATGGCAAAGGGGAATATAGAACATTTTCGCGGTGCGTGTCAGCCCGGCCAGCCCACCCTCAACGAACAGGAAACCAGGGCAATTACATGGAGGCTATTGCATACATTCCTCCCGGAGGGAGGTAGCGAAAATGGCCCAGGGTGCAACCCTGGGTGAGCATAGCGCCAGGAGTTTCCGCCCCGTAAGGGCGGTGCGAAACCAAGCGGCGAAGAAACCTTCGCAATCGGCCAGATTTAGCCCTCGCTCCGCCCCTACGGGGCGGAATCAGTTCTGTCTACATCCTACCCAGGGTTCCGCTACGCTTCACCCATGGGCTATTTTCAACGGCTCCCTACGGGAGCGAAAACCGCTCAACCGTTCATGCAATCACCCTGAACAGGAAACCGGGGGTTCAAGATGCGGCCGGGCGGTTGGGGTAGAATTGGGCCGCTGCCTCGGGCGGCACACCAGGGAGGACGCCAATGGTCCGCAAGAAAGCTCCATCCAAGCCCGCCGCACGGCCACCCGTCGCCGCTTATGAACGGGCGCTGGACGGCTGGCGCCCGCCGACGACGCCGCCGCCCACCGTTTCAGGCCGGTGGCTGCTGGCCGGGGCCGGCCTGGCCCTGGTAGCCGCCGCGCTCTGCTCCTGGGGCACGCTGTGCCTGCTCTTCTGGCAGGGGAGCTGGCAGTTGCTCTACCACCCCGCGGCGGCCATCACGCGCACGCCGGCCAGTGTGGGGCTGGGCTTCGACTCGGTCGGGTTCGCCACCACCGCGGGCGGCGAGCCGCGGCTGAAGGGCTGGTGGATTGCGGCCGACCCGGCAAGCCGCCGGAGCCGCTATACGGTGCTTTACCTGCACAGCCAGGATGGCAACCTGAGCGACGCGGTGGATGCCGTGGCGGCGCTGCACTCCGCGGGCGCGAACGTGCTGGCCTTCGACTATCGCGGCTACGGGCAGAGCCAGTCCGCTCACCCCAGCGAGGCGCACTGGCGCGAAGACGCCGAGTGGGCGCTCCAATACCTGACTGGAACCCGGCACCTTGCCGCCAGCACCATCCTTCTGGACGGCAGGGAGCTGGGCGCCAACCTGGCGCTGGAGATGGCCGCCGCGCACCCCGAACTGGCCGGGGTGGTGCTTCGCCAGCCGGTCGAAGGGGCGGCCAATGCCATTTTCAATGACTCCCGCGCAAGGCTGGTCCCGGCGCAGGCGCTGGTCAGCGACCGGTTCGAACTGAGCGCGCCAGCGGCGCGGTTGCGGATTCCTTCGCTGTGGTTTGCTGCGGCTGCGCCGCCGGGACAGATGGGAATGCCGGAGAAGCCGGATGCTTTCCAGAGAGTGATGTCGCCCAAAATGCTGGTGTGGCTCACGACGTCACGGAATGCAGAGAAAGACAGCGAAAACGCTCTCGCCCGCTGGCTGGACGATTTGGCCAGCAAAGGCAGCACCCCAAGTTGCCAGTGGGGGAATGGATTCTCTTGTTAGGGTCGTCCGGGTATTTTTGCTTTCCCTCCCTTGCGACAGAAACACGTCGCAAGGATGGGGCACGGAGATACTTTTAAGCAAGTAACGAAGCTATAAAGGACAATAAAAACCTGTAGCTATAGATATCCCACTTTAGCAGCCTGTGGTGAAAGTCGAAAATGCCGAAAAGCGTCCCTCAGGGGCTAAAGCCCGTCGTTTCTTTTCGGCCGTGTCCAGCCGGGCACTTCCTTTACATTTCAGACCGGGCAGATGGTTTACACATTGGTCCGGTTTTGGGGGGTTGTTTTTGACTCATCTGCCCGCCGTAGTCGTGCCTGTGGGAAGGTGGGAATCCCCGCTTTTGGCGGGTGGCCCCGGTCCCTCGCAGTTGGGGACCGGGGAGCGATGGATGCTTCAGTCAGAAAAAGATTACTCCTCGAAAACTCCCAGGGTCCCGGATTGAGGTGGTTCCTGGATCGCCGCCTGCCCATCCGTTATCGCTTCGTGACCATGGCAAGAGCCGCTGGATTCTTCTCGCCTGGAAGTGGCTCGCCCTGCCCAAAAGGCGGGCCCTGGGACACGGCTTTTCTGGCCTTTGATGTACGGGCTGAAGCCCCTGCCCTTCCCTCGAAAGCTCGTACCCTTCCCTGAATTCTCTTCCCCTGGCGAACGCCCGTTCCCTGGGTCAGCCTTGGGGCGCCGGCCCTGGCGCGGCGCTGGCCGGCAACTCTGCCCGATTACACTGGAGACATGCTGCATGTTTTTCGCCCCCTGCCCGTCGATTCGTTGAAGCTGCTGGTATTCGATCTGGATGGAACCCTGATCGACTCCGCGCAGGACCTGTGCAACAGCGTGAACGCCGCCCTGGGCCACGCGGGCCGCGAGCCGCTGCCCGACCCGGTGATTGCCGGCTTTGTGGGCAACGGCGCGCCCCTGCTGATGCGCCGCTCGCTGGCGCAATCGGGCCGCATTGCCCCGGAGCAGGTGGACGATGAACTGCAAGCCCAGGCCTATGCCTTCTTCCTGGGCTACTACCGCGAGCACAAGCTGGACTTTACCTACGCCTACGAGGGGGTTCTGGAGGCGCTGGCGGCGCTGCGCGCGCTGCACGACCTGGAGGGCTCCTCGGCCAGGGTGATGGCGGTGCTGACCAACAAGCCGGTGCGCCCGGCGCGCGGCATCTGCGAGGGGCTGGGAATGGCGGACTATTTTCTGCACATCTACGGGGGCGACAGCTTCAAGACCAAGAAGCCCGCCCCGGAGGGACTGCGCTCGCTGATGGAAGAAACCGGCGCGCGGCCGGAGGAAACAGTGATGATTGGCGACAGCAAGGTGGACGTGCTGACGGCGCGCAACGCCGGCGCGTGGAGCCTGGGCTGCGCCTTCGGCTTCGGGCCGCAGAACCTGATGGAGACCCCGCCCGACGTGCTGGTGGATTCGGCCGCGGACTGGACAGTGGCGCTCAGTCCTGCAAAAATCGATTTACAACGGTAGGCCGCAAGCAGCCTGCCGGCAACCCTCAACCGCCCCGCCAAAAAGACGCCGCATAGTGCGTTTTGGCCCGTGGTTGCGCACATCCCGCCACGGACTCCGTGCGGGAGGCGCAGGTTTTTCATCATCCGGCCTGGCCACGGATGCGCTCCCGATTGAACCATCGCACGTGCAGCGGAAACCCACTTTTTACCCTTTTGTACCAGTTTTTTTGCCTTGGAGTAGTCATATATGCGCACTCTTGCTCTGGCAGTCATCCTGCTCGCGCCGGCGTTTGCTTTGGCGTGCAATCCCGCCACCCCATCCCAGCCCAAACCGCCTGCCCTGCTGGGCGTGGTGGCCGACCCCACCGGCGCCATTGTTCCCGGCGCGGAGGTTGACCTGCTGGACGCCAGCGGCGCCGTGACGGCCAGCAACCACACCGGCGGCGACGGCAGCTTCCAGGTGATTGCGCCCCACCCCGGCACCTACACGCTGGTGGTGTCGGAGGCGGGATTTGAGACCGTGCGGACGCCGGTCGAGATGGCCCCCGCGGCCCTTGCTTCCGTGACCGCCCCGGCCGCAGTGCGCCTGGCCGCGCCGCTGCACATTGTTCTGCCCATCGCCAGCCTGGCCACCACCGTGCGGGTGAACTCCGAGACCAGCGAAGACCTGACCGCGCCGGAGGAAAACCGCGACTCCTCGGTGCTCAGTTCGCAAGACCTGAAGTCCCTGCCCATCTTCGACAACGACTACGCCACCGCCATGAGCGCCTTCCTGGACGACAGCGCCAGCGCCACTGGCGGCAGCGGCCTGCTGGTGGATGGAGTGGAAGCCAACCGCGCCACCGTTTCCGCCTCGGCCGTGCAGGAGGTGCGCATCAACCAGGACCCCTACTCGGCGCGCTACTACTGGCCGGGCCGCGGACAGATGGAGATCGTCACCAAATCCGCCGCCGACCACTATCACGGCCAGTTCAACTTTCTTTTCCGCGACTCGGCCCTGAATGCGCAGAACGCGCTGGCGGCCTCCAAGCCCTTTGAGCAGCGGCGCGTCTACGAGGGCCACGTGACCGGACCCATTCCCCATGCGCAGAAGAGCAGCTTTCTGGCCACGTTCAACCGCGCCGAAGAGGACCTGGACTCGGTGGTGAGCGCGACGGTTGCGCCCACGGCGGCCGACCCCAGCGGAGCCTTCCAGGCCAACGTGCCGGCGCCCACCCGCGACACCGAGTTCAGCCTGCGGACGGCGCGCCAGTTCGGCGAAAAGCACTCCGGCTACGTGCAGTACAGCTACCAGGACTGGACCGGCCAGAACCAGGGCGTGGGCGGACAGACGCTGGCCGCGGCCGGCTACAACAACGCATATCGCGAAGACGACGCGGTGGCCCACCTGGATTCCAACCTCTCCGCCGTCCTGCTGAATCAGGCCTCGGTGGTGGTGGAGCACGATTCCAGCCGCAAGAGCAACATTGCCGAGGCTCCCCAGGTCAACGTCTCCGGCGACTTCGCCTCCGGCTCGGCCCAGAACGACTCATTCGGCACGGAATACAACGCCCGGCTCAGCGAAATGGTGACCTGGACGCACGGACGCCACCTGGTGAAGCTGGGCGCCGGCATTCCGCACCTGGGCCGCCGCGCCTTCGACGACAACACCAACGCGCTGGGCACTTACACCTTCGGACCCACGCTGGCCGCCGATGGCGTAACCGTACTGCAAACCGCTCTCCAGAACTACGCCAACAACCTGCCTTCCAGCTTCTCGCAGAACACCGGCGACACGCACTTCATCTATCACCAGCAGGAGATGGGCGCGTTTGTGCAGGACCAGTTCAAGATAAACAGCCGCTTCTCCATCACGCCCGGCCTGCGCTACGACTGGCAGAATTTTCTGGCCACGCGGCGGCTGGGCTTTGCGCCGCGCGTCTCCTTTGCCTGGGTGCTGGACGCGGAAAGCAAGACAGTCGTGCGCGGCGGCGGCGGCATCTACTACGACCGCTTCGGCTCTGGGCCGCTGCTGGACCTGGCTCGCTATGAAAATGCGCGGCGCCGTTCGGTGGTGCTTTCCCTTAACCCCAATCAGCTATCCGCATCCGGTTGCGTCCCAATCACCTCCTGCCTCACACTCACCGCGCAGCCGCCCAACCTGGCCGAACTGGCGCCCAACGCCAAGGTCCCCTACCAGATTCAATACGGCCTCTCCATTGAGCGCCAACTGGGCGAACGCGCCACCGGAACCGTGAGCGCCTACTCGGTGCGCGGCATCGGCAGCTTCCGCTCGGTCGACATCAACGCTCCCACGCCGGAGTCCGGCTTTACCGAGCGCCCCAATCCGCTCTTTGGCCGCATCCGCCAGATGCAGCCGGATGGCTTTTTTGAAGGCAACGGCATGGACATCAGCTACCGCGGCCGCTTCAACAAGTACTTCACCGGCTTCGGGCGCTACACCTGGTCCCACTTCGAGTCCAACACCAACGGCATCGGCTGGTTCCCGCAAAACCAGTACGCGCCCAACGACGAGTGGTCCAATGCGAGCTTCGACCGCCGCCACCGCTTGGGGATGTATGCGATGTTTCATCCAGAGAGCGTGCTGAACCTTTCGGCGGGCATCTTTGCCAACACCGGCCGGCCCTGGACGGTGCTCACCGGCGCCGACCCCTATGGCGACGGCCTGTTCAACGCCCGGCCGGATGGCGTGGAGCGCGACACCGAAACCAATCCATCGTATGTGGACTTTGATTTGCGCTGGGGCCACGACTTTGCCGTCACGGCGAACAAGGACGAGGAAGCGCCGCGGGTGGGCTTCTCTGCCGGAGCATTCAACGTGCTGAACCACGTGAACGGCGGCGGCATTGACCCGGTGGAAAGTTCAAGCTCGTTCGGCCAGATCACCTCGGCCGCGCCGCCACGCCGCATTCAACTGGGAATGCGCTTCGAGTTCTAGATGATCTCGTACCTTGAGTTCATGCTTTCCCAGGTCTCAGAAGCGAGACCTGGGGCACCCAATGTTGGTACAACGACATGCGGGCAGGGCGGGATCGCATGGTGCACACCGCGCAGGAACCGTGAATTCCCCCCCCGTCAGCCGGAATACATCGGCTCTCAATCGAACTCCGCTGTAGACTGGAGGCGTCAGCAATCTTGCCCGCCCGCCGCGGCCCCGGCGGAACTTTCCTTCCGGTCTGCGCGTACGTATTGGAGTGACGTTCACCATGATTCGCCGAATGCTTGCCCTGAGCCTGCTGGCCGCCGCTTTTGCGGTTGCCGCCACCCCCGCCCATGCCGACCGGGATGCGGTCCAGTTCGGCTCCAACATCAACGTCGGCCCTGACACCGCGGTGCATGACGCCGTCTGCTTTTTTTGCAGCGTCAATGTCCAGGGCAAGGTCACGGGCGACGTAGTGGTGTTTTTCGGCAACATCCACATTGCCGGCGACGCCCAGCACGACGTGGTGAATTTCTTTGGTGAAGTCCGGGCGGACGACGGCGCCAACATCGAAAAGGATCTGGTCAGCTTTTTTGGCATCATCCACCTGGGCGAGAACGTAACCATTGGCAAGGACATGGTGGCCATGTTCGGCGCCGTGCACGCACCCGACTCGGTCACAGTGGGCAACGACCGCGTGATCCAGCCAGGCTGGGTTCTGTGGGTTCCGCTGCTCATTATCGGGCTCATCGTGTTCGTGATCGTGCGCGAGGTCCGCGACTACCGCCGCCGGCTGGTTTTGCGCGGCTATCAATTCCCTCCCAAGCCATAGCAGACGCTGTAGTCTGAAGCCATGGAGACGATTCCGGCTCAGCCGCGCCGCGCCCTGCGCATTGTGTTGCCCGGCGGCAGCGGGCAGGTGGGTCAGATGCTGGCCCGCCACTTCCAGGAGCGGGGCCATCATGTGACCGTGTTGACGCGCGGGCCGTATACGCCGCCGTGGCAGACGGTCCATTGGGACGGAGAGCACCGGGGCGCATGGATTGAGACCCTGGAAGGCGCAGACCTTTGCATCAATCTGGCCGGGCGCAACGTGAACTGCCGCTACACCGCGGCCAACCGCCAGGACCTCTACGACTCGCGCATCCGCTCGACTGAATTGCTGAACCAGGTGATCACCGAACTAGCCGACCCGCCGCGGGTGTGGATGAACGCCTCGGCGGCCACCATCTACCGGCGCACTGTGGATGACCATGGGATCGATCTGCCGGCGGATGAGACGAGCGAGCTGGACGGCGAGCCGTCAGGAGCCGAAGGATGGGTCAAGCGGCGCGGCTTTGCGGCCCGCGTGGCCAGGGATTGGGAAGCCGCATTCTTTCAAACGGAAACGCCGCGCACCCGCAAGGTGGCGCTGCGCAGCGCTGTCACCTTCAGCCCCACGACGGGGAACGTGTTTGCTCTGCTGTCCAACCTGGTGCGTCTGAGCCTGGGCGGCACGCAGGGCAACGGCCGCCAGTTCGTCACCTGGATTCACGAGGCCGATTACGCCCGCGCCGTAGAGTTCATCCTGGCTCACGAGGAGCTGGACGGGCCCATCAATCTCGCCGCGCCGAATCCCCTGCCCAACCGCGCGTTCATGTCCGGGCTGCGCGATGCCTGGGAGATGCCCAACGGCCTGCCCGCGCCGTCGCTGGCCATCGAGCTCGGCGCATTCTTCCTGCGCACTGAGGCCGAACTGGTGCTGCAAAGCTGCCGCGCCATTCCCGGCCGGCTGCTGAATGCCGGGTTCGAGTTCGAGTTTCCCGATTGGCCGGAAGCCGCCGAAGACCTGGTGCGGCAGTGGAGAAACAGGGAGTAGGGAGTAGGGATCAGGGAACAGTCGGCCGCCTAGCTTTCTGGTTTCCCACCCTTTCCGCAGAAAAAAGCGGAAAGGCTGGGGCACGAAAGTGGGTTGCCGACTCACAGCCCGGTTCGCTGTTCGCTGTTCCCTACTCCCTGTTCCCTGCCTTTTTCACTTCCTTGCTGGCGTGATATCGGTGACAGGCAGGTCCCAGTGCCCGAGCAGAATCTCGAAACGCCGCTGCTCTTCTTTCCGGTAGGTTTCCTGGTCGGGCCACAGTTCCTTGATGAAGGCTTCTTCGTCGGGGTTGGCGGTGGTGGCCACGGTCGAGTCCTTGTAGCGGATGGTGACGCGGTAGTCCCAGCGGCCGTCCTCGGTGGTGTGGTAGGCCGGGGACTCAATCTTCAGCGAGAGGATGCGGCCGGTGGCCTGGATTTTCTGGAGCAGCGGGTAGTGGTTCTTGAGGAAGAACTGGAGGAACTCGGCCTGATGGCCCCATTGGCACTTGTAGTAGTACTCGACGGTGTAGGGCTGGCCGGTGCTGCCCTGCGGCGGCGCGCCCTGGGCCACGAGCGGGGCGGCAAAGACCAGGGCGAGAACGGCGAGAAGAATCCTGCGCATAGAGCCTCCATTCAACGATTGCCGGAATTGTACCGTGATTCCCCGCCGGCCGTCGGTTGAAACTGAACCCTGCTGCGCCTGATCTGTGCTACGGCGTTGCGACCACAGACTTGCCGCGCAGATGAAGCAGGCGCTTGAACTCCGGAGAGAACTCCTGGGCCAGGTGGATGGCGCCGGTCAGGCCGATCTGGATGTGCCCGGTCTGCACGCCCTGCACCAGCGCCGTGTAGTGGTGCGGCCACCACATGGCCTCAATCATCGAGCTGCCATATACACCGGAGAGCTGCGGCAAATCCAGGGTCTTGTGGCCATCGCGGGTATAGGTGAGGAAGGTCATCTTCAGGGCGTGGCCGCTGCGGTGAAAGAAGCCGGAGCAGGCGCAGGCAAAGTAGCGCGGGTCGGTGCCCTCGGCGGCGGCCAGGCTCTCATGAACGGAATTCTGGATCAGATTGCTGCCGTAGCTGCTGCCCAGGCGGCGGACGAAGCCGCCCGTGCTGCGGTTCCACGCGGTGGGATCGGCGATGGTCTGCAAGTAGGCCGCGGAGGCAAAGGACTGCACATGAATGGCGCCGGAAGCGCCGTCTTCGCCGACCCAGCGCTGCCACCGCTGGGGACCGTCCAGAGGCTTGTAGGCGCCTGGGTCAAAGGCAGCGTTGACGGCGAATGACTGGGCACAGGCCAAGCCGGACGCAAAAAGGAGCGCCAGGAATACGAGACAAACTTTCAGGATCACACTTCTATTTTCAGGGAGAATTCGAAAAATAAACAGCGCAAAAGTGCGCTTTTCAGCGGATTTATAGGAGCATCGACGGCCTGATTTGGCCCCTTAGGTGGATTGGGGTCCCGGGCGATGTGCTTGCGCTGCCGGGAATGGCGAGGGTCTCGCCCTGCCCAGGCCTGCCGCTACGCTGCCTCACTCCGTGATGGTCAAGCCGTAGTTCGTGGGCTGCGGAGCGGTGCCGCGAATTTGCTCGATGAACAGCGGCACCTCCTTGTTGAGCAGGTCCGGGCGGTCCAGTTGAATGTTGTGCGTGCTGCTCTTGGCGACGATTCTGCGGCCGCGCGTGGAGAGCCCGGCCAGATCTTCCTGCATGCGGCTCCACTCGTCCTGCCCCGTCACCATCCAGCGGGGAGGATTCTGCCTGGGCAGATAGCGGGCCGGATCGTGCGAGAAAACCAGAATCGGCAGGGCGCCATAGGGGCCGGTATGAACGGTCTCCCGCACCGACTGTTGCAGACTGTCCACTTCGGCGATCATCGCGCCCACCTGCTGATGACACATATCCTCCGTCAACAGCAACGCGGCATGGGCGTCGAAACCCGGCATGGGGCGTGTGCACTGGCCCATCAGGCGCGGAATGCCCGCGATAAATGCGGCCCGCATGACCAGATAGCTGCCCGCCCATTGCGGCGGCCCCTTGCGCGAGGCCTTGAATGAGGCGCTGTCAAACTGCGCGGGCGAGGAAGCATCCACAAAGACCAGCCCCGCAACCTCCGCGGGATAACGCGCGGCATAATCGCGCAGGTAGAGTCCGGCAATGGAGTGGCCCATCAGGACGATGGGGCCGGTAACCTTGGCCTGAGCCAGAAGCTCGTGCAGCTCGACGGCGATGTGGTCGGCATCGCGCGGGGCGGGCTGCGCCTGGCTCCAGCCGAAGCCCGCCCGATCGTAAGCGCAGACCTGCGTTGTCCTGGAGAGTTCCGGTTGCACCGCGCCCCAAATGAGCGCGTCGTTACCCAATCCCGCATCGAGTACGAGAGTGGGCGAGCCGCTGCCGGTGCAGACCATGTGCATCCGGTGGCCGTTCACGGTGTAAAAGCTTCCCGCAGGCGGGTTGTGCGCCCGGAACGAGTGAATAGCGACGGCGTTGTAACTGGAGCTGAGGGCCACCTCAATCGCCAGCAGAACCACAAACGACAGGGCGATGAGCTCGGCCACTTTCCGGCCCATCCGGTAGCTTTTGCCGCCGAGTGAGAGGATGCGGTGGATCGACAGGCAGATAACCAGAATCGCGAGGAGCAGAATCAGTGCAGGAATAACGACGTAATCGAAATCCATGAAACGCCTCAGCTTTCAAAATCGTGCCCCAAGGACTCAACGAACCATTCTATTCGGAGCAGGTGGTGCGTCGACCCGATTTTGTAATTGTGGCGCTTGCGGTTCGCAGTTTCCCAGGTCTCACGATCGAGACCTGGGTCACCGCGCAGGATTGCGCTTCATTCCGTAATGGTTGAGCCGTAGTTTGTGGGCTGCGGGGCCGTGCCGCGAATCTGCTGGATAAACAGCGGCACCTCTTTCTTGAGCAGGTCCGCGCGGTCAAGCTGGACGTAGTGCGTGCTGTCTTTGGCAACGATTCTGCGGCTGCGCGCGGAGAGCTTCTTCAGGTCTTCCTGCATCTGGCTCCAGGCGTTCTCAATGCCCGCCATCCACTTGGGCGCATTCTGCCTGGGCGTCGACTTGGCCGGATCGTGGGAGAAGATCAGGATGGGAAGCGCGCCGTAGGGGCCGCTGTGCACGGTCTCCTGGCCGGAGCGCTCGATGCTGTCCATCTCGGCAATCATCGCGCCCACCTGCGCATGGCATATGTCTTCCGTCAGCAGCTTCCCGGCATGGGCATCCATACCCGGCACAATCCGCGTGCACTGCCCCGCAAGGCGCGGAACACCCACAATGAACGCAGACTTCATGAGCAGATTCCCGATCCATTGCGGCGGTCCCTTGGGGGCGGCCTTGAAGGCGGGGTTGTCCTGCTGCAAGGGCGAGGAGCCATCCACAAAGACCAGCGCGGCAAGCTCGGCGGGATAGCGGGCGGCGTAATCGCGCATGTAGATCCCGGCAATGGAATGGCCCATCAGCACGATGGGACCGTTGATCCTGGCCTGAGCCAGAAGCTCGTGCAACTCGACGGCAATGTGGTCGGCGTCGCGCGGCGCAGGCAGTGCGTCACTCCAGCCAAAGCCCGCCCGGTCGTAGGCGCAGACCTGGGTGGTCTTGGAGAGCTCGGGCTGGAGCCCGCCCCAGATGAGCGCGTCGTTGCCCAGTCCCGCATCGAGAACGATGCTGGGCGAGCCGCTCCCGGTGCAGACCATGTGCATGCGGTGGCCGTTCACGGTGTAGAAGTTTCCCGGGGGCGGGTTGTGCGCCCGGAACCAGTGAAGAGCGGCAGCGTTGTAACTGGCGCTGCCGGCTATGGCAACCGCAATCAGAACAACCACCGACAGTACGATCCGCTCGATCACTCGCTGCCATTTGCGAGAGACCTTGGCGGTAAGTGAAAGAATGCGGCGAAGCGACAGCCAGATAACCAGAATCCCGATGAGCAGAATCAGTGCAGGAACAACGACGTAGTCGAAATCCATGAAACACCTCAGCTTTCCAAATCGGCGACGGATAACTCAGCGCACCATTCTATTGCGTTCCGGTGGGGCATCGAACCGATTTCTTGGCAGAGGGGTTCGTTGTCTCGCGCTATCAGATTGCGATCCTGGTTTCGATGGAGTCGTAATCGGCGCGCACGCCGCGGGGCGTGGCTTCCAGCAGGCCGGCGCCAGCCAGCGCCTTCACATCCGCATGGACGTTGCTGTAGTCGCGGTCGAGCGCCTTGGCCAGGGCACGAATGCTGGTGACATTGTTGCGGCGCACATAGCGCAGCAACTCCATCCGCTTGCCGGTGAGAACGCGGGCCAGCGCATCCCAGCTTTCAAAGGCCAGATGGCGTTCATGAAATACCTCTCCACGCTCAGCGCGATGCCAGGCGTCGACGAAGCGGCGGGAGGCATCGTTCTCCATCGCACCGCCGACCGTGAATTTCACCTTGCTCATTGGGCTCCTCGCAATCTCCGCACATCGGCCCAGAAATCGGCTACCAGTTGCTCAACGGTTGTGAACCCGTAGACCGTCTCGACGCCTTGAAAATGCCGATGATCACCCTTGCCGCGTTCATTGTCGTATCCAACCTCCCGAACGCCGGGGCGGCCATAGTAGAGCGAATACTTCAGACCGTGGGCTGTCGGCGGAACCGTCTTCGGGACACGCCAGAGAACCATCTCCACGATTGCACCATCGTCGTAATCGATGCGCTGGTGGAAGAGCAGTTCGGCTTTCATCTCACGCCCATGATGGCATTCTAGACCATATGGTCTTAGTTGTCATACCGCGATAAGAACAATTCAAATCGGCCCTGCACCTTTTCGCTCAATCTTCGCCCTATGGAGGTATAATCCGGCCATGGACTTTCAACTGGTGACGAGCTATACGCCGCGCGGGGACCAGCCCAGGGCTATCGAGGAGCTGGTGGACGGGCTGGCGGCGGGGGAACAGCACCAGGTGCTGCTGGGCGTGACCGGCTCCGGCAAGACCTTTACCATGGCCAAGGTGATTGAGCAGTGCAACCGGCCGGCGCTGATCCTGGCGCACAACAAGACGCTGGCGGTGCAGCTTTATCACGAGTTCAAGCAGTTCTTCCCCGGCAATGCGGTCGAGTACTTCGTCAGCTACTACGACTACTACCAGCCGGAGGCCTACATTCCGGCCGGGGACCTGTATATCGAGAAGGAAGCGACGATCAACGAGGAGCTGGACAAGCTGCGCCTCTCGGCCACGCGCTCGCTCTTCGAGCGGCGTGACGCAATCATTGTGAGTTCGGTGAGCTGCATCTACGGCCTGGGCTCGCCGGAGGCTTACTACGGCATGCTTCTGCTGCTGGAAAAGGGCCAGCGCATCAGCCGCAAGGACATTACCCGGCGGCTGGTGGAGATTTTGTATGAAAGGAACGACGGGGACTTCCGGCGCGGCTGCTTCAGGGTGCGCGGCGACGTGATCGAGGTCTTCCCCACTTACGACGAAAACGCCTACCGGATCGAACTCTTCGGCGACGAGATCGAGTCCTTGGCGCAGATCGATCCGCTCTTCGGCACGGTGAAACAGAAGTACGCACGTCTGCCCATCTACCCCAAGAGCCACTACGTGGTGCAGCCGGAGCGCAAGGCCGAGGCTATCGGGACCATTGTGGCCGAGCTGAACGAGCGGGTGGCCGAACTGGAGGCGCAGGGGCGCATGGTGGAGGCGCAGCGCATTCACCAGCGCACCCGCTTCGACCTGGAAATGATCAAGTCGATGGGCTACTGCCACGGGATCGAGAACTACTCCCGGCACTTCAGCGGCAGGCTGCCGGGCGAGGCGCCGCCCACGCTGCTGGACTACTTTCCCCGCGATTTTCTGCTGTTTGTGGACGAGAGCCACGCCACCATTCCGCAGGTGCACGGGATGTGGTTCGGCGACCGCAGCCGCAAGCAGAACCTGGTGGACTACGGCTTCCGGCTGCCCTCGGCCATGGACAACCGGCCGTTGAAATTCGAGGAGTTCGAGAACCGCGTGCACCAGACCATCTACGTTTCCGCCACGCCGGGGCCGTACGAGCTGACGCGCTCGGCCGGAGTGGTGGTGGAGCAGGTGATCCGGCCCACCGGGCTGGTGGACCCGGAGGTGGAAATTCGCCCGGTGAAGGGGCAGATCGACGATCTGCTGGCGGAGATTCGCGACCGGGCCAGCAGGAACGAGCGGGTTCTGGTGACCACCCTGACCAAGCGCATGGCCGAGGACCTGGCGGGCTACTACACCGAGGTGGGCGTGCGCTGCCGCTACTTGCACTCGGAGATCGAGACTTTGGAGCGGGTGAAGCTGCTGGCCGGGTTGCGGAAGGGCGAGTTCGACGTGCTGATCGGCATCAACCTGCTGCGTGAGGGGCTGGATCTGCCGGAGGTTTCGCTGGTGGCCATTCTGGACGCGGACAAGGAAGGTTTTCTGCGCTCGGCGGGGTCGCTGATCCAGACCATGGGACGGGCAGCGCGGCATCTGCAAGGGCGGGCGATCCTCTACGCCGACCGCATCACCGATTCCATGCGCCGGGCGATGGACGAGACCGACCGCCGGCGGACGGTGCAGCGGGCCTACAACGAGGAGCACGGCATTACGCCGCAGTCGATCATCAACACCATGGATATGGGGCTGGCCCAGATTCTGAAGGCCGAGTACGGCGATGTGGCGGAGGAAGAGACGGCCGGGCTGCCGGAGTTCACCACCCAGGCCGAGTTGGACGCCTTTATCGCCAAGCTGGAGACGGAGATGCGCGAGGCGGCCAAGAAGTTCGAGTTCGAGAGGGCGGCGCGCCTGCGGGACAGCATCAAGGAGCTGCGCGACAAGGAGTTTCTGTTCGGGTAGGAGGGCGCGGCGTGAGCCGTTCCGTCCAGATCAGAATCCCCGCTCGTTGATATGACTGCGCTTATGGAACGCCTGATGTTGGACCTTAGCATGAAGCCAGACTCCGAGATCAACAAAATAGAGGCAGATTTTCAAGATTCATGCCAGCCCACCCTAGCCGCAAAAAAAAGACGCGGCGAGGGTGGGGCACCCAGGCAATCCTGTTCTTGATCAGGACTCGATCCGCTCCTCCGGGGCGGGTTCATCCCGCAAAACGCATTGCCCAGGGCTGCGCCCTGGGCAATTCTCACCGCCTCCCTCCGGGAGACGCGCCGAAACAAGCTCGCTCAAAAGCCATACTGAACCCGGCTTGGCAACAAGGAACGTTCATGCGATTGCCCTGATCTCCACCCCAAGTGTGAGGCAAATCACACAGCGAGCGTCTATGATGGGATGAGGTTTTTCAGGTTGGGAGGCCGATGAGGCTGCCCGCCCGCGTGCGAGAATCATCGTGGAGTCTTCATGGCCGCCTTTGGTAGTTTTGCTCTTCTCATAGCTTTGGCGCTTGCCGCCTACAATCTGCTTGCCGGGGCTTTGGCCTTGCGGCTGATTGCGACCCGTCAGCCGGCCCGCATTTCGCCGGAACGGCTGGCCGACACCGCGCGCCGGGCCGGAATCGCCGGGTTCGTGGCGGTCACGGCGGCGGCATTCGCGCTGGTCTGGTCGGTTTTTGCCAACGACTTTTCCATCACCTACATCATGGAGCACTCCAATCGCGCCCTCCCCGGCGCGTACAAGTTCTCTGCCCTGTGGAGCGGCCAGGAAGGCTCGCTGCTTTTATGGGCGTGGCTGCTGGGCGTCTATGGCTTTGTACTGCGGCTGACGCACAAGAAGGACGTGACGCTCTACGCCTATGCGGGCACGATTCTGGCGGCGATTCAGGTCTTCTTTCTGGCGGTGCTCAACTTTGCCGCGCCGCCGTTCGCGTTGTACCGCGGCGCCCTGCCGGACGACGGCAACGGATTGAATCCGCTGCTGCAATATCCGGAGATGGTGATCCATCCGCCCATGCTGTACCTGGGCTACGTGGGCTTCTGCATTCCCTTCGCCTTTGCGCTGGGCGCGCTGATGATGAATTATCCCGGCGAGAAGTGGATCAAGATCACGCGCGCCTGGACCATGGTGACCTGGCTGTTTTTGACCTGCGGCATCTTCCTGGGCATGCACTGGGCCTATGCGGTGCTGGGCTGGGGCGGCTACTGGGGCTGGGACCCGGTGGAGAACGCCAGCTTCATGCCCTGGCTGACCGGCACCGCCTTTCTTCATTCCGTGATGATGCAGGAGAAGAAGGGCATGATGAAGAGCTGGAACGTGTGGCTCATCTTCAGCACCTTCCTGCTGACGCTGCTGGGCACGCTGCTGACCCGCGCCGGCCTGGTAAGTTCGGTGCACGCGTTTGCGCAGTCCTCGATCGGCAACTGGTTTGTCACCTTCATGGTGATCGTGCTGGCGGTGTGCATTTTCACCTATGTTTTGCAGCGCAAGAACCTGAAAAGCGACCACCAGCTGGAGTCGCTGGTGAGCCGCGAGTCCAGCTTTCTGTTTAACAACCTGGTGCTGCTGACCGCCTGCTTTGTGATTCTGTGGGGCACGCTCTTCCCCATCCTCAGCGAATACGTGGTGGGCAGCAAGGTCACGGTTGGCGCGCCGTTCTACAATCGCGTGGCCGTGCCCATCGGCCTGTTCCTGCTGTTCCTCACCGGTGTGGGTCCGCTGCTGCCCTGGCGGGCCACGTCGTTCAAGAGCATCCGGCGCAACTTTGTGCTCCCGGTGATTGTTCTGTGGGTCACGGTAATCGTGTGCCTGGCCGTGGGCGTGTGGCCCTGGAAGGCGGGCGTCTTCGACCAGGGCAACTTCTATGCCCTGGTGGCCTTTGCAATCTCAGCGGGCGTGCTGACCGCCATTCTTTCTGAATTTGTGCGCGGGGCCGGGGTGATTTCCCGGCAAACCGGCCGCAACTTCTTTGTGGCCATCTGGCTGCTGACGCGCCGCAACACGCGCCGCTATGGCGGCTACATTGTGCACATCGGCGTAGTGGTGATCGTGGTCGGACTGGCCGGTTCGGCGTTCAACCGTAACGTCGAGAGCGAGATGGGCCTCCACGACAAGCTGGTGATCGGCCCCTATACGCTGGTGCAGGTTGGCGCCACCCAGGACTCGAACCTCAACTACAACTCCGAGTACGCCATGCTGGATGTCTACGAGCACGGCAAGAAGCAGTTCCAGATGACGCCCGAGCGGCGCGTTTACCTGGCCAGCGAGCAGCCGCAGACCATGGTAGCCATTCACTCGGTTCCCAGCTGGGACCTCTACGTGGTGTACGAAGGGACCAACCCGGACACTGGCCAGCCGATCATCAAGGCCTTCCTCAATCCGCTGGTGGGCTGGATCTGGGCCGGACTGATGGTGCTGGTCTTCGGCACGCTGGTGGCGCTGGTTCCCAGCCAGAAGCCGGCAGCGCAGCGGGGAGGCAACCAATGAAGAGCTTCCGGTCTTTTACTTTTTGGATGAAGGGCGTGCAGGCGCTGGCGCTGGCAGTCGCCGTCTGTTTTTCGCTGGGCGCCAGCGATGCCGGTTCGCGGTTCAACGACCTGGGCCACCGGCTGATGTGCACCTGCGGATGCGCGCAACTGCTGGGCGAGTGCAACCATGTGGGCTGCACGGAAAGCGGCCGGGAGCGCCAGGAGCTGAAGGACGGCATCGCCAGCGGCAAGAGCGACAAGGAGATTCTGGCCGCCTTCGCCGCCAAGTACGGCGCCACCGTGCTGGCCGCGCCCACCACCCAGGGTTTTGACCTGGTGGCCTGGATTGCCCCGTTTGCGGTCTTTGGAGCGGCGCTGCTGGGCACCATTCTGCTGGTGCGGCGCTGGGCGCTCTCCTCGGCGGGCAAGGCGCAGGCGGCCAAGGACGGGGAAGCGGCCAGCGACGACCCTGAAACCAAGACGCTGCGCGAAAAGATTCGCCGGGAGACCGGCAGCGATGGAGGCTTTTGAGCCATGACTGAAACCCAGGGAATGGTAGCCGGCGCGCTGCTGGCATTGGCGCTGCTCTTCTACACCTTCTGGCCGGAGAACGTCTTTGCCAGCCAGCGCGAAAAGACCCGCCTGGACTACCTGCTGGAGCGCAAGGAACAGCTCTATGAGAACCTGCGCGACCTGAACTTCGAGTACAAGGCCGGCAAGTATCCTGAAGAGGATTTTGCCGTGCAACGGGCGCAGCTTGAGAATGAGACGGCGCATCTGCTGGCCGAGATTGATCATTTGCAGCAGGCGTGACAAAAGCCGCTCCACACAGATGCCGTCATCCGGAGCAATGTATCTTGCAAGCTGTCATCCTGAGCGACCCTGAGCGCAGCGAAGGGGAGTCGAAGGACCTGCGGTTGTATTTTCTCTCTCTTGGAAACCTACCCTCTATGCACCAAAGGATCTCTTCACGACCATGAAATCGACTCACTTTGCACTTCGCACCGTAGCCCTGGGCCTGCTGCTCACGGGCAGTCTGGCAATGGCCTCCACCGTCACCGGCACGGTGACCGACAAGACCGTCAACAAACCCGCTGCGGGCGATACCGTGGTGCTGGTGGACGTGCAGTCCGGCATGGGCGAAGTGGCCCATACCACCACCGACGCCAAGGGGCGTTATGTGCTGAACGTGCCCGGCAACAGCAATTATCTGGTGCGGGTAACCCACCAGGGCAGCCCCTACTTCATCGCCGCGCCCCAGGGCGGAGCACAGGGCGACCTGCCGGTCTACGACGTGGCGGCGAAGGTCCAGGGGGTCTTCATCGAGGCTGACGTGCTGGAGGTGGAGAGCGACAACGGGCAGCTCCGGGTGAATGAGCGCTACTTTGTCCACAACACCAGCACGCCGCCGTTCACCCAGTGGAGCACGCATTCCTTTGAGATCGTGCTGCCAGCCGATGCGGTGGTGAACTCTGTGGAAGCGCAGCGGCCCACCGGCCTGCCCACCTCCATCAAGCTGGAACCTTTCGGCGCCAAGGGACACTACTCGTTCAACTTCCCCATCCAGCCCGACGAAGGCGACAAAGACACCCTGTTCCAGATCGCATATCAGGTGCCCTACAGCAGCGGCAAGTACACCTTCAAGTCGGTGGTCACGCTGCCAGCCGACAACGTGGCTGTGCTGATGCCGAAAAGCATGACCCTGACGCAGGGCGCGGGAGCCGCCTTCAAGTCCGTTCCGGAAGACGCCAATCTCCAGACCTTCATCGCCAAGAATACAACGCCGGGCAAGGCGATAGAGTTCACCGTCTCCGGCACCGGCTCGATGCCCCGCGAGTCGCAGAACGCGCAAGGCGGCCAGCAGGCGAGCCCTGGGGACTCAAGCGCCCAAGGCAACCAGCCTGGCGGCGGCATTGGCACGCCCATCAACACGCCCGACCCGCTCAGCAAGTACAAGTGGTGGATTCTGGGCGGCCTGGCGCTGGTGCTGGCGGCAGGCGCGGCCTTCCTGCTGCGCAAGCCGGCAGGGGGCGTTGCTCCTGGGGCAGCGGCCGATGCGGGTGTGGCGGCTTATCCGGCCCTTGCGCCGGCTCCCGCTGCAAAGCAGAGCGCGCTGCTGAACGCTCTGAAGGAAGAGCTGTTTGCCCTGGAGAGCGAAAAGATCGCCGGGACGCTCGCGCCCGAGGAGTACGCGCAGGTGAAGGCGGCACTGGAAATCGTGCTGAAGCGGGCGCTGAGCAGAAACAGCTAGCAAGCAAGTTAGCGGGGCAGCAAGTCAGCTGAACCGCAACAGAGGCACAAGCACGAGAACGCGGGGATGAACTTGTCCTCGCGTTCTTCGTTTCTGTTCCCTGTTCCCTGTTCCCTTGTATTCTTCTCCCATGAAGACTCTGCTCCGCGCCCTTCTCTATTTCGCGCTCATCGTCTGGCTGGGCGCGGAGATCTTCTTTCCCATCACAGCCGCCATCGCCTTCGGGACGCTGCGTCCGGACACGCACGCGGCGGGCATGATCGTGCGCCAGTTGCTGACCATTCTGCACGGCATGGGATTGGTTTCGGGGATGGTGGCGCTGGCTCTGCTGGCGCTGGCCCCGGCCTGGGGCATCTACAAGCCGCGCACGGTGCTCTGGCCCATGGGCCTGCTGGTGCTGATGATCGCCTGCACCGTCTACGCGCAGTTCGGCATCATCCCGGCCATGGAGCAGGACCGTATTGCCGCAGGCGGGGTGATCGACGCGGCCGATGCCGCCAACCCCAGCCGAGTGCACTTCGAGATGTTGCACAATCGCAGCGAGTTTGTGGAGGAAGCCATCCTGCTGATGGGGCTGGCAACGGTGGTCTTCGTGGCCAGGGCGGAGACGGAACGGGGCTGAGCGAATAGAGGCCCGTCTGATTTGTGCTTTCCCACCCTTGAGACAGGAACAAGTCGCAAGGATGGGGCACGGAGAGTCCATCTTGTTCTCTGGTCTCGATTCCTATTCCCCATTCCCTGGTCCCTGATCCCTGTTCCCTGTTCCCTGTTCCTGTATCATCGTAGTGGCCTTGCGGGCGCGTTCCCCTTGCAGCCGCGGGCACAGCGGGAAAACCATGAAGACTGGCATCATTGGCCTGCCACAGGTGGGCAAGACTTCGCTGTTCAAGATTCTGACCAAGGCCAGGCTCGAGGAGCATGGCCACTCGCGCGATGCGCATCTGGGCGTGGCGCGCGTGCCCGACGAGCGGCTGGACAAGCTGTCCGCGCTTTACTCCCCGCGCAAGACGACCTTCGCCTCGGTTGAGTTTGTGGACGTGGCCGCCATCGGGCAGGAGGCGCTGAAAGAAACCGCCTTCCTCACCAGCCTGCGCACGGTGGACGCGCTGATCCACGTGCTGCGCGCCTTCGAGGACGACTCGGTTCCGCACGTTGGCCCCATCGATCCGCTGCGCGACATCAAGAACGTCGAGTTCGACATGATGGTCAGCGACCTGACCCAGATTGAAAAGCGTCTGGAGCGGCTGGAGAAGGACCTCAAGAAGCAGCGCACCGCCGATCTGGAGCGGGAACACGCCCTGCTGTTGCGGTCGAAGGACGCACTGGAAAAGGAACAGCCGCTGCGCGAGCTGGAGATGACGCCGGAGGAGAAGAAGCTGATCAAAGGCTTCACCTTCCTGTCGCAGAAGCCCATCCTGTATGCGCTGAATATCGGCGAAAGCACCACCCTGGGCGATGACCTGGAGGCGGCGGTTAGCCGGTTTAAACTGGACGAAGTGGCCCACCGGCCCAACGCCGGCGCCACGGCCATCTGCGGCAAGGTGGAAGCCGAGCTGGCGGAGATGGACGAAGAGGAAGCGGCCGAGTTTCTGGGCAGCTATGGGCTGACAGACAGCGGCCTGGTGCGGCTGATCCGCAAGAGCTACGAGTTGCTGGGGCTGATCAGCTTCTTCACCGCCGGCGAGGACGAATGCCGCGCCTGGACGATCCCGGTGGGCTCCAAGGCTCCGCAGGCCGCGGGCGCCATTCACTCCGACCTGGAACACCACTTCATCCGGGCCGAGACCATCCGCTGGGACAAGCTGCTGGAAGCCGGCTCCGAGGCGGCAGCGCGGGCCAAGGGCACGCTGCGGCTGGAGGGCAAGGAATACATTGTGCATGACGGTGACGTGCTGAACATACGGCACAGCGGATAAGAGGCGGATGCTTAGAATTTCATTGCTGCTGGGCGCAATTGCCGCTCTGGCCGACGTGGGTGGAGGACTGGTGCTGGTGCGCGCCAAGGGCGTGGAGCGCTACCTGCACTACTTTGTGGCCCTGGGCGCCGGGTTCCTGATGGCCGTGGCCATCATTGAGATGGTGCCGGAGAGCCTGAGGAAAAGCCCCGCCCTCGGGCCGATTCTGATCATGATCGGCTATTGCGTGGTGCATCTGCTGGAGCACACCATCAGCGGCCACTTCCACTATGGCGAAGAGACGCACCACGGCGAGCTGGTCTCGCGGCGCACCGGCAACTCGGTGCTGGCGGGGCTGAGCGTGCATTCCCTGTTTGACGGCGTGGCCATCGGCTCCGGTTTTGCCGTCTCCAACTGGCTTGGCTGGCTGATCTTTCTGGCCATTCTTCTGCACAAGGCGCCGGAGGGGTTCACCATGGCCAGCGTGATGCTGGCCAGCGGACGCAGCCGGACCGCGGCCTTCTACTCTGCCGTGGCGCTGGCCGCGGCCACCCTGGCGGGAGTGCTGGTGATCGAACTGGTTCCCAGTTTGCTGCCCTACGGCTTGCCGATTTCGGCCGGCGTAGCCCTCTATGTGGCCGCCACCGACCTGGTGCCCGAGGTTAACCGCGAGCCCGGCCTGCCCATGGCGCTGATGTTTTTTGCGGGAGTGGGCGCGTTTCTGCTGCTGCGGATGCTGCTGCCGGCTCTGTAAGAACCTGCGTAGAGACCTGAACCGCAAGAAGGGTACGGGCCAAAGCCCGTACCCTTCTTGCATGACAAAGCTGCCGGACAGACCCTACAGCTGCAACGAAGACTCGACCGTGAGTTGAACCTGAACCTGGGACGGACTGGACTCTGCATTGAAGACGGCGCGAACCGACTGAAGCACCCGCTCGGGAGTGATCATGCGCATGCAAACCGCATCGGTGCAGGCGGAGTTCTTCTGGTTGGAGGCGGTAACGCAGGGCGAGCAGGAGAGCTCGGCGGTGATCGACTCGGTATTGCCCAGGCTGCCGTAGAGTTTGGGGGTCTCCGGTCCAAACAGGACGATGGAGAGAATCGGCGTGATGGCCGAGAAATGGGCCGGTCCGCTGTCGTTGGTCACCAGGACGGTGGAGATGTTGTAGAGGGCGGGCAGGGCCATCAACTTGTGCATGCCGGCAAAGCTGCGAAAGCGGGGATGCCCGATCTGCTGCTGCATACGGAGAGCTTCCTCGCGCTCGCCGGGAGAGCCGGTGATCAACACCAGGGCATCGTCCCACTCGCGCGCCACCATGCCCGCCAGCGCGGCAAAGTTGTCCTGGGGCCAGCGCCGCTGGGGCAGCAGTTCAGAGCTGTTGGGATTGATGAGCACAAGGCGATGATAGCCGGGCTCGTACTGGGGATAAACCTGGCGCACCAACCCGCGCACATACTCCTTGTCGCCTTCTGAGACATCCTGAACGGGCACGCGGATCTCGTCGTCGGAGACGTAGGTCTTGGAGTAGGGCACCTGCGGCTCGGGAGACAGAAGCGCATTGATCATGCAAACGAAGTTCTTGGCGATGTGGATGTGGCCGTTGTAATTCACCCGGTGGGTGAGCATTTCGCCGCGGTAGAGGCCCTCGCAGTGGAAGCGGTAAAAACCCACCCGCCGCTTGGCCCCGCTGAGGCCGGTGAGCAGCGCTGAGTAGCGCGAGAACAGCTCCAGATCTACAACTGTGTCGATCTTTGCCTTGCGCGCCCAGCGCAAAAAGCGAAGCGTGTCGAGGATCAGAACCATCAAACCGGTTTCGCGGATGGTCACGATGTTGGCTTCGGGAACGGTGTTGAGCAGGCGCAGGCTGTCGGCATTGCGCTCGAAGATGAGGAAGAATATCTCCGCGCCTAGTTGGTCTTTCGCCTTCTGCATGGCGGGGTTGGCGATGACCGTGCTGCCCATCTCCGACAGTTCGATAAAGAGCAGGCGCTGCGGGATTTGCGGCCCTTTGCGCCGGGCCCACAGGCGCACCCACAGCGTACACAGGAAACAGAGCGGTATTCCGATCCAATAGTCGACGGCCCGCATCGTCCGTAGCTTCATTCGATGAACCCTTTACAGCCTTCAGATTCCGGGTTGAACCCAACCGCGGGGCGCACACGGACATTCTGGTGCATTGCCGTTCCACCGCATTCGACGTGAAAAGACACTGCCCGCTCACGTCCACTACAATCTGAATTATAGTTTGCCGAAAGCGAGTCAGGCGTCCATTGGGGCGCGGCAATGCGGCTGCGTTGCCTACCCATTTAGACGATGCGGTGATTATCCAGTTTACGCGAAGGGTCTGAATCCCCCACTGGCCCCCCTCCACGCAAGCGGATCGCAACCCCTGCCGCATCTGCGGACATACTGAATGGAGTGTAAGGGCCAAACCACGTGCATAGTTTCCATAAACGTAACATTCTGTTAATTTTGGCGTTCTCAGTCCTGGCCTTCGCGGTGATGGGGTACCATCCCGGCATTGAAGACGACGGGGTCTATCTTGCCGCGGTAAAAAGCGATGTGAATCCGGCGCTTTATCCCCACGACGCCGAGTTTTTCCGCACCCAGCTGCAAGCCACCGTTTTCGACAAATGGGTTGCAGGATTCGTGCATTGGACCGGGATTCCGGTGCCCGCAACCGAATTGCTGTGGCAATTCGCCTCCATCGTGCTGATCCTGTTCGGCTGCTGGTGTATTGCGCGCAAGCTGTTTGACGAACCCTGGGCGCAATGGGCCGGGGTGGCCATGGTGGGCGCCATGTTCACGCTTCCGGTGGCGGGAACCGCGCTCTATCTGGTGGATCAGCACCTGCATCCCCGCAATGTGGCCACGGCACTCATTCTGCTGGCGGTTTCGCGAATCCTGGCAGGCAAGCGCTGGCAGGCGGTGCCGCTGCTGGCGCTCTCGTTTCTGTTGCATCCCATCATGGCGGCCATGGGCATTTCCTTTTGCTTCTTCCTGAACCTGGCGACATTGGACTCCATGCATGAGTGGCTGCACAAATGGCGCAGCGGCGGACACAGTTCCGTGGCGGCTGCGTTCATTCCACTGGGCTGGATATTCGAGCCGCCCACCCCCATCTGGCATCAGGCCCTGGAGACGCGGACCTACTATTTCCTCTTCAAATGGGCCTGGTACGAGTGGCTGGGAGCGATTGCGCCGCTGTTCCTGTTCTGGCTGCTGTGGCGAGTGGCGCACAAGCGCGGCAATACGCTGCTGGCCCGGTTTGCGCTGGCCGTCTTTGTCTATGGCGTCTTTCAGCTGGCGGTAGCCATGATCATGCTGGGCACACCGGCCCTGGTTCGGCTCACGCCGCTGCAGCCCATGCGCTTTCTGCATCTGATCTATTTCTTCATGGCGCTGATTGCCGGCGGCCTGCTGGGCAAGTATCTGGTGAAGGCCAGCGTGTGGCGCTGGGCCCTGTTTCTGCTGGCCATCAACGCGGGCATGGTTGTGGCGCAACGGCAACTGTTCGCCGGCAGCGAGCATCTGGAGCTGCCCGGACGGCAATCGGCCAACCCCTGGCTGCAAGCCTTTGCCTGGATTCGGCAGAATACGCCAACCGACGCCTACTTTGCCCTCGACCCCAAGTATTTTGACGCGCCGGGCGAGGACTACCACAGCTTCCGAGCCCTGGCCGAGCGCAGCCAATTGGCCGATGCCCTGAAAGATACGGCTGTGGTGACCCAGGTGCCTGAGTTGGGTCCGGAGTGGAAGCGGCAGGTGGAGGCCCAGGAAGGCTGGCAGGCCTTCAAGCTTGCGGACTTCGAGCGGCTGAAGAAGGAGTTTGGCGTGAACTGGGTGCTGGTATCTTATCCTCAACCGGCGGGACTGGTATGCCACTGGCACAATGGCCAGCTGGCGGTTTGCCAGATACCGTAGAAGCAGTTGTCAGTGAACAGTGGTCAGAAAGACAACCGCAACTGCCGATCACTGGCAGAACGCAGCATCGAGAATCCCGACCGGGCCGGCCGGGGACACTGGGGTCATTGGCAAACAGAGGCATCTGAAGTTGCATTCGTCTGACCACTGATCACTGACGACAGACCATTGCACATTGCACGAAGGGGCTTTATCCGCGAAAATGGGGGAGTTACCCTTTACCGGCATGGAGACCGGGCCATGTTCAATCTTTCCCAGCGACTCATAATCGGCTGTGTCCTGCTTGCCGGCCTCACGGTGGGGCTGGTGGTGATGACTCACCCTGCTCTGGTAGCAGCAGGTCAGTCCCGGCTTGCCTATATCTTTGTGCTGGCGGCCGCGCTGATCGAAGTGGCGACCATCTACTCCGTGCTGCGGCCCATCCACATGCTGGCTCGCGATACCCGCCGGATCGCCCAGGGCAACCTGGAACATCGGGTGGAGTGGAGGAGCCACGACGACTTTGGCGTGATTGCCACGGAGTTGAACCGGATCGCGGTGCGGTTGCGCGAGCTGCACGACTCCGAGGCGGGACGGCGGCAGATGGAGTTTCAACTCTCCGACGCGGTGCTGCAATCCATCTTCGAGCCCATCATCGTGACCGACGGCAAGGGGCATGTGCTCAAGGTGAACCAGGCCGCGGCCGAGGTGCTGGGCGAGGCCGCCAGCGATCGCATGGCGCTGACCAATACTCCCGGCGGCGACAAGATTCTGAGCGCCATCCGCGATGCCGTTTCCATGCAGAAAGCGGTAGCGGCGGAGGGCGAAGCGGCCATGCTGCCCATGCGCATCGGCAAGCAGGAGCGCAGCTACCGGCTGCGCACCACGCCCATGCGCGACTCCGAGGGGCGGCTGCTGGGCACGGTGACCACGCTGGAAGACGTGACCAGCCTGCAGGATACCGACCGCTTCAAAACGCAGTTCATTACCGTTGCCAGCCGCAAGCTGCGCGACCCGCTGCTGCAGTTGCGGCGCGGCCTTTACGCTCTGGGACAGGGCTTTGGCGGGGAGTTGCAGCCGCTGCAAGCCGAACTGGTAGCCGAGGCCAGCCACGAGTCAGAGAAGCTGGACGATGTGATGGCCAATCTCATCGAAGTTTCCGAACTGGACGCCGGCAAGCGCGAGCTGAGACTCGAACGGCTGCGTCCGCTGCAAATGCTGAGCGAGGCCCGCGACCGCTATTGCGACGAAGCCGCAGAGAAGCACATCCGCGTGGACGTGAATGCCTACGCCGATCTCTCTTTTGTGGAGGCGGACCGGCGCGCAGTGCGCTCCATTCTGGACAACCTGATGTCCAATGCCATTCGCTACACACCCCTCGAGGGAGAGATCCTGCTGGCCGCCGAAGAGATCAAGGACTTTGTCCAGTTCACCGTGCGCGACACCGGCCGGGGCATCGAGGCGGAACGGCTGAGCACCATCTTCGACCGCTTCAATGCCTTCTCAGAGAGCGGCTCTGGCCTGGGTCTGGCGCTGGTCCGGCGGCTGGTCGAGTCGCTGGGCGGCCAGATCGCGGTGGAGAGCCGCCTGGGCCACGGCACAACCTTCCGGTTTACTCTTCCCGTGGCGGCGGTGGAAGCAGTCCGTCATCCTGTCGAGGTGGGCTGAGCATGGCTGAGATCAAACTGGAACGCAAGCAGGAAGCGGCCAAGCTGCGCATCTATATCGGCGCAGCGCCCGGCGTGGGCAAGACCTACCACATGCTCAACGACGCCTACCTGATGAAGCACCAGCTGGGAATCGACGTGGTGATCGGACTGGTCGAATCGCACGGCCGCAAAGACACTGAATCCCGCATTCGCGACATCGAGATCGTACCCCAGCGCGTGATTCCCTACCGCGGCGTCAGCCTGAAAGAGATGGATGTGGACGCCATCCTGGCCCGCCATCCCCACACGGTGCTGGTGGACGAACTGGCCCACACCAACGTGCCGGGCAGCAAGAACCGCAAGCGCTACGAAGATGTGACGGAACTGCTGGACGCTGGCATCAACGTGATGACCACGGTCAACATCCAGCACCTGGAAACGCTGAACGATGCCGTCAACCGCTCCGCCAACACCATCATTCGCGAGACCGTCCCCGACAACTTTCTCAAGCGCGCCGACGAAGTGGTCAACATCGACATTACGGTGGACGAGCTGCGCTCGCGCCTGCGCCAGGGCAAGATTTACGCCGCGGAGAAGGTTGAGCAGTCGCTGGCCAACTTCTTCCGCAAGGGCAACCTGAACATGCTGCGCGAGCTGGCCTTGCGCACTACCGCCGAGCAGGTGAGCAGCCGGGCCTCGGAATACCGCCGCACCCAGGGGCTCGAACAGGCTCCGATCCCGGAAAAGGTAATGGTGTGCCTCAGCACCCGGCCCGGCACCGAGCGGCTGCTGCGGGTGGGCTCCCGCGTGGCCGGCCGCCTGGCCAGCAACTGGTACGCCGTCTACGTAACCCGGCCGGAAGACGACAAGGGACACGGCGACCCCGAGGCCTACCACCGCCTGGAAGAGTACCAGCGCATGGCCCGCGACCTGGGCGCCAAGGTCATCTCGCTCAGCGACCGCAACGTCTCCGATGCCTTGATCCGCTTTGCGCAGCAGGAAGGCATCTCGCATGTGGTCTTCGGGCAGTCGGTGCGCTCGCGCTGGGACATTTTTCTGCGCGGCTCGGTGATCAACCGCTTCCTCTCCGAGGTCCGCGACGTCACCGTGCAGGTGGTTCCCATGCAGAAGCCGCTGCGCCGGGCCTGAAATCCGGCCCGGCTACTCGCAGAACACCCGCACCTTGGTGTTGTCTTCCTTTGCATCCACGTCGACCGTCAGGTCTTCCAGATGGTCAATCAGCTCTTCCAGGTTCTCGGGCTTGATCTGGGAAAGGGTCAGCGGCACGCCGTGCTTGCTGAAGGCTTCGTCCAGATGCTCGTGCGCCTGGGCAGGAATGAGGCTGGCCAGCCGCACGCCAGCGCGCAAGAGCTGCATAGGCACACGCACGTTGACGGTGGTCGGCTGGCCATGCTCATTGGCCTCCACCAGCACGCGCAGATACTTGGCTTTCGTCTTGGGCTGCGACTCGCCGGCGGCATTGGCCGCGGAGGGCGGATCTTCGAGAGCGGCGATCAGGCGCTCGGCTTCTTCCGCGGTGATCTTGCCCGCGGCCAGCATGTCCAGGATTTGACGGCGATTTTCGTTCATAAAACACCTCTCAACAGATGGGTAACCAGCGATTGGGCCGAGTGCAGCGAGAGCAGATTCCCCGCACCCAGCGAATGGAAAGCGTGCGCCGCGCCTGGCAGCAGTTCACGCAGAGGCAACTGGGCCAGGCAGGCAATGAGGATGCAGCCCGTGAGCGCCAACAGGCTCTCCCGGCCCTCGTTCCAGGCGGCCAGCAGGCGCTCCGCCTCGGCGGGCGTAATGCGCCCCAGAGCGACCAGGTGCAGAATGGCGCGGCGATCGGTAAGCATGGCGGCCTCTACAGGATGAGAACCAGAACATGGTTGCCTTGAGCGCTGACGCGGACGTCGGTTCCGGGCAGGCTGCAGGAGATGGCCCAGAAAGCGGCGATGGCGCGCCAGAGGTTGACGCGGCCCGCCAGGCAAACGGCGAGCACAATGAGGAAGATGAGGGGCGAAAGCAGCACCAGGGGAATCCACAGCAGAAACAGCGGAATCCAGAGCCGCAGCCCCCGCCAATGGGGGTTGTACACCTGCACGATGGCGATGTTGGGAGTCACTTGAGGGCCTCCAGTGCGCGGATCGCATCGGCGGCGGTGATTTCGCCGTTCTTGAGCCGCTCCAGCACCTCCGCGCGCGAGGGAGACGGGTTGGTGTCGACAAATTGGAGTTGGCCGGAGATGCGGTTGAGACGGGCTTTGATGGTGGGGTAGCTTACCCCGAAGGTCTGCTCCATCTCCTTGATGGAGCCGTGGGAGCGGACAAAGGCGGTGATGAAGATCTGATCGTCGAGGCTGAGCCGGGCCAGTTCTGGCAGAACGAACTCTCCTTCGATGGATATCTGCTTTTCCGGCAGTCGGACGCGCTCGACAACCAGCGAGCTGCCTTGAGCAATGCGTAGAAGCTCCTGCCAGTCGGAAGCCGGTTTGTTGTGAGAGGGCGTCACCAGAATCTCTCCTTTGTTGAGCACAAGAGGAACAATACTTCACTTTATTAAGTTATGCAACATTTTTTATTAAGTTTATTTATTTCATCTCCAGGCATGTGCTTCCGGATGGCGCAGCGAGGGTCTTGCCGGCCTCCGGGTTCCGAGCCAAGCCCCTGTTTCCTCTGTTGAACGCAAAAAGGGGAAGAGATGCAAGCATCTCCTCCCCTGGAATCTGGAAAAACGGCGGTCTATGGGACGGTGAACGGGCGCAGGCCGTCGGTGGGGAAGATTCCGGTGGGGCCGGCCACGGTGGATGGCTGCGAGCGGAACAGGTAGCGCACGTAGAAGCCGGTGGAAAGGCTGGTGTAGTTGCGGGAGTTGTTGGCGCCGAGGAAGCCCCCGGCAAACCAGTGCGGGCTGATCTGGTAGGCCGCCTGCGCGCGCAGGTCGTAGTTGGGGCCAACGCTGGTCTTGGCCGGCAGCATCGCATTGTTCATGGCAGTTTCGAGGGCCTTGTCTACGGCGAGGGGCCAGAGCGGCGTCAGGTCCTCCTGGAATGCCTGTACGCCGAGGCTGCCCATGACGTTGTAGTGCCAGCTCGTTCCGGAGTGGCCGGCCCAGGTGAAGGGTACGTTGGCCAGGAAGTACGCCTGGGGACTGAAGTATCCGCCCATGCCGTGGGTGAAGGCGTCTTCGTTGTGGGTATAGTGCATTCCGAAGAAGTTGACCCCGATGCTCAGGTTGCCGTTCTCCGGCGAAGTCAGCAGGCGCCAGTAGGCGCCGCCGGAGCCATCGATGCGGATGTTGGTCTGGACCTGATAGCCGCTGAGATACTGGCCACCGCCGCCCACGTAGAACCCGGACATGGCATCGCCGCGGGAGTACTGCAGGCTGCCCTGGTTGGCGACGACGCCGCCCCAGACCTGGCCAAGGTTGCCCAGCGTGTTTCCGCTGGGATCGCGCAGGCCGGAGTAAGAGAGCTGCGTGTCTTTGACGGAATCGCGGACAAAGTTGAAGGTGAAGGGGCCGTTGCCCGGCTTCCACATGGCCCGGCCAGTGAAAGTGGCCACCAGGAATCCGGAGGGCGTGTAGCCACCCGCAATCGCCAGGTGAGCGAAAGACAACTGCGCTTCGCCTCCGATGCCGACGGCGTTCTGCTGCGCGGGGATGTCGGCCGCCGTGGTGGTAGTGGTGGTGGTGGCCGCGGAGGTATTGGTGTCGGTCCCGATGGGTTGCGGGATCTGTACCAGGGCGGTGCCCGCAGTGGTGGACTCCTGGACGCTGATCACGCTGGTGCCGTCGGCCTGTCCGGAGTCAAGAAAGACCGGCCGGGCAACGATGGTGAGCCGGGCGGCGTAGCCCAGGGGCATGGAGACCTCGAACGGAGCCTCGAGGGCGGACAAATGGTCATAGCCCAGATTTCCGCTGCGATAGTTGAGGATGCCGGCGCCGCCGAGCCAGGGGCTGTATCCGCTTTCGATGGAGCGCAACTGCATCTCCGCTTCGTCGCGCGGGCTGATGGCGCGCGGCTCACGCTGCACGCGCACCCAGGGACCGCGCAGGGGAGGCAGATTGCGCTGCTGCAGTTCATCGTCGGAGAGGCCGGTGCTCGATGTGGCGGAAGGCGTGTTGGCTGCCGGCAGATCGGGAACCTGGTCGGGCTGCCCGTATTGCGGTTGCGAGTAAGGCTGTTGCTGGTTTGATTCGAGGGACGGGGCGGAACCCAAGGTGGGCACAGACCGGCTGGCCGCGGAACGGGCTCTGTGCTCTTTCTTAGGCTTTCGAGTAGGAGAGGGCTTCTCGGCGGGCTGCCGCGCCTGGGGCTGCTCAGGCTGCGCCGGCGGGGCGGTCTCCTGCCTTTGAGCAGAATAGGCGCCGGTAGCCGCCTCCTGAGCGGAAGGCGTGTACTGCGCCATGGCGTATTGGCCAGAGCCGGAAGGAACCACCCTCAGGCCCGATGAGGACTCGACGGTAGCGTTGGGAAGGGTGTGGATGGCCGTCGCGGACCCCTGCGTGAGCTGCCCATCGGTCTGATCGGCAAACAGGGCCTGGGCATTGGCGGCCACGGAGTCCATGGGTTGCGAGGTAATGCGCAGTCCGCCGGCTGGCTGAGCGTCGCGGAGGGGCAGGCTATCCTGCGACGACCATGTGGAAATCTGCCCGGCCTGCGACGCCGGGGCGCCCGCAGGCTCCGGTGCGGTCGACTCGATGTTCTCCTCGGAAGGGGAAAGGTGCATTCTGCCCGTGTAAGCAGTCTGGCCCGAGGCGCTTCCGGTCCTGGCCGCTGACCTGGCAGACTTGCGCGCTTGTGATTTGTTGGAGGCCGGGCGTATGTCGGCGGCCTGGGTGGCGCTCTGCTCGATGAGGACCGGCTGGTTGGGCGGCGTTTCCTTGGCCGCGCTCTGCGGGATGTAGATGGGCACCCCACTGGGCGAAGTACCCTGCACGCCGGAAACCGGAGAATTGGGCAGCACGATGGGAGGAAGCGGCAGAGGATTGCTGGAAGGCGAACTGAATCGCTGATTCTGCGGCGAAGCCGGCTGGCCCAGACTGTCAGGAACGGCTCCATTGTAAGGAGCGGGAGTCGCGGAGGGGTAAGTGGGCAACTTTCCTGAGGTGTCCTGCGGCTGGAGGTCGGGATCGAGCAATTGCTTCAGGTTGCCCGGCGACGAGCGGCGGAGGCCGTTGCCTTCCTGGGGATAGACCGTCTGGTTATCGTATTTCTGGATGGCAGCGCCCGGCGGCATGGCGGCGATGGCGGCGCGCCAGAAGTCCGTGGCGCGCTGGTTGTTGCCGCGTGCCTGCTCAAAGCGGGCGGCGGCGGTCAGAACTCCGGGGTCGGAGGGGTAGCGATCGAGCGCCTGGCGCAGCCAAATCTCGGCCTGGGCCAGATCGTGGGTGGCCAAAGCCGCACCGATGGCTCCCTGGTAGTCGCCCGCGGTTGCGTCCTGCATGGGCACAGCCTTGTAAATGGCAAGCGCTTCACTGGCCCGGCCCACCTTCACATAGCCGCCGGCCACCGCCTTGCGGACATTCATGTTGTTGGGGTATTCCTGCATGGCGGCCTCGAGAATATCGACCGCGCGCTGCATGTTGCCGCTGTCGATGGCCGCAGAGGCGCGGCGCACGCTCCAATTGCCCCAGATGGTCTGTACATCGTCCCGCTGGGCGCTGGTCAGATCCGGACGGCCTTCCAGACGCAGCAGAACCGAGTAGAGGGCGCGGTCGTCGCCGCGGTTGTAGAGAAGCCAGGCGTTCTGAACCTCGATGCCGGCCGGCGGCGCGGCCCTGCGAACCAGATAGAAGCTCTCCACGCGGTTGATGTAATCGGCGGCCTTGGGAATGTCGTTGATGGCCAGGTACAAACTGGCCTCGGCCTGTTCGAACTCGACGTCTGACTCAAGCTCCCGGCGCAGGTCCGCAGGAATCTTGGCAATCTCCTGGAAGGCCTCGGTGGTGCGATGGCCGGCGATCAAGGAAAAGATCAATCCCTTCCAGGCATCGGCGGCTGGAGAATGATTGATGATGATGGTCCCCGGCTGAAGCTGGCCATTCATCTGATTGGGATTCATGGCCTGAGCCAGTTGCGTCTGTTGAGAGCGTGAGTTCCCCTCTCCGGAGGTGGAATTGGCGTTCTGCTCCGATGCGGGCAGATTCATCCGGCCAGAGTATTTGAGCTGCCTGGCGGATTTCCTGCTTTTGGAAACGGTGGGGCTTGCCAGTTGACTCTCGGCGGCAAACGGCGCGGCGCTCTGCTCGCTGTAGGTCTGCGCGGGGGCCTGCGTCGCGGGGGCGTCGGGGTAAGTGGGCGGCGCCGCGACCGCCGTGGAAGCGTTGTTCCACTGATTCTGCGTCTGGGTCAGGACCACCGGAGCCCCGCCGTTGTAAGGATCAGCGCCATAGGCGGGCAAAGGAGCCAGCTTGGTGGTCTTGGCAAACGGCTCGTCGTTGGGATCGAGCAGGTGCTGCAAGTCGGCAGCGGTGACGGCGCGGTGCGCCTTCATATCCTGCTCGGGATAGACCAGGGTGTGCGCCAGCCGATCGGCGGGCGACTGCCTGGGCATCACGGCCAGAGCGGCGCGCCAGTAGTCTGAAGCGCGCTGATTGTCACCACGCGCCTGCTCATAGCGGGCAGCCAGCGAAAGAATCGCCGGGTCGCGGGGATAGCGGTCCAGCGCCTGGCGCAGCCAGATTTCCGCCTGGGACTTGTCGTTGGCCGCCAGGGCCGCTCCGATGGCTCCCTGAAAGTCGCCGGCGTTGGCGTCCTGCATGGGGATGGACTTGTAGAGAGCGAGCGACTCCTTGGCCCGGCCAACCTTGACATAACCGCCGGCCACCGCCTTGCGCACGCTCAGGTTGTTGGGGAATGCCTGGGACGCGGCATCCAGGATGTCGACGGCGCGTGAAAGGTTGCCGTTATCCATGGCCACTCCGGCGCGGCGCACGCTCCAGTCGGCCCAGATGGTTTGCACCGTCTCCCGCTCGGCGGCGGTCATATCCTGGCGGCCTCCCAGGCGCATGAGGGCGGGATAGAGAGCGCGGTCGTTCCTGGTGTTGAAGAGCAGCCACGCGTTCTGAACTTCGATGCTGGCGGGGGGCGAGGTCTTGGTATCTCTGTAGTGGGCCTGCACGCGGTTCATGTATTCGACGGCATGGGTCGTGTCGCCGCTGGCCGCGTACAGGCTGGCCTCGCTTTGCAGGAAATCGATGTCGGTTTCCAGTTCCCTGCGCACCGAGGGAGGAATGAGGGCAATCTCGGCCAACGCCTCGGAGTTGCGGTTGGTGACCAGCAAGGTGGAAATCAGGCCTTTCCAGGCGTCGGGGCGGTCGGGATGGGCGAGCAGCACTTCGCGATAGATGCCATAGGCCTGGGAGGTGTTGTTGCGCTGCAAATAGATGCCGGCCAACTGCAACTGGAGAGCCAGGCTGGGCTGGCCGCCGGCCGCAATCTGCAGCTTGGCAGAGCGCTCCAGCAGTCCCTGGGCGATTTCAAACTGGTTGGCCTGCTGGTAGATGGCGCCCAGCATGGACAGGAAGCCGGGATCGGAGAGCGCCTGCTCATAGGTGGCCGGCGGCATCTTCTGCACATCGGCGATGGCCATGGTGTCCTGGGTAAGCTCGTGATGAGCGCTCACCAGCCCCATCCACGCGGACAGGTTGCCGGGGTCGTCGTTGAGAATCTGGGTGTACAGTTCCGCGGCCTGATCGTAGCGCTTGGCTTCCATCAGGATGCCGGCGTATTGCAGACGGGTATCCGCCTTGAGGGTGGTGCCGTTCTCGGGGAACGGCAGCGACAAGGCCAGCGCCAGCACCCGCTGGGCATCGGCGTTGCGGTTTTGAGCATGGTAGATGGTGGCCAGGGTGCGCAGATACTCCGGGTCCCTGGCCATGGCCGCCTTGACCTGTGCCGGGTAACGGGCTGAAACCGCCAATGCCTTCTGATTCTGGCCGTCGCGCGCATAGGCCAGGAAGAGACCGCGCCAGGCTGCGGCGTTTCCGGGCTGGACCCGGATCAACTGCTCGTACACCCCAGCCGCGGCGGGATACTGCTGCTCTTTGACCAACAGGCCGGCCAGCCCGATGAGGCCCTCGGGACTGCGCGGGCGCATGGCCAGGGCGGCACGGTACTTGGCCTGGGCCACTTCGAGCTGATTGGCGTCGAAGGCTTGCGAGGCCTCGCCCATCACGTACCAGAAGCGCGAGGTTTCAAGCCCGTTCTCAACCGCGCGCGCTTTGTAGCCGTTCTGCTCGGCCTGGGTCAGGTAGCTGATGGCGCCGCCGAAGTTGCTCTGCTGCATGCGCAGAAAGCCCATGCCTGCTTGAACTCGCGCGTTGTCCGGCTCCTTCTGGAGGATTGCGTCGAAGCGCGTCTGGGCCTCTTCAAGCCGGTGAGCATTGAGGGCCGCAAAGGCGGCGCGCTCCTCGGCCGTGCGGGCAATGCCGGAGTTCATCTGCGCGAGCTTGTACTCGTCCTCTTGCAGATGTTTGGCGATTTCCTTGTCCTGGGGATGATCCTTGAGAAACTGGCGCAGTTCCGCGGCCGAGGTGGGATTGGCTGCGTCCCAGATGAGCGCCTGACGCAGGGCGTTCTGGGCGTTGAAGTCCTTGGGATGCTCATTGAGGATGCGAATGCCCTCGGCGCGGGTTCTGGCGTCGTAGGTGAGCATGATGCCCAGTTCGATGGCGAAGCGCGTGTCGCCGGGATTGCGCAAGGCCAGGGCGCGCATGGCGTTGATCGCCTCTTCCTTGCCGGAAGGCGTCCCATACAGCGTTTGATAATAGGCCAGCGCGATATCCCCATCGGGCGGATGGTCGCCATAGAGCTCGCGGTAGATCTTCATGGCGTCTGCGGCTCTGCCCTGCCGCGCCAGTTCGCCCGCCTGGCGAAGCTGGTCGCTCTGCGCCCGCGTGCTGGCCAGCGCGGCGATCTTGGCGATGTTCGGGTCATTGGGGTTGACCTTTTTCAGACGCTCCAGGACCTCGTTGGACTTGTCCGCAGAGCCAATCAGCTTGTAGTCCTTGGCCATGCCGGCCAAGGCATCCTCGTTCCTGGGCTCGGAGAGGAGAATCTGTTGCCAAATCTGGATGGCCATGTCCGGCCGCCCGCGGGACTCCAAAGCACGGGCCTTCTCAACCAAGATCTTGCGTGTTTCGTCGGGGGAAGCGACGGCAGGCTTCTTTTGAGCCAGGCCGATCTGCAACGCCAGCAACAAGCAGCCCGCAACGATCCAACTGTTTCTCCAAGTTCCGTTGGCAACCCTCATGAGTGTGTCCATTCCACTTTCAGTTCCCCACCCGGGCCAAACCGGAATCTGCTATCCAAGTAACCCGTTGCAAATAGGGCAAGGTTCTGATCGTAATACGCCAAGTCCTTTCCGTACAATCCCGAGGCCGCATCCCTCTGGGCGCTCATGCGAATGGTCTGCTGCGCGCCCGCTTTTTCAAGATGGGGGATGGCCCTCAAGTAAGGCAGCACGGCTGCGGAAAACCCTACAGGTCCATCTTGCTCCAAAGGAATCCCCTGGTCGCTTACCTTTTCAGGGGGGGCACCATGATTGCCAAGGTAGGCGCCCATAGCTGGAATGGCGTTGATCACTTCATCGCGCGTCTTGCCGCTGCCATCGATCATGCCGGCCCACAGATACACGCGGATAGCATCGTAACCGCCCATGGGCGCCGGAGAATCCTTGTCCGGATGCTCCTGCGCAGGGTAAAACCCATCGCCCGGCACATAATTCACCCAATCCATGGCAAAGCCATGGCAGGCGCTCTGTTGCAACATGCGGGGAATGTTGGCAGCGATCTGACGCCATGGGCCGATGGGGTCCACAGCCCCCAGGCGCTCAAAGATGAACAGGGGCATGTAGCTGGGATTCAGCGTCCAGACGTTCTCGTGCTGAAAGCCGATGGGCCCCGGCATCAGCATGAGTCCAAAGCCGGGCAGGTTGGCGACCTCGCGGCGCGCGATCTGGTACATCATCTGGCGGCCGAGATTGCTGTAGACGGGCACCTTCCACAAACGGCCGGCTTCAACCAGCGTGTAGGCCATCCACACATCGGCATCGGAGGCGGGGTTCGGGTCAATGATCTTCCATTCGCCGTCCTTGTTTTTCCCCCACCACCAGGCCGGCAGGTGAGTCTTCAGGTCGCCACTGGCCAGATTGTCCTGGGTCCAGCCCAGTACGCGGTCGAAGGTGGCGCGGTCATTGTCCGCCAGCGCAAAGAACATCGCGTAGGCCTGTCCTTCAGAGGTGGTGCGCGCGCCCCCTTGCGGATCGATGACGCGTCCCTGCGCGTCGATGAAGCGGGCGGAGTAGGAGTTCCAAAGCTGCCAGGGGCCCTGCTTGCAGCCGCCGACGGCGGAGAGCATCAACAGAGATGCAGTTAGCACCAGACGTTTCCCGAACCGGGGTATGCAAAGGCCCATCGCGATCATTCTCCCACAAGAACTGTAAGCGGCTTTCCGATGAATGTAGCCGGTCTGAGGCCGCTCTACAGCATCTTACGGAAAGGGTGGGGCTGCCACCAGGACCGGGAGGCTCCTTCCTCAGGAAAGAACCTCCTCCGCGACGCGATGCAGACTCGAGGCAGGCGCTAGTCCTCGAGCATTTTCAAGCGCGCCCTGGCCTTTTGGCGCAACCACTGCCTTGTCCAGATGGCCAGCAAGAAAGCCAGCAGGATGACCACGACCGCGGCCAGCCAAGGCACTTGCATGAACCACAGAGTCAACCGTGTCCACCACGGCAGCACGCCCACATGATAGACCTCGGCGCCGATGCGGAACGATTGGAACTGGGTTCCGTGGAGTACCGAAACCGAGCCGGAGATGTCGCTGGCCTGTTGCACCTTCAGGAAGGTGGACATGAAGGGTTCAAAGGTACTGGCGTCGCGCAGGTGAATGGCGACAATGCTGCGGCTTCCGCCGGGGTCCAGGGGAGAGTGAATCCCCTCGATCACCACGTCGGGTGTGCCGGATGCGGTCAGGTCGCCGGACTCGGTGTGCTCATCGGAGCGCAGCTTCCACCAGGCGTGATGCAGGGGGGCAAAGAAGCCCTGCGTGTCGTGCACCTGGATCTGGCCGCTACGCAGCGCAACGGGGAGATGGCTGGCAAGCTTGTCGAAGCCGGGCTGATCGTCGCCCGTGCCGATGATGAGGAAGTCGGTTTTGGCGCCCTGCTGCACAGCCTCGGGCCCGGCCACGGTGACGCGCAGCGTGGGGAAACCCGTCTGGCGGCCGAAGTGTCCCATCAGCGTGACATAGGTCTCGATCTCCTGCTCAGTGGGTGTTGCGGGCAGCACCACGATGGTCTCGCTCAGGTCGGCAATGCGCGTGAACGGGAAGCCGGCGTTGGCAAAGGTCTCCAGGTTGGGCAGCGGCGCATAGTGCGGATAGCCGCGCAGATCGATGTAGGTATCGCGCAGGATGGAGGCCTGCATGTTGATGGGCGTCGTATCCTGGCAGCCGCCCTTCTTGAGCAATTGGAAGGTGAAGTCGAAGGAGAGCGAGTTGGAGAAGGGGCGCAGGTTGACCACCGGCACAGGCACATCGGTCTGCATCCGGCGCGAAGCTTCCTGGCCGGGAATGAGCGGGACAGAGCCCAGGAAGGCGTTGTTGATGCGCACCTGCATGCTTGAAATGGGGCCGATGGGAATCGAGTTGTAGCGATACACCAGGCGCAGCAGAGCGTTGGGCCGCTCCGAGTAAAAGACATCCGGCGCAATGCGGAAATAGACATACAAGGGCGCCGAGCCGTCTCCCTGCAACTGGTCGGCGGTGGCGTAGTCCCACAGCGCGATGGTCTGGTCTGTTCGGGCCCAGCGGGGCGCTCCATCGGGTTGCTGCTTGCCTGGCAGCTTGAGGTTGTCGATGGTCACCTGCGGCCCCTGCAGCATGTCGCTGTGCAGGGCGATCGCCTGGGCAGCCAGCACCAGCTGGTCCGCGTCGCCTCCGGCCACCACCAATATCTTGCTGTAAGGGTCGTTGGGGTTGGTGCGCATGGCCACGGTGGGCGTGGAGGCGGCAGGCAGATTCAGGCCAGGCGGCAGATTGGACGAATTGTCCGAAATCACGATCGCGTTGCCTTGCGGTATCTGCCCGATATGAACGGGAAAGCGGACCGGCCGGTTTTCCGAGATCATGCCGAAGTAGCTGGTGACGATGCCGGCCGCCTGAATGGCTTTGAACGAAGGGGCCGAGGCAAAGACGACGGGGATGCTGAGGGGCTGAATAACCGCCGGGTCGAGGAACGGCATGGGCAACTGCTTGAGATCGTCGGCCAGGGGCAGCAGGTCGCCGCGCAGGTCGAAGAAGGTGTTGCGATGCACGCGCGCCCACAGGGTGGTGTTCGCGGGATCCTCGCAGACCATGGTGTAGTGGCCGATGAACTGGATGGTCAGCGCGTTGTTGTGCACCAGCAATTCGGGCGGAATGTTGAACTCCGCGTCGGCATCCTGGCTGGATGAGCCCCCGATCTGGCCCGGCGTGGGCTGCACGGTGGCAAAGAGCGTTCCGTTGATGATCAGCTTGATGTGGCTCAGCTGGGGCAGCAGGCTGGGAGAAAAGGCGTAATAGAGATGGATCTTGGCGGTGCGGACCACATGGGTCTGGGGCAGCGTGAAGAAGATGGTGTGGCTGCTGTCGATGCCGTGCAGCTCGATTTGCGGCGAGCCCGCGTCATTGAGGGTGAAGGAGTCGTGGAACTGCCCCGGAGGCGCCGGGGCGTTCTTGTCGGGAACGCCGGTCTGCAAGGCGCCGGCAAAGCCCTGGGGCTGCGCCAGAACGCAGTGTGCGCCGCCCAGCAGGGTCAAGCACAAGGCGAAGAAGATGAGCGCGGGGCTCACCACGGAAAGTGCGCGGGCCTTCCTGGCCTTCTTGTCCTTGCCAGTGAAGAGGCTCTGGAAGGTCGAGACCAGCCCTTGCATGGAAATCTGGAAGATGCGGCCCATGCTGCGCAACACGTTATCGCTCTCACGGGACTCACCCCAGCCCAGCCAGGAGTCCGCTCGGGAATAAAGCACCATGGTAAGCACTTCCTGTTCGGCAATCGTTAGGTCATCAAAGCGCACGCGCAATACCGATCCCTCGGAAGAGACCGCCGTTGCAGGCAAATCGGCGGCGACCGACGGCAGCGGAAAGGCCAGATGCACCAAGGTCTCTGGAATCACATCCACCGCTTCGCTGAAGCGGATGCTGGTGCCGCCCGAAGACATGTCGATGGTTTCGCCGGAGACGAGCCGCCCGTCGGGCATCCTGGCCATGACCGGGGTCACCATGTTGATGCGGACGGTGGTGCGCAACTGGCGCATCTCCCGCGCAACGGCCGTGCAGACGCCCAGGATCACAATGTTGAAGATGCACCAGATCACGTTCATGATGACCGTGCCGGGACGGTCGCGGTCCCAGATGAAGAAGCGGGGAATGGCAACCAGCAGCCCGGCGATATTGAACACCAGCAGGACCAGAAACGGCTGCGCGATCTTGGTATCGAAGAAGGTCCGCTTGACCACGCCGCCCTTGGCGGTCACGTTGAACTTGCCCAACTTGGGATTGATGAGCGCCATCATGGTAGGCAGCAGGATGTAAGGCGAGAGCACGGTCTCGTAGATTTCATTCCAGAACGAGTGCCGGTGCTCACCTTGAATGCGCGAGTTGGTGACGTTGGAAAGCGTCAAGTGCGGCAAGGCATACGCCAGAATGGCGGCCCAGTAGCCCGGCACGTTGGTGTGCGACAGGATCAGGTAGATGAGGGGCGCCGAGAGGAAGATGAGGCGGGGCACCGCATACAGAAAGTGGCACATGGCGTTGAAATAGCACAAGCGCTGGGCAAACTTCAGGCCCGGCGCAAAGAGCGGATTGTCGGTGCGCAGGATCTGAATCATGCCGCGCGCCCAGCGAATGCGCTGGCCCACGTGCGCGGAAAGCCGTTCCGTGGCCAGTCCGGCCGCCTGGGGAATGTTGATGTAGGCCGTGCCCCAGCCGTTCATCTGCATACGCAGCGAGGTGTGCGCATCCTCGGTGACGGTTTCCACGGCGATGCCGCCGATTTCGTCCAGTGCGGTGCGGCGCAGTACGGCGCAGGAGCCGCAGAAGAAGGTCGCATTCCAGAAGTCGTTGCCGTCCTGCACAATGCCGTAAAACAGCTCGCCCTCGTTGGGAATCACGCGGAACTGTCCCAGGTTGCGTTCAAAGGGATCGGGCGAATAGAAATGGTGGGGCGTCTGCAGCATGGCCAGTTTGGGATCGCGCAGGAACCAGCCCATGGTCATCTGCAGGAAGCTGCGCGTGGGCACGTGGTCGCAGTCGAAGATGGCCACGTAGGGCGAGGTCATGCTCTTCAGGGCGGTGTTGATGTTGCCCGCCTTGGCGTGCTTGTTGTCGCTGCGAATCTTGTAGCCAAGGCCGGCTTCAAAGGCGAACTGCTCGAACTCCTTGCGACGGCCGTCGTCCAGGATATAGACGTGCAGCTTGTCGGCGGGCCAGTCGATATTGAGCGCACCCAGCGCGGTGTAACGCACCACATCCAGGGGCTCGTTATAGGTGGGAATAAGGACATCGATGTGAGGCCATTCCTCGGGAGCCTCGGGCAGCGCCACCGGCGCCCGGCGCAGCGGCCAGATGGTCTGAAAGTATCCCAGAAAGAGAATGCCGAAGGCATAGCACTCGGCCAGGATCAGGCTCATGATGAAGAACGCGTCCAGCGCGCCCCAGTGGTTGCCGGGGTCCTGAAAGAACCGCACGGTGGTCATGATGCGCCAATATCCGTACCGGAAGGTGCAGAACATGGACATCATCATCAGGGTGAGGGTGATCAGGTAGGAGTCAGAGCTGCGCGCCAGAGCCAGGGCCATCAACAGGCTCAGCAGGCCCAGAACGGCTTGCTGCGGCCAGGTGAGCGGGAGCACCGCCAGGAAGTAGAAAGCCACGGCCGCCGCCAGCAGGAAGACCAGGCGCAGGAATTTGGTGAAGATATTCTCTCCAGCGCCAATATCCTGCCAAAGGTCCGTTGCTGTCATCGTTCACTCCAGCGTACGCCTCGGAAGCCGGAACTTGCAGGCGCGGAAAGGCTCTTTACCCAGCCGGCAAGGCTGCCAAAATCCTCAGCCACGGTGGAGTTCGGAGCATAATCCATCACGGTCATCCCCTCGGCCAGAGCCTCGCTCATGGCGGGGGCGCGGCGCAGCGCGAAGGGCAGCAACCGGTCGCCCAACTGCTCACGAAGAACTTCCCGCACATCCAGATGCAGAGGGAGAGAAGGATCGAACTGGTTCAACACATAGTACGGAAGCACCCGGCTGTTGGTGGCGGCGCCATTGTGCTGGAAGAAAGCGTCGATGGAGCCCACGCTGACAACGGAACTCATGTCGGGAACCACCGGAACCAGGACCATGGGGGCCAAACGCAGCACGCGCCGGGTGGTGGCGCCGGAGGCGGTGGCCAGATCGACGATCACGCGGCTGACGCCATGCGAATATTTGGAGATCTCTGCCGTAAGGGCTTCCTGGGGCGCATTCTCGGGGCCCATGGTATCCGGATCGACCGTCACCATTTGAATCGGGGCATCGCCGCCGGCTCCCGGAGGGCTGAAGGTGCGCAACTGGCCGGGCCGCTGATCGCGCGCTCCGAAGTAGAAGGGCAGCAGCCCGTAGGCTGCGGTATCCACCAGCAACACCCGCTCGCCGCGGGCCGAAAGAGCCCGGCCCAGGGTAGCGACCAGGCTGGTTTTGCCCACCCCGCCGGCCAGCGAAAAGACAGCCAGCACCGGGGCGCGCGAAGCGATGGGAGCGGGCGCCGCCTCAACCGGGGCGCTGGCGCCGTCAAAAATGCCTTTCAGGGCGAACCAGCGGGAAGTCAGCCGGTCGCGCGAGCCCTGCAGCGTATCCTCGGGAGCCGGGGGCACGGGTTGGCTGGGCATATCCACGCGCTCTGAGGCGAGCCATGCGGGACGGCCGGAAGCTTCCCTGGGTTCGGCCGGAGCCCACGGATTGCGGGGCTGCGCATAATTGTCTTCGCGCATGGGGGAATACTGGGGCGCAACGGGCGCAGGCCGGAAGGCCTGGGGCTGAACATAGCCCGAAAAGTCGGGTTGCCGCGGCTGGGGTGCATAGGGGGCCGCAGCCGGAGGCACGGGGTTGGAAGCAGGAAGTGCGGAAAACCGATCCTGGCGGGGCGGTTGCCATGCGCGCTCTTGCGCGGCTGTCTCCGCCTTGCGGGCAGCCATCTCTGCCTGGCGGGCAGCCTGTTGCGCAGCCTGCTGGGCAGCCAGTTGCGCGACTTGCTGTTCAGCCTGCTCGGCAGCCAAGCGAGCGGCCTGTTGCGCGGCCAGTTGTGCGGCCTGCTGCGCAGCCTTTTGTTCGGCGGCTTGCTGCGCGGCCATCTCCGCCTGGCGGGCGGCTTCGGCGGCATGCGCTACTTCGGCGAGGCGGTGCGCTTCGGCCAACTTTTCGGCATCGGCTTCTTCGCGGGTGCGGCGGCGTTCTGCTTCAATGGCATCCTGCACGCGCTGACGGGCTTTTTCCCTGGTCTGCGCGCGCGAAGCCGAAAAATCGCGGTACTTGGCGCCGTGGAGATTGGCCCAGGAATAGAGGGTCGCAACGTCTTCGGGAGTCTCGTTCTGGTCACTCAGCGCTTTGCGATCTGTCATCTTCCACCTTGCACCCTCTGCTGCCAGAACCGATTCCCTGTTTCGCCGCGGCTGATCTTTTGCCCTTGCGCGGCCTGTGAGCGGGTTTCGCTTGCCCGGACAGAAGGTTTCCTCACGAAGAATCCTAGCCGCCACGCTGTTGTCAGAACAATAACACTTGCACGGTTACCTTCCTACCACTTTCTCGTCATGCGAAAGGCCCAAAGAGCCTATTTATCTTCGGATTGCGAGCTGTGACCGGGGTGGGGTAACCTGCCTCTCGGGATGAGATTACCATAGTACTCGCATACGTGGGTATTGAGGTGGGATTCACATCCCCGCACCCTTCAAAGGATTCCCTTGAAAGCCTTCCTCGAATCAGTGCAGTTGGCCTGTGCCTGACCATTTTACCCGGCACCGCGGGCCGAGTACAGGCACTCCGCCGCCTGGGGCGCTCTGGCCGCCGCTGTGATAATTTGGAATCAGCGGTCTTGAACGAGCTCGTAGCTCAGTTGGTAGAGCAACGCCCTTTTAAGGCGTGGGTCCTGGGTTCGAGCCCCAGCGAGCTCACCACTCTTTCCGGCCGCGATTCTCCTTTCAATTCTCCATCCACGCCCTTTGCAGCCGGCCTTCCTTGCCGGCTGCTCTTCCCGATGCAGAGGAGTCTCTCCATGGATTCGGCCAAAGTGGCGGAGTACTGGGAAAGCAACGCGGAGACCTGGACGCGGCTGGTCCGCGCCGGATACGACATCTACCGCGACGCGCTGAATACGCCGGCCTTCCTGGCCATGCTTCCGCCGGTCAGCGGCCTGTGCGGCCTAAACAGTCGCTAAAGCGGCCTTCTAGCCCAAAAGCCGGAACCCTACCCAAGAATGCCTCCGGTCCGGTCCACCTGCCGCTGGATCGAGGAGTGGGTAAATGCGATGAAAAAGTAACTTCCGAGATGGCGGTATTCCAGGCACAACGAGCCGGAGAGCGCATGGTTCCACTAATCACATCGTCAGGTGGCCTGGCTCACTGACGAGATGTGCCTGGGGTATCTCACATAGTTGCGCGCCTCGCCTCCCCGAAGAGCAGTCCAGCGAGAAGCTTCCGCCAGTTGCGATGCAACACCCCCAGAGGCGAAGGGCCAGTTCCATACGGGTTCCGTTGTCCATCGGACATTCAGAGGCGGGGTACCTGCCCCGGCTGACCGCATTGGTTGCGTGTCAAGAGGAGGACACAATGCACAATCGATACACCTGGGCCGCAGCGTTAGTGCTGGCGGTCCTACTTGCGGGTTGCAAGCAGGCTCCGCCGCCACCCGCTCCAGACACCCATGACGCGGACGTGAAAGCGATCCGCGATCTTGAAGCTACCGGGGTGCAGGCATTCGCCGCCAAGGATGTGAATAAGATCGGCGCATATTATGGCGACAATGCATCTGTTTTCTTTCCTGATGCTCCGGTAGTCACGGGAGCTGCAGCGATTGCGGCGGTCTTTAAGCCATTCCTTGCAGACAAGAACTACTCCCTCACCTTCGCGTCGGACAAGGTGGATGTTGCGAAGTCTGGAGACCTTGGCTACAGTCAGGGCGCCTACACCATGAAATCGACGGACCCCAAGACAAAGAAGGTGCTCACAGAACAAGGCAAATACGTCACAGTCTTCCAGAAGCAGGCCGATGGCGGTTGGAAGGCCGTTGCGGACATCTTTAACGAGGACGCTCCGCCGGCGCCAGCGAAAAAGTAACGCAGGTGACTTGCCGCTCGGGCTCGACGAGTGTCACATTCATTTGCTGCCTTTCCCCGGCTAATGTCCTGAGTTCGCGCGCCGGAACATTGTTCCGGCGCATAGGAAGTCACAGTAGAGGTATTATGGGAAGTTGGAAATAATGCCATGAAACGAATCTGCCTTGTGTTTACCTTCCTCTTTGTCTCCCTAGTCGCGCCAGTTCAATCGCAAGACGCAACTCCTCAGCCGGATGTCGAATTCAATAAACTGCAGGTTCTGGTCGGACACTGGACATACAACGGCGAATACAAGTCCGGACCGTGGGGTCCGGCCACCAAGATTAAGGGAGAGTGGATGTACGAGTTCGTTCTCAATGGATTCGTCCTGCAGGGCCATTGCACAGAGAAGAGCTCCGAGGGTGAAATCCACTACCTCGAAATCGCCGAGTTCGACAGCTTCGCGAAGAACATCGCTGACAGTGTGGCTGGCGACGACGGGAGCAGGTACTCGGGGCACATTGTCTTCTCTGGCAAGACCCCTATCTGGATCGAAACCTTCGTGGTCGGGGGCAAACAGTATCAGTACCGGGAACCGTTCGAGTTGTCTGCCGACCTGATGAGTGGTACAGCGAAGGGCGAGATCTCCGAAGACGGCAAGACGTGGATGCCTTTCTTTGAAGGGACATTCACCAAAGTCGTTCCTTCCGTAAAGAAGTAAGTTCCTGACGCGTCCCGTATAGGCTGTCGCTCGCCGGGCGACTCCCGTTCGCTGTAAATTGCTTTCGCGAAGACGAATTGAAACCGCGATGGCCTTGTTTCGAGCGTATCGTCGCCTATTCGGAGATTACTTGGCCTCTGCATAGAATTACTCCCCTTTGGCGCACAATTGTTCTGGGTCGCAGTGCAGGCTGAACCCAATGCACCCAGGCATAAGGGGGCATTGGCTTCTACCAACGGGAAATACCGCCGCTAACCCCTTTGCTGAGAATATTTTGCGGATAACTCCAATGATATGAAGATTTTAGCGCGACACCCCTGCCGTATCCCATTGAAACCATGGATTTTATTCCCAGAATATGGGGGGGGTATCCCGGGCCGGTATAGACCGGGGACCTGCCTGACCCCGCACAGCCGCAAGAGCGTTTGCCTGCAACGCCGAGCTGGCCGTATTGTCGCCAACCCGGAAATTACCCTATAGTCATCCCCTGGCAGAGACGACCGAGATCGATGGCGCCAAGAGTCAGGACCTTGCCCAAAAGGTCGGAGTTTTTAAGCAAGACCCGCCGAGGGAATGCACGGAGTTGAAAGTACATTCCCTCAGGGGCTGAAGTGGCTGCGGAATAACTATGAATGAACGGCGAAGGGCGTGAAAAGCATCCCTCAGGGGCTAAAGCCCGCGCTGATACTGCTGGCCTTATGCGGGGGTTGAAACCCCCGCCTCCCTCCGGATTGAGTTTTCTCGCAGCCTGTGAAGCCGTGCCTTTCAAAGCAACCAGCTTCCCTCGCCAACCCTTCAGGCTCTGGGCCAGAAGTGCTCTTCGGAGCAATCGCGCAGCCGCTGGGCCGCGTCCTCGGGGGTGATGTCGCGCTGCGGCATGCCCAGCATCTCAAAGCCCACCATGAACTTGCGCACCGTGGCGGAGCGCAGCAGCGGCGGATAGAAGTGGGCATGGAAATGCCACTCCGGATGCTGCCCGCCGTCGGTGGGCGTCTGGTGGAAGCCCATGGTGTAGGGAAAGCTGGTCTGGAAGAGGTTGTCGTAGCGGGTGGTCAGCCGCTTGAGGGCGTCGGCGAGGCCGTCGCGCTCGTCGCTGGTGAACTCCGGCAGCGCGCCCAGGTGGCGGCGGGGGACCAGGAGGATCTCAAAGGGCCACACGGCCCAGAAGGGGACGATGGCCGCAAAGTGCTCGTTTTCAAAGACAACGCGCTCCCCGGCGGCGTGCTCGGCGGACACGTATTCACACAGCAGGCAGCGGCCGGTGCTGTCCAGGTGCTGGCGCTGGGCCACGGTTTCGGCGGCCGGTTCATCGGGCACAAAGCCGGTGGACCAGATCTGGCCGTGGGGATGGGGGTTGCTGGCGCCCATCATGGCTCCGCGGTTCTCAAAGATCTGCACGTACTGGATCCAGTCCAGGCCGCCGAGTTCCTGGTATTGCTGCGTCCAGGCATCGACCACGGGGCGAATCTCCTGGCGGGTCATGCGGGCCAGGGTGAGGCTGTGGTCGGGGTGGTAGCAGAGGACCTTGCACAGGCCGCGGGCGGGCTCGGCCACCAGCAGCGGCGAAGCGGGGGCTTCAGTCACTACGGGGGAGTCCGGGAGGAGGGCCGCGTAATCGTTTACAAATGAGAAGATGCCTTCATACGCCGGGTTCGCCGCCCCGCCCGCCCGCTGATTGCCGGGGCACAGGTAGCACTGCGGATCGTAAGAGACTTCCGAGGGCACGGTCTTCTGGCCCACTTCTCCCTGCCAGGGACGCTGCGTGCGGTGCGGCGAAACCATCACCCAGGACTGCCGCAGAGGATTCCAGCGGCGATGCGGATACTGCCATTTCTTTTCCATGGTTGCTCCCGCAATCCATTCTAATGCGAGAACGGTGGGTGCCTCATGCGAGGACGGGGAGCGGATGGATTCGCTAAACGGTTGGAATGAGGATTTCGGTGACCAACTGATCGGGCGGCGTTGTTCTGGGGTCTTTGACGTAATTCTCAATCGCCCAGTCCTCGCGAATCGGTATTTTCCTTTCCGCAACAATCTGCCAGGCACGGCCGGAGGCTGCAGGCAATTGGGAATAGGGGCCGGTCAGGGCAAACAGGCTGTATTGGCCACCGGCGAATTCCTCGTATCCCAGCCCCTCAGGCAACTCGACGGGCGGCGCATCCAGCGCAAAACCCGCCCGGTAGACATTGGGACCCAGTTTGTAAAGGCTCATGTATCCGAGGATCCGGTTGTGCAGGGAAAGCGCGGGAAGAAGTGCGTGTGCGCGCTGCCACGTCTCCGGAGCGGTGGTCATGAAAGGTCCGATTGCTTCCACAAACGCGTAATGCGTGGCGGGCCAGGTAACAGTTTTGGGCTCCTCGGTAAGGCTCATGGCGTCTCCTTGTCGGTTTGGGGTTGACTGGAAGGGCTTTCAAGACATCGCTGCAAGAGAGGGCTCACATGGCTGCGGTTGCGGGTCCAAAGGATCGTTTCTCGCGGACGGATTTGTTCTCCGCCGCCAGCAGCAGGGGCAGCATGCGGCGGGCGCGGCTCTGCATGGCGCAGGTGCCCTCGCGCCGGGAGCGCTCCAGCAGAACCATCGCTTCCTCGCGCAGTTGCGGCTCGGCAACGGCGAGCAGGGCGAAGGCTTCCAACGCCATGCCGCGAACAGCATTGCGGCTGTCTGAGATCATGGAGCGCACCAGAAGGGTCAGCCGCGCACGCTGCGCAGGCGTCGAGGCGTTCAGCGCTGCGGCCAGAGCCACGTAGCCGCGAGCCTGCCACTGACGCGCGGGAAGTTCGCCAACCAGATCGATCAGCACCCCGGCATACTTTGCCAGAATGCCAGGTTCGCGCGCGCTGACCCGCCGGGCCAGGTCGGCTGCGCAGCGGCAGGCGTACGGAACCGGCGACAGGAGCTCCGTCAGCAGGTCGCGCACGGCGGCTTTGCGGGGTAGTGGCTGGCGCAGAAAATCCCGCAGAGCGGCCTCTGCATCGACATGTTTCCAACTGCACGGGACCCCCATCGATCCTCCTTGCAGCGCAAGTATAGACGGCGAAGAAAAGCGTTGAGAAGCACAAAGTCAAGCGCCGGCGTGCATGGCCCGGCTTGAGTTGTTCTCTGGCTTTTGGACCTTGGGTGAGGAAGGCTCTACCATGGACGTTGCACTTGCAACCGCGCTGCGTCAGGGCGCCTCGCCAAGGATGGAACAGGATGCTTTCCGCAGACGCAATCGTAAACCTGCAAGACCAACGGACCCACAGCTGGCACCATGCGCCGCAAGATGGGAACCACGGCGCACCGGCTGGTTCGGATGCGGCCCCGGAGGCGGAGTGGCTGGAGGCGGTGGCTCGCCAGCATCGCGCCAACTTCGATCTCTGGCACATCGAGGACGAAGCGCGGACCCCGGGCGCAAGCGACGCGGAACTGGCCGGGGTGAAGCGGCGGGTGGACCGGACCAACCAGTTGCGCAATGACCTGGCCGAGGCCCTGGACCGCTTTCTGCTTGGCTGGCTCGAGCCCCAGGGTTTGCCCAACCCCAAGGCCGAACTGCACTCCGAGTCGCCGGGCCTGATCATCGACCGGCTCTCGATTCTGTCGTTGAAGATCTATCACACGCGGGAAGAGGCCGAGCGCCCGGACGCACCCCCCGGCCACAACGCGCGCAACCGCGAGCGGCTGGGCATCCTGAAAGAGCAGCGCGCCGACCTGGCTGGCTGCCTGGATGCGCTGTGGCGGGAAACGCTCAAGGGAACGCGGCGCTTCAAGCTCTACCGCCAGTTAAAGATGTACAACGACCCGTCTCTCAACCCGGCCATTTACCGCAAACTCTCCAGGCAGACAGGGGAATGACTTCCAGTTTGCGGGCTACCCATTGACGTAACTCGGGGTTCTGCGTATAAAGAGGGCCTGAGCAACCTAAATACCAAGCGCGGGTTTCTAGCTGGCGGCGATGCGGCTCAAATCCGGCGTGAAGGCAAGCAAGCTCACGGCGAACCCATGATGCAAGAGGCCCGATCCGCGGCGCCCAGCCGCAAAAAGACACCCCCGCCACCGGCAACCAAATCCGGCGCCCACAGCAACACGGGCACGGGACCCGCCTTTCAGCACTACCAATCCGCCGTGCAACTGCTGCAGCAGGGCAAATACGAAAAGGCGCTGGCCGCCTTTGAGAAGCTGCTCGCCGAAGCGCCGGCCGAGATCAAGGAACGCTGCCAGATGTACATCAGCACCTGTCAGCGGCAATTGGAAAAACCCAGCCTGGCCTTCCCTACCCCCGAGGAGCACTACGACTACGCGGTCTCGCAGTTGAATACCGGCTACTACGAAGAGGCCCGCGAGCAGTTCGACAGCATTCTGGCCAGCTATCCCACGGCGGACTATGCCTTTTACGGGCTGGCCCTGCTGGACTCGATCACCGGACGCGCACAGGATTGCCTGGCCAATCTGGCCAGGGCCATCGAACTCAATCCCAAGAACCGCCTTCAGGCCCGCGCCGACAACGACTTCCAGAGCATGGTGGACGATCCTCGCTTTACCGAGCTGCTGTATCCTGAGATTCCCTAAGGAATCGAGTGAACTCTGCAATCCAGGCGAATGAAGAACAGTTGAAGCAGCCGTCCTGCGGCCGCGAGGCTTGCGTGCCGGAGCGGCCCATGCGGGTGGTGGCCATCGGCGGCGGAACCGGCCTCTCCACGCTGCTGCGCGGGCTGCGCCAGCATGTAAACGCGCCCGGACAGGCTACCGATGCAGCCAGGGCGATTGGCGATCTGGCCGCCGTGGTGACGGTGACCGACGACGGGGGCTCTTCCGGACGCCTGCGCAAGGACTTCAACATGCTTCCTCCCGGCGACCTGCGCAACTGCATGGTGGCGCTGAGCACGGAAGAGGACCTGCTTGCCAGGCTTTTTGCCCATCGCTTCCGCTCCGGCGATGCGCTGGAAGGGCACAACTTCGGCAACCTGTTTGTGGCCGCGCTCACCGAGATCACCGGCGACTTTGGCCAGGCCATTCAGCTGGCTTCGAAGATTCTGGCCACCCGTGGCCGCATTTATCCCGTCACCACCGCCAACACCACCCTGGTGGCGCGCATGGACGATGGATCTCTGGTGCGCGGCGAAACCAACATCACCGCCAGCCACCGGCGCATTGCCGAGTTGATGCTGGACCCCGCGGACGCCGCGCCGCTGCCGGAGACCCTGGCGGCCATTGAGCAGGCCGACCTGATCACGGTGGGGCCGGGTTCGCTCTACACCTCGCTCATCACCAATCTGCTGGTGCAGGGCATGCCGGCAGCCCTGGCCAACGCCCGGGGTGTGCGGGTCTACGTCTGCAACCTGATGACCCAGGCCAACGAAAGCCTGGACCTGACCGCCTCCCAGCACATCGAACGCATCTACGAACACACCCACGCCCCCATCTTCGACTATGCGCTGGTGAACACCGCGCCCTTCTCCCAGGAAACGCTGGCCCGCTACGCGGCCGAGGGCGCCTCGCCGATTGTCGCCGACATCGAGCGCATCGAGGCCCTGGGCGTGCACTGCATCGCCGGCGACTACGCCAGCCAGGAGAGCTTGGTGCGCCACGCCCCGAACAGCGTCACCGACACGCTGCTGGCGCTGGGCCGCATCGCCGTCTCCGCGCAGCTGTGAGACGCTCCCGCCGCTGAACCGGACCGCGTCCATTTCCGACCAGGCTATTTTGTTGGGGACTGGAGAACCGCGGGCAGGCTGCTGCGTGCGGGACCGATCCTGCTGTCAGGCCATTGGACGGGAATCTTCTGCACCTTCAACTTGGGCCATTCAATCGGCAGAAACTGAAGCTTGGGGTAGAGATTCCGCGCCACCAGCGTGCCCGGCGGCAGCACGCCGATGCTCGACGGCGGCGGATGGACAATCATCCTGGGGTCGATCTGCGCGTCTTCCCTGCGCCGCGTCTCTCCCATGCCGGGCCGGACGATTCTTGCCGGTGGCACAAACAGGTTCTGGCGCCAGTCCTGCGGCAGCCTGGTGAAGTCGTAGCCTGGCTGCGTCATCGACGGTGGGATCTTCCCTATCTGATCGAAATTCAAGGCAGGCGCCGGAGTCGTCTGGGCGAATGCCATGGTTCCGGCAAGGAGACATAAAGGCAGGATCGCGAGTCGCATCGTCGCCTCCGCACCGATTAGACGCCGCTGCCGGGGAGAATAGCACAACGGCTTCCCGCAAATTGGCGCGATTTTGCGCGAGAAATGCGCCGATTTGGTTGAAAATTGCGTCTGTGACCGTTGAGGTTTGCGCTATCCCACCCTTGGCGCAAAGACAAAGACGCGCCAAGGAGGGGGCACGTTCTTGCTGGTGGGGAAAAAGAAAAAACAGAAGCATCGGCCACCCACCGATGGTGTCTTTAGTGCTACCATTCTGGTGCGATTGAGATTCGCCAGTACGTTGACCGTTTAGGGCGAAATCCTTTCGAGCGATGGTTCGACAAACTGGATGAGGACACCCAAGCACGGATTGCTGTCTCTCTTGACCGGCTTGAACGCGGCAGTGTATCGGCGGTCAAGAGCGTTGGTTCCGGCGTCCAGGAACTACGTCTGGATTTCGGTCCCGGATACCGCGGTTATTTTGGCTGGGACGGAGAGAAGCTTGTGATCCTGTTGGGAGGAGGCTCCAAAAAGCGCCAGCAGGCCGACATCGATAAAGCCTGCGCTCTCTGGCAGGAATACAAGAAACGGAAGCGGGAGGAATGATGGCATTGACCAAAAGCTTCAACGAGACCGTCAAGAACAAGCTCCAGCAGAGCGAGGGATTTCGTCGGGCGCTGCTCAGGGAAGCCGTCGGCTGCATGATCGCCGGCGATATGGAGACGGGGAAATCCGTGCTCCGCACATACATTAACGGGACGATTGGCTTTGTAAAGCTGGGAGCCGATCTTGGACGTTCTCCCAAGGTGCTGATGCGAATGTTCAGCCCATCCGGCAATCCGCAGGCGAAAAACCTGTTTGAGATTGTGGCCTATCTGCAAAAGATCGAAGGGACGGTGCTGGAAGTGGTGGATCGGGCCGCCGCCTAGGATTGGATTTTCAGGTAGGCGAGACCTGGGGGACCCGGCCAATCAGGCAGCAATAAGGACAAGTTTTGGATTTGAGAAACTCCTTCCGGGGCCGTCTTCTGCCCAGGCACTCAAAACCTGAACCAACGCTTCTCTCGTTGCTGCCCCGAAGCCATAATTTCTCGCACTCTCGCTTGGTTCGGTAGAGGGACAATGATGCGGTTCTGGGGAACCTTGACTGCAGGTTGCGCAGAGAATCCTCACCGTGCCCCAATCCTCAAATCCGATGTCGCTCTCGTTACATCCCTGAATCAAGTGCTGCTCTGCCCCCCCCGTCATTCATCGATAAGACCGATTGGAACGTGCTGTATTTCGATGGGTACCAAATAGCGAGTTCGTCAAAAACTGGATATTGCTGATCGCCAGCCGTCCGTGTTCCTGTCGAGGCACCGTCGTTTAGCACGATGTCGCGATAGCGTCGATTCGAGCTCGGAAGCGGAACATTCCGGATCTGAATTCTGGCGGGGTCGATCCGTGTCCCCCATATCACTTCGCCTGAGCTATTCGGATTAAGTCTCACACAGGCAGTAACAGAAGGCATCGAGATTCCGTCGCTCCCCTCATCGACCTCGATTCCACATCTTTTCCACACTCTCTGAGCCGTTCTCCAATCCCTTAGCGCTGTGGCAGCAATTCCAAGATTCCACCAACTTGCTTCGTCATCTGGGTTGAGCAAGGTTGCGCGTTCGTTAAACAATGCGCTGGCTAGCCAATCGCCTTGATACTTTGCTTGTAGGCCGAGGTTGTACCACGGACTACTCCAACTCGGACGCACGATCGTCGCAGAACGATACAGGAGTTTGGCGCACTTATGCTTTCCTCGGTTCTGCGCGCTATTTCCTATGTCATTCAGCGATTCGGCTAAGAAATCCATCATGCACGACATTTTACAGGCGGACTGTATAGACCTACGGCCAGGACTCTTGGCGGATCTCCGGCAAAACAGAAACTGGCCCACTCCACCGACTAGCATTCGGGAGCTCTTACCCTTCCACCGTTCGCTTCAACTGGCCGCAGGCGGCGAAGATGTCGCGGCCGCGGGGGCGGCGCAGATAGGTGGGGATGCCCTCGCGGGCCAGGGTGCTGCGGAAGGCTTCTACTGCCTCGGGCCGGGGCATGACGTACGCGATGCCGGGGCCGGGGTTCCAGGCGATAAGGTTCACCTTGGCGGGCAGGCCGGAGCGGCGCACCAGGCGGGCCACCTCGAGGGCGTGGCGGGGCTGGTCGGTGACCCCGCCCAGCAGCACGTACTCGAAGGTGATGCGCTCGCGGGAACGCAGGCGAACCTGGCGCACTGCATCCATCACTGCCTCGATGGGCCACTTGCGGTTGATGGGCATCAGTTCGCTGCGCACCTGGTCGTTGGGCGCGTTCAGGCTGATGGCCAGCTTGGGGCGCAGTTCGGCCGGCTCGGCGGCAAAGCGCTCGATGCCGGGCACAATGCCGGAGGTGGAGACGGTCATGCGCTGCGGACTGAGGCCCACTTCCCTGACCAGCAGGCGCACCGCGGCCATGAAGTTGTCGTAGTTGAGGAAGGGCTCGCCCATGCCCATGAAGACCAGGTTGACGCGGTCGCGGCCCACCTCGACGGCCTGGCGGTCGAGGATGGCAACCACCTGACCTGCGATTTCGCTGGCCGTGAGGTTGCGCTGCAGGCCGAGTTTGGCGGTGAGGCAAAACTGGCAGTTGACGGCGCAACCCACCTGGCTGGAGACGCAGATGGTGGCGCGGGACCACGTCTTGCCGGGGCCGTCGGACTGCGGCTTCGCTTGTGGAACGGACACCGGTTGGGGTTCACTGCTTTCCCAGGTCCCAAAATCGGGACCTGGGGCACCCAGCGTTTCTTGGGCATCCGGTTCCGTACCGTCGCCGGTTTCGCCGCCGTCGCCCTCGGGCATCCAGACGGCTTCTACCGTTTCCACCCCTGCGACGATGGGCCTGTCGGCGGGGGCTCCGGCCTGGCTTTCCCCGCTCTGGCATTCGATCAAATAGCGCTCGGTTCCGTCCACGGACTGGAAGACCTGGGCGATCCTGGGGCGCCCCACCACGCAGCCCTCGGCGGCCAGGCGCTGGCGCAGCGCCTTGGGCAGGGTGGTGAGGCCGTCCAGCTCGGTGAGCCGTTGACGGTACATGGCTTCAGCCAACTGCTTGCCGCGAAAGGCGGGTTCGCCCACAGCCTTCATTCGGGCCGCCAGCGCCTCGGCATCCAGGCCAAAAAATGCGGTCCGGCTCACGCCTGCGGGCTCCGCGGCATCCAATTGAACGAGTTGAGTGGTTTTTTCTGTCACGACAGGGCTCAGGATAGAGCATTTGCGGTTCTCGTGCAGGCCGAAGCGCTTTAACGGATCCAGAAATGCGGGAGTGCCAAGGGATTGTGTTTTCCCGTCCTTTTGCCAGGAAGAAGGCAAAAGGACGGGGCACGGGGGTTTGTTCCAGCCCACCCTAGCCACAAGAACAAGAGCGTGGCGAGGGTGGGCACCCCTACAGAGAGTGTGGGGCACCCGCGCAATCGACGGGGTGGGGCACCCGTGCTGCGGGCGGCAGAGGGCCGGACAAGCCCCTTTGGCCTACAATCGAGTCTGAACCGATGACAATGTCCAACGAACGAAACCTCCGTCGCACCGTATTGCCGAATGGCCTGATTGTCCTGACCGAGCGCATGGATCACCTGCGTTCCGTGGCCATGGGCGTGTGGATCAAGTCCGGCTCGCGCTGCGAGCCCGCCGAGACCAACGGCATTTCCCACTTTGTGGAGCACATGCTCTTCAAGGGCACCCGTTCGCGCACCGCCCAGATGATCGCCCGCGAGATGGACTCGATTGGCGGCAACCTGGACGCCTTCACCGGCAAGGAGACCATCTGCTTCAACGTCAAGTCGCTCTCCGACCATGTGCCCATCGCCCTGGACGTGCTGACCGACCTGGTGCTGAATCCGACCTTTACTCCGCCCGACATTGAACGCGAGCGGGGCGTGATTCTGGAAGAAATCAAGATCGACGAGGACAATCCGGACGTGCTGGTGAACGAGCTGTTCACGCAGAGCTTCTGGAAGGATCATCCGCTGGGCAAGCCCATCCTGGGCACCTCGGCCACGGTCAAGCGGCTGGACCAGCAGATGCTGTTCGACTATCACGCCGACCGCTTTCACGGCGGCAACATTGTCTTTTCCGCGGCCGGGAACCTGGACCACGACAAATTCACCGAAGCGGTGGCGGGCAAGTTCAGTGGCCTGGCCGGCGGGGAGACGCTGCACGAGCTGGGCGCGCCCCAGGCCAGCGCCCGCATCCTGCTGCGCCACAAGAAGGCGCTGGAGCAGGTGCAGATCTGCCTGGGCGTGCCCGCGCCGCCCATCACCGACGAGAACCGCTACGCCACGCTGATCCTGAACACCGTGCTGGGCGGGGGCATGAGCTCGCGCCTGTTCCAGACCATCCGCGAGGAGCGGGGCATGGTCTACTCCATCTACTCCGACCTGAGCCCCTACCGCGACACCGGCTCGCTGTGCGTCTATGCGGGCACCTCGGTGGGCAAGGGACTGGAAGTGGTGGACCTGATTCTGGCCGAGTTCAGCAAGCTCAAGCAGACGGAGTTGCACCAGGAAGAACTGACCCGCGCCAAGGACCAGCTCAAGGGCAACATCCTGATGGGGCTGGAGAGCTCGAACTCGCGCATGGCCAACCTGGCCCGCCAGGAGATGTACTTCAAGAACTTCATGACGGTGGACGAGATTATCGCCTGCATCGATGCAGTGGAAGCCGCACAGGTGCAGGCCATGGCCCAGAGGCTTTTTGCACCGGAGCGCATCGCCGTCACCCTGCTCGGCCGCCTGGATGGCGTGAAGCTGAACAGGGCGCGGCTGGTGTGTTGATGGAGCAAGTGATCAGTTGTCAGTGATCAGTGGTCAGTGATTAGTGATCAGTGGTCAGTGATTAGTGATCAGTTTTTTAAGTTGGCAGTCGAAGTGCTTTGCTCTCTTGCCACAGTAAAGACCGGCGTTCGGTGGGGAATCTGCGCTGAGCGGCTACTGGGACCGGAGTATCCCCAACCGCTGCCCCGTCAGTACTGACAACTGATCACTGACAACTGCTTTTGAGCGTCCCATTTCCCTTCCGCGTCTGTACGATGTAGCATTTTCACGAATGGGCCGCGCAGTGGCGGCCTGCTCCACGAGGCGCAAGACTCCCATGAATCCCAGGTTCCCGATTTGCCGCGGCCGCCGCGACCCCCAGGACAGAAAGCAGCCCAACGGCTTTACGCTGATGGAATTGCTGATCGTCATCGCCATCATCCTCATCCTCATGCTCATGGCGATCCCCACCATTGGCAGCTTGAAGAAGAAAGCCAACGAAACCTCGGCGATCAACTCGGTTCAGGTCATCTCCAAGGCAGAGCTGCAGTACGAGTCCACCTACCCCTCGAACGGGTTTGCATGCACGCTGCCGGCATTGGGCGGCGATCCAAGCTCGGGCGCGCCCTCGGCGGCCTCGGCGCAGATTCTGCAGGGCGATCTGACCTCGGGCTTCAAGTCCGGCTACATCTTCGTTATCAGTTGCAAGGACAAGGTGACGGTGAACAGCGTGGACCGCTACAACAGCTACGCGATCACGGCCGTACCGCAGACGGTGGGCAAGACCGGGGACCGCGGCTTCTGCAGCAGCGAGGTGGGCACCATCAAGTTCGACCCGGCCGGCGGCAGCAACTGCACCCAGACCCTGGGGCAATAGAATAAGAACCATGGGTAACCTTTTTCGGCGCGGCGGCGCGGTTCTGGCCGCCGTGCTGCTCACTGTTTGTCTCAATGGTCAAGAACGCTCTCCCTCCGCGAAGGACCTGAACGCGCAGCAACTGGCGCAGCGCGTGGATCAACGTTACAACCACCTGCACTCGCTCAAGTCCGGGTTTACCGAGAGCTACGAGGGGTTGGGACTGAAGCGCACCGAGAGCGGCACGCTGCTGCTGCTGAAGCCCGGCCGCATGAAGTGGGAGTACAGTTCGCCGGCCGGCAAGCTGTTCCTGCTGGACGGCAAATATGCCTGGTTCTATAGCCGCGGCGACTCGCAGGTGCAGCGCATCCCCGCCAAGCAACTGGACGATCTGCGCTCCCCACTGCGCTTTTTGCTGGGCCACACGCAGCTGCAAAAGGAACTGAACAATCTGACGCTCACGACAGGCCCCAACGGCCACCTGACGCTCAGCGGCCAGCCCAAGGGCCAGGAGAATCGCGTCAGGCAACTCAGACTCACGGTGACCGCCGAAGGCGCCATCACCGGCATCGAGATTGAAGAAACGGACGGCGCGCTGACCCGCTTCACCTTTACCGGCGAAGTGGCCAATGCCCCGCTCGCGCCCGAGATCTTCCGCTTCACGCCGCCCGCCGGAATCCCGGTGGTGGACGCGCTGCCGCCGGTGTAGGACGAGGGAATAGGGAATAGGGAATAGGGAACAGAAACCGGCACGAGCGCGGAATGTCCCTTCGGCTACTCCCTACTCCCTGTTCCCTATTCCCTGCTCTATTCGTACCTGAGGGCTTCGATGGGGTCGAGGTTGGCGGCGCGCATGGCTGGGATCATGCCGCTGACCAGGCCGGTAATGGCCAGGATAAGGGTGGCCACGATGATGGAAGCCGGCGAAATCCTGAGGTAGATGTCCGCAGCCTCGGCGTTCTTGGCCAGAGCGCTGTAAAACGTGATGCGTCCCACCGCCAGCGAGACCATGTAGGCCAGGGCGATGCCGCTCACCCCGCCCACTCCGGTAATGGCCAGCGCCTCGGCCAGAAATTGCAGCAGGATGTGGTGCTTGCGCGCGCCCAGCGCCTTCTCAATGCCGATTTCGCGGGTGCGTTGCTGCACCGCCACCAGCATGATGTTCATCAGCCCGATGCCGGCAATGCCCAAGGTGAGCGCGCCCACCATGGAAAGCAGCACCTGGAGCGCGATCGACAGGATGCGGAACTGGCCAAGCTGGGTCATCAGATTGGCCACGTAGATGGCGTTGTGGTCGGTGGGGCGGAAGTGGTGAGCCGCGCCCAGGGTTTCGCGCAGGCTCTTCTCCACCATTTCGTTGTTGCCGCGATAGTTGAACCAGATACCGCTCAGGTATTCCGTGTCCTTCAGGTCGCTCATGGTGTTGAAGGGCACATAGATCTGGCGGTTGCGGTCGTCGTTGTCGCCCTCCTGCATCTTGGGGCTGAGCACGCCGATGATGGTGAACAGAACGCCGTTGAGGCGGACCGTCTCGCCCAGCGCCCAGGCGCCGGAGAAGAGCTTGGTCTTGGCCTCCGAGCCGATCAGGCACACATGGGCGCGCTGTTGGTCCTCGGCTCCGCTGAAGAAGCGGCCCTGATCGGTGTCCAGCTTCCAGATGTCCTGGAACTCGGAGCGGACGCCATTCACGGTCCAGGTGTAGGAGTGCAGGTCGTTCTGCACAGACACGTCTTTCCACACCACGGGCGAGATATGAAAGACGCCGGGAACGCTGGAGGCGATGCGGTCGACATCGTCCAGGGTAAAGCGCACGCTCACGCCCGCCTTGTCTCCGCCGGCCTGCTGGCTGGTGCGGCCGGGAAAGGCGCCGACGATGTTGGTGCCCCACTGGGCGAAGATGGCCTCGATGGCGCGGCTGAAGCCGGCTCCATAGGCCAGGAGCAGCACCACCGTGGCGATGCCCCAGGCCATCCCGATCATGGTGATGGCGGTGCGGCGGCGGTTGTAGACCATCGCCTCCCAGGCCTGGCCCAGAATGTCCTTGAACATAATCTAGCCTCTAGCTTCTAGCCTTTAGCCTCTAGCTGAAGGCTGTTGGTTGGGAATTCCGGCTCGATGAGCGAAGGGCGTGAAAAGCATCCCTCAGGGGCTAAAGCCCGCCCTTTATTTTGTGGAACTGGCGGCACGACTAAAGTCGTGCCCTGACACTTCTTGCCCTTGAATTGAGTTTTTCGCAGCCTGTAAAGCCCGTTTGATTTTTCAGGCTTTATGTGCGGGCTAAAGCTTGCACCCTTCAAATCGGTTAAACGACCATCTGTGTGGCGAACCCCACCGGACCCCGCTAGAAGCTGCCTTCTCACTCCCGCCGCAAGGCCTCGATGGGGTCCATCTGCGCCGCCTTGCTGGCCGGATACAGCCCGGCAACCACACCGCTCACCACCAGCGAACCCAGGGCCAGCGCTGCCGACCAGGGCACCAGCCGGGGCGGGTCCCAGCCGGGCATCTTGCCGGTGAGCACCTGCTGCAGCAGCCACATGAAGCCTGCCGAGGCCGCAATGCCGATAAGGCCGCTGATGCCGGTCAGCAGCAGGCCCTCCCAGAAGAACTGCGCCAGGATGGTGCGTTTGGTGGCTCCCAGCGCCTTCAGGAGTCCTATTTCGCTGGTCCGCTCGGTCACCGAGACCAGCATGATGTTGATGATGCCCACGGCGCCGAGGCCCAGCGTCACCAGGCCCACACCGCCCAGAAAGATGTCCATGGCCGAGAAGATGGCCCCCACCATCTTCATTTCCTGGATGGTGTCGAACTCATCGAAGGCGTCTTTGAGCGAGGGATCGAAGCCGTGCCGCTCGGCGATGACGCGATGCACCGCGGCCACGGCGGCTATGGCATCGCCCTTCTTGGTTGGCTGGTACTGGATCGAGGTCAGGGCATCCTGGGGAATGTTGTCGCCCTTCAGGGCAAACAACTCCTGCATGGTGGTGACGGGGATATAGAGTTTCTGATCGTCGTAGTCGTTTCTGCCCCGGCTGATCTTGTCCACCTGGCCGACCACCGTGAAGTCAACCCCGTTGATGGTAATGGTTTCCCCCAGCATGGGACGGCCAGCGAACAGCAGCATGGCGATCTTTGACCCGAGCACCACCACGCGGCGATACCCGGAAAGATCGGCATCGTCCAGGAAACGGCCCGAAGCCATGGGAATGAAGCGCACCACGGTGTAATTGGGCTCCGTGCCGATCACATGGCCAGAGGTATTGCTCCACTGGCTCACTTCGTACAAATCCGAGCGGTTCAGTTCGCAGGTTACGGCGCGCAGTTCGGGCAGGCGGCGGAGTTCGGCCTCATCGCTCGAGGTCAGTTTGTAAGGGCGCATCCCGGTGTGCTGATTGGCCACTGCCGGCACGGTGCCGTTGAACATCATCACCAGGTCGTTGCCCAGGGTGGCCAGCTGGCGATGCTGGCCGGAGCGGAAGCCTTCACCCAGGCCCACCAGCACAAGCAGAGAGCCAACCCCCCAGGCAATCCCGAACATGGTCAGGAAGCTGCGCAGTTTGTTGGCCGCGATGGCGCGGAAGACCTGGCCGAGCGTGTCAGAGAATGTCTGCATGGCGTTGCAGCGCCGAGGGAGGGCGCTTGCAGAGTGATACGCGGCAACCGGGGCATCGGTTCCCGCCGCGGGAACTCATCCTGCGCTTCCATGGTCGGCCGGGCGCGGCAAGCCATCGCGACCTGCAAAATCAGGCGTTCAAAAAACCTGATTTGCGCTCATCTCGCCGGGGACCATACTCAGCCGCTGCGTGGTGGTAAACAACATGGCCGTTCCCGATTCGAGGGTGGCCTGGGGATGGCTGATGAGCAGGTGCGCCGTCACCACGCCGGCCCCAATGAGGCTGCCGGTCAATGCCCCGACGGGGCCCGCGATAATCGCGCCGGTGGCCGCGCCGCCGCCCACCGCACTGCCCAGTTCGATACTGTCGTGCATCACGCGGGAGTCCGGCCGGATGTCGCCTTCGCTGCCGACCTGGGTTCTGGAACCGGGGGTTCCGGTGAGATCGGCTTGCAGCCGGTAGCGTGTTCCGTCAAGCAGTACAACCGTCTCCGGGCGCAGGCGCATGGTGCCGTGCCCTCCGAAATGGCCGCTGGAGACTTCCACCACCCTGCCGTCGATTTCGGCGCCCGCGGGAATCAGCACCTGGCCATTCTGCAACACGTCCGAGGCCACCCTGGTGCGAAAGACCTGATCCTTCCTGCTGCCCGACGTCGAGAGCCGGCGGAGCAAACGAACGCGAATGACGGTCCCCTCCTCGAGTTCGCCAGGGCGCAGCGGATGCGGATGGACGATGTCGCCGTCGGGATCGTAGGAGGAAGCGCGGTGGCTCAAAACCGGCTGGGCAGGTGTCCCGGTGGGCTGCTGAACCTGGACAATGCCGTCGTCGTTGCCGGGGTCGGGGAAGTTGGCTTGGGGATCGACCGAGGAGGGCTGAGGCTCTGCGTACGCCGGGCGGGAAGCGCGCGGCTGGGCGTAGGCCGGCTGATCGTAGGCCGGCTGACCGGCCGGGGGCTTGGCCGCCGGCGCGGGGATGAGGATCTCGTCATCCGAGGGAGGATGCGAAGTTCCCTGATAGGGGCTGGACGAGCTTGCCTCCTGCGCTCCCAAAGCAGCTGCGGCTGCGACCAGCAAGGCGCATACTAGAATAGGCCGTTTCATCCGAATCTCCATTTGCGGGGTCTCCCTTTCGCGGGCAGAAAGCTCTCTGGGGATACAAACCCCATCGGGGCCAAAGAGTTTCGTGGCACGGGCACACTTGTGGCCCTTTGCCCACTCTCCCAACGTAAGGCTAGCGCGGAACGGCTACTGACGGCGCGCCCGGCCACAACGCAGGTGCCTTGGCCGGCACGAATCAACCAAGATAACCCGTCCCTCGGAATCTCCCCTGCGGCAACGTTCTGGGCGCTTGCGATCTCCGCTGCAACGTCCGCTCGTGTCCGGTTTGCTAGAATCCATACGGTATGTCTATTTTCGAGCGTTGAATGGAAAGGTGATCTGCAAGGTGCATGAGCTTCTGGAAACGATTCAAAGCGCCGCCGGAGAAACTCTTGCCGTGGATCGCCGTCCCCGACTGAATGACCGGCTGTGGCACCGCATTGTGAGGAGCGATATGACAGAGATCGTTGCTATTCGTGCACGCGAAGTTCTGGACTCGCGTGGCAATCCGACCGTGGAAGCAGACGTAATTCTGGAAAGCGGCGCCCTGGGGCGCGCGATTGTTCCTTCGGGCGCCTCCACCGGCGAGCATGAGGCCGTGGAGCTGCGCGACGGCGACAAGAGCCACTTCATGGGCAAGGGCGTACTGCAGGCCGTAGCCAATGTGGAAACCGTGATTGCACCCGAGCTGGAAGGCATGGACGCCTCCAACCAGCGGCTGCTGGACCAGACGATGATCGCCCTGGACGGCACGCCGAACAAGGCCAAGCTGGGCGCCAACGCCATTCTGGCCGTCTCCATGGCCGCCACCCGTGCGGTGGCCCAGACCCTGGAGATTCCCCTCTACCGCTACCTGGGCGGCATCAACGCCAGCATCCTGCCCACCCCCATGCTGAACGTCCTCAACGGCGGAGCCCATGCCGACAGCAACGTGGACTTTCAGGAGTTCATGATCATGCCGGTCGGCGCAGAGCGCTTCAGCGATGCGCTGCGCTGGGCCACCGAGACCTTCCACTCCCTGCGCAGCGTGCTCAAGAAGAAGGGCTACAACACCGCGGTGGGCGACGAGGGCGGCTTTGCTCCCTCGCTCAAGTCCAACTCCGAGGCCATCGATCTCATTCTCGAAGCCATCACGCTGGCGGGCTACAAGCCCGGCGAACAGATTGCCATCGCCCTCGATCCGGCTTCCAGCGAGTTCTACAACGCGGAAACCAAGAAGTACGTCTTCAAGAAGAGCGACAAGCGCGAACTGTCGAGCGAGGAGATGGTCGACTTCTACGCGGACTGGGTTCGCCAGTATCCCATCGTCTCTCTCGAAGACGGTCTGGCGGAGGACGACTGGGCAGGCTGGAAGATCCTCACCGACAAGCTCGGCAGCCACATTCAGATTGTTGGCGACGACATCTTCGTCACCAACATCAAGCGCCTGCAGCGCGGCATTGAGGAGGGCGTAGGCAATTCCATCCTCATCAAGCTCAACCAGATCGGCACCGTGACCGAGACCCTGGAAGCCATCGACCTGGGGCGCCGCTACGGCTACACTTCGGTCATCTCCCACCGTTCCGGCGAGACCGAGGACACCTTCATCGCCGACCTGGCCGTGGCCACCGGCGCGGGCCAGATCAAGACCGGCTCCGCCAGTCGCACCGACCGCATCGCCAAGTACAACCAGTTGCTCCGCATCGAAGAGGAACTGGGCTCGGGCGCGACTTACCTGGGTCTGGAAAGCCTCAACTACAACGATTAAACCCCTGCGCCACCTGCGGTGGGGCCAACTGGCTTCGCCGCGGATCCACAAAGGTCTTGCAACGGAAGAAAAGGGAGGGAACTTCGGCTTCCTCCCTTTTGCGTTTGATTTTCCTCCCGACAACTCATATGGACAGATGAATCGTTACGTTCCGAGTCTGCACACGCAGAATCCACCGCAGAATCATGCACATACGGCAGAGTCCCCGCGCCTGTGACGCAAGCCACTCCCTCCAGACCCCGCAACGGTTTATCCTGAAGTAGAGCGTTTGATCTCCTCCGAGGTGTTTTTCGTGTCCATCACCAAGCGTCCTATCGTTCTGACCATCCTTGACGGATGGGGCTATCGCCCGGAAACCGCAAACAATGCCATTGCGCTGGCCAAGAAGCCAACCTATGACACGCTGATGCGCGAGTACCCCAACACGCTGATCCAGGCCTCCGAACATTTTGTGGGCCTGCCCGACGGGCAGATGGGCAACAGCGAAGTGGGTCACCTGAACATCGGCGCCGGACGCATTGTGCAGATGGACATCACGCGCATCGACCTGATGGTGCTCAACAACACGCTCAAGGACAATCCGCGCATCGTTGCCGCCTTCGAGCACGCCCGTGAGAAAGGCCGCGCCCTGCACCTGCTGGGCCTGGTCTCCGACGGCGGCGTCCACTCCCACGAGGAGCATCTGTACGCGCTGCTCAGGGCCGCGCGCGAGTTCGGCCTGACCCGCGTCTTCGTCCACGTCTACCTGGATGGACGCGACACGCCGCCCACGTCGGGCATCGACTACACCGCCAAGCTCGAACAGAAGATCCGAGAGATTGGCGTGGGCAAGATCGCCTCGGTCAGCGGCCGCTATTACGCCATGGACCGCGACAAGCGCTGGGAGCGCCAGCGCAAGGCCTTCGACGCCATGGTGCACGGCAAGGGCGAGTGCAACACGGCCACCGATGCGGTCACCGCCATCCGCGACAGCTACAACGGCGGCGTACAGGACGAGTTTGTCATTCCCACGGTGATCGTGGATGAGCATCAGAACCCTGTGGGCCTGATCCGCAGCGAGGACGCGGTGCTCAACTTCAACTTCCGCGCCGATCGCGCCCGCCAGGTAACGCGCGTGCTGACCCGTCAGAGCGGCCTCAACGCCGAGGGCGGCCGCAACCTGGACGGCTGGGAAGCGCTGGACCAGATCATTCCCCGCAGCGAACTGCCAGTGGGCCTGCAGTACACCTGCATGACCCAGTACGACGAGAAGTTCCAGTTGCCCATTGTCAGCCCGCCGCAATCGATGGAGCATCTGCTGGGCAACATGCTGGCCGACGCCCACCTGCGCAACCTGCGCACCGCGGAGACCGAGAAGTTTGCCCACGTGACCTTCTTCTTCAACGGCGGCAGGGAAAAGCCCTTTGGCGGCGAAGAGCGCATCCTCACTCCCTCGCCCAAGGTGGCCACCTACGATCTGCTGCCGGAGATGAGCTCAGTGAAGGTGGGCGACAGCATCGAGAAGGCCATCTTTGACGCCTCGTTCGATGTGGTTGTCTCCAATTTCGCCAACCCCGACATGGTGGGCCACACCGGCGTTCTGCCCGCGGCCATCAAGGCCGTGGAGGCGGTGGATCTGCAGCTTGCGCGCATCTACAAGGCGGTGAAGGAGCGCAACGCCATCTGGCTGGTCACCGCCGACCACGGCAACTGCGAGACCATGGTCGATCCCATTACCGGGGACCCGCACACCGCGCACACCACCAACCCGGTGCCCTTCCTCTATGTCGCCGAGGAAGCCAAGAACTTCCGCCTGCGCAGCGACGGCTCGTTGCGCGACCTGTCGCCGACGATTCTCAAGCTGCTCAACCTGGAGTTGCCCAAGGAAATGAGCGGCCGCGACATGCGCATTCCGCTGGCCAAGTAACTCCGGCTCTAACTCCAACAAAGAAAGGCGAAGCCATTGCGGCTTCGCCTTTCTTGTTCCTTGCTGGGAACAACCGCAGATGATGCAGGCATGGGGAGGTTCAAAACGGGGCACACATTTTCACAAAGAAAGACTGCGAGGTAGACCTGCGCCGCCAGATCGGTCATAGTACCTGATGAACTCCATCGATCCGCCCATGATGGGGATTTCACGGAGACTCATGAAGAACGCAGGAGCAATGAGTTGACCATCGACAATCCAGACCCGAGCCATTCGACCGACCTCTGGTCGGAGTGGCTGCTACGGCGCAGACTCGGAGAAGATCCCAACCACGAGGCGGTAATCCGCGGCATGGTCGAGCGCATTCGCGACCGCGTGCTGGACGGAGCGGAGCTGTTATCCGGGATGACTCTGGTCGACGTAGGGGCGGGTGACGGCCTGATCGCATTCGGTGCGCTTGCGCGGGTTGGCCCTTCCCTGAAGGCGGTGCTCGCCGACGTGTCCGCACCGCTGTTGGACCGCGCCAGGCAGCGCGCCGCCCAGTGCGGCGTTCTGGATCGCTGCACCTTTGTTGAAACCTCTGCCGAACGGCTCGAAGGCGTTGCCGACGAATCCGCCGACGTGCTCACCACGCGTGCGGTTCTGGTGTATGTCGCGGACAAGGCAGCCGCCATCCGGCAGTTTCATCGCGTGCTCAAGCCCGGCGGCCGGATCTCCATTGCGGAGCCGATTTACCGCGACGAGGCCATGCACCTGGCCGCTCTCACAGCTCGTCTGCCCGCTCTGCCAACAGGCACGACCTCTGCGCAGCTCCGTCTTCTGCAACGCTGCCGCGCGGCGCAGCTTCCTTCAACCATTGAGGAGATACAGAGCAATCCTCTGACGAACTTTTCGGAAAGGGACTTGATCGCGCTGTTTCAGCAGGCGGGCTTTGCCGAGATGCATCTCGAGTTGCACATCGATATTCGAAAACAAGCGGTGATGCCCTGGGCCACCTTCATTGACACAGCACCGCGGCCAGGCGCCCCGACGCTCCGCGAGATATTTGCCGCGCAACTTACCGAACAGGAACAACTGCAACTCGATGAAGGCCTTCGCCCGTTGGTGGAATCGGGGCAGTACATGACTCGCGACACCACGGCATACCTCACCGCCTGCAAACCGTAAGAGAAGAGCAGCACGGCTCAAGAGTTGACCTGCCCGAACGATGCTGCTCTGCCCAGCCAGGGTTTGTCCGCTGTGCATCAAAGGCTCTTCTCAAGAATCGGGGCTCGGCATGCCTATCTGGGTCTTTGACAGCGTGAATTGGTACCAACTCCGTGCCCCATCCATTCGCCTTTTTTCTGGCGAATGGGTGGGAAAGCACAAATTCAAAAGGCACGAGATCATCCTGTCAAAAACCTAGTGCGAGTCGCCATCGCGATCGACGTCTCCGGCTTGCGAGGCCTTTTGAGCAGCAGCGCTCAGGGAAACCGTATCGGTGGGCGAAGAAGCAGCGGGTTGCGATGCGACCGACGCCGGAGCTGCTTTGTGAAGCTCAGGCTGAATCGCGGCGGAAACTGCGGAACTGATAGCTGACACGCTCATGGATGTTACCTCCACAAGTGTTATCGGGCCGTAATCATCCGCTGTTCATGGATATCAAGATGAAGTTATCGTCATCTTCCCGATCGCGGCGGTAACGGGGAAATCCGCGGCCAGATGTTTCCGCCCACAAGCACAGGGGCCTCCCGCATGGGGAGGCCCTGAAGATTGTTGCGCCAGCGTGAATCTACCGCGGGCGCAGGGATTTGATGGCTGCGGGGAGCCTTTCCTCGATCAGTTTGGCGCGCTCGGCGGCGATGTCGCTCAGGTAGGTTGGCACCGGCGTGGTGGTCAGCACCAGCGCCAGAGCGATTACCGAGAAGCAGAGACCCGCAAAGCCCGCCGACACCAGCATGTGGTAGGTGTCAGTGATGTCGAGGCCGAAGACATTGAAGGCAACATGCTCCAACGGCTTGATGTGGTAAAGAACGGCCAGCGCGAAGAGGAAAAAGGACACCGACAGCGAGGTAAGAACGGCCAGAGTCACGTCCAGGCTGCGGTGGAACTTCTGCCGGGCGCGGCAGTGGGGGCATTCGGCAAAATGCTGCTCGTAGTCCTTGCGCATCTCGGGATAAATTCCTGAGATGTCATAACGCCAGCTTGCCAGGATGGCGCCTACGACTCTATCTGTACATCGGGTACTTGCCATAGATGTTTAGACTCACTTTGCAAAGGATTTGTTTGACCGCTATGATGCTGCGCGGCGCACGTGGCAACGGAAGGCCCAAGATTCCAGGTTGCTTCACTGGGGGTGCTGCACCTTCAGTGAGGCCCCGCTCTTCTCTGCGGCGCCACGGCGAAATCGCCCTGACGCGTATTCCCTTGCCAATCCAGCCTGCTACAGAGTGATGCCCGTCTCTTACCATTGTAACCGATCCTGCCTAGAAATAAAGTGCAGAAAGCGGCTCGTGCTGCGCCGCCAGCAACAGGCGGTTGGCCAACAGGCTGGGGCGGCCGTTGAGCGCGCGCTCGGCGGTCACCTTGGCCAGCGCGGGAAGATTGTTGCTTTCAGATAGATGCGCCAGAATCACGTAGGCCGCCTGGCCGTCGTAGCTGTTTTCAAGGAACTCCGCCGCCGCCTCGTTGGAGAGGTGACCGACGCGCGAAAGTACCCGCTGCTTCACTGACCAAGGGTAGGGGCCGTCGCGCAGCATCTCCAGGTCGTGGTTGGATTCGAGCAGCAGCAGGTCAACGCCGGCAAGCTGCGCCTTGACGTTGGGCGGAATATAGCCGAGGTCGGTGGCAAAGGCCATACGCACCCCCTCAGCCTGGAAGACAAAGCCCACCGGATCGACGGCGTCGTGGGGGATGGTGAAGGGGCTGACGGAAATGTCACCGAGGCTGAACGGCTGGCCGGCCTGGAAGTATTCGACCGCCGGAAGCCAGGCAGGGTCTTTCTGGCGGCCAGGCGGTGCCGGATCGGCGGCTTCCGCCAGCGCCTCTGCAGCGGCAATTTGAGCCATTCCCGGCGAAACAGGACCGGAGTCGGCCAGAAGATCCGTTTCGTCCAGCTCGCCCTCCTGCGCGGCAGCGTCCGCCTCCGCCTGGCGCTCTGCGGCCTGCTTGCGGCACTGCTCCAGCCACTGGGCATAGGTCATCTGCCTGCGCGGCGTCAGCCAGCGCGTCCAGGCGCGGTGGGTGCCTTCGGTAAAGTACACCGGAATGCCCAGCTTGCGCGCCGTCACGGCCACGCCGTTCACATGGTCGGCATGTTCATGGGTGATGAGGATGGCGTCCAGGGTTTCCGGCTCCTCGCCAGCCAGCTTCATGCGCCGGAACAGTTCCCGACAGCTCAGCCCGCAATCGACCAGGATGCGCGTACGCCCCCCGGTGACAACTGTGCTGTTGCCCTTTGACCCCGACGCCAGCACTGTGAAACGCACCATGCCTTGAGGATACAGCCCGGCAAGCAGATTGGAAACGCACGGCGAGCGCGGCTTCCGTTCAAGTGTTTACGGCGGCGATTTGAATTTATGCTCTCCCACCCTTGAATCAAAGAACGATTCAAGGGTGGGGCGCCCAGTTCATTGTTCACGCTCGCATCGAAAACGCGCTAGCGCCTTGCCGCCACGCGCTTGCGCCAGGCATCGAGAGCAGCCCGCCCGGCTTCCCCGATCAGTGTCAGAACGGTGATCGCGATGATCACCATCAGGCTCCAATGGATCGATTTATTGATCGTGTCCAGGGTCCCTCCATAACGCACCAGGTCCAGTGCGGGATGCTTGAGCGTGACCCAGGCATGATTTGGGACGGCGAGCAGAATCCCCAGTGGAATCAGCCCGAAGGCGCTGGTCACGATCCTCTCCACAGTGCGCGGGCGTTGCCACGATCCCCGGACCAGGTCCACTGAGTGCCAGGCCACCTGAAAGACGTTCACAGCCACCACCCACCAATAAAACTGGACCCAGACGGGCGCCAACTGGAAGGGCGAAGCAGGGAGGTAGGCGGCGCCAGGACCCAGCAGCAGGTAGGGATGCTGAGGGATGAGCAGCAGCCAAATCAGGGCGAGGAAACCAAAGATCACCTCTGCAATGGCATTGGCGTAACTGCGCGGCTTGTTGCCGGCGTCACTTCCCTTCTCCAGCGGGGGCAGCGTGCTCGGCGTCCAATCGGCGGAGGCGCCGGGGAACGCAGGGCACTTTCCAGGGTAGTGTGTGGCGGCAAACTCGACGGCCGCAAAGATGAGAGTGACCCAGGCGGCAGCCGTCATGAGAACCACGGGCAGGCGCAGCATGGCTTCCACCACGGCCGTGGCGTTGGGAGCTTGCCCGGTAAAAATAAGCACCACGCTCACGATCGCGTAAATGACCGTGGCCCACAAGAACACGGTGCGCAGCACGAACCAGTAGGTGGGAAAGACGGCCGGCCCGATGAGGTACTGCTGCGGCTGATAGCGCGCGGCCACCTGCATCGGCGGTCCGATTTGCCTGAGCCAGTCCTCCGCTTCCCCGGTGGTGAGCGGCCGGCCCAGCCCCGATTCCTTGTCCTCAAGCTGGGCTTCCAGGTTGGCCCAGAGTTCGGCAATGATGTCATCCTGCCGCTGCCAGGGCAGGTGCTTCCTTACGGCTTGCAGATAACGATCGAGAAGTTCCATGGCGTCGTCCTTTTCCCTCTAAAGGGTGTTGCCTGGGGTTGCATTGCCCAGGGTTGCATCAATGGCCGCGTTGATCGCCTGCCACTCCCCGAGCAACTGGCCGAAGATCTGAAGGCCGTCGCTGGAGAGGCGATAGAAGCGCTTGTTGCGCTTGTCTTCCTCGCGCCACTCGCTTTCCAGCAGCCCCTGGGCCTCTAGGCGCCGCAGCAGCGGGTAGAGCGTGCTTTCGTCAATGTCCAGGCCGTGCTCGGCCAGAGCCTTGCGCAGCGTGTAGCCGTAATACTCCTGGCGAAGCTGCGCCAGGACTGCCAGCGTGAGGCAGCCGCGGCGAAGTTCCAGGCGAAGGTTCTCGAAGAGGTTTTCTGTGAGAGTCATGCTGTACCTCATACACTGTACATCGCATACTGTATAACACACAGTGTCTGGCGTCAAGTGCTTTTGAAGCTTTTTTCAACGTGAACGGGCCGGCGGTTGGCCGGCGCGCCGCGGCGTTTCTTCAGCGATTCTTCAAGAAGGGGAATGAAAAGGTGGATACTACTGATTCAATTATGGTTATAGTGAAGTCTCTGGGTAGAGCTAGCGTAGGCCACCGCAAACAGGCCCATTTATCGAGGCCCGCGAATGGGTTGAACTCCTGGAAGCGGCTTCCCTCAGGGGCTAAAGCCCGCCCCTTATTCTGTGCTCTTTCGGCACGACTAAAGTCGTGCCCTGACACTTCTTGCCCTTGAATTGAGTTTTTCCGCAGCCTGTGAAGTCGTACCCTTTCAAAACATGAACGACCATCCGTCTGGCGGCCCCCATCAGTTGCCCAGCCCCAGCCGGAAGTCTGAAATGCTTTGCTGGGTCAGAGTCACGTCTTCGAAGAGCGCGGACATTCCTTCGCCAATCGGGGACTGGGCGCTGACGCCTACCCAGATCGATGCCGGGTAGTCATTTTTGAAGAGGCGTACAAACTGCCAGTTCTTCTTGTCGAGCGAATAGTAGAACCCGACGGTCCTGGTATCGGAAGACATCTTCATATAGACACTCTTCTCCGCGATGACGTCGTGGTCGTTGTCGTCGGAGGTTCCGGTGGTGCGAACGGTAACGATCCTGGGCTTGTGGCGTTCATCCATTTCCATCGCCATCTTCAGCCAGAGGTCATCTTTCGCGTAGATAGTTCATCCTGAAAAAGGCGATTTCAAGCAGGCTGCATGGTCGTCAGCGCGCCGATGAAGTCCGATGGGGATAGAAGCCGGCTCAGGATGGCATAGATTTCGCGCATACAACGGTGAGGAACAGCCCTCAGTAGCTTCTGGAAGTTCATCGCCGCGGCGGCCAGCACGGCGTTCACCGCGTTTCCGGCAGCACCCTTCAACCGATTACGTTCCAACCGG